>Ga0187847_10000920_pt1 | contig 28733 bp, 21 predicted proteins | sample June2016WEW_4_10_FD_132458 | JGI IMG/M metagenome (GOLD analysis project Ga0187847, IMG submission 132458) | Peatland microbial communities from SPRUCE experiment site at the Marcell Experimental Forest, Minnesota, USA - June2016WEW_4_10 | ecosystem: Environmental > Terrestrial > Soil >...
ACGCGCGGCCGCCGGAAGGCTCGTTAGGAGGTGGAAGGGCAATTGTTCCCTGCGTGGCCAGAGCCTCAAGAAACTTGACCGTTTCTTCGTCGGTAGCGCCGCCAATGTCGCCGGTGCCGATGTAGTGATAGTCGGCGTAGACTCCGGTCACCTTGCCATCGATAGCAATGCGCAAGACCCAATCCGTCAGACCGGCGCCCGCGCCGAAGACCTGCGCGGGTTTGGACCCAGCCGGCGGTGGAGGCGGCGTCTTGCTCAGGTCGTAACGAATTCCGCCGACATATTCGAGCGGGTTCAGCGCCGCCATGATGGTTTTGCCATCGGGCCCTTCCCAGATGCCCACATTGAATGGAATGCCGACGGGCGTCTTTTCCGGAGAGTCCGGCCCGCCCACGATGGGCGCCGGCTGCCAGTCAGAGTTCAGTTTTTGCGTGGAGAAGCCCTCAATGCCGGCATGAGCCAGGATGGTCGGCAACGACGCCGGAAACCCGAAACAATCGGGCAGCATATACTCGTTGCTGGCTTTGCCGAATTCCTTGCGGTAATACGTATTGCCATATAGAACTTGCCGGATGATCGATTCCGCGCTGGGCAGATTCACGTCGCTCTCTTCGACGGACGATCCGGCGGGAAACCAGCTGCCCCTTGCAACATATTGCTTCATCCGTTCGTAGTCGGCCGGGTAGTACTCCCTCATCAGCCGGTAGCGGTTGGAGCCGGTCCAGTTAAAGACGTAGTGCGGATACTTATCCATATAGTAGAAATTCACCTTCAGGGTCTTCAAAAGATATTCGCTGATCGTCTGAGGGAACTCCCACCGCCACTGCGTATCGAGGTGCGCGTACGGGACCACATAAAGCGTGGATTGCTGTGTAATGTCAGACGTCTGCTTGGTTTGGGCTTGCGCGGTGAGCACCAACCCTGCAGATACCATCAGCAACAAAGATTTAAAAAAGTGTGGCATGCCTACCTCGTGTTTGGATCGAAAATGAGCGTTTCGGGCTTGGAGCGAATCCGCCGGTTAAGAACCGGCGACTCGGCAATTGCCTGCATTCAGGCGATGGATTTCGGGAGTAGTTACACGTAGCCACTTCCGGGTCAGGCGAATTCAATGAGCCACTTGCCGCGGTCGGTAGGGGCAACCGATGTAAGCAAGACGCGGTAAATGGTTTTGCCCCAGCGCCCGACCAGCCAATCGTCGGTCAGGTCGATCTTCTCAAGCGTCGGAGCAATCAGCGCCGCATCGTAGCTGAGGGTGACATCGTGGATCTGGGCTTTGGTTGCGGTGAAAACGATCTTCCCCGCGGGCCCCTGCGAGGGAACACGCGGCGTCATGAAGGAAAGCTGAACCGGGACGTTCTTTTCCAACTGGAAATCTTCATCCAGACGGATGCGGTCCGCCACGCGATCCAGCGTTAACGTGCGAATCCATCTGGCGATACCGGCATCCTTGGGATAGGCGGTGCCGAGATTCATCGCGACCGCGGCGCGGGAATCGTCGGCAAAGTACTGAACGTCGCTGGCGCGGTACTGCGGCTTTGCCGCGCTCTGCATGACGCCTCCGACGGTAGGCAGATTATGATAGGCCGACTGCACAGAGAATTTGTAGCGAGGTGCGGTGTAAGCCTCCGGGCCGATGTCGACGAAAACGGGGTCGCCGTCGTGGAAGACGATAAAGCTGCCCGAGTCGTTATGGCCGTGCGCGCGTTGATTGGGAGCGGCCTGCATGGCCAGATAAAAGCCGTCCGAAACGCCTTCCCTGATCCTCGCGGTCATGAGGTTGAGCGCGGGATACCACGCATCGCGGACGAGCGCGTCTCTCTTGACTGCGGCAACCGCTTTGGCTGAGGCAAGAAGATTAGGAAACGCTCGTACCAAATGTCCCTGACCTTCGGATAAGACGCCTTCGCGAACTGCGTCGACAGAGGTATTGAAGGCGCCAAACGCCTGCAGTGTCTCGTCGCCGATGGCCGTCCCAATGCGATAGAGAAACTGACCGCATTCATTCATCTTCGGCGGCGCGTCGCCGTAGTCAACGAACCAAGGTCCATTGATGTGAACGTCGGCGATGTAGCGAAACATCTTCCGGACGAACGGATCGGTGAGAGGATTGCCCGCTCCGCCCGTGGCTGAAGTGAGCAGGGTGCAGCAGTCAAAGTAAGAGCCCGGCGAGACGTTCCAGTAGCCGGGGCCTTCAGCGCAACAAGCATCGACAGAATAATCTTCAAGATACTGATCGACGCTTCGACAGATTTTGGCCACGGTTGCCTTGCGCCGGTCCGGATCGGGCTCGAGCAGCAGAGTGGCTGTTAGCCAGTTCGAGTCGATCCAAGGGGTCCAGTTGCCGAGATGGCGTCTTTGCCCCTTGTAGTCATGAAACATCCAAATGAAATCATCGCGCGTAAAGGCGGGATCGAGGATGCGGCGCTTAACTTCGAACCGGATGCGGGGCGCGATCATCGCGTTCAATGATTCGAGCTGAGCCCCGAGCAGATAGTGAATCCAGGACATCGTGGCTCCCGTGTCGGCGGCGAAGAGATCGACTATCGGCTCTTCGACATCGGGTAGGCCTGAGCCGGGATGCGTTCTTTGCAGCCCAAGATGCGCCGGAAGTCCCCAGAATGTCTCCTCGCATGCGAGCCAGATGCCGTTGATGAGTTCGTCGAGAAAGCGGCCGTTGCCTTCGACGCATTCGCCCAGCACAAGATCGGTAAGCCGGTTGCGGCGCGTGAAATAATAGCGCTCAAAATGAGCGCGATTCCCGGTGCGCTTGTACTCGAGAAAAACCGTGGCCGGGAACGATTCCCATTCTGCGCCTACGGCCTTTTCGGCGCGGGCTACGAGTGCGCTCGCCATCTCTGCGGGGATCTGCTGCCACTCTTCGCGCTCGGCAGCCTTGGGATAGGGATGCCACTCCGACGCCGATATCAGAGTTTTGGACAACAGCTCCGGCGTGAACGTTGAAACGAACAGATCCTTGGGCTTCTCGGGAAGATCGGCGCTTACCGGATTGCCGCTTGCGGTTCCCGCTTGCTGCGCGGCAAATGCGAACGGCAAATGCGCACTACCGAGCAACGCCGCCGCGCCTGCAATCATCTCTCTGCGATTGATTGCCGTCATATCGATTGTCTTATCCTTTCGCGTTGTGCAGGGAATTCGTGTCGAGTGGGATAGAGTGGGATCACGGAAAAGACGCCCCTCTGAAATCGCCGTGCCACGTGTTCTCCGACTGCCGCAGCGGAACAGCAAGCAAGGAGTAGTAGTTGTCGACCAGAAAGCCCTCGCCGCCCATGGCAGTTCCGTCCCAGCGGCGCCAGTCGTATGAGCGGTCCTTCGCGTCGCGTCCTTCAAAACCGCAACGGTCATATTCTCCGAGCATGGCGAAGAGAATTCGATCTGCTTCCTCTTTGCGGCCGAGATCGTAAAGTGCAGCTAGTGTGAAGAAGGCAAAGCAGCCAGTGGCCCCGCCGTTTTCGTAATTCTGAAAGCCATCGGAGTTGTCGGCCAACACACCGCCGCCGAAGCGGGCATCGGGGGTTTTGTGCACATAATCGCTGAGCGCAACAGTGATCAGGTTACCGGGCAATCCCATGTTGAATTTGTCGTAACCAACTTCTTTCATCTTGGCAAGTAACTTGTCCATGATGGCACTGGCTTGCGGCTTCGCCACAAGTCCGTAGTGGATGGCTATGCCATTGATCCACAGGAAATAGTAGTCATGGAGTTTGCCGTCGGCACTGCGCCAGCCGCCGATAACACCGGTATCTGGATTGTAAAAACGCTGGTAATAGGCGTGCCGCAGCTTCTCCGCGGCAGCCTGATAACGCGCTGCATCGGCGGTTTTGCCGAGCTTGTATGCCATCATGGTCAGGCCTCGAAGTGCACGAAAGGCAAGCGCGTTCCCGAACGCATCTTCGTGGCCGAAGCCGATGGTATCCCACCAATTCGACGGCCGAACCGTAGGAAAGCCGTTCGGCCAGATGCCGGAATTCCCACTGACGCTGTATTTGAATAGGCCGTCACCATCGGTATCGGTAGCCAGCATGGACTCGGCCCAACCGCGAATGCCGTCGTAGTTCGCGGCGAGCCACTCATCGTTATTACCTGTGCGTACACAGTCGGCCGCAGCGATCAGCATAGACGGAAATGTGTCTAAAGACGGTGTCGGAAAGTTACCAGACATAGGTAGTCCATATGCCGTGCCGCCGGCCAGTACTCTATCCAGAGTTATGCGCACCAAATCAAGCGCTGTCAGGCCTTCGGCCAGAGGTGGCGTCAATGCCGCGATATCGCCGAATTCGTAGTAGCAGAAAGCGCAGGATGTGCTGGCGGTGTTGTTGGCCAGCGCAGGGTATGCGGGACTGACTTGCAGAACATTCAGCCAATTGCGTCGGAACGCGTCGAAGCGGGCATCATTGGCGATCCCCGGCACATCGGGGTAGATCGCAGTTACCTCCAGTGTATAAACCACGCGTTTGTGCTCGAACGTCGCTCCAGGCAGCATAAGCGTTGCAGTAGGCGCGTGCCTCGCGCATTGGTACGTCATTCCAAAGCCGGGAACATCGACCGTGATGCGCATCGAGCCCTGGCCCGGGAAGTGCATGAGCGCCGGAAAAGCCAATAGGCCATCGCTCCGAAAGGCGCCCAGCACGGTGCTGTGAACCTGGGGGAGGTTGAGATGAAAAATCATCGGCGCCGGTTCGATGCCCGGCGACCATTCCGATGTGAGAACGAGTGTCCTGTTCCTCAATTCAATCGCCCATTCGGCCGCCGCATGCTTCTCAACCAGGCTCGAACGGTATTCGACAGTAAGGACGCCCTCGGATTTGAAGCTCGATGGCCGAAAACCGGAGGTCGAGCTTTTGGCGTCGACGATATTGGCGCCGCGACGGCCTTTTCCCAGACCGTCGATGCTCAACTGCCTAAACTCGTGAGCCTCCATGGACAACTCCGCAGATATGCTCCCCGATTCGAAACGAAATCCGCCGATATCGTTTGCGGCCGGATCATCTGCCAGGGCCACGTCTTCGAAAAGCGCCGGCAGGAGCATCCACGTTGCCGCGCTGGTGATTGCCGATTTCAGGAATTCTCTGCGTCCGTTCATGCTTTCCGCTCTTCTCCGTCGCCTTCAATTCTGAAATTTCGGAAGGCATCATATAACTCCGTCACTGCGACAAAGACTTAAACAGTTCTCACCCTGCCGCCACGTTATTGCGCAGCAAATTGTTTCTCACCGTCACCTCCTGATTCGGTTCTTTCCAGATTTCCTGCGCGATCCCGACACCGCCGTTGCCCTCGGCAAGACAACCCTCCACAGTCACGTGGCGGCTTTCGGCAATCATCACGCCATCGAGCGCGTTGCGCGTGATCTCGCAATCGCGTATCGTGACATCGCTCCCGAAGATCACCGCAACTCCATGCCCCCACATCGAATCGGCAAAGCGCGAGCCACTGATGGCAACACGAGAAACGCGATTCATCTTCAGGTTGTGATTCTTTCCGGGGCCCGGAGGCACCATTCCTCCGCTCGCTGAAAAATCGCAATTGATAACCTCTATCTGCTCGGCGCCGAACAGCTCGACTGCGCAGTAAGTGCAATTACGGATCGTGATGTGTTCGAACCGCAGATTGCGCTGCACTGCTTTCCCGTCGCTTTGAAATACGATCCCGGCGCGAATTGGTCCGTGTTCCAGCCGCCGCCGGCCGACGTCGGAACCCGGATCGCGCGAGGCCGCTGGCTCCTGTCCGCCTTCAATCAGGAAGCCCTGCAGGAGCACATCGTGCATGTCCGGCTCGGCATTCGCGATCGCCGCCTCACCTTTTCCTTTCGCCGGATCGAGGAAGAGTTCGCAATCGATGCCCGTCCCCACGATGGCGATTCCGCTCGGCAGTTTCAAGGTGGCCGGTAAGATATGCAATCCCGCCGTCAAGCACAACGTGCCGCCGCCATTTGCCTTGAGCTTGTTTAGCGCGTCCTGAACGGATTCGCCCGGCGCGACAGCGATGGCGCCCGCAGGCATTGCGCCCGCAGGCTGTTTTTGCGCTCCGGCTGTGGCTGCGATTTTGGAAGGCTCGGGTGCGGGCATAAGATTCGTAGCAGTTTTGCCGCCGTCGCCGCGAAACATCGTGGCTACGGTATGCGCACGTACCACTTTCGCTGCCGCCCTCTCGGTGTACGGCATCGCCATGTGTTTCTCGTAGCGATAGTGCTGCAGGATTACGTGATAGGTATCGCTGAATTTTCCCCGCGTCTCTTCGCTCACCTTTCCGTACGCGGGCACATCCTCGCCCAGCATGTAGCGCGACGTGTATTCGAATCCCAGCGCCAACCGATTATCGGCCTCGGCAAAAAGATCGACGTCCTGGTTCCACGCCACTACGCAGGTATTCGCAAGGTAGGCGAGCCCGAGTTGTGTATGTCCCTGGTCTCTGCAGGATTCCTCACATTGCCCGCTTGGGTAAACGTAATGCGTGATGCCGCTGTTGACCGGGCCGACGCGAAAATGCCGATAGACCGATTCCATCAATTGGCGATCCTCGCAGAAAACGCCGATCGCGAGAAGCGTGTACATGATTGCCGCGTCCCAATTGCCATTTGCTTCGGGATAAAACATCCGCAGCAGCGGCACATACACCGTGAGCAACATGCGCTTGAATTGTTCCTGCGACCGGGAGTTCCATCCATGATATGTAGCACGCAAGATCTCTGCCGCGTTCGAGAACTGACCACCTGTCCAGCCCGCCAGCAGCATGGCATCGTTTTCAAAGAAGTCCACCAGCGCCCCTGACCACGCGTCAAGGATTTCGATGGCTTTGTGCGCATGCGCCTCGTCGCCGGTCACGTACCACTGCAGCGCGTGGTTTTCTGCCGCGTTCGCGCTCGCCTGGAGTTCGCGTCCGCCTTGGTCGCCAGCATCGTATGCGCCACGAATTACATGCGCGAACGGTTGCGGCTTGAAATCGAGCGACCCTGCGGGGCTCGTGAGCCAGATATCCCATGCCGATTTCCAGGGCTCCTCGCCCACCTCGATCTTCGCCTTCATGAACTCAAGATCGGATCGGGTTTGCAAAATCCCGGGATGCACGATGGGCCGGCGGCTCTCTTCTGCCGGGACCGCCTGGTCATGATGTATATGGCCTGCAGAAACTGGCGTCTGCCCCAATCCAGGCAATGCGGCTGCGGCCAAGCCCGCGCCTGACTGCAAGAGAAACATCCGCCTTTTCATCTTCGTCTTCATATCTGCTCGCCGCACATTCTAAGTCGACTGCTTGCACAATGTCCGCAGGAGACCCGATTCTCTTGTGTTACCCCAGCCCCCGTTTGCATCCGATTACACCCGCTCCTCTTGAGACAAACAGGATTCGCTGCCAATACAGCTCGATACGCGGTCAACAATCAGGCTCAGGTCGCTGGCGATGACTGCGGCCACGTACCGCGCACGAGCGAAGCAGCTGACCGTGCCTCCGCTTGATTCGTTTTTGCCGGCTCAGGCGGCAAACTCTCCATAAGTTGTTTTCGCAGAAGGATAGTTTCTGACACGTTATCTGTGCGATCGCATTTGTTCCAGACTTCCCTAAGATATGTGATCGCAAGAAAGCCTGGATATCGGTTCTTAAAAAGGCGCCGGATGATGCCTTGGAAATCAATAGAGCTTTCATGGAGCGGCAACTGCAGCCGTTGCGGCGTGCTACCGCGCATGTGGACGTGAGAAGCATAAGGCAACAGGTTATGCACATGACGGGAACTGATTCTCTGAAACACGAAATGCCCGTAATCGAGCGTCAACGACAGGTCCGGAACAGCATCCAGCAACTTATGCGCCTGCTCGACATCTGAGCAGATTGAGTCAACATGAGGCTTAATCGCATAACAAATGCCCGCGCTCGAGGCAACGCGCTGGCGCCATCCCATCTCCTCAACAGCCAGCTCAAAGCTGGCCTTGTCGCCGACGTCTTTGTGCAGAACCCCAGGAAGGCCCGTCACGTGCGTGCACTCGAGGTCCGCGCACAGTTCAAGAATGAGAATGAATGTCTTGCGATGCTGTGCGCGCACAATCCCGCTCGGATTGTTTTCTGCTGCATCTTCAAGGGTCACGCCCGTTTGCAGGAAGACATCGGAAGCTCGCAATCCTGCATGAATGAGATCGCGCTTCAGTTGCCTGGCAAATTTACGCGGCTCTGCAAGCAATTGCCCCGGCCTCAATCCTTCGCTCCGTTCGAAGAGGCCTAAGTCCACGTACTCGAAGCCAAGCAGCCGTAACAGGGCGAATCGCTGCTCCCTGGGCAGCAGCGGGAATGCGTAATCCGCGCACGAAATGGAAATCATCGCATTCCCTCCCTGAATTCCCGTTGCCGGCTCATGATTGCCTTGTTGCGAACATGGGACGGATCCACACAGATATTTCCCTCTCGTGAATAGTATGCGTGCTGCAATTTTTTCCTTTTGCGAGGTACCGCGCTTCGCAGTGATTTGGCGAAGGAAGATATTTATGTTGATGTGAACTGCAATTTACGGCGTGGGGGTGGGAGTTGCGGCCCCCGGGCGAAACGCCCGGGGACCGGTTGTTGGTTTATCCAGCGTTGTTAGAACGTGAACCGCCCCGAGAGCTGGATTTGACGGCCGGGGTTGGCGGAGGTAGCGCCGGATTGGCCGCCTGGGAAATACTCCTCGATGCCGTTGGTTGTATTCGGGTTGTTCCACCCTTGGTGGTTAAGAAAGTTGAAGCAGTCCGCGTTGAATCTGAGGTTGTACCTTTCGGTAACAGGAAAGACCTTGTAAAGCGAAAGGTCGCTTTCCCAGTTGTTTGGACCGCGGAGAAAAGTCTTCGCGAAGGGATTGGTGCCGGTTTGGGAGCCGTAGGGTGATTTTGCGTTAATTGTTGCGCCACTCGCAGTTATCGTAGTCACGTAGTCGTTGCCGAAGTTCGGGTCCGATGGATTGTTGATTATCGGGGCTTCGTACGGTACGTAGTTGGAGGGAAGACCGTAGATGCATTCGGGCTGACCAGTTGAGCTCACTGCGGTGCAGTATCCGCTGTTAGCGTCTTGTTTCGGTGAGATATAGCCGTTAAACCACAGGTACTCGGGATAGCAGTTGCCGCTGGTGCAATCTGTAATCTTCACGCTGTGTTTGTAAACGTGGATGGGGTTGGTGACGCCCCAGTGTGAGCTCGCCGGCTGGAAGATCGACGAACTCATATGGCCTACACCGGCAATCTGGTAGCCGCCAACCAACTCATCTACAAAGCGATTCGAGTTGCCAAGGAACTTCTTCCCACGTCCCAACGGCAAATCGAAGATGTAGTTGAACACGATGTGTTGCGGCGGAAAGGCGGCGTCGAGATGGTAGGCTTCAAATTTCTCGAGCGCGCGCCAATCGGAGTAAGACGCAACGCCATTAGGATAACTGGGCGGAGCGACGAGGGGGGTGACAGGGTAGTTGGAGGTAAAGCTGGCTACGTTAGGATTGACGCCAAAATAATCCTGGGCGGTCGTGATGGTACCGTCGCGGGAGCCGTTTTCGCCGATACGGAACGCCTTATTCCAAACATAGAATATCTGAAAGGCGTAGCCGTGTTTAAACAGCCGCTGGTAGTTGACCTGGAGCTCGTTGTCGTTCGACCAGCCGGTGTGTTCATCCACGCTGAAGTTGCCATAGACGGTGTTGTCGTACGGATTGGCCGAGACTGCCGTATAGGTGTTCTGCTGCGGCGTCCCGATGACGCTTGCGCCACCATTGGGCACAGCCGTGCCGTGGGTCATCTCATAGACAAAGGCGCTGAGGGGAGCATTGGGATTGAAGTCGTGATCGAGATAAGAGCCGTGCGTCCAAACCCAGCTCAGACGAAGGGCCGAATTCATTTTCATCGGCTGTTCAAGGGTGGTGCCAACTTCGGTCACTTCACCCGGTTTAGCGTCCGGATTCATATATCCCGGGCTCAGCGGCGCAATGCCTGGCGGAATCGCGGTGGTTGTCGAGGAATTGACGGTGTTTGCGGAGTTGTTACCCATCACAATCCAGTTGGGGTTGGACGAGTTGCCCACCTCGCGCAGAGGATAATTCTGGAGCCCGTCAGGCGAATTTGCGGCGCTGTTGTAGTTGTTCGTATACCCATACGCGAAGGGCAACCCGATCGGCCCAGGGTTCGCGTTGCGCGTAGGAACCGGAATAATGTACCGGCCGTAAGCTCCGCGCAGCACTGTGCCCCATCTGTCCCCAAATGGCTGCCACGCTATACCGACGCGCGGGCTTACGTTGAGGTTCGCACTATCGTACAAAGCGCTGGGGAAACCGGCCTGTTGAGCCGTCTCGAACTTGGCGCCGATGTTCTGCATGTTGGTGATGATCGCCTGGGTCGTCCATCCCTCCGAGATCAGAGTGGAGGCGGGTTGACCGAACACGATGGCATGATTGGCAAGGTCGAAGCTATCGATTACGTTGTTCTTTGTGTATCTGGCCGGATGGGCTTCGTAGCGGAGACCGAGATTGACGGTCAGAGTCCTGCTCACATGCCAGTTGTCCTGAAAGTAGCCGTCGACCTCCTGGTCGCGGAACCACGTAGGAGGATCCTGCAACTGCACTGAGGACGAGACTACATTGCCGAGGAACAGGCCGGCATCGCTCAGGCCGGTGTTAGACCAGGCGCCGTTACCTGCTGTGCCATTGCTGCCGTGGCCGGTCGTGCCTTGATAGAGAGCTGTGGTGGTAGTGCTAAAGACGTTCGTATCCGCATTGCGGCTATTAAGGTAATAGAACCGATCGTGCCGGTACCGGCCGCCGAATTGCATCTGATGTTTTCCGACGATCTTGGTCAGGTTCTCGTCGATCTGCGAGACGATTTGGTTCTCCTGGTACTGATACATCGTGCCGCCGTAGTTCATGGTCGAGAGGCCGTTGATGACCGGGAAGCCGGTCTCGCCGAAGTTGTTGGGAAGCCCAAGCATCGTGTCGTAGTCCAGATTCGGATTTCCACCTCCGCCGACATACTCCCTGAACCACTGCTGGCTCAGAACCGATTCGGCATAGAAAGTGGGCGAAAAGAGGTGGGTGTATCCGAGAGCGGTGCCAAAGTTGGTGACCGGGATGATCTGGTAGCCACTGGCGCCGTCGGGAAATCCATTGGCAGCGACCGTTGCTGCTTGGTTGCCCCCGAGGTTCCGCAATGACCGCTGGCTCGCTATATTTTGCGTATAGCGCAGGTAGGCCCTATTGGTTTCATTGAAGTTCTGGTCCAGGCGCCAGGTCATCGTCGGTACCAGGTTGTAGGTAATGTTCGGAAAGTTGAGATTGGGCAGCACTAAAGGGTTATTGGTGTTGTTGGGCTGTGGCGTGATCGAGTACAGCAGCTTAGCCCCCGGAGACTCCAGGGCGGGGTTGATCGTGTTCGCGACCCCTTGATAGGCATACTGACTGCGGCACCACGGGACGTTCTGATCCTGGGAAAGTTGGGTGGCAGTCAATGAGCTTGAACTTACGCTGGGCGGCAATGGGCAGTTTGTGCTTGCCGCCGTGGTTGAAGGATCGTAGATCGCCTGCGTTATGCCCGAGCTGTTGACCATCCCGCTGAAGTTGCCGCCTCTTTCCGCCATCGTCGGCACCGACTCCTGTTGCGACGCTTCGGAGGCCAACGAATAACGCTCATAGGAGAAGAACCAGAAGGTCTTATCCTTTCCGTGGTAGAGGTGGGGAAGTACGAGCGGCCCACCTACCGAGCCACCGAATTCGTTGCGTATATAGCGTGGGGCCGCATAGATGCTCGGGTTTTGTCTAACCTTGGCCACGCCCCAGTAATTGTTGACCGCCGTCTCAAAGAGTGAACCGTGCAGTTCATTGGTTCCAGACTTGGTGGTGATGACCACCGTGCCGGGCGTTGAGTACTGCGCCGGTGCGTCGATCACGTTGAACGAGACCTCCTGGATCGCATCCGCGTCGGGCAGTATCGACCCGTACGAATTCTGCTGGCCGCCAAAGTTATCGTTGTCCATGGGCACGCCGTCAGCGACGTACTCCGTCCCTTGGTACTCCGTACCAACGTCAAGATCGCCGCCTTCGAGACCGGGCACCGTGTTGGCGGCCAGCGTGAGCAGGCTACGCGTATTCATAGGGAGCTGGTTGATTCTCTGGTTTTCCAATGTTGAAGTGATCGCGCCGCTGTCAGTATTGGTTAACTGAACGAGATCCGCAGTCACGGTGATCTCCTGGGTCACGGCGCCAGGGGTCAGGACTGGATTGATGACCACAGTTTGGCCGACCAGCAGATCGATCGCCCGCAGATAGGTCTTCATGTGCGCAGCCGAGACGGCGACCGTGTAGGTTCCGGTGAAGAGATCCGGCACCTGATAGAAGCCGACGCTATTCGTTTTGGTGTCGGCTGCCACTCCAGTGGCCTGGTTGACAACGTGAATCGATGCCTCGGGCAGGACTGCTCCGGCGGTATCGGTTACCGTTCCTTGAATCGACCCCGCGCCGCTTTGCGCCAGCGCGAGCGAGCCGCAGAGCGTCACGCCGATCGCGGCGGCTAAGGCTAGCACTGCTACGTTCCAGCTGCGAAAAATGCTTTTGAAATGTTGATGCGAACTCTTCAGTTGGACTCCATCCTGAGAGTTCTGGCGCCGCGCGAGTGGGTTCTCTGCGCGAAATTGATCAATCGGATTCATGATGCCTCCTGAATCGATGTTGTTTTTGTGCTGCGTCGCAGCCGCTCTTGCGTATGCGACCTGAAGTTCGAGCTGCGGAATTCTGCAAAGCTAATGTTGCCTGCGACCGCTCATGGCTCGAAGAGCAAAAGATAAGTGACCGGTCTCCCTGGCAAAGAAATCGAGGCATGTGTATATTCATATGGGAATGGCGAGCACGGTTCGCTACCTCCGCGGCTGGTTTTTTGAGACGAATCACTCTCGCGTCTGCAAATAGCTTTAATCAAGTCAATTCGCCGTAGTCCTGACTGTAGCCAACCCCCTCTGAATGGTTGTTTGGGCGGGTGAGCGACGAGAGAATTGACCGGAAATGATCTTTGCCGCTTAGTGTTACGTACGGCATCAAGGGACTGTTTGGGCGCTCCGTATCCGTAAGGGGTGATGGCATTAACCGCACGTAAAATCAATAACTTGCGGTATTCATCCCAAGTTCGCGCGCGTCGCATTGATTGCCTGATTGTGCTCGGAAGACATCATAAGGATGGCACCACCCGACACCTTGGCTTCTTATCTGCGATCCAAGGGGAGATTTTGGGCACTTAGAGGGGAATCTCCCTACAGTTAAGAGTCCAATTAGGCCCGTCGTAGCGGAAAACTTAGCCCGCGTGGTATAGCGGAAGGGGTAAAATCGGCAACAGGCCGGGGGATGCTTATGAATACGGCAACTCACCAGATCAAGGGGACGCCTGCCTTCGAATCCAATTGGGCGCTTTTAGAGCGCGTTGCCGCCAGCACTCAGTTGAAGCGGGCGCCGCGGCTCCAGGAGCTTCTGCTGTATGTCGGAAAGTGCGCGCTCAAGGATGGCTACGACAAAATCAGCGAACAAAAGATTGGAGTAGACGTTTTTGGGCGAAAGGAAGGCTATGACACGAGCGCTGACAATATCGTACGCACCAGCGTGAGTGAATTGCGCAAGAGAATTGACGCGTATTTTGAGTCGGAGGGCCGCAGCGAAAAATTGGTGATGGAGATTCCGCGCTGGAGTTATATTCCAATATTTACGCGCCGGTCACCCGAAGAACAGCCCCCAAGCGAACATCTCGTCATCGAAGCTGTACCCGCCGCCACCGAGCACGTCGTGCATGTGCCAGCGGAGGTCATTGAGCCAGCGCCCGCACATCGTTTGACTTTGATTTTCAGGATTGCCACTACGCTGCTCTTGATTCTGCTCGCCGGAAGCACCATCTATTTCTGGAGCAGGTACCGCGAGCTCGATCGGTCCTTGTATCCATGGAAATCTGAACCGACAGTAGCCGGGTTGTGGAACGACATTCTAAATGCCAGCCCCGAAACAGACATCGTACTGGCGGATGCCTCATTTGGGATGCTTCAGGATATCAGCAAGCGATCGTTCTCCTTCGATGAATACCTCAATCATAAATACATCAGCCAGCTCCAGGATCAAAAGCTGAGCCCCGAAATGCATGATGCATTCGACCGTATCACCCTCTGGAACCTCGGCAATCAGGACGATTTCAAGTTGGCGCGGCGCATCCTGGCGCTGGACCCGATTGGTGATCGGATTCGCATGTATAATGCCCGGGCCTATCTTCCCGACCTCACCCAACGAGACAACGTGATCTTGATTGGGTCTAGTATTTCGAATCCGTGGGACGATCTCTTCGAGAACCGCATGAATTTCGTAGTGCGGCTCGATAGCGACCGCTCCATCAATGTATTAAACCGGGCGCCTTCTGCCGGAGAACAGCAAGTCTACCAGCAGAGTCAATCCGTCCAGTATTGCGTTGTGGCTTACTTACCCAATCCAAGTCACAACGGAGTAGTGCTGATTATTGAAGGTTCAAATGCCGAGGCCACAGAAGCGGCCGGCAACTTTCTCTTATCGGAAGTTCAGCTTTCCAACTTCAAAGGGATGCTTCGGAAGAATAAGCTTCCTTACTTCGAAGTGTTGCTGAAGGTATCATCCGTTCCGGGCACTCCACTTACCGCCTCAATCGAAGCGTATCGGGAATACTCCAATCTGCACTGACGCACCGATCGACTCGGGAATTGTGAACCTGTAGCTCCCAAAAACTACCGATGTCACCGTTATTTACGCCCGCCGGAATCCTATGCAAAACCCATGATCCTCGCCAGAAGTCTTCGAGAAACTGGTATTTTTACCATATATAATTGATAATAAATATTTTATATCCACAATAACAATTTTGGCGATACTGATCCATGCGAGCGGTCCCCATGGAATTCCTACACGCCGCCCATTAAGTCACTTGATGTTTCCTTTGTATATAAAATATTTATAATAAATGTATTATCTAAAATCTTCGCGATGCAAATCATTATCGCTTGACGGCGGCAATGCCGACGATGTAACGTCTTTTTGTCTAACTTGCGAGACCGGTCTCTGAATGAGTTTGCTTTCGGACTTTGAACTTAACCGAATCAGGCAACCGGATACACGCCGAACGGAGACGAAGATGAGCACGTCCACCACAGTAAACGCCGCCACGCGGCAGGCTTTGGAAGCCGGCGAAGGCATTCTCAGGCTCGCGCCCCCATGGGTGCCGCACGTTTATACACAGCCCGGCCGCCGGCTCAAGCTCGATCCCCGCGACCTCTACGCTTACAACGCGCACCACGGCGGCATCGACGAGCGCTGGTTCGCTTCAACCACGCCGGCCATGAACGACAACCGTACGCCCGACGAAGGCCTCAGCTATGTGGTCTGCGAAGACCAGCGCTTCACGTTGAAGGACGCCGTTGAAGCTGAGGGACCGCGGCTGGTAGGCAAAACGATCTGGGAGAAGTACCATCGCTGGCCCGTCTACAGCAAATTCTTCGACAACATGGGCCCCATCATGCACCATCTTCATCAAAGTGACGAGCAGGCCCGGCTCGTCGGGCGTCAAGGCAAACCGGAGGGTTACTATTTTCCTCCGCAGCAGAACGCCACCGACGGCTATTTTCCTCATACGTACTTCGGATTGGAGCCGGGCACGACGCGGGAGCAGATTCGCGCCTGCCTTGAGGCGCGGAACAAGGGATTCTGGACTACTCGAAGGCCTACCGGCTGAAGCTCGGCACGGCTGGCTGGTGCCGCCGCGCATTCTGCACGCACCCGGGTCCCTCCTCACCTATGAGCCGCAGTGGGGCAGCGATGTGCTCGCCATGTTCCAGTCGATGGTGGAAGCGCGGCCACTGCCGCGCAGCCTGCTGACGCAGGACGTCCCCGAAGACAAGCACTGGGACCTCGATTATCTGGCCGATCTCGTCGATTACCCAGCCAATCTCGACTACGAATTCAAGAACCACCATTACATTGAGCCGATTCCCGTGGCTGATACCGCTAGCGAAGGCTATGTCGATCGCTAGGTCGTCTACGGAACCATCGCCGGCGAACAGAAGTTCAGCGCGCGTGAGTTGACTATCGAACCCGGAGCTCGCTGCACCATTTGCGACGCCGGCGCCAGCGGCATCATCGTCACCCAGGGCCACGGCCGCATCGGCAAACTCGACGTCGACTGCCCTTCGATCATTCGCTTCGGGCAGATGACCCAGGACGAAATCTTCATCTCGCACGAAGCTGCGATGGCCGGCATCACCTTCGAAAACCATTCCAAAACTGACCCGCCGGTAACGCTGCGTTACTTCGGGCCGGACGTACACGCGAAGATGCCTGCCGTGGGAGATCACACACGGCTCTAAGTTCCTGGCCGTTTGATCTTGCACCATCATGGGTGCCCCGGGTCTGGCATTTGAGACCCGGGAAACTCGGCGCTCTATAGGAGAACGGAAAGATGCGTCAGCAACACTTCGAAGAAGCCAACAGCGAAATCCAGGAGCGCTTCCGCAAGCTGAAAAAAAGTCGCCCGACCAGCTCAAATCCCGCCTCAAACTCTCCTGGAGCAACTGGGAATTCGGCCGCGAGCCTCTTGCCGATTCAGCAGCACGTCTCGCCAAGTCCAAGGTTCCCTACATCGAGTTGCACGGCAACCACTACGGCCCTGACCTCGGCTACAAAGTGGATGAGACGCTCAAGATCCTCGGTGACAACGGCATCAAAGTCTCGGGCGTCTGCGGCATGTTCTCCGCCGACAACGATCTCGCCTTCAATCGCGCTGTATGCCGCCAGGCGGCCATCGATTACCTCGACCGCGAAGTTCCCTTCACACGCGCCGTCGGCCGGCCCAAGCCCTGCGACGACGTCGAGTTCGAGCGTTCCGCTGAAACGCTCGCCATGCGCGGCGACCTCTTTGTGAAACACGGCATCAAGGCCGCCATCGAGCCCATCCGCTCCGCCGAAGTCAGTCTCGTGCACACCATTGCCGATGCCAAACGCTACCTCGCGCAGGTGAATCATTCGGGCGTGGGTCATATCAACGGCGATGTCTACCACATGCAGTCGGAAGAGAGGCACATTGGCGATGCGCTTCTCGATGCCGGCTCCCAGCTCGTCCAATCTCCACATGGCCGACGGCAACCGCTGCGCCATGGGCGAGGGATTGATGGACCTGGCGACCATCATTCGCGCGCTTTACGTGATCGGCCTTAACCAGGGCGACCGCTTCGTCACCTTCGAGCCGCTTGGCCCCGGCGGCGACCCGTATCCGGCGATGCACGGCAAGCCCGATAAGCCAAAGCTTGATGCATTAGTTGAAAGCAGCATCAGTTACTTCCGCGATTGCGAGGAGTTAGTGCTGGCCGGTTAAGCCTAAGTACCGTTGCCGATCTTTGGCCGCCTGGGCACGTGTTATAAAGAAATATTTTTTGCGCTGGACCTGCACGACGATCCCGACCTGATCGAGGAATACAAGCGCTATCACAAACAGGAAAACATTTGGCCCGAGGTGCTCGAATGCATTCGAGCCAAAGGCGCGATCAGCCAGGAGATTTATCTCACGGGCAACTGGCTGGTCCTGATCCTCGAGACCACCAACAACTTCGACCTCGACGCCAAAGCCGCCGCTGACAGCGCCAGCCCCCTGATGCGAAAGTGGGAAGAACTCATGTGGAAGTTCCAAGAACCTCTTCCCCATGCGCGGCCAGGAGAAAAGTGGGTGCGCATGGAGAGGATCTTCGAGGCCAGGTAGCGCGGGTGCCGCAATTGGTTACCGCATTCTCCTATCCCGCAAAGCTTGAAGTTCTAGTTCGTTGTCAAGGAAGGTCCGATGGTTTTGCCCCTCACCCCCGCCGCCGCGTTTCTGGGTCAATCGTCCAACAGGCTCGTCTCCCTTGCCCCCTCCGACCTGCTCATCATCGGCATTTATTTCGTGATGGTGCTGGGTATCGGCGTCTATCTCCGGCGCTACGCAAACACCTCGAACGATTTCTTCATGGCTGCCCGCGAGATGACCGCTTGGGTCGCGGGCCTCAGTTTTCTCTCCGCCAACCTGGGCGCCATTGAACTGATCGGTTGGGCCGCATCCACTTATCAGTACGGCATTCTCGCCGCGCACTTCTATTGGATCGCTGCCTTCCCGTCCATGGTCTTCCTCGGGCTGGTAATGATGCCCTTCTACTGTCTCTCCAAAACCCACTCGGTTCCCGGCTATCTGCAACTGCGTTACGGTGAAGGCGCCCGCGCGCTGTCCGGCATCTCCTTCGCCTTCACGACCGTCCTCATGTCGGGCATCAATATGTATGCCATGGCGCTGGTGATGAAGGTGGTGCTCGGGTGGAACATTCACACTTCAGCATCTGGGTCTCGTCGCTCACCGTCGCCATCTATGTTTCGCTCAGTGACCTCTACTTCGGCATCTTCAACGAGGTTCTGCAGTTCTTTCTTATCTGGCTGGGCGCGCTCATCATCCCCATCCTCGGCATGATGGGAGTGGGCGGCTGGAGCGGCCTCAAGCAGCGCATCTTCGAGCAGGTGGACACCAACAATTACGTCCACCTTTGGAGCACGGCCGGCACTTTCAGCGGTAATCCCATGGGTGTGCATTGGACGGGTATCGTCTTTGGCCTGGGTGGTGCCATCGCCCGCGGTTACTGGACCACGGACTTTCTTGTTGTGAAGCGCGCCATGGCCGCCAAAGATCTGCGCTCCGCGCAACTCGCGCCCATCATCGCCTCCTATTTCAAGATGGTCGTGCCGCTGATCGTGATTCTTCCCGGCCTTCTTGGTCTCGCCGTGCTGCCCTATCACCTGGTGCCTGAGAGCGCCATGCAACCCGGTCTGCACAGTTACAACGAAGTGCTGCCATTGATGCTCGCCCGCTACTGCACTCCCGGCTTGCTCGGTCTCGGCATCACCGCGCTCATCGCCTACGCTAGGAGGAGTCTGACAATGCTCACACGCCGACATATGTTGCCCGTGTGGTTCTTTATTGGACTGCTCTTGACCTTATACAGAGTGATCATTCTCATCGCTTCCATCGTCGACTGGACGCAGCCATCGCAGGCGGTGCTCGCGCAGTATCATCCCGGGCTTTGGGGCGGCGGCGTCCTTCTGCTCGTCGGCGGCTTGTATTTGCTTCGCTTTCGCCCGCGCCGACCCCGCGGCAAATAGTCAAGCGCATCGAAACCCACCCAGCGCGAGACCGTTCTCTACAGCTTGCATATTGCTTCTTTTCAGGCTCATGCCTATTGATATAAGACGTATGTGTAGGGCCCTCTGGCAACCGGTACACGGTAAAGAGTATGATTTTGCCAGCAGAGGACGTGAGGAAAGTCTGTGAACATTCGAGAGATCGCACGACGGGCTCGTGTTTCTCATTCCACTGTTTCGCGTGTCATCAATCAGGTTGAATCCGTCGATCCCAAACTAGTCCGCCGGATACAAGCTGTCATTGATGAAGTGGGCTACCGACCCAACTTTCAGGCGCGCGCGCTGGCTCGCGGCCGCAGTCGCACCGTCGGCCTCATCGTTTCTGAGTTGAGCGGCGGCAATCCTTTTTTCTCCGAGATCATCCTCCATTTTGAGCGGGCCGCAGTGGAGCGCGGGTACGAGGTGCTCATCAGCTTTGCCGACATTGAGACGCGGCCCGACCACGTCGCGGTGTGCGCGGCGCGCATGCAAGAGCGGCAGGTGGAGGGCATTGCCGTGCTGACCTTCGGAATGGAAGAGCAGTTGGCTCACTCGCCGATCGATGTACCGATGGTCTATGCCGGTGCTGACCTAGACCTGCGCGGCGTGCGCAATCTGCGCATTAACTATCTGCCAGGGTTCCGCGACGCCGTCAAACATCTGGTGGACTTTGGCCATCGGCGCATCGGCTACCTGAGCGGGCGGCTGAACTTGAGCAGTATGAGAGCGCGTTTCGAAGCCGTGCGCAAGTCGATGAAACTCAATGGCATTGTTTTGGACAAGGATTTGGTGGCGGAGTGCGATCACACGTGGGAGGGAGGAGCAGCAGGGATGGGCACTCTGTTAAGCCTGCCCAAGCCTCCCACGGCCGTGCTCTGTTGCAACGATGTGGCCGCTGTGGGTGCGCTCAAGACGCTTGCCAGCCGGGGCTATCAGGCGGGGAAAGACATTGCGTTAATCGGCCTTGACGACCTGACCATCTGCCAGTTCACACAGCCGCCGCTGACCACCATCCACTTCTCACCGAAGGAACTGGCGGGACTGGCTTTTGCCGCTTTACTCGAAGAGATACAGCGAGTTCCGAAGAAGACGAACTTCGAGTACAAGACGCGTTTTGTTTTGCGCGAATCCACCTGTGCACCACGAGCGTGAGGCCGGTATAAATTGAACGCCGATTCTACGGATCAGTAATCTATAGGTATAGATTATGGTATAGATTTGAATCCAAATTGTTGACATTATCCTCACTCTATTTAGCTTAGCTGTGTGTTCGAGTCCCCCATCTCCCTAAAATTGGAGAGAGATTCGCTGCAGATCGTGCTCTCTGCCATTTATTTCAATAACCGATCACCCCCGCATCCGCCGTGGTGTCCGCAAAAACAACTCGTTTGGGTCAGCGCGCCGGTGGTGCAGATGTTCCGCTTGCCGAGTTGCTCTTTGCTTCTGCCTCGCAAGGCTTGCCTGCGCACAATGCGCCGATGATGCCCTGGCCTTCAGTGATTGTGTAAATACGATCGACCGCAGGTAGCTTGATGGTCTCTTTGGCGCCGGAAGGCCAGTGAATTTCCAGAGAGCCGGCATCGGATGCGTCTCCTAGACCAAAATGCAGCCGGCGATCGTTCGCGCCGATATAGCTTCCGCTGGCAAGCACGTCCTGGCGCTGGCGCATGCCGTTGGCGGTGAGATAGGCGGTGGCGCAGGTGGCGTCGCGCGGACTTTTTTTGCTGGTGGCCGGATTCGCCCCGCCTACCAGCTTGATCTCGACCCAATGATGATGATCTGGGCTCACGTTGCGCAGCAGCACCGGCGGGCCGTCGATGGGATTGATCACCACATCGATCTTGCCGTCGTTGAACAGGTCGCCAAAGGCCGCACCACGCGCCGGGATCACGTCTGCGAGCCCGGAACCCATCACCGGCGGGACGTAATCGAACCGGCGCCCCTTGCCGCTGCGGTCAGGCACGTTATGAAACAAGAGCGGCCGCTCGGCGAAGGTGGTGCCCCAGTCATGCTGATTCACCTGGGGATAAACGTGACCATTGACCATAAACAGATCGAGCCAGCCATCGTTGTCGTAGTCAAAAAAGCCGTCGCCCCAGCCGACGAAGGGAATGGTAGTTTGCGCAACGCCCGCCTTGTAGCTCATATCGGTGAAGCTCGAGTCGCCGTCGTTGTGGAAGAGAACCTTATAGTCGTCGCCGAAATCCGTGACAAAGAAATCGACGAGGCCGTTGTTCTCGTAGTCGCCCACGGCAATGCCCATAGAGGCAATCTCGCGTCCGTCCTCATTCAGCGCAAAGCCCGAGAGATAGCTGTCGTCGTCGAAGGTTCCATCGCCCTTATTGAGATACAGAAAATTGGGCTCCGAGTCATTGCCCACTACAAGGTCCGGCTTGCCGTTCCCGGCGAGCGAAACAAAGATGGACGTGAACCCGTAATAACTGTTTTTGTCCTCGACGCCGGCCTTTACCGTCACATCGGTAAACGTACCGTCGCCGTTGTTATGGAAAAGGTGGTCGGGCTCGCCCTGCAGGCCGCGGGGTCCGCAATTCACGGCCGCGCCGCGATACTGACAGAAGGCAAATCCGACCGCCTTGCTACCGCCCACAGGCAGGTTATCGCGATCGAAGTGCACATAGCCGGCGACATAGAGATCCAGCAGCCCATCGCCGTCGTAGTCGCCCCAGGCCGAGCCCGTCGACCAGTTGCCCAGCGTCACTCCGGCTTTTTCAGCCACGTCGGTGAACGTGCCATCATGATTATTGTGATAGAGGCGGTTTTTGCCGTAATTGCCGACGAAGAGATCGGGCCAGCCGTCATTATCAAAATCAGCAGTCGAGCAGCCGTATCCCCAGCGGTCATTCGTTACGCCCGCCTGCGCAGACACATCGGTAAAAGTTCCGTCGTGATTGTTGTGAAACAGAGCGGCGTGCGGAGGCTCTTCTTTGCCGTCGAGCGCGTCAAACGTGGAGCCGTTAACCAGATAAATGTCGAGCCAACCGTCGTTGTCGTAGTCAATGAGGCAAACACCCGAGCCATTCGTCTCGACGATGAAATCCTTGGCAGGCGCACCCATTTTGTGACGCCAGCCGGCCAGACCTGCCTGCTTCGTGACGTCCTCGAAGATCACCGGCCCCTTGTCCACGAAGCCACCGGCGGTGATGGGCCGATGCTGCTCGTCGTACACCGCGGGGGCAGCGACGCCTGCAGCGATGCCCCCGCCCATGCCACCAGGCTGAGTTTTTTGCGGCGCCTGCTGTGCCCGGTCAGTGCCGGGAAAAAGCAGAACGAAGGCTAAAGCGCCGAGAAGCACACGGCAATCGCGCAGCAAAATCGATCCTCCAGGGGCGAGATTTTTGGCTAGTTCATTCTATGCGCTGAGCGTCGGGAAGGAAAACGGAGATCTTATTGCGCGCGCGGCTCGCCGGTGGGCAGAAAGGCGATTCCGTCGATGCGGTCTCCCGATGCGAGCACGTCGCGCACGCGTTCCGGATTTGGGCCCGCGCGCTCGGCCGCTCGCTGGAGCAGGCGCAGCGCCGCGGCAGGCGTGGTTCGAGCGGGCAGCCGGAAGATCCACGGAATGTTGGCTGATGTGAGCGACGGATCGTTGCTCAGCGCGACGACGGGAACGAAGCACTTCAGCGCCAGTTGTTCCGCCAAATGCGCAGCGTCGCGATCGAGAGCCAGGATCGCCAGGGCGTGCTCGTCCATCAACGCGTGAACCAGCTGGGTCGAAGCCGCGCCCCAGCTTTGGCTGCTTTCGACGGGCAGCAGCGACAGCGCGGGACTTGGCGCAGATTGCGCGCGCAAAACCGAGAGCACCTCCGGGGCCTGCACAATTTGAGCCGCTCCCCGGCCGAACACAATCACGCGTACCGGCCCCGGCGAAAGATTTGCGGTATGCGGGCCGGCATACTCGACGCCGTCTTCGCCTACGCGCGCGTAGGGCGCCGATGGCGCGACGGTTGCGGGAGCCTGTGCCGCGACGCGAATTTTGTTCATGCTGGCTGGCCGGTAGGTGATTGCGCCATTGTGAACCATACCGAGAAACATGGGCGCGACATTCTTCTGGTTGGGATCGAAGATCATGTGCCCGGTCACACCGTCATACTGCTCAAGACCGGCGAGTGCGTCGTGAATGCGGGCGCGGTTCAGCCCGGCCGCGCAAATGGCGTCGAGCAGGGCATTCATCGCGTCGTAAGCCAGCGCGGCAAACTGTTCCGGCGGCTCGTGGAATCGCGCCTCGAAGCGTCGGCTGAAATCGAGCCAGAGCGGATCGCTGCGCGTGGGATCGTAAGGGAAGACGGCCTCGAATCCCTCCGCCGCGGGACCGGCTTCGGCCAGCAGCTCGGGCCCCAGCGTCCTATAGGAGCCAAAGACACGTTGCTTCATGCCCAGAGCGCGCATCTGCTTCAAAATTTGTGCGGCCGGAATCTCGTCGGTCCACAGCACGATAGCGTCAGCGCGCGAATCGCGAATGATCCCTAATTCGCGCGTGAAGTCCGTCTCGCCGGCAAGAAACTTTTGTTCGATGACGACAGGATGGCCGAGCCGGCGCGCGGCATCGCGGAATTTGCCCACGCCGAATCGTCCGTAGCGATTGTTCACGCGCAGAATCGCCACACGCCTGAGCCCGAGTTCGGTAAAGATGCGCCGCGCTAGCGTGAAACACTGCACGCGATCATCCTGCAGGTCGGTGAAGTACCACGGGATATAGGTTTCCGGGATCGTGGGGTCGGTGGAGGCCGAGTTGACAATGGGAATTTCGGCCTTGAGCGCCAGGCGCAGAATGACGTGCGTCGATTCGGAGTTGATGGAGCCGAAGATGGCCCAGTCCTGTTCGTCGTAGATCATCTCGACCGCTTCATTCGAGGCCGCTCCCCAGATGGCGGGGTCGGTGGGCCGCTCTTCGCTGTAAGCCGCATTCGCCTGCCAGTTGTTGTAGTCGCTGTGAAGCATCAGGCGAAACGGCTTGCCTCCGTAACCTCCGCGCGCATTGGCTTCCTCAATTGCAAGCTGCGCACCATGCAGCATACGCAGGCCAAATGCCTGCTCGGGACCGTTGGCGATCGGACCCATGAAGCCGATGCGCACCTCGCTCAGGTTCTTCGGTTCGGGAATATCACGCGCCGCACCCATATAAATGTTGGGGTGAACGTAGTTGGTGTCGTACGGTGTGGCAAATTTGGCGAAGGGGCTCAGGTCCCCAGGCTCGCCGGCATAGGGCGCGACCGCGCGATCGCGCGGCGGCGCTGGCGGGTGCGCGCCGCACGCGCACACATGCGCGCTTTGCACGGAGCTTTGGCCCGCATTCTGGCTCACGAGTGCGAAGACGTCGCTCATCACCCACAGACACGCCGCCGAAAACATCCACCCCTTGCGCATCACGCTTCTCTCCCACTCGAGCAGCCGCTGGTGAAAGCCTAGCTGCTGCTTTTCTCCGTGCGAAACATCGCGATGGCCTCGATCTCGATGAGCAGCTCAGGCCGGCAAAGAATAGCCTGGATGCCGGTCGACGCGGGCAGCGAATCAAGTCCCTGCTCTTTGTAGAACGCAGTGCGCTCCTCGTTGAACGCTTCGTAATCGCGCTCGATATCGCGCAGATAGCAGGTGGTGCGCACGATGTCGTGCCAGGTGCAGCCCTCGCTGGCGAGCAATCCCGTGATGTTGGCGAGCGTGCGCCGCATCTGCGCGCGAAAATCGCCGATGTGTACGCTCTGGCCGTTCTCGTCGATAGAAGCAGTTCCGGAAATCAGGAGTATGACGAGCCCGTTCAGATCGATTCTCATGCCGCGCGAAAACGAGCTCGGCTTGGCGTAGGCGAAGGCCTCGTTCAGTACGCCGTGATTGGTGACCGCGCGCTTTTTCACCGGCGCGTGGGCGATGGTTTCAAGAATTTCGGCAAGTGCGTGCATCGTGATGGCTCCTTCGAGAGTTTCCAGAATGCTCTATGGTTGACGAATTCCGTGGCTCAGTCCCTTGGCCGTAGCGACCCAGATGTCGCTGCCCTGAAAATCGATGCCGAGAATATAGTTGTGCGCCGGAGCGGTGGCGACGGTCACCGCGGCGACATGGCCCTGCGCGTCTCGCACCGTCATCTCCGGTTTGCCCGTCGAGAGCGACGGGCGATAAACAGCCCAATTCGAGCCGTCGTAGTAGGCCAGACCCTTGTCAGTACAGAACCAAGCGCGATTCGCATCGACGCCTTTAACAAAGTTGGTGAAGTTCGAGGGCAGCCCGCTGTCTTTGGTCAGGAAGTTGTGCCAGTAACGGCCGTCGTAGCGGCTGTCGCCAAAGTACGTCGACGCCCAGACAATGTTGTCGACGTAGCTGACCGAGGAGACGATTTCGTGAATCAGGCCCTGGTCCTTGAAGAGCACAATCTCGTTCTCGCCATCGGGGTCTTCGTATTTGTCCCAGACTCCCGTCTTCTGGTTGTACTCGAGCAAACCACTGCCCCACACGGCAAAGTAAACCTTCGACGGAGTGGCCGCGACGCCGTAGATCCAAATCTCTTCCATGGGCGTGTTGCGCTCGTTGTAGAGCGACCACTGGCCGGTATCGAGATCGAGACGGCATGCGCCCGCGGCCGTCGCCACCCACACGTTTTCGCCTTCCACCGAAACACCGTAGACGACGTCGTTGCTCAAACCCGAATTCAGTTGCGTGTAGGTGTCAATGCGTCCGCCGGAGATGCGGCTTAAGCCTCCCATGGTGCCGGCCCACACGTCGCCAGTCCGCCTATCGAGTGCCAGTGAAAGTACGGCGCGATGGGCCAAGCCATCTTTGGTCGTGTAGGTCTTCCATCTACCGTTCTTGTAGAGTCCCAATCCGTTCTCAGTGCCCGCCCAGATGCGATCTCCGTCCACCAGCACCGCGAAGACGTGGTTGTTGGGCAGGCCGTCGGCGGTGGTGAAGTTTTCAAAGCGGAACCGCGGAAGGGCCTTCGCGGCAACAAAAATCTCCGCTGCAGGCGATGTGGCCGTCCGGGTTGTAACCGGCGCAGAAGGGCGTTTTTGCGCTCTTGCGGTCTGTGGCGCAACTATCGCGATTGCTGCCGCGGCCAATGTCAGCGTCATGGCCAACGATCTGTTTTGCGTAAGATTCTTCATCGCGTCCTCAGATACCCGATCAGGTCGTTCAGTTGGCCCTTCGTCAGGTCGTTGGTGCGCCCATGCTTGTCCTCAGGATTGAAGACGGTCCAGATTTCTTCGAGCGAGGGCGCGGAACCGTCGTGCATGTAGGGCGCCATGAGCGTGACGTTGGTGAGTTGCGGCGTTTTCAAGCGCCCGGAATTGTCGGTGGGCTTCTTTGTGCCCACGTCAAAGATTTTCTGATCGGTGCCCTGAGTGCTGCTGTGGCAATACGAGCAGCGGTTGGCTTCCGGGATGGGTTTGCCAAAGTTGTCCTCGACGCGCTCGAAGATGACCCTACCGCGCTCCTGGGCAGCTGTCAGCTGCTTATCCGGCGCTTGCAGGCGATTGGGCCGCGGCGGCAGGCTGCGGATGTACACCACTAGATCGGTGAGCGTTCGATCGTCGAAACTTTCGGAACGCCAGAAGTACTTCTCGGTGCGCGGACCGCACTCTGTGGGCAGGTTGGGGTTGCCGCCGTTCCATTTGTAAGGCGGAATATCCTTAATGCCTTCGAGCATCTTGTTTTCCACGATGTCGACGCCGAATCCATCGGGCTCTAGATCCCAGGTCAGGCCGTCGAACGTCGAATCGATGTGGCAGTTTGCGCACCCGATCTGGCCCTGAAACGAATAACGCGCAGTATAAAACGTCTGCTCGCCGTAGCGCAGGACCGATAGCTCCTTCGGCCCATCCAACGGAATGGTTGCGGCCAGGCGATTGGTGTGTGTATCAATGACGCTGATCGTATCTTCGAGCCGATTAGCGACAAACAACCTGCGACCATCGGGCGCAAGCGTCGCGCCGCGGGGATCATGGCCGACGGCGATACGCGCCACTACGTAATTGGCGCTCGCCGAAAGATCCCCAACAAACGACTTGCGCCGCGCGCGCACAGTCGCGAGCAGCCGCCGCACATCGATCGCGGTGACAATCTCGGAGCCTCCACTCGTCACGTAGAGACGCGACTTATCGGGCCTGATGGCAATGCCGAAGGGTCGCGCGGCGTAGCGCTCCAGCTCGTCAAGAGGAATCTCCACGGGCACGGGCCCCACATCCGCGCCAAAAAGTGTGAGCGTATCTTCAAACGCCCAGCCGTGCTCGAGATGCGCCAACGGTACCAGGTTCTTGGGATGCAGCTCGGCCACCGCGCCTAGCCGACCATCGGCGGAGATGGCAACGTGGAATACGCCGGCGATGCTGTGGAGCGGAATGCGCTCGACTACCTCGGCGCGCGCCGTATCGATCACCGTGATCTCCGATTCCGGCGGCATCCGGTTGCCTAACTCGCTGCCATGCCGCGGCAAAATTGGATAGACATGCGTGACGTAAAGGCGGCGGCCATCGGGAGAAAGCGTCATATAACTGGCGCCGCGCCCTGCGGCGAGCCGTTTTTCCTCTGCTCCGGTGCGAGCGTCGAGCACGGCCACGTCATTGGAGATGCGATTGGCCACAAAGAGAAAGTTCCCGGCCGGGTCCTGGGCCACGCTGAAAGGCTCCGCTCCCACCGGCCACGTCGCCGTCACCGCGAGCGATCGCGCGTCGATCACCGAGACCGTGTCGTCCCACGAGTTGGCCACGAAGAGCCGCGTGCCATCGGGAGACAGCGCGAAACCGCGCGGCACGCGGCCCACGGCCACCGTGCCGATGGTCTTGTAAGTCACCGCATCGAGCACCCGCACTTCGTTGCTCTGTTGGCATAGCACGTAAAGCCGCGCGCCGCCGGGCGAAAACAGAAGCTCGACAGGAGACGTGTAGACAATGGGCTCGCCCGTGGTTGCGTTAGCAGCCGCGTAAACTGTCTTCTTTGCCCACGGCGCAGCAGTGAAGAGCGCCGCTGCGAGAAACAGCGCGGCCGCGAGGCACCATTGCAGACGGCGCTTCATTTCGGCTCCTCAATCGTGAGCACGTGGTCAGCTTTCTGGTTCTCCAGCGTCTGCTCGCGCCCGCTCGGCCAGTGCACGACAATCTTATCTACGGCCGTTGCCGCGCCCAGACCGAAGTGCAACCGTCCATCGCTCTGCGAAAGGTAGCCCGACGCGGCCACCCGCTCTTCGAGGGAATGCCTTCCGCCCGCGAACAGTTCGACGCGCGCGCCAAGCCCGTCGCGGTTGCTTCTTGCCGGGGCCCCAGGAACAGAATTGGGAGCGATGCCGCGATCGCCGAAACGCATGGCGCCCACGAGCTTTACCTCGATCCAATGGCCGGTGTGGGTGGAGACGTTGCGCAGCAGCGTCCCATGGGCGCCAAGGTTCACGACAAACGCCCCCACTTTGCCGTCGTTCATGTAGTCGGCAAAGCATGCGCCGCGCGCCACCGTGCGCTGGCTGAGCGCCGGCCCGGCGGCAAGCGACACATCCTCGAATTTTCCCTTGCCCAACCCGCGAAACAACGTGTGTTCCTGTGGAATGAGG
>Ga0187847_10000923_pt1 | contig 28608 bp, 17 predicted proteins | sample June2016WEW_4_10_FD_132458 | JGI IMG/M metagenome (GOLD analysis project Ga0187847, IMG submission 132458) | Peatland microbial communities from SPRUCE experiment site at the Marcell Experimental Forest, Minnesota, USA - June2016WEW_4_10 | ecosystem: Environmental > Terrestrial > Soil >...
ATCTCCAGTCTTGAGCCTAATGCCAAGCGGCTCAATGCTGCCCGTCAGCACTGGAGCATCGAAAATAAACTGCACTGGGAGTTGGACGTAGCCTTTGGCGACGGTCTGAGCCGCAAACGTGACGGACATGCCGCCCAGAACTTCTCCCTGCTCGACCGCATCGCCCTCTGTTTACTAAAGCAGGACTACACCTTCAAACTCGCTATCCATGGCAATCCCTTACAAGCCGCCTGGGATCACCCCTACCTCCTCCACATCCTCAGAGTCGACACTCGATGGAGAACTAAGATGCGTTTGCCCTAGGTCGCCATTCCTGTACAACCAGGCATTCATACAGGAACGAGGTACCATCTGAAATTCCCTGCTTACGGATGCTCCTTGGTGGCTAGTTCAACTACTGCCGACGGAGAGGTCACCACTTCAACTGTCCAGGACCCGCCTTGTCTTTCCCAGGGAAGATTCGGCCTGCAGTCCTATTCAACGGGCGCAGTGTCGCTTAATGTTGGGCTACGGCCCACCTCCATAAACGACTTGCAAGTTACTCATGTACATCTTGTGTTTCCAGCCATACTGGAGCTGACCGATCTCTATGTCTACATCGAGCCTACATACTTTGGGGTGTAGGCCAATCCCAAAGTTCTGCACAAAGCTGACCATTAATTTGTATGCTTAGCATTATGCCTTCAGGCCATTTTGCCCTCGACCGCATAGCTGCCATAGCTATGCTCACTTTCGTGGCCCCTTGGTTGCATGCCAAGCAAGTGAGCACGGAGATGACGCCGACCGCTCCGCTCGTCATCGAGGGTCTCGGCAAAGGAACTGTCGCGCTCAGCGGCCCATGGCAATTCCACCCTGGAGACGATCCCGCATGGGCAAATCCCACGTTCGATAGTTCTGACTGGGAGAAGCTCGCTGCGGACCAGCCCTGGGGCAAGCAGGGCCACGCCCATCTCACAGGCTTTGCCTGGTACCGGTGTTCCATCGCGCTCACGCCTGCGCCCGGCGTACCGCCGCAGTTTTCGCTTCTGGTACCGCAAATCGATGATGCGTACGAAATCTATTGGAACGGTGCACTTATCGGGAGTAACGGCAAGCTACAACCTCACCCTGTTTCGTACCATTCGCAACCGGCGCAGGCCTTTGAACTCGGCTATGCGCCGGACGGCGTTTTGGCCGTGCGTGTTTGGAAGGCCCCCCTGCTCTCCGACGATTCCGGGAAGGCAGGCGGTTTTGAAGCCGCCCCTTTGATCGGGAGCTCCGAAGCGATTGCGGCCGCTAAGGCGGGGTGTGAGTATCAGTGGTTACGCAGCCGGCAACTCCATTTTGGCGCCAACCTCCTCTGCGCTGCGATTGCCCTCTTGAGTTTTCTTCTCTGGTTGCGAGTTCCTACCCGCTGGGTCCTGTTCTGGACGACAGGCTTTGCGCTTGCTCCACCGGTCATTCTGCTGCTCCTGAATGCTCACATGGGCTGGCCCTACTCTCTGGCGATGGGAGCGGCACAACCCCTGTCCGCCATGCGGGATGTATCGCTCTGGTTTCTCCTTGTCCGGCTTCTGTTTCTCCATGAGAATCGCGTCCTATCCCAGCTTACCCGCATTCTCGCGTGCATTTGCATGGTCAACGCCAGCTTGGATGGAGCGCTTGTTGCTATCGGTTGGAAACCGCAGTGGACCGGCCTTGCCCAGGCCTCCGATGCCGTATCGACTTCTCTCTATATCCTGCTTGAAGCCTTTCCTCTGGTGCTGGTGAGCTGTGCGCTCTTCCAGCGCAAGCAGCTTGATTCGGCCCGCTGGCTGTTAGCCACCTTGGCCTTCCTCGACGAAATGATTATCGTTTTCCGCAACGCAATCAAACAAGGCCGTCAGTTCACTGATTGGTCCATCGCGGAAAAGATCGACTCGCCCCTTTTCTTCACCGATGGCAATGGTATCTCCCTATCCACACTCGCCGGAGCACTCCTCCTTATCGCCATTGTTTACGCGGTTTATAACAGCGTTCGCGAAGATCAACTCCGCCAGGACGCTCTGGAACTGGAGAAGATTGAACTAATGCGCGAGAGCAAGCAGATGCGGCACCAGGCCGAACACGATGGTTTAACCGGCCTTTGGAATCACCGCATCGTTGTTGAACGGTTGCGCGAAGATATGGCCCGCTCGCTTCGCGAAGAGACGCCACTGAGCGTAGTACTGATTGATGTCGACCATTTTAAGAAGGTCAACGATAGCTTTGGCCACCTGGCAGGCGACCTGGTATTGAAAGAGATCAGCGAAATCTTTGCACGCTCTCTGCGTCCCTATGACTGTGTGGGTCGGTATGGCGGGGAGGAGTTTCTACTGATCCTGCCAAATTGCGGAATTGAAAGCGCGATTATCCGCGCCGAACAACTGCGTGTGGCCGTACAATCGGCGAGAATTATGGATGGCGAGACAGTGCTGCAGGTAACCGCAAGCTTTGGTGTGGCCTCAGTCTTTCCGTATGATTGTGAGACTGAGGCTGTGATTCGAGCCGTCGATACAGCTCTCTATCGAGCCAAAAGTAGTGGACGCAATTGCGTCATACAAGCTGAAATGGATACCCCGCTTTGCGAAAGCTAGCTTCTTGCTACCTCAATGGCCCCGCGTTGTTATTGGATCCTTAACTCGTGCAACTACAACAAAACCAGAGAAGGCATGTGCGGTCCAGCGTCACCCAAGGTTGCCGCTCCCTGGTGGTCGCGGTTAACTTGAATGTCATGGCTTCAGGATACGGCGTCTCTGGTTTTGTAATTGCCCCCGCGGTATTGATGAGACTGGTTGCAGCGCCGCACGATCTGGATGCCAGCCTTATTCCGGTATGTCTCCCAGAAGCGACGATTGCTCTGCGAATGCTTCCTTCGTGCCGGTTCGGATCTTTTTCACAATGCCGGTCCATACCGGATTGGTATTCGATGAATCCCAGGTCGGATTTGCCACATCCGCCTCATAAATCGCGCTCCTTGCCATTCCGTTTTTGTAGGCGGATAGCTCTTTTATCAGTTTGAATGCGGCAGCAATCACCACGCCCACGTCATCCTTAAGATTCTCCGGCACCGTAGCGTAAACCTCCGGCTTGTGCTCCTCGATCCATTGGAAGGCGATGGGCAAAACGACCGAGCTCACCCAGTCGTTATAGGCGTTCAAAGACTCCATTCCCGCAATCCACGACGGGTGCATCTCCCAATCCTGATGGTCTTCGCGGCACGGAGGTTTGTGGCGGTTAGGCGGGCAGTACACGCACTCGACTTTTACCTGCGGCATGAACTTCTCCTTTTGGCTTGAGCGCCACGTGTGACGTCTCGAAGCTGACGTTGTCGAAACAGTGTATTCGCTATTCAGGCTATGCAGAACACCTGTTTAGCGAGGATTCGGATTGTGCGCGCCTTTTCGCCTATAAATGCGGCAAGGCATTTCAGTTCTGAAGGTCAGCTGAATTCTATCATCAAGATTCAGAATTTGGATGCGGGCCGATAGCAGGCCTGAGGTGAGAATGGAGCCGATCGGAACATACGCCGCGCTGGACGCAATATCGCTGCTGAACCTGATGATTCAGGGTTGGTCTGCCCGATCTTTTGAACCAGACGAGAGTTAGTCCAGCGCAGCCGAAGGGCCTAGTTTTTTCAGTATCAGGTACGGTGCTAGTCTTTGTCAGGTTTACGTTTCATTGAGAACGCGGGTAGCCACGCTCTCAATGGCGAACTCGCTAGGCGCCCGGCCAACGAGAAATTGATGAGGACAACTCTCACTGCATTCCCGTGTCCAGGATTCGATCAGATGCGTGCCTCCTCCAGGGACATAACAGTGAGTATCCAGGCACTCAGCCCAGAACGCTCCATTCCATCCCACGGACGAAGACCTGTCCGCGGGAACCCCGGTTTGAGGCTTTCGACAAAAGCGTTGTCGGTAGGCTTGCCCCGAACGGGAGTCGATCTTCGCACCGTTCCGGTAAGCCCATAGGTCCATGGCCTGACTCGCAAATTCACTGTCGTTGTCACGGAACAGCACCTTAGCGCACCTCAATCTGACCCCAACCGTACTAACATACGCTCAACATGCTCATCTTTTAGTCTCTGCAACTTCGATGGCTGCTGCTTCTCATCGACGATCGCTAGCGAGCGGAACCGGGTACGATCCGGCAGCTCATCTGCCCAGGCGCCCATACTTCAGGACCGGTCTGGCACTGAGGGCTTGAACCGCCCTTTGCGGTGTAGTGCAGCCTTCCGCTTCCCCGCCGCCAATTTCTACCTTCACTCGCGAGAATGAGATTCAAAAGGTGCATCCGCAGCTCTGCGCGTACCCCTCCAGCGTGAGTCGACCGCGCACGACAGCGCCACTCTTGCAGGATCGCTAGAGTCCCAAGCGTGTGTCAGAATTTGCTCAACTCACAACGGTAAAAGCAATAGCGAAACAGGAGGTCAATGGCAGGCCGGCGAAGTCATTGATGTCCGTCCTGAGACTGAAGCTTTGTCGCTGGTGGTTGATTCCGCAGCAGATTTCCAGTAGCGAATTCAAGGTTGACTGCTTCTAGAAATAGCTCTGATCGCGCAGAGACGCTGGATAGTCGAGCTTGAGCCAACTGCTTCTCCGCGGTGACAACATCGACCAGATTCTTGACTCCATACTTGTATGCATCGAGCGATGCCGAGTAAGAGGCGTTGGCGGATTCGAGAAGTGCGACAGCAGCGTCGTGCTTTCGCAACGCCGTTCGGAATGCTATATAGGCGGTCCAGACCTCGCGCGTTGTCTGGTCATCTCTCGCCGTAAGTTCATCCTCGGCCTCGCGGCGTTTCGATTCAGCGATCAACAGTTCGTTCTTGCGCGCACCTCCGTCGAAGATGCGCCACTGGATGCCAAGTGCGACGGACCAGGTGGGTTCGCTCGCGGGACCGAGCTCTCCGTAGTCCGCCGTGGGCCAAACAGAAGTCTGCGCTGCCGAGCCCGAGAGAACAATCTGCGGTTTATACTCTGCTTTGGCTGCACGAATGCGAGCGTCGGCGGAGCGGATTCGTAGAGTTTGCGACATGAGTTCGGGGCGATCCTTCATCGCGCGATCGATCAGCGCCTCGATGGACATTGTGAGTCTCTCCGGCAACGGCGCACTCCTCTGGCTGTCAATCACGATGTTGGGAGACGGATCGGCTCCAACCGCTTCAGTCAGCGCAACGCGCGCCACCCTTTCATCCCCGTCGGCGGATTCCTCGTCGAATACTGCCTGTGACGTTTCGGCCCGAGCATTGAGGACATCGGGAAGAGTCGCAAGCCCGCTGTCCATTCTGTTTTCAGCCGCATCCTGGGTGGTTTGCGCAGTTCGCAATGTGTCCTGCGCAGCCTGCAACCTTTCCTGCGCGGTCATCAGCTGGTAGTACGCAGTGGCGACGCGAAATGCGAGCGCTTGATTTACTTGAATGATGTCTGCACCCGCGGCGAGCACTTCCTCTTTCGCGGACTCCACGCTAGCTTCGCGTTTACCAAAGTCAAAGATGAGATATTGGAGCGTGACTTCAGGTCGGACGATGGGTACCTCGACCATGACATAGCCGCGAGGAGCGAGAGGTTTCGGGAATGGATTTATCAATCTCTCGTCGCCGAAAACAGCTAGGCCCTCTAACTCAGGATAATAAGCACTTTTTGCCAAACCGAGTTCGCCTGCCTTCTGCTTTGCGCGCTCCCAGAGCGTACGCGTGCTGGGGTTGTGATGCTCGGCAACGTCGATCAGCTCGGCCAGCGTGTAGGGGTGAACTGGATCGAGAATCGCTGTTCCCTCACGAGGAGTTTCACGAGCTGCGCAGTCGGCAACAGCCATTGGAGAGGATACTTTGCCAGCGCATTGCCCCGGTGCTCGCACCGCGCAGAAGACAAGAAACAGCGAGAGAAACAGAGCATTCAATGACGGGTGGTGTTCGATCAATCCAAACTTCTTCCGAATCATTCCCAGCAACGCGTCGGCAATCGCTAGCCGCGCTCCTTCCGCATGGGCGGCCTCGCAAGAATTACGTCTCCCTCGCCCAGTTCTTGCAATTCCTCGGATGCGTTTGCCGCTTGACTCTCGTCCGAACAACTTCCTCACCCCGTTGACAAACGCAAATAACTCGCCTTTATGTGCATCTTGTCCACGCACGCAGAACAGGAAGACGACTCTTAAGCCCTCACTAACCATTAAGGCAGAAGTGCGAAGCGAAGTCTATTGGACAAAAGTATCGATAGATCCCAAATTGCCGGTGGACATTATTTTCATCGGCCGCACATTCCAATTTTATCTAACCAGATCTACGACGTTCAGTATGTTTCCCCAACCGCAATTGCGAACTTCAATCCCCTGTGTCCAAGGTTTAAATGCGTAGACGGCAGCGTAATCATCTATTGGACGAAGGTATTGATCAATACCTTCGTCCAATAGATTCGGCCCCTAACTCTGTGGCCCAATCGAATCGTAAGCATGAAGATGTCCAGTGATCGTGCATTGCCCGGGATAAGCATGGAAGGAAGAGGGTTCGTTGCCTCTCGATGCAGGAGGGCGAAATGACCGTGAGGTTCGGATTGACCGAGGGGAAGTTGATTCTCTGCGGTCGTGTCGACGGAGCGGTGAGCACGATTAGGACCAATGTCCGACACATATGAGGTCTGTCTAAGATGAATACCGAGTCGACGGAGCACTATCGACACCGAATGACTTCGCTTCGCCTCCTCACCGGCTTCTCTCTGGTGACGCCGCTGGTGTTAGTTGGTTGCTCGTACCCGCCCGAATACAGCATCCTCGGCTCTTTCTTCCCCGTGTGGATCTTCTGTTCCGCCGGTGGTTTGGTATTGATGGCGGCCGCACGTGCTCTGATCGCTCGCACCGCCATTGCCGAACATCTGGCTGCACCTGTGCTCTTTTATATCAGCATGGCGATCTTCCTCGCGTGCATGTTGTGGCTGATGTTCTACAGCTAGGCAAACAAGATGCCGAATCAAGACACCGGCCAAACCGATCGAGACAGTCGCCTCGCAAAACTTCACTGGTACGGTCGCGTCTTCACCGGAGCCATGGTTTTGCTAGCAGCGGTCGGCTTGGTTGCGGTCGGCTTGGTCACAACTGGGCATCCCCAGACTGATGACGCGGAAATCTTTGCCAACTACATCGGAATCGCTCCCGTCGTCGAGGGGCCGATTCTGCACCTGAATGTTGCCGACAATCAGCAGGTTAAACAGGGCGATCTGCTTTTCGAAATCGATGACAGCCCTTATAGGTATGCCGTCGACCGCGCTGTGTCGGACAAGGCTTCCCTCGAAGGCCAGGTCGTCGACGAAGAACGGCGCATTCGAGCCGAAGTACACGCCGTCACTGCCTCTGGGGCGGCAACACGCAGTGCAACCGCCAATGTAGACCGAGCGCAGTCCTCAATCCGTGAGGCTGAGGCCGATGTCGCCCACTCCGAGGCAGCGCTGGATCGGGCCAAGGCCGAGGCGGCATACGCTGAAAACAATCTGCACCGCGTTGAGCCGCTGCTGGCCAAACGGTACGTCACCGTCGACCAGGTGGACCAGGCGCGTACGACACAGCGGACCAGCGCGCAGTCCGTGCACGAAGCCGAGTCGCAATTGGCTCTCAATCGGGCCCACCTCAACTCCATGCTGGCCGCCCTGTCAGAGGCCAAGGCTTCGGCAGAGCAGAGTACGGCTCAGCTTCAGCAATCGCAGTCAAGCGTACTTACCCTCGATCCCTTGGTCGCGCAGCGGCTGGGCCGGGCCGCCGCAATCGGCAATGCCCAATACAACTACAACCACTGCCGCGTCTACGCCCCATTCGACGCGCGCGTAACCAATCTCGTCATTTCTGAGGGTGCTTATGCCCACGTTGGACAGGAGATGTTTACGCTGATCGACACTCGCGTCTGGTGGGTGCTTGCGAATTTCCGCGAGACGCAGCTGAAGCATATCCAACCGGGTATGACTGCGGACATCTACTTTATGGCCGACCCAGGTCTCAGATATACGGGCGTCGTCGAGAGTACCGGGTACGGCGTTACACCCGATCCTTCGATCCTGGGCCGATTCACGTCCGGCTTGCCCGATGTGCAACGCACGCTAAGCTGGGTACACTTGGCCAGCCGCTACCCAGTTCGCATCCGGATTCAGTCACCGCCCTCTGATGGCATTCGTCTGGGAGAATCTGCAGTAGTAGTTATCCGCGGATACAAACGGAAGCCTTGATATGGCGATCCGAGCCGCTCAAATCCGCGATAAGCCAGTCGGCCGACCGGCTCCTTGGCTTTGGTTTCGAGAGTTCATCCGGTGGGAAGTTGCTCCGTATCCAGGACGTGTCAACACGGTCGTCCGCATGACGGTCACGGCTACGCTGGTCATGATCATCGTCGAGACCTTCCGCATTCCTAACGCGTTCCTGGCTGCTCTCTTTGCGATTCTCCTGGCTCGTGAAAATCTCGCCGCTACCTGGCGTGGGGGACGAATCCTCATCCTTTCATTCGTCGGCTCAAGCCTCTACATCCTGCTCGGAATGATTCTGTTGCGCGGTTACCCTATTACGCACTTCTTCTGGGTGATCGGAAGCTTGTACCTGGTCTTTTTCGTTATACGCACGATGACGAACTACGCGGCCGCATTGGCTTCCGCCCTTCCGATTGGCGTTACCCTGCCGCTATGGGACCGCTCATTGCCGAGCGAAGTCCAAGTGGAGGGTACTCTCTGGCCTGTCCTGATAATCGTCATAGGTGCCGGCGTCACTCTGGGAACCGAAGCGCTATACCGGATCTTCGATAGATCCGACCCGCTCATCACATCCGTCGACGATCTGTTGCTCACAGTGCAGCGGGTAACGGAAAGCATCGCCAGTCTACATGCCCCACCGAAGTCGATCCTCGACAGAGTTCTCCAATACCGTATGATCGGCACTGGCCGGCTCAGAATGACCTTGCAGCGCCAAGGCGTGGATCCGACCCGGCGGGCGCAGCGCAGTGCCCTGATTTCGATGGCGGGCCGGCTCATTGGTCTTGCCGCGGATTTCAAGAGCGTTCCACCCCAGTCAGGCGACGACGACGCGGTCCGCCTAAGCGCCCTTTCTGAGAAGCTCGGGGCGATCCGAACGGAGCTCCGCGAGTCAGGCGGTGTTTCTGCATCCTCTCCTATGCGCGAGGGACATCCATCCTCCAGGTTCCCCATGCTTCAAGAGATGGAACGAATCGTCGCGCTCATCCCCGAAGTCTTTCAACGCGATGAGATCGTGGATGGCTCGCAGAACGCACCAGGACGTGAGTGGTGGCGCGCCCTGTTTCTGCCTGATGCAGTACAGAATCCGGAATATCAACGCTTCGCATTTGCCGGATGCCTGGCCGCTTCGGTTTGTTATTTTCTTTACAACGCGCTCGACTGGCCCGGGATCGGCCAGACCTGCGTGCTCACTTGCATCGTTACTGCGCTGAGCACGGTTGGCACTTCCCTCCAGGCGCAGTTTCTCCGCCTTGCCGGCTTTGTTGTCGGAGGGCTGGTCATGGGAATTTCGGCGCAGATTCTCATTTTACCCGGTATCGACAGCATCTTCGGGTTTGCTCTCTTCTTTGCGGCGGGGACCGCGATCGGCGCGTGGTTCGCCACTTCCAGTCCGCGGCTTTCCTATTTTGGCGTGCAGATTGCACTCTCCTTTTACTTCGTCAACCTGACGGATGCCCACTTCCAGACCGACCTCACCATCGCGCGCGATAAGGTAATGGGCGTGTTATTGGGTATTCTCGCTATGGGTTTTGTCTTCGATCGCTTCGGGACAAAGAGCGATGCGGAGCAACTCCAGAAACTGCTGGTGCGCAACGTACGGATGCTGGCACAGCTTGGAGTTTGTCCGGTGGAACGGGACGGAGCCATTGCCGTTTCACTGATCAGCCGGCTCCGCAGCCAGATCAATGATAACTTCGCCAGTCTGGAATCGCAGATGGATACCGCGCGGTTTGAGTTTGAGTTTCGCCATCGGCGTGAGGAAGATGTTGCCGAATGTGATCGGATTCAAAGAGCGCAACCAGTGCTGCGGTCGATCTTCCTGCTGGAACTCACTCTTCTCTCACGTCGTGGGCGAGGAGAGATCGACTCCGAAGTGACTCAGCTCCAAAATCAGGCGATCGATCATTTCCTAAAGGAATATAGCGATGCACTCGTGCATATTGCCTCATGGATCGCACACGAAGAGGAGATCCCTGCGAGCATCGGTGACGATTCCATGCGGGTATTAGAGCAAACCCTCGCGGACCACACCTCTCCGAACTCGCGGGCTATCGCTGATATCTGTCAGAAGCTGCTCTCCTCTCTCATCATGCTGCGGAGCGAGTGCTAAATCGCATTGCCAAGTCGGCATTCAGTGGAAACGGTCGGACTTCGAAAAGCGCGCGATTCGCGTTGAACGCTCAAAGGCCAAAGGAGGAGAGATCCGGGTAGGACCGAAGTTGATTCGATCATCATGCAGAACACGAGTCAGATGGGACACGCCTCAATGAAACTGATGAAGGAGGAACTCGATGTAGGTGCTCAGGGGGAATATGCCCTGTTGCAACCACAATCAGTCGCGTGAGAGAATATCGATTCGGATTCCGTAAGAGAGGTTCTCGACTTGAGTTGGTTTAGCAATTGAGGCCTCCGCTTTGAGACACGTCTTCATGGGGCGACAGCTCTTATAGGCGACATTCACGGGAACCGTGCTGTTGGCCTCCAGTGCTGGTATCCGGCTCGGCTGCCTTGGCTAGACAGAATGTACACCGTACTTTCACGACACCTTCAGTCGCGATGGGAACGGGCCACATCAGCCTTGATGGCAAGCTTTCCGTGGCACCTGGCTGGTAGTGAACGGCACCATGCAGAACGCCTCCAACGGCCGCCGCGCCAAACTGATGAATGGTCGACCCAGGGTACAAACAATTGTTGAAGCTGATATTCAACCGCCCGGCGAAGGTGGTGATGTAGGTTTTGTGATACATACTTCTCAGGAAGAAGTGGGAGTTGACTCTTATAATGGATGTTTCGCCGGCCTTCGTGACCTAGACGACACTTTGAGTCCGAGCCGCGCGGAATACGGGTGGCATGAGTTTCAAGCCATTCCCAATGGCAAGGGCATCTTAGTGGCTATATGCATTGAGCAGCAGTGCAGCTGAGATGGGGATATGGAAAATCGCCTGAAGTATTTTGCGGAGTTGCGGGACCCGCGGGTAGAACACGGCGTCATTTGTTGCAGGAGATCCTATTGATCGCCATCGCTTCGAATCTGAGTGGGGCCAGTGGCTGGGATGAGATCGACCGCTATGGCTATGCCAAGAAATCATGGTTGAAGAGCTTTCTGGCGTCGCTGCATGATATCCCGTCGCACGATACGCATAGTGGTTTGCACCGCTTGGCAAGGCGGAATCGAGAGGGCGATCTTAGGCACACCCTTGACACTAGCTCTCGATGACCGGCTCGATGAGGCTTCTTTGGATGAGCACGGAGAGATCTACAGCAGGAAACCAATCTGCAGCGATGCTCTATTCGGCTCGGCTGCCCGGCATGCCGGCCTTTTGGCTCGGGTTGGGCGTTTTGACTTTCGTTTCGGTTTCATTTCAGGCCCAGCAGGTTCCTGATCTTGCAGCGGCCCGGCAGGCTATGGACGCAAAGCAATACACAACTGCGGAACAGCAGTATCGGAGGATACTGCAGGAGAATCCGTCGTCCCCACAAGTATTGACCGATCTTGGCCTCAGTCTCCAGTTGCAGGGGCGCTCCGCAGATGCAATGCGTTATTACTCGGCTGCTCTGAAGCTGAAATATGTTCCCGAGACTTACGCGCTCCTGGCAGAGGAAAAGTGCCACATGGGAGAAACAGACAGCCTGAGGCCCATGTTGCAGAGAATCTATCGCGAGGAGGTAAAGAACCTTCGCGTTATTTCGGCGGTGGCGCCTTGCTATTTGGATATAGACGAGGCGATTGAGTCGGCAATTGTTTATCGTTCGCTGGTGAACAGTGAGTCGTATCCGCATGATCTTGCATTGGTGCAGTTAGGCAAGTCTTACATTCGCAGCGGACAGTTCTTCGCGACCAAGCTGAGCAAAGCGCCCGGTTCTGAGTCGTTTCTGGCGGCGCTGCGGCAGGCTTCAGACGGTAACCCGGCAGGTGCACGCAGCGCCTTTGCCCAGGCAGCGCGCAGCTCTGCCTACTTCCGGCCTGAACTGGACTGGGCCGGCGCATTGGACGTGTGGCGGCGGCACCCGCAAGATACCGCGCTTCTTTATCTGCTCTCTGTGTTGAGCGGTGAAGAGGGGATGCGCCAGATGCAGATATGCGAGGATCAGTTTCCCAATTCGCCTTACCTACAGCAGTTCTATGCGGATGTGCTGGCGGACCAGGGACATGGAGAAGAGGCGATTGCGCAATATGAGCAGCTTGTACGCGAGCATCCCGATCTCTCTGACTTGAATTACAGCCTCGGACTGCTGCACGAAAAGCGAGAAGAATGGCCCGCCGCTTCGGAAGCGTTTGGTCAGCAACTCGCGGAATATCCGACCGACGAACGTGCCGCGGCGCATCTGAGCAAGTGCATGTTGCAAATGGAAAAGTACGCTGAACTGCGCGGATTTTTGGAGCCGCGGATGCAGGCGGAACACCCTCCAGAGTGGGCGAGCTTGAGCTTGGCGGAAGCAGACGAAAAACTTGGCAACGCTGATGCGGCAATCAAGATACTGGTTGCAGCTGAGCAGGACCCCCATGCCGACAAGCTTGTTCATTACCGCTTGACGCATCTCTATTCGCTTGCCGGGCGTTCCGCCGATGCCAGGCGCGAATATGCATTATTTCAGGCCGCTTCCAAAAAATAGCGTCGCCAATTTTTGATCCGCACTGGTACAGATGCGTTGCCGTCCTCGTAATACTCTCCGTGGAGTGTAGCTCCACGCTCGAGAATTCTTGGAGGCAACATGTCGAAAACGAGAAGCGCAAAGGCTGGCCGCGTGATTGTATGCGGCCTTTTCAGCGTAATTCTTCTCTTGTCGTGCTCCCTTTCCCTGAGAGCGCAATCAACCTACGGCACCCTGACAGGGACAGTTGCAGACGCTACCGGCGCGGCTGTGCCTGGCGCGACTGTGACCCTGATCAACCGAGCCACAGAAGAAAAGCAAGTCCAATCATCGGGCGACACAGGGCTCTATTCGTTCGTGAATCTCAATCCCGGCGAGTATCGCCTGGTGGTTGAAAAGACAGGATTCAAACACGTGAATCGCGAGAACGTCATAATCCAGGTGCAGCAGACCACTCGGGTCGACGTTTCGCTAACGATCGGCCAAACGACAGAAACCGTTACCGTCACATCGGAGGTGCCGCTCCTGCAGGCGGAGACGTCCTCTCTGGGCCAGGTGGTGGAAGAACGCAGCGCCGATGAGCTTCCGCTGAATGGGCGCAATGTTTTCAGCCTCGTTGAGGTTGCACCTTCCGTAGTGATGCAGGGGCAGGCCGGTGCAACGGCAACCGGTCAAAATCCATTCGCATGGGGCAACTTCCAGATTGGCGGTGCATTTGCGAATCAAAGCGCCGAGTATCTCGATGGCCAGCCGCTCAATATCGGCTACATCAACTTGCCGATCCTGATTCCCACGCAGGATTCGGTTGGGGAATTCAAGGTTCAGACCAATAACATCGGCCCGGAGTGGGGCAAGGTTGCGGGCGGAGTTCTGAACCTGAGCACCAAGAGTGGCAGCAACAATTTCCACGGCGAGGCCTATGAGTACATCCGCAACAAGGTTCTCAATGCCAACGACTTTTTCTCCAATCATGCCGGATTGGCCAGACCGCCATGGATTCAGAATCAATTTGGCGGTAATGCCGGCGGAAGAATCTTCAAGGACCGCACCTTTTTCTTCTACAGCTACGAAGGCTTCCGGTTACGCTCGTCGGCATCGTGGGTATCCACGGTGCCAACAGCCGATGTGGTTTCCGCGATTAAGGGCGGAAACGCTGTGAATCTCACCAACCTCATTACGGCAAACGGCCTCAGCAGGATTGTTGACCCGTGCGGTGGCGTGCTTCAAACTGCACCCAACTCGGATGGCCTTGGCGTTGGCGGTTGCGGCTCCACCGGCGGTGGTCCGGCCGCTGCTCCCAATCCCACTCCTTTCCCAAACAATACGATTCCGGCCGGCCGCATCAATCAGACAGCGAAGGCGTTGCTAGATCTTTGGCCTGCTCCGACCAACGCCGACCAGCTGAACAACTTTACGTCGAGTTACTCGCTCGGCGGCAATCAGAACCAGGACATCGTGCGCATCGATCAAAAGATCAACGACAAACAGCATCTGTTTGGCCGCTTCAGTCAATGGAACAATTTGAATCAGCCTGAGGATCCGCTAGGTACCGGCCTTTGTTTGGATCGGTGCACTGAAACGATGACCTCGAAGGGCATCGCTGTTGGCTACAACTACGTCTTCACTCCGAATGTCATCGGCAATCTGGACGTATCGGCCACTCGTTTTAACTATCTGCGTACGCCAAAAAACTCGGGCTTCGACTTCACAAAGATTGGTTGGAACTCTGCGTTCAACACTGAGTTGTCGTCCTCCGAAAGAACACCGCCAACGATCGGCGTCATCGGTGAGTCCGACAATGTCATGGCAACCCAGGGGCAGAGCTACATTGTCGACCATGACACCCAATACTGGATCTCACCCACTCTCACACTGGTGCGGGGACGGCATACGATTCAGGTGGGTTACCAGGACGAGATCACCCTGGACAACTACGCTCAGAGCAATATCATCAGCGGCTACCTTGGGTTTGACGGCACCTACACCGGGAACCCCGGTTTCGGCTTTGCGGATTACCTGTTGGGATGGGCGACGAATCCCGAACAGGTCGGCAACCACTTCTATGGCACTGCTGTGATTCCCAACTTGGTGGCTGGAAAGCAGAAGCTCCTTGCGGGCTTCGCCAACGACACCTTCCATGCTACCAGCACACTGACACTCAACCTTGGCCTGCGATACGAGTATCAGAGTCCGTGGTCCGAGCGGCATAACCGGCAGTCGTATTTCGATCCCACTGCGGTGGATCCGCTCGCCTCGGCGGCAGTTGGCACGCCGGGGGGACCGACCTCGGAAGTACTTGGAGCAGTGAGGCTGGTAAACAGCGCCACGAGAAGTAGCCGCTACAACCTCGACGAAAACAGGATTGGCGTTGGACCGCGCATCGGGTTCGCCTATAGCTTCGATCAAAAGACAGTGGTGCGCGGCGGCTACGGGTTGTTCTGGATTCCTCTTGATGCGAGTTGGGCGACCAATCCTCTCAACGACCCCGTGAACTCGATCCAAACTGAGTACACGGGGAATAATGGAAATCCGAACCTTCCCTCTAACACGATTACCACGCCCTGGATCAACTTTGTGCAACCCCCCGGCGCCAGCATTGATCCCAAGACCGGATTGCCACTGGTCGCCCTCGATTTGGAGGGTGCAACGAGTCCAACATTTGAGAACCCGAATTACAACTACGGGTATATGCAGCAATGGAATCTCGATATCCAGCGAACTCTCTGGGGTGGGTGGTTCGCCGATGTGGCGTATGCGGCCAATAAGGGAACGCATCTGCCTGTCTACAACCAGCAGGTCGCGCAATTGGGAGACAACTATCTGGCACAGGCGGCAGTGCAAGTCGCCTCAAACACTGCGACCACGTGCAACGCCACCGTAACCGCGCCGGCTGGACAGGCTTGCATAGCCCAGTCGGTGCCCAACCCATTTGCCGCCACCTCTGCAGCGGGCAGCGCGCAGTCGTCTGCGACAACCACTCTTGGGCAACTGCTAAGGCCCTTCCCTCAATTCAACGGCCTACAGTATGCGGGCACGGGAAACTTTGGTAGCACCTATAACTCACTGCAGGCCACGTTGCAAAAGCGCTTCAACGGTGGAGGCACCTTGTTGGCTGCCTACACCTGGGCCAAGCTGCTCAGCAACACAGACACCATCACCTCATGGCTCGAGCCGGGAGGCAAAGGTGGAGTTCAGGACTGGAACAATCTGCGCGCTGAGAAATCTCTCTCCTCGCAGAATGTTCCGCAGCATCTCATCATCAGCTACGTGCTAGACCTTCCGTTTGGCAAGAACCAAAAATTCGCCAGCGATATTTCGCCTCTGGGGAACAAGATCATAGGCGGTTGGGGAGTTGATGGAGTGACCACGTTTCAGAACGGTTTTCCCATCAACATCAGTTCGGGAGGCAATGGTGTCAACTACTACGGCGGCAGCTTGCGCCCCAACTACGTAGCCGGCTGCAACAAGGCAACCTCTGGATCAGGCGCCGCGCGCGTGCTCAGCGGTCTGGCCGGCAATGCAGGTTGGATCAACCCAGCATGTTTCACCACGCCCGCACCTTATGCCTGGGGCAACGAACCGCGCGTCGACAGTCTCCAGGCTTCCGGCATCGACAATTGGGACTTTGCCGTCTTCAAGCATACGACATTCGGTCCCGAGGATAAATTGGGCTTCGAATTCCGATGCGAAATATTCAACACCTTCAACCGCGTACAGTTCATCCCCCCGTCCAATACCACTGGGTCTGCCAACTTCGGCGTGATCTCGGGGCAGGGTCAGTTGAACACCCCGCGCCTTGTTCAATTTGCCGGCAAGTTCGTTTTCTAAGAGTAGCTCCCTGGGCGTGGGAGTGCGATCAGGCGCTCCCACGCCTACAACTTTAAGTTCTTAACACAGTGGTTATAAATTCGATCCCGTCGTATCAGCCGGGGAAACGGACTTTATTGCGCTATTCAGTTAAAGGTGAATTCGACTTCATGTCTTTCTACGCCAGGATTCAGCGCTTGAGAATATTCCTTGAGCACAGATTTATACTCGATCTAATGCTTCTGAGCAACCCGCCGTTCGATCGCGCCCTGAATGGTTAACATACAAACCACTGAGGCTGCTAATACTAGGAGCAACAAAGCCCATCGCCTCTTTTTCATAGTGAGCGATTGTAGGACGCCTTCCCGACCAGCAACTCTGGGGCTCGACCGAGTTCCGACCAGATTACAGACCGCTGGGAAGTAGCCGCAGGAATGGGGCTCTGTCCGGAATCCCGACAATCGAGGCGGTTTTCTCAAGACCGAACCGAGATCAGTGCTGGAAACGTGACTCGGACATTAGCCGAGGGTCTTGGAAGACATGCAAGGGTGGCTGGGGAGTGCAGAATCGAACCTCCGGTCTCTCGATGATCGATTGACTGCTTTGAACTAAATGAGCAACCCGCAATGAGCAGAAAGGTGGAACCGTTGCGCAAGTATTTGTGAAAAACGCTTTAAGACATCCAGACTTTCGCTGTCTTGTATTTCGCAAATGCTTTACGCGGCGAACCAGCCATGAAGCAGTTTGCAATAGGATTGATGTGGTGGATCTTCTCGAGATGATTTCCTGCCGCAATGCAGCAGGCTCGACAATCGGGACACTGAGAAGCTTCTGTCGATGATGCTCTGATCGTCTTATATCGAGTTGTAAAGCTCAAAACTCTATCCCAAAAAACCTCGATTTTGCGCAACTATTTCTATCATTTTTATTGCCTTAATACCAAGGAGACCAACACTAGGAGCCTGAAGCACCCATTGCTGGTAGAGGACGAGGTGAAGGATATCCGTCTTGCAAACGAGATTGAAGCGCGCGACATGTCTAGGCTGCACAAATATGCAGATTCTTGTCGGCACATCTTAGCGGAAGCAGTTAGTCACCCTTTACTCAATCGGCAATGTGGCGATTCCTCTATAAGACAGGCCATCAGTCGACAGGGACTAGATCGAAATTGTTGCGCTGCACCCACACAGATTCCCCGCAATTAGCACCGTACGATATTCGAAGCGCTGATCCCTTTTGTGGCGTTGCGTGTGTCTACGACTAGTTGTGCCTTATCCGCGATCATCAAATAGTCGTATTGTGAGTGGTCCGTGACGATCACGACGCAGTCGAACTCCGGGATCTGATCCAGCGGGGTATTGGTCAGGTTCAAAGTGTACTTGCGCCCCTGACCCACGGAAGGAAAGAACGGATCGTTGTATTCGACGCGCGCACCGCGCGTCTGTAGCAATTCAATAATTGTCAAAGAAGGAGACTCGCGGAGATCGTCGATGTCGCGTTTGTAGGCCAGCCCGAGTATCAGGATGCGTGAACCGTTCAGTGCTTTACCCCGATCGTTCAACGCACTGACTATGTTCTCCACTACGAAATAGGGCATGGCTACGTTGATCTGCCCAGCAAGATCGATGAAGCGCGTGTGAAAGTCGAACTGCTTCGCCTTCCATGAAAGGTAGAACGGGTCGATGGGGATACAGTGTCCGCCAAGTCCGGGTCCGGGGTAGAAGGCCTGAAAGCCGAATGGTTTGGTCTTAGCTGCATCGATTACTTCAATCAGATCGATGTTCATGCGCATGCAAAGCTGCTTGAGTTCATTCACCAATGCGATATTGACGCAGCGGTAAATATTCTCCAGGAGTTTGGTCATTTCCGCAACTGCTGGCGAAGAGACGGGTACGGTGCGGTTGAAGATGGTTCCATACAAAACTGAGGCTAACTCGAGCGCGACTGGTCCGCATCCACCGACCACTTTGGGAATATCACGTCGCTTGACTGAATCGTTACCCGGATCTTCGCGTTCCGGGGAGAAAGCGACGTAAAAGCCCTGGCTCTCGGCATTCCGCGCAACTCGTAGACCGCGAGGGTTTCCCTGCTCCAACAACGGGACGACAACTTCCTCTGTTGTGCCTGGGTAGGTTGTGCTTTCGAGGATGAGGAGTTGCCCTTCTCGCAGGTAAGGAGCGAGACTACGTACGGTCCCGGAAACGTAACTGAGGTCAGGCTCGCGGTACTCATCAAGTGGCGTAGGAACACAAATGATGACGGCGTCCATCTGGGCAATATGGCTGTAATCAGCGGTCGCTCTGAAACCATTGTGTTGTGCGGATTGGATCTGGGCGCCAGGGATACGCACAATATAGGACCCGCCCAAATTCAGTGTGTCAACCTTGCGGACATCAACATCGAAGCCAGTGACAATGAAGTGTTCATCGCTGAACAGAAGGGCGAGCGGCAGACCCACATAGCCCATGCCGACAATGCCAATACGCGCTTCACGGGTTTCGATTCGATGCTTGAGTTCATACGTTGTATCGACTGTGGTCAATGTCATTGGTTGCTCCCATTACGGTGCTTGCTGGATTTCATGTCAGTGTTGAATATGATTCTCACGTGCTCAGAGCGTTTTTGAAACTTCACGGCAGGCGAGAATCGGAAGACTCCTATCCGATTCATCTGATGATGACGATTGAGCGGAATCACACGGCCTCGTGGAGAATTGCCATTTCGGTCGGCCTCCGCAGGAAAGAAACCAATGCTCCGAGACGTTATTACGCCTGTGCGTATTTAAAAGAGAAGTAGTCAGAATCGATCTGGTTTTGATGTATCAGGTTGGTAATAGGGTGGATAGTAACTCTTGCCGACGTCAGCCCCATTCAGCACTATGCCGATAACAAGTTCGCGGCCGAATTGTTGGATGGTTTCGTCTACGATTTCTCGTGGTGTAGCTCCTGCACGGACAACCCAAAGACAGCCGTCAGCACTCGACTTAATGGCAAGGAGATCAGGAATAGGACTTACCGGCGGTGAATCTATGATTACCCAATCCACACAGGCGCGAAGCCTGGCGATAGTTTCAGAGAACTGTCTCGAGCTGAGCAGAGTGATGGGGTGCGCGGAAGATTCGCCGGCGGGGAGCACGTAAAAGCCAAAAGGATTAACACGACGAATTGCCGAGAACGGATCGGTGCCACTCTCAAGGGACTTTACTAAACCAGGCGCGGGGGTAAGCCCAAGGCGATCGGCCAGCGAAGGGTGCCGGAAGTCGGCTTCGACGAGGGCAACGGAGTAGTTGCCGTGTTCGCTGAGACTGGTAGCAAGATTAAGCGCCATGGTGGTTTTACCTTCACGCGGAAGTGCGCTTGTGACAATCAGAGTTTTCAGTTTGCCGCTTTCCCAAAATGGACGAAGACGGAAGCGCAACAAGCGGAAACGATCTGCTGCCATGCCGTGCGAATTGGCGTGCACGACAATGCGACTCTCATCGACGTCGCAAGCCCCAACCGTATCGGCGGCCCGGAGCATGGCTGAGTCGTCGAGCGAAAGGGGGATGGCCTGCTGGGCGGGCATCTCCTGATAATGTGGATGGCTGGTGTTGAGATCGAGGGCATGAACGGTGGTATTCAACGGATTGTCTCCTGCGCGGAAGTTCTGCGATGTGTGGATCTCTCTTGGACGGTGAGTAAGCCTATGTGTGATGGGCGTTGGACCATAACCATCAGCGATCAACGCGCCGTTCAATTTAAACGAGACGAGTTAGCCTTTCCGAAGCACATAGAACTGAGCGGCAAGCATCACGATCACCATCAGCGATCCCATGGCCCATTCAAAGCCCATTCTCCAGATAAGTCTGCGTTGCTCAGAGGATGTGCGAAGTGTTGGTATTGAAACCACCAAGGGTAAGGGATAGACGCCGCGAACGTCTTTCTCAGAGTGGAAGGAGCGGTCACGAGCCTCAATCAGAAAGGCGAAGAGAACACCAATAACCACGCCGGCCGCAAGACCTCCCATCGCGATCGCTTGACGATTCGGGCTGGAAGGTTGCAAAGGAAGGCTAGGAGGATCGATGATCTGGAACTGCTCATCCAACTGGCTCTTGGCGAGTTTGGTGGCCAGTTCAGACTCCGTCTTCTTGCTCATCAAATCGGTGTAGTTCTGTTTGGCCATATCGTAACTGCGCTGGATCTCAGCTAACTGCTGTTCACTGACAGGAGCGTGATTAAGGCGGTCTCGATAGCCTGCGATGCGGGCTTCAAGTCCTGCTGATTCACGCTCGGCATCGGCGATCTCTATGCGATTGGCCTCGAGTTGACTCTTCAACTGTACGGCCCCTGGGTCCGATAAAGCTTCGGCCGAGGGTTGGGCTGGATGGCTCGCTCCAGAGGGCGGTTCAGGAGCGAGAAGCAGACGATTGAGCCGGGCCTCTTCGTCGACGATGCGCTGATTCAGGCTGACTACATCGGGATAAAGAGCGCTGTAACGGGAGAGCATGTTATCACGTTCGGAGCGAAGACGAGCGAGTTCAGCGCGCAACGCTTCAATCTGTGCGGCTCGCGCCGAGGGCTGGACGAGACCGCTGGACATGGTTGAGACAGATTGAGAGAGCATGGCCTGCAAATAAACGCGCTGCTGTCGCGAGCGAGCCAGATTGGCCTGCGCATTCTGCAGTTGGATCTGCAAGCCAGTCAGGATCTCGAGGTTCCCTTGCTGTTGTTCGGGTAACTGGCCGAGGTTCTTCATCTTATAGTCGCGAAGAGCGGATTCTTGCTGTGCAAGATCTTCCTGAGCTGCTTCCAGTTCGCTTCCCAAGAAGTTGGTCATGCCCGCATCATGACCCTCCTGGGTATGCTGGCTCTCTTCGATGAAGAGTGAGGTGAGGCGGGTGACCACCTGTTGTGCAACCTGAGGATCGTCAGCGGTGAAAGCGATCATGAACGCGCTTCCGGAACGCCGTTCCGGATTCTTGTTGAGTGGCTGCAACTCAATATTGGTGCGCATCAGTGCCACTAGTGTGTTGGGTTCGACTTTGCCGCGCTGACTCGAATAGAGATTGGATTCATTGATGATACGGAGCAGACGAGCGCTTGAGAGAACATCACTGGTCATGGAGTCAAACTCCTCCATGGGGTTAACCGTCTCGTTGGGGGTCACGTAGCGTTCAGGAACCCGCAACTTCTGCACAAAGAGTGTGGCTTCCGATCGGTAATGGCTGGGAAGGCTGAAAGCAACTAGTATCGTTCCGATGGAAACGATCAACGCGGTGATCATTATCCACCAACGGCGTCTGACCAGAACGCTCCGCGTCCGGTTCAGCATTGCATTGAGATTGTCATTCTGTTCAGGCAAGGGATTCATCTCCACGAGAGGTTCGTGCGCCGGAAGACGCAATGAGTGACGGTTCGGTTGGCCGGTCGACCCTGAATACGATGTGATCGTCTTCGACATGTGCGTAAGCGATACGGGCGCGCTCACTGCCTTCGCCCTGTATATCCCACGTGTCGCCGTCGCGGACCAAGCGCATTCGGCTACGTTCGCGCCACCAGCGATTCACTGCGCCGGGCAAGGCTATCCAGACGTTCGAGTCAGAGCGCAAACCAGCGAGATACTCGAGCAGTTGTACGTAGACGCGGCGCTCCCGCGGCGCACGGATGTAGTCCGGGTGGACGATAAAGCTGGCCATCCCGTGACCATCGAGAATTGCCGTGACCTGCTGTCTCCAAAGATCGATAGCGTATTGGTTGAGAACGTGAAACAGCGAGTAGTCCTGAATTGTTGTGACGGGGATTTCGAGCATGGAACCAATAAACCAGGGCAGCAGGGTGCAGCAGCCGCCCGGCTGTGGGTCGAGACGCGCTGTGGAGGGGCATGACATGTCGTAAGCAAATTGCAATTCGTTCAACCAATCGGGATTGCGGTAAAGAGCGCCAGAGCGGAAACCCTCGCTATGCCAGAGAGCAGCTCGCTTGTTGATTTCGGCGGCGCCGTCGAGAAAGCGATCGTAGCTGCGAAAGAGTGAGCCGTCGTGATTCCAATCGTGAACATTGACTTCAAATCCACTCGCGCGCATGGAGGTAATCACGGAGAGTGGGACGCGGTATCGTCCCCGCGGGATCAATTGGAAGGAAGCCTTGATGCCAAACGAGTCATCGAGCGTCATCAATGCGCCACAGTCCCGGAACCCGGCGGCAGTCTCGACGTCATGAGTCATCAGAACGCACCCTGACTTTCCCTCCGGCCAAAACCAGATGAAGGGAATGGAGTCGAGATTTCGAGTCTTCAGCTCAAGCACAAGAAGCCGTTCGAAGAGCTGGTCAACAGAACGATCGACGGGCCAGTGTGGGAACGAGGGAACTTCCCAACCGCGTAGGGCTCTGCGCTGTGCGAATTTGCGAATCATCACAGGAAGCAGTGGACGCAGAAGGTAATAGCCATTGCGGGCAAATCCATTCGCCAGATGACCATGTTCCTTCATGGCCGCATAGCGTTCCATGCGAAGGTTCGTTGCAACTTCAGTTGGATCGAAAGGCAGAAGACAACAGTCATTTCCGAAGCGGACGTCAGCTAAGACGTCGCGAAATGAAGCTTCGTCTTTGCCGATCGATCCGCTATGGCACAGCCGGCCAAAGCCGGTTATGTTCTCTCCGAATCGGAAGAATTCGGTGTTTGGCCGGGGCTCGCTGAGCATCGAGAAATTAAAGAAGCCTTCGGGAGTTCGGAAATGGTCTTGAACGGCGGTATTGATTGAGGAGAACAACGGATTACCCCATATGGCGATAGAGTATTCGACCAGTTGCGGTTACGCACGAGTCTGGCAGAAGTGAGAGAAGATGACGCGCAAGCGTGCCACCGCGAGACCGCGAAACGGCAGAGGCGGAGGCACCGACATCGCGGTAGTAATTTAAGGTTGTGCAGCGCGCGCCCCAATGATTTTTGAATGTGACGAGTCCGGGATTATCAAGATCGGAACGACCCAGATCGAATCGCACCGCGTTGCGGACTTTTGCGTATTGAATCGCCTGCCAGTAGAGCACCGGCATGCCGCCCAACTGGTGGAAGTCGGCATCTGAACAGCCGTACTTGTATACCACCATGTCTCGCCAGGCAAGGGTGAGAATTGCGGCGATGGGTCGATCGTCTTTAGAGGCGATCCAGATGACGAGATCCTCGCCGAAGTTGCGGATCAGGAGACGGAACCAGTCGAGTGGCTGCGGTGGGAGCTGATGACGGCGGCGCGTGAGGAGGAAGAGTCGATAGAACCTGGCGAGGATATCTTCGTCGTGACCGCGCTCGATGACGAGCCCTTCGCGTTCCGCGCGCTGCAGCTTTCGCTGGATGCAACTTTTATGGAATCCGCGATAAAGGTCTTCTGTGCTGGGGTGAAGATCGAGCAGGTGCAGGAAGAATGTCGCGCTTGGAGAAAGTTCGGACGCGGGGAAAGGAGAGGTCTCAAGCGGGTCGATCGGGCGGAGCTCAATGTACTTCCATGTTCGCGATTGGAATCGTTCACGGAGACCTCCGACTAACGCTGCGAGGACAGAGGGAGAGTCGACGAGTGGATCACAGTGGTCGGCAAATGGGAGAGAAACGAGGCGGGAGCCAGTGAGCCAGCTATCCACGCGACTCGCAACCAAGCCATCACTGAGCGGCTCGCCGGGCATGGAAGTGGTGAGAGCCACGCTTTCATAGCCATATGCATCGCGCAGGGTTCGAAGCCATGCCGGTGTGTGGAAAACCGATGCCTTTGCGTGTCGCAGAAGCAGAGCATTCCATCGAGGATCGTAAATTGGGTCGAGCTGTTCAACGGTCATGATATGGAGTCCAGATTTAAATTGATCCAGTCTTCGTCTAGTGCGTGAATGTCTAGCGTTCTCTTGCGCCGAGAGAGGCTTCCACTCGACGGTGAATAGCGGTGTTCAATTCCGGGGATTCAGCAGGAACATCGAGAAGATGGTGGACGGTTGCGCGGACTGCCGGCATCGCTGCCTCAAGTTCCTGCGACATGTAGTGTCGATTTTCGAAAGCGTTTAGAACCAGTGATAAAATCGCGGCGCGATCGAGCTTGCGCGCGTCCGCTGCCAGGGTTGGGATTCCGATGGTCTCCAGTACTCCCAGGAACTTATCGCTGTAAGCAACTGCGACTGCCGGAATATTCTGCGAGAGAGCGGCAATGCAGGCATGCATCCGCGAGCCGACGAAGAAACCGCAGAGACCGATCACATATCGAATCTCGTTAGGACTGTATGTTCCTCGTAGAATTCCTAGCCGGCCAGGGTATCTGCGATGCAACGCCGTGAAGACTTCCTCGCAAGCTAGAAGGTCGCTCTCCGATCCGGGCTCTGAACCGTAAACATGAGGCACGAGCAACACTGATGTTTCGTTTGAAGCAAGCAGCAGATCGACCATGTCATGTACGAGGTTGCGGTAGTTAGAGCGGATACCGTAGGCACTCGGATTCGCAGGGTCTTCCCGGTAGAGAAGGCCGCTTACATTAAGTCCGGCGAGATGCATGTCGCGTTCTGGAGCCAGAGTCAGGCCGTCGACGCTGATAGATTGTGGTCTCACCGAATCGATGCCGAAGGCCATGTCGTAGCAGAACGACTGGCGTTTGTGCGAAGCAGCCATTCTGCCGGTGAGCTCATCAAGGCTGTTGCGATCGCGGCAGAATGCGTGTTGGGAGCTTGCAACGATCCGCTGAGCGATCCATTTGGCCAGCGTCCCGCGAAACGGCCCGTAGGTCTGGGGCAGCAGAACTAACGGCTTTCCGAGAAGAAGAATCAGAATCTGCGGCAGCGTGACGTATAGGAAGCGAGGGAAGCCATAAAGGTCACTAAAGCTGTCGCCACCGGAAACCGCAACAAAGGAGCTGGCGCGGCAGATCTCGTCAAGGCAACGATTGTGGGCGACGAGCCAGTGTCGCACTTTCGAGGAGGGGATGGTCTTCAATACGAGAGCCAGGAGAAGAAGCACTACGATGTTGTTGGGAAGCCAGAATCGCTTTGAGAAACGCATATTGACCAGCGGAATTTCGACTGGTCCATCGCCCTCGACAATTCTGCTTATAGATGGTTGACGGGCATAGTCCAGGAAGAAGAGATATTTGTCCGGATAGCTGACGCGCAAGCAACGGATGGCACCGGAGGCCAGAGCACCTACGCCCAGATTCGGTGTTTCGAAGTTTGCGCCCAGGATTCCGATGGACGTGCCGCTCGTCTCGGTCATTGGGATGTCCCTTGCATGAAGATGGAATTTGCCTCTTCGGGAAGTTCGATGGGATTCATGAGTTTTGTCGAGCTTGAACCTGTCGCGTTGAGGATGCACGGATCGGAATGAGCGAGGCGCTCGCAAAGTGCGGCAACATTGGTGGAGCGCTGGCCAGCGGAGCGGGAACGAACGCTGTGTTTAAGCTCTACCGCCAAACGGCGAGCAATTGGAAGACAGCCTTTGGTAAGTGTGGTGCAGCAGGTAGTGATGGGAAGACGGTTCCACCATTTGTGCCGGAGATAGAGATAGGCGCTCCAGAATGCACGCGGGAGACGGACGATCCCATTGGCATTGTGGATGCAAAACGCCGATACGATGTAAGCTCCGAGGTTTTGGGCTTCGGCCTGGAGACAGATGTCGGTTCCATACAGGTGAAATCCCGGAAGTTGCTCATCGAAACGAATTCCTGAAGACTTACGGACAATGAGGACGAATTCGTCGAGAGATTGAGCGGGAACAGGTTCAGCAAAGGGGGCACCGAGTGTGCGCCTCAGCCCCGTCGAATAACAGAAGCCGCGCATATCCGGAGGGCGAGACTGCGTGACGCCAAACGATCCCAGAACCGCCCATTGCGCATCGATGTCGGTCAACTGCTGAATTGAGTGGGCGAGATTTGGAAGCCATGTCGCAGGGAGAAATGTGTCTTGGTGGGCAAAGACGACAATGTCGTGCTCCGCCTCGTCGAGCGCAGAATTATAGGCTTCTCCCGCGGAGCGAAACCCGCGCTTTGCGATCCACTGGCAGCGGCCGGCAAAGGCAGGAGAGGTTAGCAGGGTCTTATGCAGAACCTGTTCGTCGTTCACTGCGGCCACAAGTGTCCAACCGAAAGAAACTGGATTGGGTGAGGCTGGTACCTGCGGCATGAGATTGAGATCGATCATAAAGTCGCTTGCGGGGACTTAGACCTCGGCTTCAGATCCAGTAACAACTGGAAGATTAGCGGTGGGAAGTGAGGTGGTAGGGCGCGATGTGGAGTTGTGCACCCTGTCTTCCTGGTATTCACTCCAAAGAGCGCGCACACTGTAGGCACCGAAAGCGCCCGTCAGAATAAGAGCAATCAATGTTCGGAAGTGCGCGAGGGGCGTTATCGGAAGCAAACGGATAGTGAAGGCCGCGGCAAGTGAAGCTAGAAGCAGATTGCGATTGTAAGCGGTCCATTTCAACGGGAGTTCCCGGCGAAGGACGATCCAGACGACACAGCAGTAAAGCACGTTGGCAACGATGAAGCCGATGCCGAGACCCTGAAGCACGAATAGGCGCACGGCGATCCATGTTGTGGAGAGCGTGATGATGCCGGAAAGCGATTCGGTCAGGAAGTACATGGAGGGCTTGCACCGCGCGAGGATGGCGAAAGAGAGGGTCCAACTTGAGAACCTGAAGAAGTCGCCTATGAGTTGCCACTCGAGAATGTCGACGGCGGGCATAAATCGGCGAGAGTAGACGAGCGGTACGAGGTAAGGAACGAGGGCGAGAGCGCACAAGATGATGGGAGCTGCAAGAAGCATGATGAGCCGGTGCTGCTCATTAATGATGGAGATAAGCAAGCGAGGCTGATCTCTTACCGCGGAAACGCGCGGGTAATAATCCTGGGTCATGGCGGCGACCAGGAAACCGAGATAGCCTACGGATATGGCGGTGGCGGCTTTGTAGTAGCCGACGCCATCCGCATTGAGCAGGTGGACGACGACCATGGGCATGGCGAGTTGAATGCCGTTACCCGCCATAACGCTGGCAGTGTAAGGCGCACCGAATGCGAGAAGCTTGCGAGCTGCGGCAAGCTTTTGGTGAAACGTTGTGCGAATTCGGACTGCTCCAACGGAACGATAGAGGAAATACCGCGAAGCAGCCCAGCCAAGAATGGCGCTGGCCAGGATAGCAGGAACAACGCCTCGTTCCCGCCAGAACAGAACACCGAGAATACCAGTGACCGCGTTTATGACAGAGTTAACGATGCCATACTTGGCCAATGCCTCTACGCGATGCCATGCATTCAGGATTCCATTCTGTATGTTCATCGAGACGGAAAACAAAAGCGTGACGCCCATAATTAATATGGCGCCGGCGTGGTCCGGAGTTCCGAGCGCCCAACTGCTGATGGACGCGCGAAAAAGAGCAAAGACAATTAGAACGGGTGTTCCCAGAAGTGCAACAAGCAGCCACGCGCCGCCGCAGAGCGACGCCATGGTGGTGCAGTCGTTCTGCTTGGCAGCGCCGGCTCCGAGCCGGACCAGCCCGGTAGCCATGCCCATGCCGCAGAGGAGGCTGGCCACCGTGACGAGGCTCTGCAGCAGGCCATAGTAACCATAGCCCGATGGATGCAGAATAGTGGCCAGGACTCTGGAGGAAGCGAGGCCGAGCACGATGCTCACAGCCGAACTTCCACTTAGAATCGCCGTAGCTCGAAAAAGCGATTTCATAGATAGAAGTCACGCACCGCTTGAATGACTGCTTCAGTTTCTTCTGCACCGAGATGGGGACCGATGGGGAGACTCAGGACCTCGCGATGAAGTTTTTCGGTAAGAGGTAAGTCTCCTTCATGAAGGCCAAGATCGGCGTATGCACTCTGGAGGTGTGGAGCGATCGGGTAATGAATGATGGACCCGATGCCACGAGCCTTCAGATGTTGCATCAGCGAATCTCTGCGTGGTGAACGAATGACGAAGAGATGAAACACATGTTCAGCCCAAGCGGCCTGTTGGGGTAGCACGAGAGCGATGCCGTCCAGTGAGCG
>Ga0187847_10000924_pt1 | contig 28579 bp, 21 predicted proteins | sample June2016WEW_4_10_FD_132458 | JGI IMG/M metagenome (GOLD analysis project Ga0187847, IMG submission 132458) | Peatland microbial communities from SPRUCE experiment site at the Marcell Experimental Forest, Minnesota, USA - June2016WEW_4_10 | ecosystem: Environmental > Terrestrial > Soil >...
CGGAATGCCACCGGCATTGATCACACGGTCGATCGGCACGCCGTGTTCGGCCATGCGCTCTAGAACGATGCGCGTGTGGAACGCAGTGCCTTCAATCGCGGCAAAAAGCTCGTCCTGTGCCGTGTGCACCAGGTTCCAGCCCAGCGTCACTCCGCCCAGTTCGGGATTCACAAGCACGGTGCGGTCGCCGTTATCCCAGCTCAGCCGCAGCAGTCCAGTCTGGCCGGCCTCGTATCCGTCGAGCCCTTGGGAGAGCGCAGCAACCGTCGTGTTGGCGCGCTTGGCAATGGCGTCGAAGATGTCACCTACGGCCGACAAGCCAGCTTCAATGCCGGTGTATTGCGGATGCACACTGCCCGGCACCACGCCGCAGACTCCAGGAATCAGATCCGCCTTTTTCGCCATGGCGATGATGCAGGTCGAGGTGCCGACTACATTCACCACATCGCCTTCGCGGATGTTCGAGCCGATGGCGTCCCAGTGCGCATCGAAAGCGCCAACGGGAATGGGAATTCCTGCGCTAAGGCCGAGTTTCGCAGCCCATTTCGCCGACAGACGACCCGCAATGTGGTCGCTGGTCAGGTATTCGCCAGCCATTTTGGTGCGCACACCTTTGAGCAGCGGATCGACGGCGACGAGAAATTCCTCCGGAGGCAGGCCGCCCCATTTGGGATTCCACATCCACTTGTGGCCCATAGCGCAAACGCTGCGCTTGAGCGCGCTCACCTCGGTGACGCCCGAGAGTGTGGCTGCAACCATGTCGCAATGTTCGAGCGCGGTGGCAAAACGCACGCGCTTCTCCGGGTTGTGGCGCAGCCAGTGGAGCAGCTTGGCGAATCCCCACTCGTGCGAGTAGACGCCGCCGCACCAGTCGATACCTTCGAAACGGAGCTCGTGCGCCTTGTGGGTGATCTCTTCAGCTTCGGCAAAGGCGCGATGGTCGCACCAAAGGTAGTATTCGTCGAGCGGCTCTAGGCTCTCGCTTACCGGAATGACGCTCGAGCCTGTGGTGTCGAGCGCGATAGCCGCGACTTCTGTGCCGTTCACGCCGACGGCTCTGAGCACGTCCTTAGTTGCCGCGGCGAGAGCGGCCATCTGGTGGGCGTGGGATTGCGTGGCGTAGTTGGGATCTTCGCGGCGGCGATGCAACGGGTAAGAAGACGATGCGGTTCCGATCGGGCCTTTCTGACTGTCAACGAGAGTGACGCGAACGCTGAGGGTGCCGAAATCGACGCCGGCGACGATAGTCATGAAACTTCCCCTGTGGTAAACGTTTCCTGATCTGCTAACCAGAGTACACCACGACGGAAGGGCGCGTCTCGGCGTCGAGAGACTCTGTCCCAACGAGGAACGCACGGAGGCGGGTTACCAGCGGACCTACTTCTTCGGTTTCGAAAACAGGCCCGTGAGCTTGCTGAGAATGCTCAATTTGGCAGCCGGTTTGACCGAGGCGGCAGACGGCTTAGCTGGAGCGGCAGCCGGCTTAGCTGGAGCGGCAGGCTGCGTTGGCGGAGGCGCAGCAGAAGTAGCGCCGGATGGTGGCGCAGGTGGAGTGCCGTCCACGACCTTCGCGTGCGCCAGCTGCGGCAGCGGCCCTTGGTCGTTGTTCTTAACGAGAATTGTGATGCGGCGATTCGAGGGATCGAAGGGATTGCTTTTCACGCGCAGCATCTGGTCGGCGAAGCCGCGTACCTGCGTCACCTGGTCGGCGCGCACCCCATCCTGCTGCAATAAACGCCGTGCCGAGTTGGCACGGTCGGCCGAGAGCTCCCAATTGCTGTAATTGGCGTCTTTCGAGTATGGCGCGGCGTCGGTGTGGCCCTCAATGAGCAGCTGGTTGGGAAGCGTCTTAAGTTCCGTTGCTAGCAACGCGAGCAGCTCCTGGCCGCTAGAGCTCAGTTGCGCACTGCCGCTCTGGTAGAAGGTGCCGTCCTTGCCTTCGATCAGCTCAATGCGCAGGCCCTCGGAAGTGATGGTGATCTCAATCTGCTTGATCAGCTTCTGAAGCTCCTTGCTGGCCTGGATCTCCTTTTCCAGTTTTTCCTTGAGTTCCTGCAACTGCTTCTGATTCGGGTCCACCGCAGGTGTCGTGCCATTGCCCGTTCCCGATAGTGTGGTGCCGAGCAGGGTTGAAAGGCCCTTGGGGTCGTTAAAGTAGCCGGCCACGGCTTTTTTCACTGGATCGCTCTGACTCGTCAGCCACAGCACAATGAAGAGCGCCATCATCGCGGTCACGAAGTCGGCGTAGGCGACCTTCCACGCACCTCCGTGGTGGCCTCCGTGGCCGCCTTTTTTCTTGATCACGATGATGGGTTGCGTTTTGGCCGCCACGATCCCTGTCTTTCGCCCTCTGCTTCCTACTAGCTACTCCCTGGTCCCTACGTGCTCCCTTGCCGGGCCCCCAGCGGCCGATTTTTCTGCCCGATGGGGTGGCCTGCTCCTGTCCTCTAAGCCGCCGCCGCAGCAGGCGCAGCCGCTTCCACCGGCTCGGCCTTGTTCTTGCAGTGCTTCTCCATCTCGTCGAATCCCGGCCGGGAATGAGCCGGAATGGCGCGGCGCCCCAGTTCAATGGCGATCATGGGCGCGGAGCCTTTAAGAAACGCCAGGATCAGCACACGCAACACATGCAGATACTCGTTGTGCTCGTCGGCGAGCTTGCGCATGTTGGCGGCAAGTGGCCCCACTAAGCCGTAGCAGAGCAGGATGCCGAGGAACGTTCCCACCAGCGCCGCGGCAACGTGTTTGCCGATCTCTTCCGGCGGTCCGCCCAGAGAACCCATGGTGATGACGACGCCCAGCACCGCGGCCACAATGCCTAGGCCGGGCAGGGAGTCAGCCACTGTGTTGAGCGAGTCGCAGGGCTGTCCGTTCTCGTTATGATGGACTTCCATGTCCAGTTCCATCATCTGGTCCATGTCGAACGGCTCCACGCCACCGGTGATGGCCGTGCGCAGGGTATCGCAAACGAAATCGAGTGAGTGATGGTCGCTTAGAAAATCGGGGTAGATTTTGAAGATGGCGCTTTCCGCTGGCTTTTCCACGTCCATCTCCACGGCCAGCAGTCCTTCTTTTCGCACTTTGTTGAGGAACTGATACATCATCTTGAGGGTGCTTAGATAACGCTCCTTGGTGTAGGTGGATCCCTTGAGGATGCCCGTAAGGCCCGCTGCGATTGCCTTGATAATGCGCATGGGATTGGCGACCAGCAGGGTTCCCGTGGCTGCGCCCGCGATGATGAGCAACTCGGCAGGCTGAACGAGAACGGCCATGTGCCCCTTCTCCATCAAAAAGCCGCCGATAACTGCACCGAAAACAAGGAAGATTCCTATGATGGCAAACATGGTGAACCCTCCTGCGTGTCATCCGTTATGCCGCTACCAGCGGCGGTGAATGTGGCACGGTTGCCGCCTTCGCGAATGCTGATTTCCACGGCTTCGCGCACGCGCCGCAGTACACGCGTCAAACTTTCCCTCTCGTCGCTTGCGGCCTGCGCCGCACCGATGCTCACCGTAAGCGAAACCCGATCGCCCCACCAACGAAAATCCGCGGTGCGCGCCAGGCCGGCGAGCATTTGTGCATGCCCGGTGAGCATTTCCGCGCTACGCTCGTGGGCGATGACGAGAAACCCGTCGCCGGACCAATAGCCGATCTCTTCGCCGGGACGCAGTCCGTGGGCGATAGCATGGTAGACCTTTTCGAGCATCGCCTGGCAGGCTGCGACGCCATGTGTCTTGCGCAGTTCTGGTGCCTGATCGACGTGGACGCGGAGAATGCCCAGTGGCGCTCCGCCCCGCGTGAAGTCGTCGTAATCGATTTGCAAACGCTCCAGCAGATCGGCGCGTGCGCCGGCCACCTCGGAAGCTTCGCTGGTCTCGCTTTGCGGGAGAGCGTCCTGGCTTTCTACGGGGTGGAAGAGCACGGCGGCTCCGATGCGCTCACCGAGGCGATTGAGCAGAACCAGACTGTTGGTGATGACTGGCACGCAGTGGCCCATCTTGTGCCGCGCTGGCTTCACGGAACGATGGTTTTCGGGCTGGGTACCTGGCGGCTTGCCTTTCTCCATGCCGCTTCCGTCTGCGAGCAGCGGCTCCAGGTCCTCCGGCATCGGATGGCCCATCAGTTCAATGGCCGGGTAGCCCGTGATGCCTTGCGCAGCTTGGTTCCAGAACATCACTTCGCCTTCCCCTCCTAAAAGACACACGCCATCGGGCAGACTATCGAGGGCAGCTTCGAGTAGTTCAGTGCGGTCGGTCATCGAAGCCTCCCCAACTGGAATTGTCATTCCCGGAGCGGTCTGTAAAGAAGACGGCAGCGGCGTGTGCACCACGAATCCTGTCTACACTCATCAATCGGCCTGATGCGGAATAAACTTCATCGCGGTATGTCGTAATGAGAGATTTCAAATGTGGAAAACGGAGAGAGGGGATCAGGTTGGATCGGCCGCGAATGAATAAGGTGTCAAAACCTGACGGGAACCTTCATCGGGAAAGAGTGCTGCGGCGGCGCCTGCTCGACGTCAGCGAACCGCAATAGATGATGCGGAGCTCACAGAATGCCGGTCCCGGAAAGGCCAATCAAGTAGGTGGACCGTAAGTGAAAGCATTCGCTAATCCTGCGAACTCTTAGGGTAGTGCCAATATTGACGATGTATTCCCTTTTCTAAAAACGCCGCACCCATTCGAGAATCGACCGTACCGCAACGCCGCTGGGCCCTTTGGCAATGTATGGTCGGGACTCCTCCACCCACGCCACACCGGCAATGTCCAAATGAATCCAAGGTGTGTCTTCAGCGAAGGTATGCAAGAACTCGGCGGCGGTGCTGGCTCCGCCAAAGCGCCCCCCGGTGTTTTTGATATCGGCGATGTCGGACTTGATCAGGTCGGCGTACTCTTCGCCCAGCGGCAGACGCCAGAATTTTTCGCCGGTGACCGCCAGGCCGGCTTCAAACTTGGCGTACGCTGCATCGTCGTTCGAAAAGACGCCGGCAGTAATCTTTCCCAGGGCGGTCGAAATAGCGCCAGTGAGGGTGGCGGCGTCGATCAGGTGGGTCGCGCCGAGTCGCCGCGCGTAGGTGATGCCGTCGGCCAACACCAGCCGGCCTTCAGCGTCGGTATTGATAATCTCGATGGTCTTGCCCAGCTCATCCGGGTCGACAGGCATGGCCGTTTGCACGTCGCCGGGCTTCTGCGCCGTGCCGGAGGGCATGTTTTCCGCCGCGCAGATGATCGCGATCACCCGCACCTTGGGCTTGAGCAGCGCAATGGCACGCATGGCTCCCATCATGGCCGCGCCTCCCGCCATGTCGTACTTCATCTTCTCCATGTTGTCGGAGGGCTTGATGGAAATGCCGCCCGTGTCGAAAGTAATCCCCTTGCCGATGAGACCGAGAATCGGCCCTTCGGTTACTCCTTCCGGCTCGTAGCGCAAAACAATTAGCGCCGGCGGCTCGGCCGATCCCTGCGCCACACTCCAGAACGCTCCCATCTTGAGCTGGTGCAGCATCTCCGTCGAATGCACCTCCCAGCCAAGACCCACCTCCTGCGCCATGAGCGCGGCGCGCTGGCCAAGAATAGTAGGCGTCAGCTTGTTGCCCGGCTCATTCACCAGAGAACGCGCGAAATTCTGGCTCCCGCCAACAATCGCGCCCTCGGCAACAGCCGCTTCCATTGCCTCGCGATCCGTATCGGCGGGCGCAGCAATCGTTAACGTCTGAATACTTTGGTCCTTGCGTTCGCTGCGGTAGGTGTCGGGATCGAAGTCGCCCACAAACGCGCCCTCCACTACGGCTGCGGCGGGCACCACTGCGTGGGGCAGATCCTCGGACGAGGGTAGTGCTAGGGCCAGTTCCCGAATGCCTCGCGGCTTAGCGAAACGGATGGCCGTTCCCGCGGCCTCGCGGACGCTGCGCACAGTGTTTTTTGTCAGCTTGCCGAGCCCGACAATCAGCAGCCGCTTGGCCGCGATTCCCGCCGGAGCGTGCAATAGGACAGTCTCGTTCGCGCCGCCCTTGTACTCTCCGGTCCTCAGTACCCCGGCCGCAGCAGCCTGTACGGCGGCGTCTGAAGTCAGCAGCGTAGGCTGCGGCTTGGCGTCGGGCCCTTTGGAGGTTTGGGCGTCGGTGGCCAGGACGGCCAGCAGTTCGGTGGCGATCTCCGAGATCGGGGCAAAAGAGAGTTCAGTCCGCATAGTGCCTATTCTTCACGGGGAGTGCGCTTATGGCAAACATGCCACCACCAAAAGCCCCGAAACCCGGGCGCGTGTGAACGGGTTCAGTGTTGTGACATTGTATGTCATATTTCTCTGCTTGACATTGGCGCGTGGATGACATATTTTATCATTCATTAATGTATCTCAATGAAAATATTTGGCATTAAAACTCGCATCAACCAAAACGGCCGCATTGTCCTTCCAGCTTTGATCCGCCAAGCCATGGGCCTCAGACTCGGCGACAGCATTGTTATGTCGCTCGAGGACGGCATCCTGCGTATTGAGCCCCACCGGGCCTCCTATCGAACCCGAGCCAGCACGATTCAGGACGAGTTCAAGGAGACCGTCAAACCCGGAACGCCAGCTTCCAGCGACCTGATGCAGGAGCGCCGCGAAGAGCCCCAGGTCGAAAAGGAAGAGTGGATTGGCTAGCCCGGTCGGAGAGAGTACAGAGCGCAAGCCAAAGCCCGCCTTCATCGCTCCGTACAGCATCTGAAAGCCGTTTTACTGGCTGTTCCTGTGCTTATTGGCCTTGATCGCCGCGCTCGCCTCCCGGTCGGCCTCCCGCCGCCGCTCCGTCTCCCGCTTATCCCAGTCCTGCTTGCCCTTAGCCAGGGCCAGTTCGCACTTCACCCGCCCGTGGCGAAAATAGAGCCGCGTGGGGATGAGCGTATGCCCCTTGATCTGCGTCTTGGAGAGTAGCTTGCGGACTTCCTCGCGGTGCATGAGGAGCTTGCGGGTGCGCGTCTCGTCGTGATTGGCGATATTTCCGTGGGAGTAAGGCCCGATATGCAGATTCAAGAGGAAAGCTTCGCCATCCTTGATGAGCCCGTAGGAGTCCCGGAGATTGGCTTTCCCCTCGCGGATCGATTTCACCTCAGTGCCGCGCAGCGCCACGCCGGCCTCGAATCTCTCCAGCAAAAGGTAATTGTGGCTGGCGGCGCGGTTGTGCGCGGCGTCGCGCTCGCCGCTGGCCACGGGATCGCGCGGCTTGGCCGTCTTTTTCGCGGCAGGAGCGTCTTTGGGAGCGATAACGTGGCTGGTTTGGCGCGGCACGGGCAAGCGTCCTTAATGCTTCATCCTAGCATCGGAGCGGATAGCGCCGGAGATCAGCAAGGCTTTGTTAGAATGGGGCAGCGTTTATCGCAAAGGATCGGCACGAGGAATCTCGTCGGGACGCCCGTAGCAGATCAGCAGCCCGGGCTTGAAGACGCCGCCGGGAAGTTTGTGTGCGGACCCCTAGGAACGAGAATAGAAATGACGCCGGGGAGTAGGATGAACCGCTGCACGCCCGCTCCGGCCTCTGCCGGAATCATGAAATCGAAAACTGTCTTCGCCATCGTCCTGTTTGCCGCTGTAGCAGGATTTGGCCTGCCGGGCGCGAAGCTTTACGCCGAATCGGCAAACGCCGATTACAAGCAAGGTCAGGCCGCGGAGGCCCGCGAGGACTACGACACGGCCTTCGACGACTTCCAGAAGGCGTTTAAGAAGAATCCCAAAGACACGCGCTTCAAGATCGCGCTTGCGCGTGTGCGCGTCACGGTGTCCTCAGTCCACGTGAGCAAAGGTCACAAGTTGCTCGCGGCCGGTGACACACAGGGAGCGTTGGCCGAGTTTCTCCACGCCGCAGAGATCGACCCCGGCAATGAAGCCGCGCAGCAGGAGATCGCCAGAATCCGCCAGAAACAGGGCGAGGGCGCGCCTGTGCCCGAGATTGGCCTTCCCGAGGCGCCCGCGGAAGTGGAGCAACTGCAGAACGTCGAGTCTCCGCCGGAGCTCAAACCGGTCTCGAATGAGCCGCTCGCCCTCCTGCATATGACCGAAGACTCCAAGGTGGTGTACGAAACGGTGGGCAAGGCTTTCGGCGTGAACGTTCTGTTCGATCCGGACTATCATTCCTCCCGCATTGAGGTGGACCTGAACAATGTTTCGCTGCTCGATGCCCTGCGCATCGTGAGCGTGATGTCGAATACCTTCTGGCGGCCGGTGACCGGTAACACCATCTTCGTTGCGCAGAACACGCCCAACAAGCGGCGCGAACTGGACGCGTCTGCGGTGCAGACCTTCTATTTGACCAACGCCTGGCAGCAGAACGATCTCAACGACGTGGCTACCGCCATTCGCAATATCATGCCCACTGCCAAGGCCTTTCCTGTGCAGAGCCAGAACGCCATTGTCATGCGCGGCACTCCCGACGAGCTATTGTTGGCGCAGCAATTGGTCGACAATCTCGACAAGCCCCGCGGTGAGGTGGTGGTCGACATCGCAGTGCTCGAGGTGAGCAAGAACTGGGAACGCACGCTGGGCATGGCCTGGCCGAACAGCTTCGGCGTCACCTTGCAGCCCAACTGCGCGGCGAGCAACTCCTGCAGCACATCAACCACCAGCACCACCGGCTCTACCTCCACCACGAGCCCGACACTCTACAATCTGGCACACCTGAACTCCACCGATTTTGCGGTGAACGTCGGGTCCGCCACGCTGAATCTGCTGCTCACGGATAACAACACCAAGGTCCTGCAGAGTCCGCGCATCCGCGCCACCGACGCGCAGAAGGCCACGATGAAGATCGGCTCGCGGATTCCCATCGCCACGGGCTCCTATCAAACGGGCGCGGCAACGGCGCTGGTGAGTTCGCTCGTGAACACGCAGTTCCAGTACCAGGACGTGGGCGTGAACATCGAAATGACGCCCAGCGTTCACTATGATCACGACGTGACGCTGAAGATCAAGATCGAGGTCTCCGCGGAGAGCGGCACCGAAACCATCAGCGGTGTTACGGAGCCCATCATCAGCCAGCGCGTGGTGGACCAGGTCATCCGCCTGCGCGAGGGCGAGGCCAGCATCCTGGGCGGCATTCAGAACAGGCAGGAATCCCTGAACTGGAACGGACTTCCTGGACTGAGCGCAATTCCGATCATCAAGTACATCTTCGGCTCGAAGGACCACACCATCCAGGACGACGATATCGTCTTCGTGGTCGTGCCGCATATCGTTCGCTCGCAGGAACTGGATCAGGCCAACCTCCGCCCCATCGACACAGGTTCGGGAGAGATGTCCATCCAGCTGCGGCACGGAGACAACGAGAATTCCGCCGCAGCTCCCGCGGTGCGCCCCATCGCGACCGAGCGCGTGGCTGTGGGATCGATCCCTGCGCAAGGCGCTGTTGAGGCGGCGCCGGAGATGCTGGCCCAGTTGCGCGCCGATTTGGGGTCCACTGGAGGCCCGGGAACGACAGCGCAGGCGGCAGTACCCAATTTGCCGACCACGTCGGCTCCCGGCCAACCACCTGCAACAACGGCGCCTCCCGCTCCTCAAATCAAGCCTTCGCCGGCAGCCGCTGTGCCTGCGCCGCCTGTGGTGAACGCCAGCCTTGCTCTAAACGTTCCCGCAACGCCCATATCCACCGGCGCCAGTTTCCAGGTTCCGGTGGTGCTCAACGGGGGAACCGATGTGAGTTCCGTCGGATTGCAGTTGCAATTCGATCCCGCGAAACTGCAACTGATCAACGAAACGGCGGGAGAATTCTTGATCCGGGACGGCCAGCCGACGGGAATGACGCGGGTTGAGGATCCGCCGGGAACCGTGATTGTCAGCCTCTCGCGCCCGCCGGGCACACACGGCGTCACCGGCACAGGTGTGGCGTGCGTACTTACCTTCCAGGCCAAGGCTTCGGGCCAAGCCGGTGTGGGCATCACGCGCTTCTCGCTGAATGGCGCGCAGCAACAGGCGCCGGCGCAGACGGGACAGGCCACGGTTGTGGTGAAATAGGGAGCCGCAGCGATGAAATCTGGACGCTCCATCACGATGCGGGCAAGTTTGATACCGGCATGCGAACGCGGTTTGACGCTGGCTGAGCTCATCGTGACCATAACCATCCTCACGATTCTCATGTCGGCTGCGTTGCCGCTAGTGCGTTTCCAGGTCAAGCGGCAAAAAGAACGCGAGCTGCGTTACGACCTTTGGATGATGCGCGACGCCATCGACAAGTACAAGGACGCGGCCGATCGGGGCGCATTCCAGACCAAGGTCGACAGTCAGAACTATCCGCCGGACCTGCAGACGCTAGTGGACGGCGTGGACGTGCAAGGCAAGAAACTAAGATTTCTGCGCAAGATTCCCATCGACCCCATGACACGCCAAACCGAATGGGGACTGCGTTCCATGCAGGACGATCCCGACTCCGATTCTTGGGGTGGACAGAGTGTATTCGATGTGCATTCCAAGGCGCAGGGAACGGCGCTCGACGGAACCAAGTACACGACGTGGTGAAAAGAGCTGAGGATACGCATTTGCGCAAAGGTCGCAAACATTCCGCGGGTTTTACGATGATCGAGCTGATTATCGTGATGGCGATCATGTTGGTTCTCATCACGATGGCGATTCCCCGATTTGTTGGTGCGATCAGGCACGCGCGCGAGGCTGCGCTCAAGGAAGATCTGCAGACCATGCGCACGGCCATCGATACCTACACCATGGACAAGCAGAAGGGCCCGCAGTCGCTCGACGATCTGATTCAGGATGGTTACCTCAAAGCCATCCCCGAAGATCCGATCACCCGTAGCAAAGACACCTGGGTCACCGATAATAGTGAAGCTATGTACTCGCTGGATGAGACCGAACCCGGAATTACCGACGTGCACTCCGGCTCGACGGACACGGGCACTGATGGACAACCGTATTCTTCGTGGTAAATAATCATAGGAGCAAAATGGCCTCGATACGTACGCTGGCTCGATATGTGTGGGCGGTTGCGCTCTGCGCCTCGCTTCACGCGCAATCGGGAAACACGATTCATATCCGCCTGCTCGACGGAAAAACCGGTTTGCCCGTAAAAGCCGATAACTATATGGTGCGCATCGATCACAATGAGACCGCACACAACGAATGGGTGCACATCAATGACGACGGGAGTGTGGTTGTGAAGCTGCCTGCCGACGCCAAGGAAATCGCGGTCAAGGGCACCTACGACATGTCGATGGCGACCTACATCAACTGCGATATCGCAAAGGAAAGCGATAAGGAAAGAGACGTCTGGTATCCCATCTCCAAAATTACGCAGTCGGGTGTGGTCGCACCCAACGAGTGCAGCACGACGCAGTACACCGCCAAGCCAGGCGAGTTCATCTTCTTCGTCAGGAAACGCACCTGGCGTGAGCATGAGGATTAGAGCGGCTCCCGGCTTGCCTATCCCCTTATCTAGTTGTCATCCTGAGCGAGTTTTGGTGCATAAGATGCGCCAAAGCGAGTCGAAGGATCTGCGGTTGCTCTTCAGCCAACCAGCATTCAGCACCTCAACCCCCATGAGATTCGCTCCGCATGCCAATCGATCGTTAAGATAAGTTCGTGCCCCTCCCTGCTCCATCTCAGGATGTTCTCAATTTTGGCACGCGCGTTGCGCAAGCCTACGCAAAGTTGACCGCGCCCGGGGATGCCGATCCAGAATCGGGCCTCGGCGGCAGGCTCTTCTATGCCAGTAAAATGAACGAGGAGTGCCGCGCGCTCGTGGTGGCTGCAAACATCGCCGGCGCAGTGACGCTTGTTGCATCGGCGGACCAAGCCGTGCAAAAGCAGGCCATTCGCGACGGCATCGCCGATTTCCTGGTGAATTCGCTCGACGAAGCTCTGCGCATCCTCAAGAACCAGCTTCGCAAACGCGAGACGGTTGCAGTTTGCGTGGCGATAGAGCCGGCCGTCATGGAGAGTGAGATGAACGAGCGTGGCGTCGCGCCCGATCTGCTGCGCGGCGACGTGTCGGTGACGCCTCGCCATCAAGCGCTCCTTTACCAGGATGACGAATACGACGAAACCGATCTCCGCTGCATTCCGGCGCTCATCGTCTGGCGTGCCGGCTCGGCTCGTCACAAAGATCTGGCGGTGCTCGATGAAATCGCGCTTGAATGTCTCAACGTGGACGAATGGGCCGCTCGCCGCTGGCTGCGTCTCGCTCCACGCTATTTAGGCCGCCTCGCACAGGGCCTGCGCGTGTTTTCATCCCATCGCGAATTCGCCGCTCGCTTTGTCGAGCAGTTGTGCGCGCGCGTGGACCGCGGTGAAATTACGTTTCCCTATGAGATTCGCTCCTACATCCGTGGAGTGGAAGAGAAGCATTGCTTCGACCCTGAGCAACCCTGACCAGCGAACACCTTCTCCCTACTCCCCACTCCCTGCTTCTTCAATCCGCGCCCAAAGCTCCCTGATCCCATAGCCCGTCTTCGCCGAAACTGGAAGAATCTCCTCGATTTCAAGTCCCCGCTTCAGCGCCGTCAGGTTACGCGTGCGCTCGTTGCCGCTCATACGGTCGATCTTCGTTGCGACCACCACAAAGTCTCGGCCGGCGGCGCGCAGCCACTCCAGCAACTGGCGGTCATTGGGGCGCGGCGGAACGTTGGGGTCCACGAGGCAGATGCACAACTCTAACGTGGCGCGCCCGGCAAGATACGGCTCGATGAAAGCCGGCCATTCCGCAGATATCGATTTCGAAACTTTTGCGTATCCGTAGCCAGGCAGGTCGGCGAAGATCATCTTCTGTTTCTGTGCACCTCGCGCGTCCGAAATCAGGAAAAAATTGATGGCGCGTGTGCGGCCCGGTGTGGAGGAAACTTTCGCGGCCTTCTCGCCCACGAGGGCGTTGAGCAAACTCGATTTGCCCACGTTCGACCGGCCCAGAAACGCAATCTCCGGCGCTTCGGCCTTCGGAAACTGCGCAGCTGAAAGCGCGGAAAGCAAAAATTGAGCCGCCCATTGCATTGCGTGAAACCTCTCTCCTCAGTCTACGGGGCACAATTGCCCCAAGGTCTCTGACCGCCTGAAGAGGAGCCTCCCCGTGCCCCCATCCTTTGGCCCGTTTTGGGTGAAAGCATGAGATAGCACGAACTCCACTGCGCTGCTGCAAAAAAATCACTGCCTTCAGTCCACTTTTCCGGCACAACCAGCATCTATTTAACGTACGCGAACCCTGCGGAGGTAAATATGCGTCTGTTCAAATCCCTTGTTCTGGTTAATTTGCTGTGCGTCTTCGGCGTAAGTAGCTCTCACGCGCCAGCCCAGATCGGCATCGGCGTCAACATTGGCCCCGAGCCCGTATGCCCCTACGGGTACTTCGAATATCCGCCATATGATTGCGCTCCTTATGGCTATTACGGCCCGGACTGGTTTGCCGGCGGTATCTTTATCGGCGCAGGACCCTGGTTTCACGGTCCCCATGGATTCTACGGTCACGTTGACAACCGCTTTGACCCGCATCACGGTTATCGCGGCCCACTGCCTGGACGTGGAGAGCGGCCCTTCAATGGTTTCCAGGCCAACGAGGCCCACGACGGGCGGGGCCATACGGGAAACGCCGGCCACGATGGGGGCCGGGAACATACTCCCGGATTTGCGGGAGGCGGTCACCCTGGCGGCGGTCATGAGGGCGGCGGACGCCGATAATCGATTCGATTGGAAAAGCGAGCCGAGCAAATCGCACGGACGATCGGCGGTAGGATAAGGAGCGGAGGGGAAATCCGATGCTCATTGTTCACGTGCATGTGCACGTCAAGCCCGAATCGGTCGAGGAATTCAGAAAGGCGACCATCGAGAACGCGCGATCGAGCGTGCAGGAGCCGGGCATCGCGCGCTTCGACTTCGTCGAGCAGCAGGACGACGCGACGCGATTCGTGCTCATTGAGGTCTACCGCACGCCGGAAGCGCAGGCGGCGCACCGAGAGACCGCGCACTACGCGAAATGGCGCGACACGGTCACGTCCATGATGGCCGAGCCGCGGCAAAGCGCGAAGTACAACGCGGTCTTTCCCGATGCCAATGGCTGGCGATAGTCGACCGATGCACTTCGAGTTTGCCACGGCGACGCGCATTATCTTTGGCGAGGGCAAGGCTTCCACGCTTCCTGAACTGGCTCGCAGCTTCGGAGCCCGTGCGCTGGTGGTTACCGGCGCGTCACAAGAGCGCGCGGCGGCGATTGTCTCGGCGCTTTCGGCGGAAACTTTTACTGTTTCCGACGAGCCGACGGTCGAGCTGGTTCGCGAGGGCACGCGGCACGCAAAGGATGCCGGCTGTGACGTTGTGATTTCGATCGGCGGCGGCAGCGCCATTGACGCCGGCAAAGCGATTGCCGCCATTGCCACCAACGGCGGCGAGCCGCTCGAGTTTCTCGAGGTGGTAGGAAAAGGTCGCGCCATCACATCTCTGCCGCTGCCGTTCATTGCCGTTCCCACGACGGCTGGAACTGGCAGCGAAGTCACGCGCAACGGGGTGCTCGGGTCGGCAGAGCACGGCGTGAAAGCGAGCTTGCGCAGTCCGCTCATGCTGCCGCGAGTAGCGCTGGTCGACCCCGAGCTGACCTACGGCTTGCCGCCAGCGGTCACGGCTTACACCGGCCTTGACGCTCTGACACAACTCATCGAGCCCTATGTGAGCGCACGCGCCAATCCGCTGACGGACGCACTTTGCGTTGCAGGCATCAGGCGCGTTGCGTGTGCGCTGCGCAATGCGTGTTTGGACGGCGCGGACCGGGACGCGCGCTGCGATATGGCCATGGCAAGTCTCTTCGGCGGTTTGGCGCTGGCCAATGCGGGCTTGGGGGTGGTGCATGGCTTTGCCGCGCCGCTCGGAGGCAGATGGAAGGCGCCGCATGGAGCTCTCTGTGCTGCGCTGTTACCGCACGGCATGGCGGCCAATGTCGCCGCGTTGCGTGCGCGCGCACCACAAAATCCAGCTTTCGATCGCTACACCGCAATTGCGCGCCTGCTCACCGGCCGAGCCGATGCCAGTGCTGAGGACGGTATCGCATGGGTGCAAGCGCTTTGTGCCGAGCTGAAGGTTCCTCCGCTTCGCGCCTGGGGAATTGCGCAATCCGATTTGCCGGGCGTGGTCGAGAAGGCAGCTCACGCCAGCAGCATGAAAGCCAATCCATTGCCGCTCACCGGTGACGAGTTGCAGGCTGTGCTCGCGGTGGCGTGGTAGGCGCTACGCGAGAAAAAGGAGAGCTTGATCGATGAAGGCATTGGTCAAAAGCAAAGCCGAGCGCGGACTGTGGCTCGAAGACATCGACGAGCCCGAGATCGGCATCAACGATGTCCTGGTGCGTGTGCACTACACGGGCATCTGCGGTACCGACGTGCACATCTACGAGTGGGACGAGTGGGCGCAAAAGACCATCCATGTTCCCATGGCCATCGGGCACGAGTTCGTCGGCGAAGTGGTTGCCGTCGGATCGAACGTGAGCGACTTCTTCGCCGGCAACATCGTGAGCGGGGAGGGCCACGTGGTTTGTGGCCGCTGCCGGAATTGTCTCGCCGGACGCCGGCATCTTTGCGCTTCAACACAGGGAGTCGGCGTCAACCGGCCCGGCGCATTCGCCGAATACATTGCGCTGCCGATGTCGAACATCTGGAAGCATAGCGCCAGTGTTCCCGAGGAGATCGCCGCGATCTTCGATCCCTTCGGCAATGCCGTGCATACCGCGTTGTCTTTTCCGGTGTTGGGTGAGGACGTACTGATTACGGGCGCTGGCCCCATTGGCATCATGGCGATTCCCGTGGTGAAGCACGCAGGCGCGCGGCACGTTGTCGTCACCGATCTGAACTCCTACCGCCTAGAACTTGCGCGCAAGATGGGCGCGACCCTGGCTGTAAATCCGGCGGAGACGTCGCTTGCCAATGTGCAGAAGCAACTGGGAATGGTGGAAGGCTTCGACGTGGGCCTTGAGATGTCGGGCAATGCGCAAGCACTTCGCGACATGATCGCCAACATGAGCCACGGCGGCAAGATTGCCATTCTCGGTATCCCGGCCAAAGAGATGACGATGGACTGGGGCCAGGTGATCTTCAACATGCTGACGATCAAGGGCATCTATGGCCGCGAGATGTACGAAACCTGGTACAAGATGACGGTGATGCTGGAGTCGGGAGTCGATATCTCCGGCGTGATTACTCACCTCTTTCCGTGGAATGAATACGAAGCGGCATTTGCGGCGGCGCGCTCCGGCAATGCAGGCAAGGTGATTCTGGACTGGAGGAATGTCAGGTAGTCTCGGGAATTTCCTGGCGGCACGCAATTCCCGGACAAACGTACATGTTGCGGCTCTTGACTCAGGATGGGAAATCGGCAGACGCCGCCAAAGCCTGAATCTGCGCCAGCCCGACGCCGATTCCAGGGCGGTGCTTGAACACTGCGCGAATCTTCCGCGTTGTCAGCGGCTCAAACTGGACCGTGTTTGCCCGGTTCGCCTCGGGCTTCAAGGGATGCACGGAACTGGGCAGCACAGGCGCCCATTGGCCGTCCTTGTCATAAAGCAAGGAGTAGCTGCTCGGAGCTTTCACTTCCTTTTCGTCTTCACAGAAAAAGAGCCGCACTGCGCCGATGGTCTTCGGCTCGCCGAAATCGATCTCGAACCAGTCTTCGCGCCTCCAGCTTCCACGGCACGTCCATTTGTCGCCGAACTCCGGATCGAACCAGCACAGTCCGTCAAGCGCCGCTCCGGCACTGTTGTACTTAGCGGTGAAAGACGCGCTCGCCTTGGGAAACGGCAGGTCTTCTGTATTCGCCGAAACGATCACTTCAGTCGGCGCAGCTTGCGCTTCGACTCGCGGCAATGGCAAACTCAGCCGGCCAAGAACCGGTGACGATGCTGCCACGCGGCCGTCAACCAAAACGTGGAGGCCTTTGCCGAGCCCGTAGCGTTGTCCGTCCCGATCCCAGACGATGGAGAGCAGATGATTGCGATAGGAGACACCGTCGAGAGCGAAGTAATCCCAGTGCGCGGGAGCCAGCGGATTGACCACAACTTCATCCGCATCGGAGGGCCGCAGGCCCGCGATGCCCGTGATGATGTGATCCATATAGGAGGAGTGAAAATAGTCCAGGCCCGGCCACTCGTCCTGCACCCATTCCGGCTTGAACGCGTGATGCGCCTCAGCCAAGTGCGGCCTGCCGTCCTTGTGCTGGATCTTCGTGTAAGTTTTGAAAAGCTCAAAGTATTTCTCGCGGTCGAAGCCGCCGTGATGCTGATAATCGTTGAGCAGCCGCGCGCCTGCAGAAAGAACGCGCGCCGTGTGGAAAGGCCAGGACTGCCCGTTGTGCCGGCACGCGTGATACACGACGTGAAACCATGGGTCGTTTCGCTCGGCCGTCGTAGGACCGTACGGCGCATAGAAATGCTCCGATGAAGTGAGAAACTTCCACGCCGCGGCAAGCCTTTCGTCGTCAGCAGGAAGAGCATAACGCCAGGGAATGTATCCGGTCAGCTCTCGTCCATGCCCCGCACCGCTCGATTCGGGCCTGTAACCGACACCGCCGTTCCGGTCGGAGTTCGTGTCCCAGATCAGGCTCCAGTTGCGAATGGATTTATTTCCCGGCGTGTCACCTTCCGAATATTCGTCATACCTCCAGCGATGCAGGAAGAACTCGCGCACCGGGTCCCAGAGGTACTGCTGCACATTCTTCCTGAGCGTGGCTGCCTTCTGAGCGTAGCGCCCGGCCACATCGCCGCGGCCGGCGAGATGCGCGAGCTTGCCGATGGTCTCGGCCTCGGCGAAAAGTACGGCGTTGATGTCGGGCCGGTAGCCCGCGCCGCCGCGAATCTTGTAGCCGGGGATGCCGCGCAATTCTTCGGAGAGCTGGCAGGAGGCCAGGTTGAACTCACCTCCCATGTCGCGGCCCGTGTTCCAGAAAAGCTGCCGATCCGCATCGTATCCATCGTCGTGGGGATAGTCCACCACGCCCCGCTCCCGGGCTTCGTAGTTCGCAATATATTGGTCGAGCAATTTGAGCGCGAAAGACGGATCGCCGTGCACCATGGAGATTTGCCATGTCGCCCACGCCACGGGAAATCCGTAATTGCGCGGCTCGGCGCCCGGCGTGAGCATCCAGTAACGCGCGTAGTCCTCGGCATACTGGCGCGTCTTCAGCCAGCGAATCTCCTGGAGCTGCAGGTCCGCGGCCGATGCGATAGCGTTGTAACGTCCCGCCCATTCCAGGCGATCGGCATTCGAAAATTCAGTGAAGATGTAGCCGGTCTGAGGTGAAGCGTAGCGCAGATGCTTGGTCAGGATCTCGGCGCGGTAATAGTAGATCTCGTCGATCTCCGCGTCCGGGCTCTCCCAAAAAGGAATGTTGGCCGTGTACCAATCCCAGTCGCGATTGTGCCAGAACGACCAGCGCTCAAGTTGCGTGACCGGATCGAGCAGCCGATGTTCGGCCGACAGACTACCAAGCGTGGGGGGAAGCCCAAGAGCCGCAGCGGTTGCGGCTCCCGCCTGACAGAATTCACGTCGGGTCCAATTCATTGCGGAGTCCACGAATGCTCGCCAGTTTCGTGTAAGAGCGACTGGCCGGATTCATACCGATCATATAGGAAGGCAATCGCCTGAAGCGGCGAATGTCTATCACAAACAAAAGCCGACCGGTGAGCCTGTTTGGAAGCTCACCGGGCAGCGTAGGAGTTGCTTTCCACCTAGAATTCGATGCGCCCGCCGATTTGGATTTGGCGTGCTCCCGAAGCGAGTCCACCAGGGGTCGAAGTAGTTAATTGCCCGAAGTTTGCGGAATTGACCGTGGCCACAACGCCAGTCAGGTTGGTGTGGTTGAATAAATCGAATGCATCCATGCGCAACTGGAAGCTGCGCTGCTCGCCGAGAGTGAAGACCTTCTTCACGCTCATATCGAGATCCTGGTAACCGGGAGCGTATATGCCGTAGCGTTGCAGGGTGCCGGGCCTGTATTGTGCCTTGGTATTGAGATAGCCGGGCTCGCCCGAAGAAGTCGAGCCAGCACCATTCAGCACATTGACGAAGGCCGGGTTGCTCTCGTATTGAGAAAAGTTCTTCGTGCAATTGCTGGAAAAGGCGCCGGTCACGTTTCCGATGTTTATGACGCACGGATTGAGGTATTGGTGAGGGACTGTCGTGGTGAAGCTCCTGTAATTAGGCACGTACCTTGGCCCCGATCCCCAGTCTGGACGGTCGGCGGGATAGTTTGAAGCTCCGTTGGTTATGTTAACCGGCAGGCCGGTTTGTGCGGAGAAGATTCCACCCAGTTCCCAGCCACCTAGAACTTCGCGGGCAACATATCCCTGGGTGTGCGTCCACTCGGTGAGCGGCATCCGCCATGTGCCGTTGATGGTGAGCCGATTCCGGATATCGAAGGGCGCCGGACCGTAATCATTCTGCGGATTGGCGTTGTCCTGCACTTCTGTAGGTTGCAGCAGATCGGCATCGCCGCGGGACATGACTTTGCTCCAGGTGTAAGTGCCGCCCACTTCAAGCCCATGCTGCAAGGTCTTGGTCAACTGCGTCTGAAGGGCGTTATAGTTGCTGCGATCGCCAGCCTGGAACTGAAAGAAAGTGCCGAATGTGGGTTCAGGTGCAACGTTTGTGAGGCGGCTCTGCAGGTTCTGCGTCTCAAAGAAGTTGAGGTGCGTGCCGCGGGTTTCGATCAGATCGACCTTGGCCACCAGCCCGAACGGCAGTTGGTGTTCCGCGCCCAGGAAATACTGGAGACTCGTGGGATCGGGAAAATATCCAGCCACATTTTCGAACGCGATATTGGTGCCCAGCGCGCCCGCCGCCTGTAGCGCCTGCAGATTCTGCGTGTATAGATTTCCGTTGACGGGATAAGCCAGTCCCACCGATTCCGCCTGCGTCTGGTTGACAGTAAAGTTCAGCGGCTCAACGATGCCGTTCGATGCCGGCAGACCATAGACGTCGACGGGGCCTCCATAAATTGTGTGGTTGACGGCGTAGCGGCCGCCTCCGCCGCGAATCACGAATTTCTGGTCGAATGGCGTGACCCATGCGAAGCCCAAACGCGGTTGGAAATTCGTGTACGTCGCGTCATACATTGAGTTGGACGGGCGGAACGCCCCGAAGCCATATCCGTACTGTGGGTTGTTCGGATCGATGCCGCGATTGTAGACGCGTCCCTGAACTTCCTGCGGCACCGTGTAGTAGTCATAGCGGAAGCCGAGGTTCAAAGTCAGGTCTTTCGACACGCGGTAATCGTCCTGCAGATAGCCGCCCATCTCCCAGGTGGTCCAGCCGAATTCAACGTAGCCCGCTGGCATAGAGACGACTGAGTCGAGCACAGAGTCAGGCTGATTCTGAGAGAAGTCCCACCCGTTCGTATAGGTGAGCGTCGCGGTTGCGAATTTGAAGCGTGAGGCGAAGGTTCTCTGCGCAATGCCGCCGATCTGCAGGGTATGTTTGCCTTGAATGTAAACCACGCCCTCTTCAAACGACATGATGTTGCCGTGTTGCGGAAATGTTGTGCCGCCCTGGGAACTGAAGCCGTCGTAGGTCAGAACGGGCAGGTTCTCGTAGATGCCGTCCTGAATGCGGCTAAGTTTTAGTCTGTTGAAGCCAAAGCGCGTGTTCGCTGTCCACTGCGTGCCGATGTGCGTGTAATTCGCGTTGAATGCATCCATGTGACCCGAGTATGTCTCCCCGGCGGTGGGAATGTAGTTGGGGATCAATTCGTAGGGGCGGGCGCGAATATAACGCGCATACATCTGGTTTTTGGGATTGAAGTAATAATCGAAGCGAGCCACGCCGTTGCCGTCCCTTTCCACATTCGCGCCTAAGCCCTGGTAGGTGCCTACCAGCGCGGTAGGGTTGGAAGAAGGTTGCGTGATGGTTGGAACCAAAGCAAACAGCGGCGCATACACGGGGTTATAGCATGTCGCGGTTTGAGCGCTGTTGTTGGGGTTCGTTACCGAGCATGCACTCGAGAAAAAGTACGGCGTCAGGACTGTTCCCGAAACTGTCTCGCGCTGCGAGAGCCGGCCGCCGGTGTAGCTGCCAAAGCCGAAGAGCTTGTCTTTGAGAATTGGCCCGCCGACGGAGCCGCCGTACTCGTTGAAGACCCTGCCGGGCTTGATCGTCGCGAATTGAGTGCGCGCGTCATAGGCAGCGGTTTCGTTGATCTCATAAAGCGAGCCGTGGTAATTGTTGGTGCCGCTCTTGGTAATGAGATTGATATTGCTGGAAAGTGTATTCCCGATGGTCGCAGGTGCGATGCCCTTAGTTAACGAAACCTCGGCAATGGCATCGTTGTTCACCGTGTTCACAATGTTCGGGCCCTGGTAGAAATTGAAGGCCGTGAACTCGGGGTTCGATGTTGCATTGGTTCCGTCTACCGTGAGGTTGTAGCCCACCGATGCCAGCCCGTTCACGTTCAGGCCGCTTCCCTGCGGGCTTGTGGATGCAGCGGTTGTTGCCGAGAGAGGCTTGATCGTGCCTGTATCCAGCGGCAGTGTGGTGGTCCAGTCCTGATGCTGCACCGGCAGAATGTTCAGATCGGCGGCGGGCAGCACCTGTTCCTGGTCGGAAGTCGTGGTCTGCAACATCTCAACGTCGCTGCCGTTTACCTGCACAGTCTCGCTTTGCTGGGCGACCGTCAGGTGAATGGGCACGTCGAGGGTCTGCTCGGTGTTCAAAGTCAGCCCCGTCATCGTCTCCGTCTTGAATCCACCGTGCGTCACCGTCAGTTGATAACGTCCAACGACAACGAACTCAAAATGAAAACTGCCATCGGGGCCGCTTGTTCCTTGGCGGACTACGTTGTTGTCGGTATTCTTCAGCGCCACGGTTGCACCGGGAACTACGGCGCCCGTAGTGTCCATTACCGTGCCGGTGACAGTTGCTGTTGTCACCTGCGCTCGAACGGCCAGCACAGTGCACGCCAGAAATAGCAGGACAGCGACTGCCTCGAGGGTTCTTTTCACGCAGTACATACATTGCCTCCAAATTTGGTGGATTCCCGTAATCGTGGTTTGCATGGAATGCAAACAGAGTGGTAACGCAAGAAGCCAAATACGAAACGGGAGAACTTTAAAAAGGCGAATGTGCGCTTGTCAAGTGCAATATGTCGACATAGCGTATATTTCACCGTGCGCATGCACCACCCGGTGTCGGATGAAACCTTGAGGACCCGCAAATTTCCCGTCACATCAGCGGCAGGCTGAGTTGCGGGCCAACAGATGCAGCAGATGCCTAAGGAACACCTGATCAATGGCCTGAAAGGTAACAGTCATCTTCGCTTTTTGTCGCGAGCTCCCATTTTTTCTAAGGTAACGTATTTAGTTTCAATGACATGTACTGCCAGTCAAGAAGTTGTTGATCGGCGAAGTTCTGAGCCAATTAACCCACTGGTCGTCGATAATGGGGCGCAAGCGCGGACGCAATCAGCGCTGTCCGGCCACCGCAGTGCGAGGGAAAGGAGCGGGCGCTCGACTGGAAGCGGGATCGGGTCTTCCAAGCAGGACATCCACAGCGCGGAACGCAGACGCATACGCATACGCATACGCGGCAACGGAGGGCCGCCTGTACGTACCCGCCGCGCTCATGAATCTGCGGCTGGAGTGCGCGCTTCAAAGATCTCCGGCAAGTGCCGGCGCAGCGTGGTTTCGCGCCGCCAATGATCGTATTCATTCAGTCTTTCGCGCTGGCTGGTTTGGATATGTACGGCCATCGCCTTCATCGCAGCTTCGCTATCCTGCGCCGCCACGGCATTCAGAATTTGCTGATGGTAGTCGTAGATGCTTTGCAGTTCCGTGACGCTATGCCTGTGCCGGCGGATGGCAAAAACGCGGATCAGAAGCCGTGTATCGTGCAAAATCTTCTGGATTCTTGAGTTACCGGTCATGCTCATGAGAAGCGCATGGAAACCGAGGTCGCTTTCGACGAAGCGCTGGTTCTGCTCTTCATCCAACTCTGGCAGTTTCCGGTTATCCAGATCGTCTTTCAGGGTCAGAATCTGGTCCAGCATGAACTGCAGACGGTCCCGGTCTGCAGGCCGGAGCGGGAAACTTGCAACCCGCCCTACGGAATACACTTCGAGCGCTTCGCGAAGCTCGTAAAGCTCAATAATGTCATCGCGTTCCAATTGTGCGACGACCATTCCACCGTTGCGATTTTGCGCCAGCAGGCCCTCCGCGTCCAATTGTTTCATGGCTTCGCGGATAGGGGTCCGGCTGCTGCCAAGCTCTTTGGCCAGCACCAGTTCGCTTACGGAGGATCCCGGGCCCAAAACTCCATCCGCCACCTGCCTCTTTATATGGTGGTAGGCCCGTTCCCGCACCGATGTTCCCGCTGCATTCCGCTGTTTGCCTTTCCGTCTTCCCATAGCAGAGAAAATATATCACCTCCGCGAGCCTTTGGGCTGTCGACATCTTTGGTCAGCAATCGCGCTCGAACGGCCGGCGCTTTGTGTCCCAATTTGGCACATGTCCTCATGCTGTCGACATACGAACGACGATTTGTTATATTCATCGCTTGCACCTATGGCTGGGCAGGTATGCCGCCGAGTTTCTGGCAAAGGGGTACCTGCGGCGTTACCGCCAGGGCGCCGGCGTCACCGGAAAGGAGCTTTGCCGCTCGATGCAGGACAAACTTGTACAGGGACTCTATGCAGCTTTGCTAACGCCCCGCCGGCCAGACGACTCGGTCGACGAGCCAGCCCTTACGCGTTTACTTGAGTTTCTTCGCGAAAGAGGCGTTAGGGCATACGCGATTAATGGGGCGACGGGGGAGTTCTGTTTGACGGCTCCGCAAGAGCTGAGAGCGATTCTGGGTGTGGTGCACAAAGTCGTTCCCGATGCCAAAATTCTTTGCGGGATTGGGGCAGCGCGGATTGCTAGGACCCTCGAACTCGCAAGCATCGCCACGGGCGAGGGCGCCGACGCATTCTTGCTTCCCATGTCATACTTCTTTCCCTACGAGCAGCAGGATTTAGAAAGTTTTGTGGAAGCCGTCGCGTGTCGCGCCAAGCTTCCCATCATGCTTTATAACCTTCCCGACTTCACAACGGAGTTGCTTCCGGAAACCTCCTGCCGGCTCATTCGGGAACTGCCGAACGTCATCGGCATCAAGGATTCGGGAGCGTCCCTTGCCACTCTCAGACGGCTCACCGAGGAGCAGATTCCTTCATGCCGGATCGTAGGAAACGATGGCATTTTGACGGATGCGCTGCGCGAGCGTGTCTGTGACGGCGTGGTTTCCGGCGTTGCGTGCGTTCTGCCCGAATTGACGGGCGCCCTTTTTGCCGAGCCCACCGAGAGCGAACGGTTTGCCCAATTGGACGCGCTTCTTACTGATTTTAGGAACAGGCTAGGCCGCTTTCCGGTTCCCTGGGGCCTCAAGTGGATTGCGGAAGCCCGCGGAATCTGCACGGCGACGTTCGCGCAGCCGATCTCCGAACTGCGCAGGCGCCAGAGCCAGGAGTTCATTTCCTGGTACCGCGAGTGGGAGGTGACATCTCTGGCAATTACGGCCCAGCCGAGCGCCGCCGCGGCAAAAACCTAGTGTTGGCCTTTGAATTGGCCATCGGTTCCGTTTTGCCGAATCCAGTCCTCGCTGATCGAAACCACCTTGATGGTTTGGCGTCGATAGGTGAACGCCACGAGGATTTCTCCACGGCGTGTTTCGATGATGCTCGGATAGGAATATTCCTCGCGGCCGGGTTGCTTCGCAGTCTGCTCGGTGCGACCGTAGCCGGGTCGGCCCTCCTCGACGTCTCTCACATACGGCCAGGTTCTTCCGCCGTCTTCTGACAGTGCGACCGAAAGCGGTTTGCGCAAGCCGCCACCGCCTCCCGGCCTCTTGCTGGAATTATTGAATGCCATCACGAGATGGCCGTCGCGCAGTCGAATAGCCTCAATCGAGCCATCGTTGTTGGGCAGGAGCGTAGCAGTTGCCGGGCTCCAGATGCATCCGTCCGATGAGGTGCTGCTGTAAATAAAATCATTTGCGCGGCTGCGAAAGAAGGCAAGCAGCCGGTCCGGCGCGAGCAAGACCACGCTTGGCTGGATCTTTCCTTGAGTACCAGCCATGAGGCATTCCTTCCAGCTCACACCGCGGTCGTTGCTAATCTCAGCGGCAGAAAAGTCTTGTTCTGGGCCTTTGCCCGCGCTCGCGCCGGCAATGTACGTCATCGGCAGTAGCCACGACCCATCCTTGAGAACCACCACGGGATCTCGCGTAAAAGCGCCGGGCTTCGCGAAGAGAAGAGCCGGCTTGCTCCAGGTGACGCCGTTGTCTTTCGACACCAGATGCAGGACATGCGCATTGGCCTCGCCGGCATCGGCCTTCTGCGTGCTGTGGTAGAGATCGAGCGTTCCGTCCTGCTCCTGAAGCAGCACGGGATTTTGATAGGATGCACCCGCCTGCCGGTCGACCAGCACCGTAGGTCCCCAGTTTCGCAATCCGTGGGGCCTGCGCGCGAGAACGATCCCCACGCCAGATCTGCCCTCCCACGTGCCGGAAAACCAAACGCAGAGAACATCGCCGTTCTCGAGCTCATACAAATTGGCCGCGTGGGAGCTTGGATAAAGAATGGGCAAATACGTTTTGGCAGCCTGCAGATTCGAGTTGAATCGCTCCACGCCGTCGGCGAGCTTGGCAACAGCGGGATCGAGGAGCGGCATTCGCGGGCCCGCATTTTGTGCTGACGCGCTCCCATTCACCGTTAGCACCGACACAAGGAATAAGCCGCACCAAAGCGTCGGACGTTGAGTCATCATGTTTTCCGTTTCCGGCGAACTCTCGTTATATCGAAGCCCGATTTTAAGCGGGAATCAAATCGCTCGAAAAATCTGATTTCCGCTAATCGGCATGAAAGTCATTCTCTCATAGCTTCGAACTCAAAACGTGAAGTGCACCGCAAGTTGCGCGCTGCGCGGTCCACCGCCGCCGAGATAAGGATTGCCGCTGCCCACATCGGGAGTGGCTGTGGTCTGGAGGAACTGCGAGCTGGTGCCCATGACAAGGCGATTTCCTTGCTGGATGGGATTGTTATTGTTGAAGCTGTATATGTCGAGACCGAAGCCCGGCAATAACGGATTCGAAAGATTGGGGTGATTCAAGATGTTGAAGAAGTCGGCGCGCAGTTCCATGGTCAGCTTTTCTGTGATGTGGGAGGTCTTGTTGAGCGAAAAGTCCATGTTCGTGTAGTTCGGAGAGTTGAAGGCATTGCGGCCTTCGCTACCCGGGTGACCATTGATGCAGGCGCCGTACGTTTGACTTTTGGTATTAGTGTCCATCGTGCAGGGCGCAGCAAAGGCTGAAGCGTTCAGCAAATTGACGCCTCCCGCGCCCTGGTGCGGGTTGCCGATAATATCGAGCCGGCCAAAGTATTCGCCGCTGCCGTTGAAGTTATTCTGGAAGTTATCGATGTAACTGACCGTGTAGGGCTGACCGGAGGACAAGTTGAACATACCGTCCAGGGCCCAGCCATTGAGCAGCCAACCAACCTGCTTAGTCTTGGGCACCGTGTATGTCCAGTACCACTGCACACGGTTGCGCGCGTCGAAGTTTGAGCTCGCCCGTTCCCCGTGGGGATTCCAACTGTCGTCGGGCATGGCGGCGTTGGGCACGAAGTCCTGACCATCGCTGGCGGTGTCGATCGAATGGGCCCAGGTGTAGTTGAGGGTGGAAGTGAGACCCTTCCAAGCCTGTATCTTCAGTGTCGCCTGCAACGAGTTGTAGTTCGAAAGCGCCGAGGTTTCGATCTGGTTGAGGTAGTAGAACGGGTTGATGACAGTAGAACCGACCGTATACGACGAGTAGCACTGCTGGCCGTAGGTGATCTTGGTTCCGTTGCCGCAGGTATCGACGCTGCCGGCCACAATGTTGAACTGGTTCAGGTCGCGGAAGCGGAAGAGGTGGCGGCCCTGTGAGCCGACATAGCCGAGTTGGAGCGCGACGGTCTTGGTCAGCTGGGACTCGAGGTTAAGGTTGTAGGCCCCGTAGCGCGGCGTCTTCAGATTCTGGTCGACGGTGAAGACACTCGTGGGCGCGTAGACCCCGAAGACTGGCGTGCCTGACGCGATGGGGGCGTAGCCGGATGTGGTGCTGGTCGAGGTGACGGGTGATGCAAACGTGATGCTGTTGAAGATCGGCCCGGCCTGACCCGCATTGGTGTTGTAGGCCTGGTTGCCGACGAAGTAGTCCTGTGATGGTCCGTCGTAGAAGATACCGCCGCCGAAGCGGAGCACGAATTTTCCGTTGCCCAGAAGATCGTCGGCCATGCTGAAGCGAGGCGCGAAGTTGCTAAGGTCCCTGTGATACAGCGAAGAGGGATCGCCCGCGGCGCCGACGGTTTCAAGGGACGCGGTTTTGGCGTCGAAGAGGCTGAAGGCGTTGTTTTTTGCGCCGATCACGCCGTAGTAGTCCCAGCGCAGGCCATAGTTGATCGTCAGTTTGGTATTGAAGCGCCAGGAATCGAGGAGATACGCGCCGCTGGCGTTTTGGAAGGAATAGCGAGTGCCATTGCCCTCGGTAGAGCTGCCGCCGTCGGGAGTGCCGGAGAGGAAATCGTCGAGCGAGTTGAAGACCAGCTTGCCGCGATGTCCGGAGTCGATAAAGCTATTGATGAACGTACGGCGCCACTCGAATCCAGCCTTGAAGCTGTGGCGGCCTTTAATCAGCGAAACATTTTCAAAGGCCTGGTAGTTGGTATCGACGCGGCCGCGGGAGTCGCTGGCCGTGACGCCGATGGGGCTATAGGCGGCTACGTCGATGGTGGGCAAGCCCAAGTCGCGTGTCGAATAATTCGCGGGCAGGGTGTTCAGGCCAAACGCGGTATTGGGATTGAGGCCGACGTCCTGGGGCAGGAATTGCTGCAGAAACCGGTTGTAGCCTGCGCGCGTTTCAAAGATCAGATTTGGTCTGGGTATCGATGTGTACGAAAGCGAGGCTATATTAACGTGCGTCGGCGTGGTGGTGTTGTAGCCGGGAGCACTCGACCCCGTGTAGAGCATCCCCAGCGGAAAGCTCTGCGTGCCTTGACTGTAGAAATATCGCCCGGTAAACAGGTCGCCTGCGCTGAAGATGCGTATGTGTTTGTCGACCTTGGCGATCATGTTGTCGCTATTGTTGACGAATGGCGTGGTGAAGGTCTCGTCGCCGCTGCCGGAGCTCGGCAACGCGCCCCACGGATTGCTGTTGAGCAGCTTCTGGATGACGGGATTGACTGCTCCGTTGGCCTTCTTCCAAGCGCCAATGTCGGATTGGACGGGGACCGTGCCGAGCTGCGGCAGTCCACCGTTTTCGCGCTGGCCTTCGTAAGCCAGGAACCAGAACATATCGTCTTTGATGAACGGGCCGCCGACCGAAGTTCCAAACTGATTGTTGGAGAAGGAGTCTTTCGGCTGAACGGTGCCGTCACTGTTCGTGCCATTGAAGAAATTCCGCGCGCTCAACGCTCCGTTGCGAAAGTACTCGTACACACTGCCGTGAATTTGGTTGGTGCCGCTCTTGGTCACGATGTTCACGGTGGCGCCGGAGCTCCGCCCAAACTCTGCTTCTGGATTGCCAGTGACTGGAATCTCGGCGAGCGCATCGACGGGAAGAATGGTGCCGGGGCAGCCCCACACGCC
>Ga0187847_10000925_pt1 | contig 28570 bp, 25 predicted proteins | sample June2016WEW_4_10_FD_132458 | JGI IMG/M metagenome (GOLD analysis project Ga0187847, IMG submission 132458) | Peatland microbial communities from SPRUCE experiment site at the Marcell Experimental Forest, Minnesota, USA - June2016WEW_4_10 | ecosystem: Environmental > Terrestrial > Soil >...
AGCTCTTCTCGACAGTCCAATCTTCAATGGATTTCAGGTCCATCGCGTCGTAGGCGGGATTGGTGCTGTGCAAGGTGAAGAAATAGATCTGGCCAACAGGACTCCAGTCCGTGCCCATTTGAGAGGTGACCCCGGTAGGCAACGTGACTTGACTCAAACGTTCGAGAACCCGCTCGCGGTTCCAATCGTCGTTCGAATCATCGTCGAAGATCAACTTTATGTCTGAAAGCCCAAACAAAGAGAATGAACGAAGATGAACCATGTTGGGCATTCCGTTCATGACAATTTCGAGCGGAATGGTGACCTGCTGTTCAATTTGTTCGGCAGAAATGCCCGGCCATTGCGTGATGACTTCGACGTAGTTGTCGGCGACATCGGGATAGGCTTCAATCGGTAAATTGTGGAACGAAATGATTCCTGCCGCGAAAAGCAGCACAGCAAAGCCCAGCACCAGCAGCCGATTGTTGAGCGCGAAATCGACGACCCGGCGAATCATCTATTGTTCCACCGTGTTTTGCAGATCCAGCGCATTAGCGACAACCTGATCCCCCGGCTTGATGCCGGAGATAATTTCCAGCCGCTTGTCAGGAAGCGTTGTTCCAGTGACCACTTCAACTCTCTTGAAGTGACCATTGGAGAGCGGCGTATATACCCACTCGCGATCGTGCAAGTGAAGAACCGCCGCGGTGGGGATGGCGGCGCGAGTTTCGGATTGTCGGCCGTAGAAAGTCGCGTTCGCGAACATTCCAATACGCAAGAACCCAGGATTGGGGACCTCAATTCTGACTTTCGCGGTGCGAATACTTGGATCAAGCGTCGGCAGGATGTTGTCAATCCGTCCCTTGACTGGCTTGTCAGGATAGGCGCTAAAGCGTATGTCAGCGGACTGCCCCACATGGACCGCATCGAGATCGTTCTCATAAATGTCGCAGATGATCCAGACGTACGAAAGATCCGAGATAGTGAACGGGTTGGGTCCTGACAAACCTTGCACGCCAGCGGCATTGGTGACTTGCTGATCGGTGATAATCCCAGAAATGGGAGCAACGATATTGACGATTCCGTTGGGATGCTCTTTGTCTATGCCGAGAAGCCGCAATTGTTCGGTTGCTGCATTCAGGTCGGCCTTGGCATCATCTTCAGTATTCTGAGCGGCTTCCAGAGCGCTTTTGGCGATGGCGCCCTTATCGTAAAGAAGTTGAGCGCGCTCGAGTTGCAGGCGGCCCACTCGCTCATCATTTTCTGCTTTAATGTAGGTCTGATAGGCTCCCGACACCTCGTTACTCTGCACACGCAACAAAAGTTGTCCTTTCTTTACTTCGTCACCCAAGCGCGCCTTTATTTCGATGACTCGGCCGCTCGCCAGTGAAACCACAGGGACTGAGCGAGTGATGTCAGGCTGTACAACCCCGGTGACATTCAACTCAGACACAGCCTTGTATTCGGCCGCGGCAACTATGGGAAATTGCTCGGGATGATCCACTTTGAAATTGTTGGCGTCGAGATCAGGCTGCACGACGGCTTTGGGCGGCGCTTCTGCGTCTGGGTTGGCCTTGCCACCGTTGCAAGCCAAAAGCGAGCCGAAGGGTAGACAAAGCACAGCCAGCAGCAGCCGTCGGCCAAGTTGTATTTTCATGGCAGGACCTCGCGACCGGCAGCCTGGTTCAACTGAGCCGCGGCGGTCAAATAAGAGCCAATCAGATTGATGTAGTTCAATTGCACCATCCGGTATTCGCTTTGCGCATTCAGAAAATCGAGCAGCGACGCGCCGCCGTGTTGGTAAGAAAATGTAACCGTGTCACGCACGCGCACTGAGGTCTGTAGATATTTGGCTTTGTAAGGACGAAGCAACGTGACGTCACTTTCGACGGTTGCATAGCTAGAATCCACATCAGCGAAAACTTGCGCCTGGGTCGCATCGTAAAGGCGCTGATTGCGGTCAATATCGAGCTGCGTGCGCAGCTTCTCGCCCTGATTGCGGTCAAACAACCGCAAGGGAATATTGATACTGACACCAACCGTGTTAGTGGCGGCCGGATTGTTGTAGGAACCGTTGTGCGTGTACCACAACGAAAGCGTGGGATCGGTTGAACCGTTGGCCACTGCGAGCGTGTGATCTGTACGGGCTTTGTCCACGGATGCCAACGCCGCTTTCAAATCGGGGCGCGTATCCAGCGCGGTCTTGCGCACATCGTCGCGCGGCGGAAGCTGATCGTTAAAGTCGTAAGGGCCCACCACGTCAAATTGGTCAAGGGGCGTGCGGTCGTTGAGCAGGGCCAGTAGCTGGATTTTCGCATTCTCCAAGGCTTCTTCGGCCGCTTGGAGATCGGACTCATATTGCGCCCGTTGCAATTCGAGACGATCGAGATCGAGTTGCGCGATATCGCCCGCGCTAAACCGGGTGCGGCTGATATCGAGAACTTTATCCCAGTAATCCAAATCGTCTTTTGCTAATTGCCGCGCCGCTTTCGCCTGCAAGATGGCCACATAGGAGGACCGCAAGGTGAAAATAAGCCCGCGTTCCACATCGGCGTGGGTAAATTCGGCAACGGTCGTGGCTTTTTGCGCGCTCTCGTAGCGGAGATGACGCTTTCGGCGACGTTCTATTTCAAAACTGATTCCGGGCGAGATAAAGGTTCCAGCGAAAGGTTGCCAAACGCCATTGTTGGGAGCGATCTGGGTGCCATCCGCCGTTAAAGAAAATGTTGGATTAGGCCGCAGATTGGCCGTAATTTCTTGGGCTTTCGATTCGTCAATATTAAGTTTATCTGCCAGCAAAGTCGGATTGCGCACTTCAAAGCGGTCACGCACCTGCTCCCAAGTAAGAGGCGGCGATTGTTGGCAAAAGGCGGCCGCGGAAACGCCGAACAGTGCCAGTCGTCCGAAATAGCGCAATACTTTAACTTGCACTCAATTGCTCCGTAAGATTTATCAGCGTCGCAATGCGCGAACTGGAGACTACTAAAATGTATGAAATGAATATAAACCGCCGGTTACAAATTGGTGGGCGGTAGTTCCCAGCTAGGAAAGGCCTGCCGGGGGGGCGCGCGCGCTGATGCGGTTCTGCGCCAATTGTAGCGAGAGGGGGACGAACAAATTTGTCACTTGACCCCAAACATTAATTTGGGGAGCGAGTGCAACCGAACTAACGGCAAGCGCCAATCTACCCCACACGGCCGATGCGTGAGGCGCGACCGCGTGCATCGCGACCTTCTTCGAGGCCGACGATTCTTCAATCTCGGGACGCATCGCGTGCAAGTCGTCCGACGCCGAAATCACCGGGAAGAGAAGCAGTAGTACGCAACCCAGGACAAGGAAAGAGCAAACTCCGCTCTTTGACGCCAAGCGATGCTCAGGCGCTCGCAGCCAAACCAAAATGGCGGGAACGGCTAGTAGCACCCACAGGATATTGAGAAGAAGCTCCATTACCTTCGAAAATCGTAGCAGCGGGAAGGAAAGCGAGTCAATGTTAGCTACGTAAAGAATTGTGAGGGCGGCTTTTTTGCGAAGGCCAACCTGGATCGCGTTTTTGGCCCGAAAATCCAATAGAGTCAGACTCCAATGAGACCCTAAATCCGATTTTCTTCCGCCTCCGTACTGAAAGTGCAGGCAAGACGAGACAACTCAAATAGGAGAATTCCGTGAAGAAGAAAATCGCAGTTTTGTTACTCAGCGTTATGTCGCTGGCGGCGTTTGCCGTGGCGGCGGATAAGAACCCGATGGTGGGTGGGCAGGAAATGTATCCCACGAAGAACATCATCCAGAATGCGGTCAATTCGGCCGATCACACCACCCTAGTCGCGGCTGTAAAGGCGGCTGGATTGGTTGACACGCTTCAGGGTCCGGGGCCATTTACGGTGTTTGCACCGACCAATGAAGCCTTTGCCAAACTACCGGCTGGCACAGTGGACAATCTCCTGAAGCCGGAAAACAAAGACACGCTGGTCAAGATTCTCACCTACCATGTGGTCGCCGGTAGGCTCAGCGCTGTGGACATCAAGAAGATGATTCGCGAAGGCCATGGTCAGGCGACATTAAAAACCGTCAGCGGCGGAACTCTGACGGCCATGATGCAGGGCAAGGACCTCGTTTTGAAAGACGAAAAGGGCGGAATCGCTACTGTAACGATTGCCAACGTGCTTCAGTCGAATGGCGTGATTCACGTGGTGGATAGCGTTCTGTTGCCGAACTAATGGCAGCATGCAACAAAATAGCGCTCCCTAAAAGGGAGCGCTTCATTTTTGCCACGAAATCTCGAATTAGCTGTTGCTGGATTTGTTGCTGATGACGTCTTTGTTTTCCGCAGTTTTCGTATCGCCGGCAGCGCCTTCCTTCATACCTTCTTTCAGCGCACGAATGCCTTCGCCGAGGCCCTTACCGAGCTCCGGCAGCTTCTTCGGGCCAAAAATGAGCAAGGCGATGGCAAAAATCACCAGCAGATGCATGGGTTGAAATAGGCCTTCAAACATAGAAACCTCCGCAGAAACAGCTCTCTTTTACGTTACAGAAGCGCGGAAGGTGAGTCAAATTGAATCCAGTCAAATTATGGATGTTTTGCCGGAGGCGCGAATTTCATCCTGCCGAAAGCACTGGGTACATGGAAATTGGGCTGTGGAGTATTAGTTGGTTGCCAGGCGAGATGTGCACGTGGCTCGGTTTGACCTTCAACGCGATAAAAATTGACCCGCCAAGTCGCTTGCGGATCGAAGTGTTCGGTCAAAGATTTTATGGGAATGGCTAGTTCGGCATTCCAAGAATGGGCCTGCCTATCAAGATAGACTGACCGTTTCATGCCACTCTTGAGGTCGCTGCGTCCGCCAGGGAAAATGTCGAGATCAATCCACATGGAATTGGGCGCAACTTCAAATTCTTTGTAGTAATGTTCACGGGAAGGATCGGACTGCAAGAAGGCTTCAACTACATCTCGGTCCCAAAGCTGGTCGCGGCGTCCGTTGGGGTCCGAGTCGGCAAAGACGTAAAGATCGCGATAACGGCATTCGAAACGTAGATAAAGAGTCTCGTTTGACCACAAAGCTTTAACGGTGGTTTCACGCGAGGAATCGGGATTCTTTCCTTGCCAATCAGATGCAAAGATCACAGGTTGCGCCGTGCTCCAGGCTTTTGCAGGATAAGCGGCATCCAAAGCAACCGGCGGCGCGACGTATTGAGCGACTATTTCCTGTGCGGAAGCGCTGGTCATCAGAAATAAGATTGAGTTTAGCGCGAAAAACAGTGCCGCGGATTCCCGCAAATAACGCAGATTTCGAACAAAATCAGTTTGAGCGCAAGAAACGGATGGCTCAGCAAGCGCACAACATTTAGATTCTGGAATCATGAACACAGATACGATACTTAATATAACTCCAACACTGATGGCTGCTAAATTTTCAAAGACCAGAATAAACAGCGACATGAGAGAAGACACTCGCTGGCGAGCAGTGGTCGCTCGCGACGCACAGCAGGATGGCACATTTGTGTTTGCGGTGTCGTCCACGGGCGCTTATTGCCGTCCCTCATGTCCGTCGCGAAGACCACGGCGTGAAAATGTCGCCTTCTATCTGAGTTCGGACGAAGCTGAGAAAGCGGGATATCGCGCCTGCCTGCGCTGCCGACCGCAGCTTTTACAGCTTAATCCGCAAGCGGAGATGGTGAAGGCGATCTGCCGCTACATCGAGCAAAATCTCGATGAGAATGTAACCCTCACGCGGTTGGCCAAAGAACTCCGGCAGAGCCCATTTCATTTACAGCGAACTTTTAAAGCTGTTCTGGGAGTGACTCCGCGGGCTTATGCGGACTCGTGCCGCATGAACCATCTCAAACGCAATTTGCAGGCGGGACACTCCGTCACGCGCGCGATGTACGATGCCGGCTACAGTTCCAGCAGCCGCTTATACGAACGGACGGCTGCGCAATTGGGCATGACGCCGGATAAATACCGCCGAGGCGCGATTGCAGCGCCGATTCGCTACACGCTAGCGGATTCTCCTCTGGGTCGCATGTTAATTGCAGCCACAGATAAAGGAATTTGTGCGATTCAATTTGGAAACTCTGATGAAGAACTCGAACAGGGGTTGAAGCATGAATTTCCCTTCGCGCAGAGGCGCCGCGACGATGATGCCCTTCGCGATCAGACTGCGAAACTGCTCCAACAAATGCAGGGGCGCAAGCTGAAATCGTCTTCATCATTGCCTCTGGACATCCAGGCTACGGCATTTCAGCGGCTGGTGTGGACGCACCTGCAATCGATTCCCTTCGGCAAGACCGAATCGTACACCGAAGTCGCCAAAGCGATTGGACAGCCGAATGCAACCCGGGCGGTGGCCCGTGCCTGCGCATCGAATCGTATTGCTGTAGCGATTCCGTGCCACAGGGTTGTAAGCAAGAATGGCAAGCCGAGCGGGTATCGTTGGGGTGTCGAGCGAAAGAAAAAATTATTGGGAATGGAAAAATCTGCCGCGGCGAATGCCTAACTACCTTGCCTTCGTTGCATAGATTTCTTTGGCGCGATTTAGCGTATCGAGCACGTGCTGTTTTTCCGCCTCTGTGTTCCAGTCACGATTTGCCGAAGCATTGGCAATCAGCCGGTCAATCCATGTGACAAAGAAGGCTGCGTCCTCTGGCGAGCTTGGGGCAGCATCGCCAACCCTTATATAAATCGGGCTTGTCGTCGCGTACGGATAAATGTCCAGAATCGGATATTCCGCCTTCTCGCTCCAAGCACGCAGAACGCACCATCCACTTTGCGAAACAGGGATTGAACCGGTAAAGTCGCCACTGGTGCGGTCTCCACTCAAAGCGAGGTCCTGTACGACTTTGCCATTGCACACAATTTGCAGATGATCGACGGGAACGATCGAACGTAGCCACACTGTGAATTCGATTTGATTTTCGCCGGCGGGAAGTTTGATTTCGACCCCTATCGATTGGCCGCCGAGGGTAAATCCGAGCAATGGGCCGTTAGTCGCGAAGGTATGACCTTCTTTTAGCGACTTCAGCCACGAATCAATTTCAATTTTTCCCTTCGGTACTTCGACATAGACTCGGTTCAATCCGACAGGCCCACGCAGCGAAGCGAAGTTCGCCATGGCGTCAGTGCCTGCCGCGGTCGGCAAATGAAATCCTAGGTTCAGCAGCCGATACCAAACATCCGCGGTCGATTTATGATCGCTGAATCCCATGACTTCGATGTAATCCACTTTACCGAGTGCAACGTCGACAGGAAGTTCATGCGTTAGCGTGGCGTCATGAATAGGGTCAGGTGGCGTGTCGTAAGGATGAACGTAGCCAACGACGGCGCGTTGAGCGTGCGCAAGATCGGCAATATCCGCATTCATGGGGTATAAACTCGCGGCAGCGGTTCCTGGGTACGCTGCGTAGCCGGGCAACAATAAGTTGTAGTGGAGATTGAGCAGCCCGAGATGTCCCCAATAACTGGTGTGATATTCCTGGCCGTAAACTAGCAAAGGCGATCCGACGAATGGGTGCTCGCGGGAATTTAACCGTTGCATGTATTCCGCATCAGGAATTCTTTGTTCTTTGTTAACGATCAAGTCGTCAACAATATCCAACCCCTCTGCCTCAGCTTGAGTCGCCAAGCTCTCCGGCCAATTGCGATAGGTGCCAGCATAATTCATGTGAACATGCACATCTCCGCTTGCCCATTGCGAGTGCGAATCCCCAGGGACCATCAGTGCTTTTAATTTAAGCGAAACGTTGGCTTTCCCTCCCGCTTCAACCGTCACCACCGCCTTCGCTGGCTCGTATCCGAAGCCTTTCATCGCCGCAACCGTGTATCTCCCGGCAGGCACGTCTAGTAGAGGCCCCCAACCTTCGAAATAGTGGGCCTCGAAAGGACGCTCGGAGCGGTCAAAACTGTCGTCCGCTTGCATCCAGGCAAAAGTGGGCGCGTAAGCGCGACCATCTTCGCCGGTAATCGAAATTCGCGCCTGCATCGGATGACCCGAGTCATCGGCTATGCCGACCCCTAGTGTTCCCATAGGACGCAGATACTTGCGCTCGGCAGTTAGAACAGGAGTAAGCTCCCCGCCAAGGAACTCTTGGACTTGCAGGCAGGTATTTACACATCCGTTCGAAATATAAGCGATCTTTTTCCCATCCGGCGACCAGCGGGGATTGATGGTGTCGTAACCATACCCCCGCCTTGGAATTAGAAGCTGGTTGTAAGTAATCGGGAACGCGTCACCCCCGTTAGGCGGCATCAGCCACAACTGATGCCACTGCTGCCCTAAGTACGACGCATAAACAATCCGCTTTCCATCCGGGGAAAAATCCGGCCTCGCCTTCCACGTCGTCTCTTCATAATGAATTTCGTGTGCCTCGGCCCCAGGCTCGGCTTTCATGCGCCAGAAACCGCCAGTGCCATAAATATGTCCTCGATTGGACACAAAGAGAATCTCTTTCCCATCCGGCGACCATGTCGGACTTATCTCATGATCGAACTGGCTGTAGTAATAGCGCGGCAAATCACTGCGCGTTTCTCCCGTAAGACGCTGAATATTTTTCAACTCCCCGTCGGCGAAGTCTCCGACAAAAATATGAAAGTGACCGTGATAAGAAGTCGAGACGAACGCGATACGCCTGCCGTCAGGAGAAAATCGCGGCTCGACATTGACTGCGGCGCCAGTAGTTAATTGCTTGGTCTTCCCATTTGATAGATCCAAGACCCACAGCTCCATCGCGTCTTTCAAATAGCAGGTATAGACCACCCATCTCCCATCGTACGCAACGTCAGGCTGATAGTCGTAACCTGCGCCCGCCGTGATTTGCTGCGCCTCATTCGACATCAATTTCTGCTTCCACAAATCCCCAGCCATGGAATACACGAGGGTCTCCGAATCGGGCATCCAGGCGGCTGAACTTGGCCCTGTGGTCAGTTGCGGCAGGTACATTTCACGAAAGTAATAAGGATGCGGAAGGTCAATCTGCTTTAGCACTGGCTCCCGCTGGGCCAACAAGGGCAACGGTAACAATACAAACAGCAATATTACGAGGCGCTTCGACAAGAGTCCTCCATGGGAAGTCCGTCCAACGAACGGCGGGATTATACAAGACTATTGACAGTGGACGCGCCGTTAGCGATTCCACACCGCAAAACGTCATAAATAGCGCGGAAATACTCGGCTTCGCGCGGCCGGAGAACAGGCGCGAAACCATGGTAATCCTCTTTTGGTACAGCCTCTTACCAAAGCGCATGCACATGGGGCATCTGGGAGCAAACCGCAGCGGGTGAGATGTTGGGAGTGCGGCGATGTGAGCGGCAGCCGGCAAAAAGACAATGGTCAAAGAAGACTACTTGGACGATGTGCACAACCGGATCCTACGGATTACCGAAGACTTGCGTGCTGTGCAGCGTGAATTGAACTGCGCCGCCATGGAAGCCCCCGGTGACCCGGAACTGCTCGAATCTCTGAGTGCTGTGCCTGAGATGGAATCGCTGCAAACCTTGCGCTCGGCCCTCGACCAGATGCGCCACTTCCTGTACTTCTACATGCAAGTGGTTATGAGTGAATCTGAAGCGGGCGACAGGATTCGGCAAAGCTTGCGGCAAAAAAATAACGAAGGCGTAATTCTGAGCCCCGAAATTACCGAGTCGGAGCGGCTGCGCTCCGCCGCTGATTTGGCATTGCTGCAATACCTCGCGGACGGAAAGACCCGCAAGCCGAACTAACGATCCTGATTTAGAACCTACCTACAAATTGTCATCCGAGGGCGGAAGCAAGCGGCGTGGAGGGACGTGCTTTACATTCGGATGGTGATCTACTCCACCGTCACTGACTTCACCAGATTTCTCGGCTTATCCACATCGAGCCCCTTTTTCACCGTCATGTAGTAAGCGAAAAGCTGTAACGGAATAATTTCCAGAATCGGCGACAGCAATTCTGGAGCCTGCGGCACAAAAATTACTTGATCGCAGATTTTGTTGAGCGTCGTGTCCCCCTCCGTCGCAATCGCGATCACGCGTCCGGACTGCTTCTTGTAGGCTTCAATGTTAGAGACATTCTTTTCATAGCGCAGCACCGATCCAAAATCATTCTTATCGCAAGTCGCAATCGCCACCACGGGCAAATGCTCATCCACCATGGCGATCGGGCCGTGCTTGGTTTCTCCAGTGGGATAGCCCTCCGCGTGGATATACGAAACTTCTTTCAGCTTGAGCGCGCCGTCCATCGCGACGGGATAGTGAATGGCGCGACCGACAAAAAGAAAGTCTTCAAATTTGTAATACAGTTTCCCGATCTCTTCACAAACCGCCGAAGACTCAAGCACTCTTTCGGCCTTAGCCGGCAAATCAAGTAACTCGCGGATGTGCGCGCGCCGTTGCTCCTTGCTGAGCTTCCCGCGGACTTGGCCTAAATAAAGCGCAAAAAGATACAACACCGCCATCTGTGCTGTGAACGCCTTGGTGGATGCAATGCTGATTTCCGGGCCTGCATGCGTGTAGAGCACGCCGTCGGCTTCGCGCGCAATCGTGGAATCTACGACGTTAGAAATCGCAATCGTTTTCGAGCCCTTTGCCTTCGCCTCACGCTGGGCGGCAGTTGTGTCCGCCGTTTCGCCGGATTGCGTAATCACAATGGTCAGCTCGCCCGGCCCGATCAGCGGATTGCGGTACTCGAATTCGCTCGCGTAGTCCACGTCCACCGGAATGTTGAGAAGTTCCTGAATCATGTACTGGCCGGCCATGCCCGCGTGGCGGCTCGTGCCGGAAGCCACAATGTTGATGCGCCGCAACGAACGTAGATCGTCGACACCGATGCGAATTTCGTCCTCAAGGCGCACCACAGCATCGTCGAGCGAAACCCGCGGCTCGATGGTGTCGCGCAGCCCCTTTGGCTGATCAAAAATCTCCTTCAGCATGTAATGCGGGAATCCGCCTTTATCGGGCATTCAACCCTCTTTCTAGAGCCTCAAAAGATTCCAGCAAAGATTTCACGACTCGCGGCCGCCAATTACGGTTTTCATGACTTTGCCGGTGGAATCCAAAACCACGAAATCGGCGCGCGCCCAAGCCTCAATTCTTCCACGCGTTTTCAGTCCGGCCACGCGGGCGGGATTTTCGCTCGCCAGTCGAACCGACTGCTGCAAGTCCCATCCGGCAAATTGCATGATGTTTCGCACCGCGCGGTCCATGGTAAGTACGCTGCCAGCCAGTTTTCCGTCCGCCAGGCACTTTCCGTCTTTGACTTCAACCTCAATCGCGCCAAGAATGTAGCGTCCTTCAGGCATATCGGTAGCTGAAATCGCGTCGGTTATAAGAACCGCGTCTTCTTTTCCTTTGGCCTTCAAGAAAATCTGCACGATCGCCGGATCAAGATGAATTCCGTCCGCAATAATGTCGGCGGATAAACGCGTGTTGGTCAACACTTCTCCGAGAATGCCCGGATCGCGATGATTCAGTGGCCGCATCGCATTGAACGTATGCGTGGCGTGCCGTGCGCCCGCGCTCACGCCTGCCCGCGCTTCTTCCAGGGTTGCATCCGTGTGACCAAGGCTTACACACACTCCACGTTGTGTGGCCCGTTCTATGACTTCTGTGGCCCCATCCAACTCCGGCGCAATCGTCATAATTGCGATGTGCCCGCGCGCTGCCTGCCAAAAACGCTCGAAAATGGCAACCGTCGGAGGCACCAAATTGGCCGGAGGATGCACGCCGCGCCGCGCATGGCTGATAAAAGGCCCCTCCAAGTGAATACCCAGCGGAATCGCCCGATTCGAAGTCTCGCGGCTGGACGCCGCTTCAATCGTATCCGCCAGATTCTCCAAAGCCGCCAGCGTTGCATCCAGCGGCGCAGTCACCGTTGTCGGAAAATATGAGCCCACCCCGTGGCCCGCTAGCGATTGCTCAAATCGCGCCAAGCCATCGGCATCGGCCCGCATGACGTCATGCCCCGCGCCACCGTGAATATGAATGTCTATATAGGCCGGAGCTATCGTCGTTTCGCCAAAATTAACCACGCGCACGCCGCGGGGAATTTCACTGGCATCCCTCGCGCGCACCTCCGCGATGATGCCTTCTTCCACCAACACGAGCGGTTTAGCGATGGACTCTCCGGGCGTCAGCAGCGATTGGGCCGTAAAGGCAATCATAGATTTATGGTTCTGAATATGTTATTTCGAAAGCCGGTCTAACTATATCGGAGGCTCCAGCGACATCCTCTATAGAAACGATTTAATAGGCCATATTTTACATTATTTGTCTCGGCGTGGGACCGGAAAACTGCTACTCGCACCCATGGATGCTTATCCAAGAGGAGGGCGCAACTCCTTCAGGCCCATCGCCTCTGAATGTTATAATTTTAGGCACGCGTCGTTCTCGAAGCCCAATACTGCGCGTCCTGCCTCATTGTGCAGCAGTCGTCGGGGAGTGGCTCAGCCTGGTAGAGCACCTGGTTCGGGACCAGGGGGTCGGAGGTTCAAATCCTCTCTCCCCGACCAATATCTCAGATTTCGCGTGTTGAAAGATCACATCGAACGGCTTTCTATATGACGCGATTAGATTTACGCCATCCGTCACACAGTTCAAAAGTACCGATTTCAGCAAACCATCCTTATCCGGTAAATTCCTTGTAAGGTATGAAGAATAAGCCTAGTTAGCGAGTTCAAAAATCCTTTTAAGATTGAACAGATTTTCATCTGTTGCGAGTATGCCAAAGCCTTCAGCAGATGCTTCTAAGCTGCGTTCCCGCTCTCGATATTCACTCTGTTTGCGACTCCAAAACTCTTCATCAATCTGGCCGTCGAGCTTGTCCATGCGCGCTCGCAGCCCCTGATAGCCGTATGGATCAGAACGAGGAAATTTTCGTTCGCTATATAGCTCGCGATTAGCCGACGATTCCCCAAAAGGCCAGCAAATCGTTCGGGGCGGTGGTCACTCTTGGCCGCCGTCTGGCAATTTTCCAGAAGGTGAACCGTTGAGGTTTATCCTCCCCGTGTAGATCGCCATTCCGACAACCGCGTCAACTCCGATATCGTCGAGTTGATTGATCTGCTCGGTGCTTGCAATGCCCCCGGCGACGATCAGTTGCTTGCTGGTGGCATGTCGCAATCGGCTTACGGGTTCGAGATCTATGCCTTCCATCAGTCCTTCGGTTTCGATGTGTGTGTACAGAAACGCCGTGCACCAGCATTCCAGGCCCATAATCATCTCGACGGGCGTAATGGAGGTAAGTTCGCGCCATCCGCGAATGGCGACTCGTCCCTGCTTAGAATCAATCGCAAAGACCAAGTTTTTCGCTCCGACCGCACATGAAGCCTTCTCAGCAAACGTCGTGTCGAGTTGACCATCGCGGATGAGCGAGGACCCTAGAATCACGCGCCTTGCACCTGCCAACAACATTCGTTCTGCGATTTGGATAGAACGTATTCCTCCGCCGACCTGACACGGGAGACGGCGAGCAAACTCTTGCACTAAGTCTCGATTGTCTCCGGTGCCTATGGCGGCATCCAGGTCGATCAGTTGAACCAGAGGAAAAGACGAGAAGCGCGCGATCCACTCCTCGAAATCCTCGAATTCCAGCGCTTTGCGCTCTCCCTGTACAAGCTGAACGATCTTGCCGCCCATGAGATCAATGGAAGGTATCAGCATGGCCACCGCACCGGGATGCCTGCGCTCGCCAGTTCTTGCTTGAGATGGGCAAGTCGTTGCCTGCCGAAGTGAAAAATGGAGGCCGCGAGCGCTGCGTCGGCTCGGCCACGCTGAAAGACGTCAATGAAGCTCTGCGTGTCGCCACCTCCTCCCGAAGCAATGACAGGGATGTGTAAAGCTTCTGAACATGCACGGGTTAGGTCGCAATCGAAGCCTGTACCGGTACCATCGCGATCCATAGACGTAAGCAGAATCTCGCCCGCCCCGCGATCCTGTGCTTCTTGCGCCCAGGCGATAGCGTCTCTGCGCGTCGCCTTCCGTCCTCCGCCAATGTAAGCCTCGAATCGAGCCTCTCCGTCAACGCGCTTGGCGTCAATGGCGACGACCACAGCTTGTGAACCATATCGCTGGGAAATCCGCGTGATTAGAGTTGGATCCGTCAGCGCAGCGGAATTGACACTAATTTTATCGGCACCGGCGTCAAAAACAGTCCTGGCGTCATCGAGGGAACGGATGCCGCCGCCGACGGTGAAAGGAATAAACAACTGCCTTGCGGTTCGGCAAACGATATCGGCGAGAGTCGCCCGGCCTTCGTGAGTGGCTGTAATGTCGAGCAGCACCACCTCGTCCGCCCCTGCTTCGCTGTGCGCGGCAGCCAATTCTGCGGGGTCGCCCGCATCGCGCAGATGTTCGAACTGCACGCCTTTCACGACCCGTTCCGCCACGACATCCAGACACGCGATGATTCGTTTGGTCAGCATGATACTCCGCAAAAGTTTTCCAGAAGCCTCAGGCCAATCGCTCCGGATTTTTCCGGATGAAATTGCACTCCGAATAGATGACCGCGCTCGACAGCGGCGGAAAATTCTCCGCCATAGTTGGATCGCGCCACAGTGGCTTCCATCGCTGGCGCCCGGTACGAATGGGCAAAGTACACGAAAGAACCCGAAGGGATCCCGCGAAGCAGCCGTGAATTCTCGTCGCAGGCCAGAGAATTCCACCCGACATGTGGCGACTTAACGCATCCCGGGAATCGCTCGCATGATCCGGGGAACAATCCCAGACCCCTCGCCTCTGGCGCCTCGGCGCTCGATTCGAACATCCACTGCATGCCGACGCAGATCCCGAGGAACGGCGCACCTTGCTCAATTCTGCGGAGCATGGCGTCCCGCAGCCCGGTTTGTTCCAGGATCGCGGTGGCCGAAAAGTGGCCGACACCGGGCAGAATGATTTTGGCCGCTCGTGCTACCACTTCGGGATCGCGGGTGACAATGGCCTCCATGCGCAGACGATCCAGCGCCCCCTTTACGGATGCGAGGTTTCCAGCGCGATAGTCAACCACCACGATCATCAGAGCAGTCCTTTTGTGCTCGGGAGCAACCGCGCCATGCGGCGATCACGCCAGCAGGCGGCGCGCACAGCCCGCCCAAACGCCTTGAATAGCGATTCGATCTTGTGATGGCTGGAACGGCCATAGAACACGCGGGCATGTACACTAGCTCGCGCGCCCCGGGCGAAGCCGTCAAAGAAATCGTGCACCAGTTCCGTTTGCAGATCGCCAACGAACCGCGCGCGAACCTTGGTGTCCACTGTTGTGGACGTCCGTCCGCAAAAATCTACCGCTGCCAGGCCGAGCGTCTCATCCATTGGCATCACGAAATACCCGGCACGCAGAATTCCGCGCTTAGTACCTAATGCTTTGTGGAAGAGTTCTCCGAGCACGATGCCGACATCTTCCACAGTGTGGTGCTGATCCACATCGAGATCACCCTTGGCTTTGAGCGTGAGATCAAAGCCGCCGTGGTGGGCGAAGAGTTCCAGCATGTGATCGAAGAATCGGATCCCGGTCGCAATCCGATAGCGCCCCCGGCCCTCAATTCCGAGCACGCCATTCACCTCTGTCTCTTTGGTCATGCGTTGGATCGCTGCCCGTCTCATTTCACGACCACCCCTTTCGCTCCGATCTCGGCCAGCACTTCCCGTAGCGCTCTCAGCAACTGAGCATTTTGCTCAGCACTCCCGAGCGTGATGCGGACGCAGCCCTCGCAACCGTGGTCGCCGGAGCGGTCGCGCACGAGAATGCCACGCGCTCTCATGGACTGGATCAAGGCGGTCTTCAATGGGCCGAAGCTCGCCAGCACGAAATTAGCTTCACTCGGCCAGTACCGGATGCCCCTCTGGCTGAATTCTCGCTGGAGTTCGTTTCGTCCCTCGCGAACTTGGCTGACATAATGGCGGATGTAGTTCTCGTCTTCCAATGCCGCCAACACGCAGACCAGCGCCAAGCTATTGACGTTGTACGGAGAACTGACCCGTCTCACTAAGGGGACGCGCTCTGCATTTCCCGTGAGAGCGCCAATGCGAAGACCGGCGAGTCCATAGGCTTTGGAAAATGTTCTGGCCACGAACAGATTAGGAACGTTGCGCCATTGTCTTAGCGCTGTGTGTCCGTAAAACTCGAAGTAAGCTTCGTCCACTAATATCGCCGCCTGAGGAACACTGCGAGCGATTTCAACCAAAATTGCTGGCTCTGCTGCGCAGCCCGTAGGATTATTGGGATTGGCAATGGCAATAAGACGAGTGCGTGGCGTGACTTGGGAAAGCAAGTCAGACGCTGGGAAGCGGAATTCTGCATCGGTCGGTACGGATAAAACTCGGGCGCCGGTAGCCGCTGCCGAAATCCCGTACATGGCAAACGTTGGCACCACGATGAGGGCTTCATCACCTGGTTCCAGAAACGTCTCGCAAAGCAGGTGGATGGCTTCATCTACACCATTAGTCAGGAGCAACTCTTGCGAGTCGATTCCTAAGTGGCGAGCCACCACCGCTTCCACCGGCTCGCGGTCGGGATAGCAGGCGACTTCTTCGGCCGTTATTTCGCGCAATCGCGCCAGCACCCGCGGCGAGCACCCAAGTGTGTTTTCATTGAAATCCAGACGCAGGCCCACTCGACCGCCGAGCGGAGGATGATACGTCGGCAGATTGCGCACCGACTCTCGGGCTTCAAGCATGTCCAAACCTCGCGCGAACCGACTGCGCATGAGCCTGCAATCCTTCAGCATTCGCCAAAAACTCAACCGCAGGTGCAATCCGTCGCAAACCAGTTCGCGAGAGTCTCTGAATACTGACGATCTTTACAAAGTCCAGAACACTAAGGCCGCCTCGGAATCGTGCCCCTCCACCTGTGGGCAGAACGTGATTGGGACCGGAAGCATAGTCGCCCGTGGCCTGCGGCGAATAGTCGCCTACGAAGATCGAACCGGCATTGGTAACAAGTGCCACGTCCGCCGCATCCACCGTGATGTGTTCAGCGGCCAGTTCATTCGCCCACTCGAAGCTCTCGCAGCGCGAGGTTGAGACGAGAATCGCGCCGTGGCGTTGCAGCGCCTGGCGCGCCACCGAATTGCCGCGGCTTAACTTCTCCGCGGCCCGCGACACCCGGCGTGCCAGATCGTCGTTTGTTGTAATGAAGACTGCAAGCACTTCCGGATCGTGCTCCGCTTGCGCAACCAGGTCGGCGGCGATAAACTCCGGCGTTCCGGCGTCGCTCACGATGACGGCTTCGGTTGGTCCGGCCAGAAAATCGATTTCACAGTCAAAGGCAATCAGTCTTTTTGCTGCGGTGACGTAAAGATTTCCCGGACCAACAATCTTGTCCACACGCGCAATGCTTTGCGTCCCGTAAGCGAGCGCTGCGATAGCCTGCGCCCCGCCGACCCGATACAATTCGCGCACGCCGAGCATTCCCGCAGCCGCTAGCACGTCCGCCCGCGGTTGAGGCGAAACGACACGAATGTTCGGCACACCCGCCACCTGCGCGGGAATCACCGTCATCAGTAAAGTTGAGACCAGCGGATGACGCCCGCCTGGAACATAGCAGCCCACGGAGTCCAACGGCCGAACCAGTTGCCCGGCGACGATACCCTTGTAGGTGCGTGTCCACTCCGCCGGCATTTGCCATTCGCAGAAACGGCGGATGTTTGTCGCCGCTGCCCGCAACGATCGCTTCAGTTCGGGGCAGGCGGATTTCCAAGCGGTCTCGATTTCATCTGGGGGAACTCGCAGGGGCATTTTGGGAAGCACTCCATCCCAGCGTTCCGCATATTTGCGGAGGGCACGGTCCCCTTGCCGCCGAACGTCTGAGATGATGCGACCCACCACCGGTGCGACTTCCATATATCGGGATCCGCGGGCTGCCATCTGGCGCACCGTTGCCCCAGCCGCGGCTCCAGAGAGAATGTGCGTCACAAGACCACCTTGTTCAGTGGATACTCGACAATGCCCTGTCCATTGGCTTCTTTCAGGCGCGGGATGACCAGCCAGGCCAGAGATTCCTCGATTACCGTGTTCACCGCAACCCAGTCTTCGTCACTGAGAGTGGAGATGGTGGGTTTCTTGAGAGCGGGCAGAACCGCGAGTACCGCCGCCAGATCGTGTTTGCGGACGTTCAACATCAGCCCTACACGATCTTGCGCGTCCATCGCGCCTCGCAACATCAGGGCCAAGTTCTCAATCTTCCGGCGCTTGCATTCATCCGACCAAGCCGCCTTGTTGGCGATGATCTGCGTATTCGATTCCAGTACTGTATCAATGATGCGCAGGCGATTAGCCTTCAACGAACTGCCAGTTTCAGTAACTTCCACAATGGCGTCGGCCAGCATCGGTGGCTTAACCTCGGTGGCTCCCCAGGAGAATTCCACCCGGATGTCGACGTCCCTGCTCTTGAAATATCTCTGGGTAACACTGACGAGCTCGGTAGCAACGATACAGTCGCGCAGGTCTTCGGCGCGCTGGTATGGTGAGTCTTCTGGAACCGCCAGCACCCAAGACACCTTACCCCGGCTCTGTTTGGCGTAAATCAGGTCGTCAACCGTGATAACTCCGAGGCCACTCTCGACCACCCAGTCGCGACCCGTAAGCCCGGCGTCGAGAACGCCGTGCTCGACGTAGCGAGCCATCTCCTGCGCGCGAATGAGCATGCACTCGATTTCCGGATCGGCAGTCGTAGCGAAATAGGAGCGCCCGTTTGTGAAGACAGGCAGACCGGCGCGAGCAAACAGTCGTAACGTGGCGTCTTGCAGGCTGCCTTTCGGAAGTCCCAGGCGGATCTTCATAATCGCACCGCCTGCTCATCGGCCGTCTCTCTTATGGCCTGATTCTGGCGAATTGGCTTCGTGAAGCACGATCGGGTGCCATTGTGGCAAACCAACCCCGCCCCCTCGACCTCGACCCGCAGCAGAAGCGTATCGTGATCGCAGTCAGTGGCCGCGGAAACCAGCTTAAGCCGGTTGCCCGAGGTTTCTCCCTTGGTCCAAAGCTCATTGCGAGTACGACTGAAGAATGTTACGTAGCCTGTGTCGAGCGTGCGCTCGCAGGCTTCGCGATTCATAAAGCCGAGCATCAGCACTTCGGCGGTGACCGCATCCTGCACAATGGCTGGTGCCAGGCCTTCCATCTTCTCAAAATCAATTTCCCGTTTCATGGATCCTGCCTTTCGCGCAAAAACAAAAAGCCCGCTGAGCGTTAATCGCATCAGCGGGCTCGAATCTCTTCGGGTGTTACTCTAGTTCAGCCAAACACCCCCGCCAATGCGCTTGTCCGCATGATGATGGTGGCGATGATGGGCTGCTTGAATCACGAAATTTATGTTAGCGAAGCCATCAAGTATTGTCAAACAAGTTTCCCGGCGCTTCGGCTTTTGCAAAATCAGTAAGATCTCGCCGCTGGGAATTCTCGGCAATTACATTGGCACGGCAGCTTTCGTTTTGCCTTGAGTCTTGAGGCTTAATGAAAAGGCGTTTTTTCGCGAGTCATCGGACCCCAGACATAACAGTCGAGCCCTTGTTTCATTTGCAATCAAACTAGAACAGGAACTTTAATCCCAGCTGTACTGCCCGGCTGCCGCCAGAACCGATGACCGGATTGGCTGCGGCCACATCGGGTGTGGCGCATCCGCAACCGAAGCCGCCGACACCTGGGTCGTTTTGTCCGTAGCCATTCTGACCGCCGTACGGGTTGGCAAAATTCGGGTGATTGAAAATATTGAAGAACTCAGCGCGGAACTGAGCCCGCAGCGTTTCACCGAAGTGCCAGTTCTTCGCCACCGAGAAGTCCACATTTCGGAAGCCGGAGTCCGGGAACGTATTCCGTCCCATGGTGCCAAACTGCCCGTACCCCGGAGGAATCATGATGGAACCGCCCTTGGCATAGCAGCCCCAGGTTCCTAATGCAGCAAGAAGCGCGGGCGTATTGGCCTTCGCTACACAAGCCGGATTGCTGGTGCCTGCAAAATAAGGAAGCGGTTGCGGTCCAGACTTAAAGTCTGAGGGATTGCCGAAGAAATCCCAGCGTTGCGGTGTGCCTTGCGGTGGGCTGACTGGTAAGCCGCCAAGACCGGTTAGGTCGGTGGTTAAGTCGATCGGACCCCAAGGCTGCGAACTCTCGATCGTCGTGATGGTGTTAATCTCCCAGCCTTCGAGCATTTGCGCATGCCCTTGCTTGCCGGGAATGGCATAGGTCAGAGAAAGCGTCAGCCGATGGCGGATGTCGAAATCGCTGTTGGCGTATTCCGCAGCGAGGTTGTTGGAATTCTGCGGCAGACCATAGCCCGCGCCGAAATCCCAATTGGCGCCCACGTCGTCGAGCGCGTGGGCATAAGTGTAGCCAACTACTGAACTGAGGCCATGGTAGTTCCTAGAATTTAAGGTCACCTGCAGGCCGTTATAGTTCGACCGGTAGAAATTTCCCATCTGGAAGATGTTGCTCAAGTAAGGGAAGCGGGTGTTGTAGGGTCGGGAGGTTTGGTCATCGGTGCCCGGAGCTTCCTGGTTCGCATCGCGAATGCCAACCAGATTCGAGCCATGGTTGCCAACATAGCCGACTTCCAGAGTCACGTTGGGGCTGAAGGAATGTTGGATGTTCAAATTCCAGTTCCACACATAAGGCGTCGTTAGGTTGCGGACTACGCTCATAATGGGGCAGGGGCTGGCGTTGACCGGATCGCAACTAATTGTGCTTGCACCAAGATTGCCGAAGAGCGGCGTGGCGCTGTCCCATTGTGGTAGCGATCCAGGCGGAAGCGCCAAGTTGCCGGCTGTAATTGTGCCGCCCGCAGTGTCTCCTGCGGCATCAATCGTGGCCCCCGTGGGCACGTTAGTGAGCCCGAAGCTGTTATTGAATGCCAGGAACGATTCCCAGTTGATGGTTTCGTAGATCAGACCGACTCCGCCGCGAAGCACGGTATTTCCTTTGCCGGTGACATCCCACGCAAATCCGAAGCGCGGCGCGAAGTCTTTATGATCAGGATTGTAAGGGCCGCTGACGCCATTAATTCCGGCCTGAATCAGTCCAGTAGGCGAATTGGGATCAAAGTTCCCCAGCAGGTTGTGGGCTTCTTTGATGACGCTGTTGTATTCGTAGCGGACGCCGAGGTTGAGGGTGAGGCTCTTGCTGATGCGCCAATCATCCTGGACGAAGCCGGCATACGCCCAATTGTGAATGTTGCGCGTTGGATCTCCCACCTGCACTGACGCCTTGAAGGGATCGCCGGCGAAGAAGTCTTCGAGCGCCGTGGATCCTGCTCCGGTAGGGATGGCAACGCCACCCAGGAAAGTGATGCTGCCGCGCGCATTGCCGAAGGCCCCACCGCTAAATTCACTGCGGTGCAGTTCACCTCCAAACTTTAATGAGTGTTTGCCAGCAGTGTAAGAAATGTGGTCAATAAATTGGACAATCGTGTCGGGTCCCTGGAACTTGGGCCATTTGAAGCCGCCCAAGCCGGGGATGAAAGCTCCGGCAAATCCGATACGCGGCAAGCCGCCCGTATCGGGACCGCTTACGCCGGTGTTCAAACCGTAGTCAGACGCAGGTGTGTTTAAATCGCCAGGCAACGTCGGTTGGTACAAGCGGTTATAGCCAAAGCGCGCTTCATTTACCCAACGCGAATTAGGCGTCCATACCCAGCTGCTTCCTAGCACTTGCGCCCGAGTATGAATATCCGAACGCCATTTGGATTGGTATTCCGGAAAATCCTCGACAGTACCGGAGTTATTGCCGAAGAAATAGAATCCGCTGATGGTGTTGTGCTCGTTGATGTTGTTATCCAGTTTGGCGATAAAATTGTCCACGCCTACGTCATTGGGAAATCCATTCACGATGTTGATGGTGGGATTGTTGTTGAGCGGGAAGCCGGTGCCATTGCAGGAAACCGATCCGGAAGGCGAGACTGTGCAGCCCGAAATAGTCTGGCTGGCTTTGCTGATGGGAACACCGTTGGCGATTAGATCGGCGATCGCGTCTGGAATGCTGCCGCCGCAATCACCCTGTACGGTGATGCAGGTTGGAGTTGCTGGGGTAGGGAGGTGCACCATGGTCGGACTGGTTACGCCGCCAAAAGAATTCCCGACATCGTAGCGTTGGCCTTCGTACGCGCCAAAGAAGAACAGTTTGTCCTTGATGATTGCCCCTCCAGCGCTGCCACCAAATTGCTCGAGGGTTCTTGGATTTTTAGGCGCGGGCGATTGTCCGTAAGCGCAGGGATTGCTGGCGCAGTTGAAATAGTTGCGGGCGTCCATTGCCCCGTCACGGCCGAAGGCGAAGGCACTACCGTGTAGATGATTGGTTCCTGATTTCAATCCAACGTTTACAGTGGCGCCCGGTTTCCAACCATATTGAGCGGGCGGATTTTCCTGAACGTTGAATTCCTGGATTGCATCAATAGGGAGAATAGTGGCGGAATCACCGGCGATGCCAGCGCCATTGATGATGCCCTGCCCGGAGAATGGTTCGCTATTAAACAAGCCTTCCACGATGTAGGCATTGTCTTCGGCGCGTAGCCCGTTGGTGCTGGTGGTGGAGAATCCGCCGCCCGGATAACGCATCACGCCGGGGCGGAGTTGAAGAAGATTCTCGTAGTTTCGGCCATTGAGCGGGAGATCATTGATTTCTTTGTTGCTGAGCGTTCCCCCGAGGGTGGAGGAAGTGCTGTTGATCAAAGGCACTTCTTCCGACACTGTCACGGTCTCGGTCGCTTCGCCCGGAGGCAGGACGATATCTATGCGGACATCCTGCGCAACTTCAACGGCGACGTTGACTCGCTCCACTATCTTGAAGCCTCCGGCTTCGGCATGAATTTTGTAGTCGCCTGGCTGGAGATCCGGGGCCGCATAATCGCCGGACGCATCTGTCTTCAATGTGCGTGTTATACCTCTCTGCACATCGGTGATGACAATCGTAGCTCCAGCCACAACGGCTCCAGTCTGGTCGTTAACGGTCCCCAGGATTCGTCCGGCGTTGATTTGGCAGAAAACGGGAAGACACAACGACAACGCTAAAAGCGCGAAGCCTAGAAGACGAACAAATTTCATCAGCGCCCTCATGAAAACCTCCGCAAAAGTTGTGATTGGTAGATCGTCTCTACCAGATTCATATGCTCGAAGCCTTGTACTTAGCTACATCTCTCGTTAACAGTTTTGAGCCGATTACCCGTTCAAACCCAGATTCAAAGCCGTGCTGTCCAACTCATTTTCCCAGCGCGCGACGACAAGCGTGGCAACGCCGTTGCCGATCATATTGGTCAGCGCGCGGAACATACTCATAAACCTGTCAATGCCAAGGATGAGCGCCATGCCAGCGACCGGGATCGCCGGGACGACGGAAAGTGTGCCAACGAGCGCGATGAACGCGGCGCCCTGTACGCCACTTGCTCCTTTTGACGTCAGTACGGCCACTGAAAAAATTGTGAGTTGATCAAGCAGCGAGAGTGGCGTATTGGTGGCCTGTGCTACAAACAATGCGGCTAGCGTCATGTAAAGGCTGCTGCCGTCGGTGTTAAAAGTGTAGCCGGTGGGAACCACCAATCCCACGAGCGACTTGGAGCAGCCCAACTTTTCTAGCTTCTCCATCAGAGTAGGTAGCGCGGTCTCCGACGAACTTGTGGCGAGCACGAGCAAAATCTCTTCTTTGATATAGCCAAGGAATTTGATGATGCTGAATCCCGCGGTCGCAGAGATTGCACCGAGAACAATCAAAATGAAGGCCAAGCAGGTGCCATAGAAGGTCGCAATCAATTTCACAAGCGGACCGAGCGATGAGAAACCGTATTTCCCAATGGTGAAGGCCATCGCTCCGAATGCGCCGATGGGAGCGAACTTCATAAGGATGTTCACGACCGCGAACAGGGCCTTCATCAGCGCGTCCACCAAGACGACTACGGGCTGGCATGCCGGACCACCTAGCGAAAGAGCAAAGCCAAACAAAATAGCGACGACAACTACTTGCAGAATGTCGCCCTTGGCGAAAGCATCCACAACGGTTGTGGGGATGAGGTGCATCAGAAACTCGGTCACGCTTTGCGACTTTGCCTGACCGGAATATTCAGCCACGGCTTTCGCGTCAAGCGTGGCGGCGTTGACATTAAACCCGCTGCCCGGCCGGATCAGGTTTCCGGCTAAGACTCCCATGCCTAGAGCAATGGTCGAGACGATTTCGAAATACAGCAGAGCTTTTCCGCCGACGCGGCCTACTTTCTTCATGTCTTGCATGCCGGCTATACCCGAGACGACGGTACAGAAGATCACCAGCGTGATGATCATCGTAATGAGCCGGATGAAGGCGTCGCCGAGTGGTTTCATGGCAATGGCGCGCGCGGGACTGATGATGCCCAAAATGATGGCAATCGTAATGGCAAATAGGACCTGCACCCAAAGGCTGGCGTAAAAAGCCTTCCTCGGGCTGGGAGAAGAAGCCGTGTTTTGAAGCCGTGACATGGGGACGGCTGTCATAAGTGTTTTCTGCCTTTAGTTCTGACTCGCTGAAACTGCCGGAACCTCAAGCGTTTTCAAGACCCACGGGACAATGACCTGCTTAAAGATGAGCGGATCGGGCCAGACTTTGACTTGTCGTCCCAAATGACCTCCTTGCGGATTGATCCAAGCGTCTTTCGGTGTATCGCCTTTGCTGAGCAGGAGGAAGATATCTGAGATAGGAACTTGGGTGTCTTTCACGCCGCCGATGACCAGCATAGGGGCCATGGGTTTACCCAGGATGCCTTGTTGCACTAAAGACATTTTGGGCAAGAACGTCGCCAGATCGTCCACCGTCTTCACGCCCTCACAAATCGACATCAAAGCGGGCACCTGATCAAACAAGTACTCGCGGTTTCCGAGCAATGAGTGTTGCAAGAAATCGTTCTGAAAAAACTCGTCGATTGGAGGGGATTGCGCGCTCGTGCCACGTAAACGGGCGCGCTCAACCACCGCCATTTTGGTGGCCCAATATGCGCCCCAACTCACGCCATGAAAAACGATACGATTCTTGTCGACATCGGACCGTGTTTGCAGGTAGTCGATGACGCGTGAGAGCATGCGCTCCGAGGTTTCGCTCGCCTTGATTGGGGATTGTCCCGTGCCGGGACCATCGACGGCAATAAAACCCACGCCATAGGGAAGGATTGCCGACCACGTCTCGGTCAAATCTTCCTTGCGGCTGTCGAGGCCATTCACCGCGATAACCATGGGTACGGGAACCTTCGCATCCTTGGGCAGGCGCACGTAACCAATAATCTCTTTGCCTTCGAATGGGATGTGAACGACTTCGAGCGCGGGGTTCCAGAAATGCGCGTGCGCTAAAAATGCTTCGATGGCCTTGTGATAGGACTCTTGCTTCTTAGGCGAGGCTGGAATGGGCCAGCGGCCAAAGGAGTAAATGCGCCAGGCACGAATGAAGTCGGCATTGGCCTTGGTGGGATCGCTGTTTTCTACCGCCTTCCCTTCCGCCATGTAGCGGTCTGCGACTGCCATAAAAGCCGTCGCCCATTCGTCCTTGTCTTTGCTGTGAATATTCTCGAAGGCTTCTTTGACATCGGCGGGGTCCAGGCCAATGAGAGGATACATGCCATTTTCGGCTCGATGAACTGCCTCGGTTTTGATTTCTTCGATGGTCCTCTCCTGCCCGAAGACCATGCCGACACTTAGAGTTAGCAACCAGACAAGAATCGAAGCTCTACCAGGACGCGCCACTGGAACCGCTCCTTCACATGCAGATGTTGGCCCAGAATTCTTGAAGGCTCACATTTTCGGGACCAAGCTCCCGGGCCTGGTCCCGAAATGTTCACCGCAGCAGACGATAGCCTTTCTCGTCTAGTCCGATGAAGTCACCCGCCGGGAAAAACGGGTCTTAAAGTCAGAGCCGCAAATGCCGGCAAGGATTATTTGGTCTGACAGCTATACCTCCATTGCCAATAGTAAGTCAAGAAAATTATTAATGGTGAGAGCGCCCAAGGACTTAGCTTGACACTGGGGTGCTTACATTGGTATAGGTGTATGACCACACTACCTATTTAGCATTTCTGTTGCGAATAAGGGCCGCGGGACGCAAATCATGGCGATAGCGACGATCAATCCGACGACGGGCGAGTTGCTCCAGAGCTTCACACCGCTTTCCGACCAGGAGATTGAAGAGAAATTGCAACGCGCCGTTTCGGCTTATGCGAGGCACAGAAAAATATCATTTGCGGAACGCGCTCGGCGAATGGTGAACGCAGCGCAGATCCTTGAAAGTGAGAAGGAAACTCTCGCCAAGTTGATGACGACAGAAATGGGGAAGACCTACCAATCCGCAGTAGATGAAGCGGTCAAATGCGCATCGGCTTGTCGTTTCTATGCTGAGAACGCCGAACGCTTTCTTGCCGATGAAATCGTCGAGACGACCGCGAGCAAAAGCTACGTTCGCTACCAACCCATCGGTGCGATTTTGGCGGTCATGCCCTGGAACTATCCTTTCTGGCAGGCGGTGCGATTCATTGCACCGGCACTGATGGCTGGCAATGTTGGTCTTTTAAAGCACGCTTCGAATGTGCCGCAGTGCGCTCTTAAGTTAGAGGATGTATTTTTTCGCGCTGGTTTCGAGGCGGGCGTGTTCCAGACACTGTTGATCGGGCCGGATAAGGTCGATGGGTTGTTGAAAGATCGCCGCATCGTAGCCGCGACCCTGACGGGTAGTGAAGGCGCGGGAATTCACGTGGGTACATCTGCGGCGAAAAACATCAAGAAGATGGTGCTCGAACTCGGCGGCAGCGATCCCTTTATCGTTATGCCCAGCGCCAATCTGGATGAGGCTGTCGCTACCGGCGTGAAGGCCCGCATTTCGAACAACGGTCAGTCTTGCATTGCGGCGAAGCGATTCATTGTCGCGCAATCGATTGCCGACGCGTTCGATAAACAATTTGTGGACAAGATGAAATCGCTCCGTGTGGGTGATCCATTTGATCCGGCGATTGAGCTTGGTCCCCTGGCCACGGCGGGTGCGGTGAAAGACTTGCAGCGGGACGTGCAGGCTTCGATTGACGCGGGAGCGAAGGTTTTGACGGGTGGCAAACCTCTGGAACGGGTCGGCAATTTCTATCCGCCCACAGTACTAACCGATATACCCAAAGAAGCGCCCGCTTATCATGAAGAATTGTTCGGACCGGTGGCGTGCGTGTTTCGCGTGAAAGATGCGGATGAGGCAATTCATCTCGCCAACGATACGCGCTTTGGCTTGGGCGCTAGCGTATGGACTAATGACGAGGCGGAACGCGAGCGCTTTATCAACGAATTGGAAGCGGGGATGGTTTTCGTGAACCGCATGGTGGCGTCCGATCCGCGGATCCCGTTCGGCGGAGTGAAGCAATCGGGACATGGGCGCGAACTGGGGCCGTTCGGTATTCGCGAATTTTGCAATATTAAGACCGTCAGCATTCAATAACGCAGCTTTGAAACATGGACAACAAAACACATCGCCGGAAAGCCACAAACTCCGCGTGGTATAGTAGCCGCGCCATGCCAAAATCAACGCCATTTTCAGGTTATACCGCGGTTCAAACCTCCCGGCTTTACGAGCAGATCGTGCAACAGATCGAAGATTCGATTATTAAGGGTACCCTCAAACCCGGCGACCAATTGCCGGCCGAGCGGGAACTGGCGCTGCAATTCGGAGTGAGCCGGACGGCCGTGCGAGAAGCCGTGAAAGCCCTGCAGGAGAAGGGACTCGTCGAGGCTTTTTCTGGGCGGGGCACATTTATTACAGATGGCACCACGCAATCGATTCGTCAGTCGCTGGACCGCATGATCAAAATCGGCCAGCCCGAAGGATCGCTGCAGCTCGCGGAAGTCCGCGCCATTCTGGAGCCCGAGATAGCATCGCTGGCAGCGACTCGTATTGAAGACGCGCAGATTTCCACGCTGCGCGAAGCTTACGCCACCATGGACACGAAGCAGGAGGACCCAGAAGCCTTCATCGAGGCCGATCTCGATTTCCATCTTCTGCTGGCCGAGGCCGCGGCGAACCCAATTATCTTGTCGCTCATCGATTCCATCGTCGGCGTGCTCCGGGAGCAGCGCATGCGAATTTTTAATGTCGAAGGCGGTCCGCAGCGTGGCCAACATCACCATAAAAAAATTCTCGACGCTATCGAGAAGCGTGATGCAGCGAAAGCGCGCGAAGCCATGCGAGCTCACCTTGAGCAGGTGCGGCAGGACTCTCAGGTGGCGTCAAAGATGGAGACACCGCGCACAAACTGAAGTGAACCGTATTAAATTGGCTCCGAAAGATAAAAGATAGAGGAAGAATGGCGAAGGCGGGATTTATCGGTCTAGGCGTGATGGGCGGCCAGATGGTGGGCCGACTGCTGGATAAAGGACATAGCGTTACTGGCTACAACCGCACGAAATCCAAAGCACAATGGCTGATTGATAAGGGCATGAAGTGGGCTGATTCGCCCCGCGCGGTAGCCGAAGTTTCGGACGTTACATTCGCGATGGTGACGAACTCCGCCGCGCTAGGGGCGATTGCCGAGGGGCCCGACGGTTTACTGGCTGCAATGGGGCCGGGCAAGATTTTTGTTGATATCAGTACCGTCAGCCCAACCTTCAGTCGCTCTATCGCCACAAAAGTTCGCGAAAAAGGCGCGGACATGGTGGATGCGCC
>Ga0187847_10000926_pt1 | contig 28544 bp, 19 predicted proteins | sample June2016WEW_4_10_FD_132458 | JGI IMG/M metagenome (GOLD analysis project Ga0187847, IMG submission 132458) | Peatland microbial communities from SPRUCE experiment site at the Marcell Experimental Forest, Minnesota, USA - June2016WEW_4_10 | ecosystem: Environmental > Terrestrial > Soil >...
TCAGTTACGCCAATCTGTTTGTAAAATTTCGCAGAAAACGGCAATCCTCCAGCGAGACCGCGAGTAAAGTAGCTGAAATCGAGGCTCGGCAACGCGCTTTCCGAGCTGCGCATCAATTTCAGGAATAAAGATTTGTGCTCCGGCTCTCCTTCCAAACTGAGCCACTGCGTCTTGTGCTCTTCTTCGTGCGGATGAAACCCGACCAAGTCCGTTACGAGCGTGTAAATCCAGCCGATGGAGTGAGGAAAGGCAATTGTCTCGATAACGCGAATCTTGTTGCCCTCACCGACCGATAAGGTTCCGGACCTCCCATCGCCTTCCTCATCCAGTGTGAGAACGAGTGCCTTGTCATACGGCGAACAATAGAATGCTGATGCTGCATGGCAAAGATGATGATCGAGCGTAACCACCTTCTTGTCATCACCTACGCGCTTGCGCAAACGGCGTATGTGATTGAGTTGCTGCGCCGCCAGTCCGCTGTCATCAGCTTCGTAGTACGCGTTTGCGAGGGGTGAAAAAGCGGATTGCTTGGCACGCGCCCAGGATCGTCTCCGCCAGCCTTGCAGTGGGCGGCTGGCCACAGCAATGCTATCCAGATCTTTCCAGTCGAGCGAGGTATGTTCGAGGCAAGACTCGATGGCCGTAATGGGCATGCCGCGAGTGCGCGAGCGCAACAATTTTTGATCTTCGATGCCGGCCGCGACCTTGCCATCGCAAAAAAGTACGGCAGCCGGGTTCCGCTTGAACGACGACAATCCAAGAATGTTCATGTTGATTTCCAGTTCAAGAAGCGCGCGTGACGGGCTCCGCTTCGGCCTGCGGGGCGGCATTGCGCGATAGCGGGATCGGCTTCTTCGCCAATTTACGGTATTGTTTCAGCAGCCACATGGGTGCATAGCAATAAATACCCAGACGGAGACGGTCCCATGTCAGGATCCGCCTGTAATTCAAGGCATCCGCGAATCGTTGTCGCGCTGAAGGTTTTGTCGCGCCAGGCCTTAACGGCTCGCGAATCGTAGGCCAGACGCCTCGGAATTCGTCTTGCCAGAGCCGGATGTACGACTCAACCCTGTCCAGTTCTTCGCGAGACAACACTTCGTCACGATCTTCGAGTTTGCTGATGCGATCGCTCTTCACTTTCTCGTGATGAGCGGCATTCTCGATGGCGGAATGATCGCCGCCAGCCAACGAAGCAGTAGCAGGATCGAAAGGTAGATTCAAGAATTCCGACACACCCTGCATTACGCCGGTAGGGTCATTGACGAGTTCTTCGTAGGTGACCTGATGCACATGCGCTTTGCGGCGGACAAGTTCGTCATATTGTTGGCGAAGCAGGCGGCATCCGAAGAGCGCGCGCTCAAACATCCAACGGCGCGCAAACCAGGAATAGTCGACTTTCCCGGCTCGGGACACACTGCGGCAAACATCTCGGGGGTCGCGCCAGATGACGATGAAGCGCGCGTCCGGGAACATGTCGTGCAGCATGTCCATCCGGTCGTAATAATTGGGGGATTTGCATCCCCAAATTGCGTTTGGCCCGGCGTAAGCGCGATATACGGTTTCTATCGCCGTTTTGAAATCTTTAATTCCGCTCGGGATTGAGTTGGGGTCGATGCCGTGGCGGCGCAGCGCGCCGCTCCAGAAATCCCAATGCTCAGTCCAGCGCGATTTCTGGCTGGCCGGAAAAAACAACGGACGGAATAGACCCAAATCGCCTTCATACATCAAAGCGATCTGTGGATGGCGATTGAGCAGACGATAAAACAACGAAGTTCCCGAACGCCACATTCCCACGACGAACAGCGGCCCATTGCCGATAGCAAATGAATCGGCTGCATCATTCGCCGGTGGCTGGGTCAGTTTTACTTGCGATGACGCTGTCATTTAGCCGGTCCACTCGTTTCTGCGACGGCTGTTGCCGGAGCGCACGCGGACTGATAGGCGGACGTCATACGGACAACTTGAGTCAAAGCCGTTCCAATCCGCGCATGACCGTTTGCAGTCGGGTGAACGTGATCCATGAATAGTGGTTTGCGATCCACTGACTTCCACGCGTCAATCATGTTCACAATGGGCACATTGTTTTTTCTGGCAAAATCAATCATGGCCTGCTGGTAGGGATGCAGTTCGGAAGACTGATCGTCGGAGCCGAGATCGAGGAGTACGACCGGAACCTGGTGCGCGACGGCGTCCTCGTAGGTTTCCTGTAATCCCGCGGTAAACTGCTCCACTGGATCATCGGGTTTGTCTTTCTGTGTGTCCCATGTGCCGTGGGTCATCAATTCTCGAAAACGGTAATAAGCCAAATCGCGAAGCACGCCTTCAATCAGGAAATCGTAAAGCGCGCTGTGGCGAAGCATGGACTTCATTTTCACGCCGCGGAGGATTTTCGCTTTAGCCGCGCCTTGCAGATGGACCATGTTTTCCATGCCAGTATTAAAGCTGTACGCCAGAACTACCAGGTCCGGTTGATAGCTGCTTTCGAGGACTGTTTTCAGGCGCTCGCGCACCAGGGAGTTAGGGTAGGCGTTAACGCCGGCATCAATGACCTGGAATTGTCTCCCGCAACCGGAGGTATTTAATTGCTGCTCGAGTACGGCGCTGTAAGTTGATCGATCGTTTACGCCCCAGCCCATAGTCACCGAATCGCCGAAGGTAAAAATGCGAAATTGATTCGGTTGTTTGGGGCCAATATCCGTAGGATAGCGATAACTCTCATCATTAATCGTGATGTGTTCTCCATTAATAGGAGTCCGTTTGTCGCGCCCAGCTTCGGGAACCCAAAGTAAACGGGCGTCGGGCTTATATTCCACAAAGTTGCCATAACCAAATAGACGAAGAACCAGCTCCAGCACGAGGCAAATGCCGACGAACCATGCCAGCCCGCGCCAGAAACCGCCTTTTCTTGTGCTCATGATTGCGATCTTCCCTGAGAGTAGGATTTACGGGATTGCGCCGGCTTCTCAACTGGACGGAGTGTGAGTAAGCCGGCAAGCGCTCAATAGCTTTTGTTTCTAAACCAATGCAGGTTGAGGAGCGACGCGTCCGTGCTTGCGCAGTTCGGCTTCAATCCAGGGGTACGTCTTTTTGAGACCTTCCCGAAGGAGAATCTTGGGTTCCCAACCGAGCGTCTTGCGAACGCGGCTGTTATCGCTGTTGCGACCACGAACGCCCTGCGGTCCGGTGAGGTTGTGGCGCTTGCGAATCTTCTTGCCTGCAATTTCCGCAACCAAATCGACGAGTCGGTTAATGGTGACAAGCTCGTCGGTGCCGAGGTTGAGTGCGTCGTAATAATTCGAGGCGATGATGCGAATCATGCCTTCGACGCAATCATCCACATACATGAACGATCGGGTCTGCTCGCCGTCGCCCCAGACGTCAATTTCGCCGCCGTCGGGCTGCAACGCCACTTTGCGGCACATTGCCGCAGGAGCTTTTTCTTTTCCGCCATCATAGGTCCCGAGGGGCCCATAGACGTTGTGGAAGCGCACGATATGTGTTTCAAACTTGTAGTCGTGCTGATAGTAACGGCACAATTCTTCGGTGTAGAGCTTTTCCCATCCATAACCCGGTTCGGGCTCGGCGGGAATCGCATCTTCTTCCTTTAGCGGAGTCACGTTCGGGTCAGTTTGTTTCCCATGCGGATAGACACAAGCGGAAGATGAATAGATCAGCTTGCCGACGGCGTTCTGCCGCGCCGCTTCCAGCATGTGGGCATTAATAAGAATATTATTGCGCGCGATGTCAGCATGGTTGCCGGTAATGTAGCCAATGCCGCCCATGTCGGCGGCGAGAGTAAAGACTTCATTGATTCCGCCGCGTGTCGCAAGAAGGCATTCGTCCCACTTGCGGAGGTCGCGGACCTCAAATTCGTCAGCCGGGGATGCTTCATACTCCGGCATCTTAATGTCCACACCCCGAACCCAGTGGCCTTCCTTCTTTAACCGAGTGACCAGGTGATGGCCGATAAAGCCCCCAGCACCCGTAACCAAAATCCGTTTGCGATTCATGACTAAGATTTCCTCCCCTTGGTTTTTGACCACTAACTCTTCGGTGTTGCGCTTGCTTTTCCAAAGACTTTCAGGCCGAGCAGTTCAAGCCCGACATTCCATACAAATTTTCCGCCATTGATGATGTACCTGCGCCACAAGCGTTTGGGTTCTGCCAAGAGGCGATAGAGCCATTCCAAGCCGTTCTCTCGCATGAAGCGCGGAGCCTGCGAGAGGGTTCCGGCGTTCAAATCAAACGCCGCGCCTACGCCGAGCATCACCGGCACCGAAATCTTGTCGCGATGTTCGTACATCCAACGCTCCTGCTTCGGAGTGCTGAGCCCGACCCAAACCACATCAGCTTGCGAGTCGGCAATCTGCTTCATGACCGCGGCATCCTCTTCAGTAGTAAGCGCACGAAATGGCGGACAATGAATTCCAACTACGTTGATCCCATACTTCTGGGCGGTCACTTCCGCCAGCTTTTCGGCCACCCCCGGCGCGCCTCCGTAAAAGAAGTGGCGATAGCGTCCGCTGGTTTGCTCGAAAAATGTAGCCATCAACTCCGGACCGTAAACGCGGCGTTTGAGCTTAAACCCGCGCCATCGGCCGAGCCAGACCAGGGGCATGCCGTCGGGAACTACCAAGTCCGCCGTCTGCAAAATCGACATGAAATAGCTGTCGTGCTGGGCTTCGCTCACGCCATGCATGCCAGTCACAGCGACATATTTTGGCGCCTGGCGTTCGGCAATCCAGTTCTCCAGAATCTCAATGACCTGAGGAATCTGGAGCGCATTCACACCCACCCCTAGGACTGGGAAACGGGTCAGTCCCCTGGGGTATTCGGCAATCAGCGCAGACTGTGATGTCAAGGTAGAGGTCATGCCCAGGTTTGTGCCATTCGCAGCCGAGCATTGGTCGTGGCCACTTTGCGGCGTCGTATCATCTCGGCGCAACCGAGAACCACAAAATAAAACAGAGGAGCGTGCCAGATGAGTTCGACGTTAAAGAATGAGTGCACGACAAGAACGGTCATGACGCCGAAAGACTCCATCGACAATTGCCGTTCCAGCGGCGAGCAGGAGACGTCACGACTGTACTTCAAGAGAAGATACCAACTCCAAATGATTGCAATGGCGAACAGCACAGTCCCGACGATCCCTGTGCCGACCAGCAGTTCGATGTAATCACTGTGGGTTGAACCGGTGTTGGCGTTCAAGCTTTTCATGACGGCAAATTTTCCGGCCGCATACGCCCCCAAACCGCCAATCGGATGCTCAACAAAATAGACCCAGGCAATCTTCCACCATTCGAGGCGGCCGCTAAGGCTGTCGAACGCGGCGTCGGTTTGGCCACGCTTGAGGAAGGTCTTGATCGCTGAGCTGAGTGCGGCAAACACTATGCCTGCCCCGGACAGACCGAAAATCACGGGTCCGGATAAGCCGCGCGAGATGATCAAGATCAAAACCAGCGCCGCCGCGAGACCACCGATGGTATTTCTCGTGTTGGCCGCCAACAGTGTCAGGAACCCAAATGCGAACACCATTAAATACCAGGAACGCTTAAAGGGAAATTTGGCCAAGGGCACGAGACGGGCAAACGCGACCACGCAGAGCAACGCTCCATATTCGCCGAGGGCGTTGTATCCGGTCAGCGGCCAAATACCTTTGAGGCGGCCGTCGTCAAGGACTTCACCCGGCCAAATTCCGATCTGGCACCAGCACCAGAAGGCTTCAATGGCATAAACCGTCCAGGTAAAATCGAGAAGCGTTTTATATTTTTCCGCATCCGTCGCAATGCAGAGAAGTGCTGAGATTACGGCGATGTCCAGCGTATATTCCATGGACTTGTAAATCGTCCAGGGCGGAAACACCGACCAGATGCTGGAGACCAGACAGAAGGCTGTGTAAAGCGTCAGAACTTTTGGCACGCCCGTAAACATGGAGCCGACCCAGGGTAGTTTGCGGGCGGCAAGAAGGAACAGTAGATAAAACCCGATGATGCCTTCGGGGCCGATCCGTAGCATGGCCCATCCGTCCACGGGTTGTTCGCGGAATTCGGCCAGGGCGCGAATACGAAACACCAGTGAGCTAACGTAAATTCCGTACCAAACCAAATGCCAACGGTTGAGACGAGGCCACAAGTAAGAGGCATTTTCACGAATGCCAGGCAGGGCGGCCGCTATCAGACCCATCCCGAGTACGCCGATAACGATGAAGAGCGCATTCCAGACGCCATACTTGAGGCTGGTCACCATTGAGATGACCAGGAACGTGCCGATGGTAATGGCGCAGAACACCGCTACTGCCCCGAGTTTGGTCTGCAATGGCCCAGTATGTGACGCTACCGGATCGCTATAGCTTCGTTCCATTTCCAGTTGTTTCATGATGTTGCTCCAGCTTCAGACTTCAAAATCCGTGCGCAGTTCTTGCTGATGAATTGCCAGAATCTCATTACGAGGGGCTTCCCGGTTTGCTTGCTCTTTGCTTGCTGCTCGCGCTCTTTGTGGCGGGCACTTCGCCCGTGGGTTGCGACACCATCTGACAAACCCTTTGCGCCATCATTTCTCCACCGAGTTGATGGCCGGCTTCATTCCAATGCCCCTGCCGGCTTCCGTGGAACCCGTGCAATTGCACATTGTGTTCCTGGGCATATTTCTGAAACTCCGGGGCCAGCGTCAGCACTGGAATGCCGTCATGTTCGCTGACTTGTTGAACCCGCTCATCGGGATAAAACAGATTGGCCACGCCCAGTCGTTTCTCCAACTGCTCCCGCGCCGTGGCGTCCGGATCCACTTGAATGCTGCTGCTCAAAGTCGTGACCAGCAATTTTGCATTGTGCGCCTTGACCTCATTGTTCATTTCGCCGATGAGGTCGTCGGTGACGCTCCATGCGTCCTGCCAGACCGGATCTGTCGGCGAATGGTAGATGGCATCGTTTAATCCCATCTCCGTTGGCTTGATGCCGTCTGAATTCTTCCGCGTAATGTAGTTCATGCCAGCCGCCATGACTTGGAGCACATGCGAGTGACCGACTGCCCACGACACGGCTAGTTTCGGCCAGCTGAATTGTTGCTTCCAACCAGGAGCTTGGAGAAAAGAATCGTCGAGAAACAGTTTGCCATCCTGATGGACAAAGTAGGGCCGGTATGGATCGTCTTGAAGGACGCGGTTATTGTTCTGTACATCGTTACCGGTAAAGAACGCCAGCACTACCAAGTCGGGCGAATAATCCCATACGTAATGTTGCAGAATCAGCAATTCTTGGGCCGTGCCATATCCCGAAACTCCAAAGTTCAGAGCTTCCACGGATTTTCCCGCCAAGCCTGAGCATCCCGCTAAGTCGCGCTCCATCACAGAAGTAAATGACTTATCCACGGGCACTTGCATCGCTTCAGTAAATGAGTCTCCGAGGACTGCTATGCGGTAGGTGTTCGGCGGTTTTTCCTTGGTATGCTCACGGTCATGAAAGCCGGCACTATTGACCTTCACATAAACCGTATTCTCCAGGAACGCCATGCCTTCGGCACCGGGACGGAGAGACACGCCGGTGTAAGGATTCCAGGTGAAAATGTGCAGTTTTCCGCCGAGGCCGGGGTAGCCGATATGGGCAATGCGAAGACCAATCTCGGCCAAGCCCAAGGCAAAAGTTACACTGACTATTAGCAGCAGCAGTTTCGATAGTAAATTCTTAAGCATTTTCGGTGAATAATTCAGGGTTAGACCTGTATCTCATTCAAACTGTATGCAGTTGTTCGACCGCTTGTCTAGTAACGCTGGTGTTTTCGTCCTGGTGGGACTTCACTTCCGTTCGGCTTACCTCTTCCAATCCTTGGCGAAGCTCCTCAATGATTGGACCGACGTTTGCCTCGGCGAACATCGATTCATGCCCACCCTGTACCCGGCGCACATGGAGGTTTTTGATTACGTCTTTCCAGCTGGCATAGAAGTCCCAATAACCGCCCTTGGGCCAATCGCTTGATTGAAAAAATAAGACATTTCCCTTTAATGGCTTAGGGCGGTAATCATAAGAAGATGGATGAATGATGATGTCGAGATTGCGCAAGGAACGCTCTCGAACCCGAACTGCAAAGTGATGATAAATCCGCCAGCGCAGCACATTGAGTCGTTGCCCTGCGCGGTTGAGGCGATCGCGAACTAAATTGGGCAATGAGGAAGGCGAAGCAGCCATGAATTTATTTAGATGAAAGCCGATCTTGTGAAGCGTGGCCCTGGGTGCGCTCTCGCCGCCAAAGTTGTGGTAGTACTCAGGATTTTGCGCATCGAAGAGGGCAAGCACGCCGATCTCTTGTCCGGATTCTTGCAGTTGCCTCGCCATTTCGAAAGCGATGACGCCGTTCACACACAAGCCGGCAATGTTGTAAGGACCTTCCAATTGCACGCTGCGCATCTTTTTGATGAGGGCTGTAGCAATGTCTTCAAGGCGATAAGGGACAGGCAGACGCACAGCATCGGACGGAGGCAAATCCAAGCCCAGAAGCGGCTGGTCTGTTCCCAATCCACGCGACAAACCAAGGAACAGCGGGCCGCCGCGTACCCAGAACAAGGGCAATTTGGTTCCGGCCGGTTGAATGGGGATGATGGCGCTGCGTCCGAGTTCACTCGATTGTCCGGTCAACAGCGAGGCCAGTTCCCGCACTGTCGGAAAGCGAAAAACCTCCGCCCACGACAAGTGCACCGAAAAACCCTCTTCAATGAGCAGGAGTAACCGTGCTAGCAAGAGCGAATGACCCCCCAACTCGAAGAAGCTCTGGTTAGTTCCGACTGGGTGTCTCTCAAGGACTTTCTCAAAAATGGACACGAGGTGTTCTTCGGTGGGATTGACTGGCGGGTCTCCTGCGACTAACGAAGGTTCCGGCATAGGCAAGGCGGCGCGATCCAACTTGCCGTTGGACAAGAGCGGCAGCGCATCGAGTCTCACCATCGCTGACGGCAGCATGTACTCCGGCAAGCGGTCTTTCAAATAGCGACGCAGTTCTTTAAATCGTATTGCCTCATGACCCGGTTCGCCAACGACGTAAGCCACAATTTCCGGTTGCCCTGCTTGAGGCTCAAACACCGATGCCGCAGCCTGAAGGATGCCAGGGAATCCGGCAATGTGCGCCGAGACTTCATCGAACTCGATGCGGAAGCCGCGAATTTTTATTTGCGCGTCGAGGCGCCCCAGCAATTCCAAGGAGCCATCAGGTAGGTGCCTCGCCAAATCGCCGGTACGATAAAGCTTGCCCTCGCCGAACGGATTGGGAACGAACTTTGTCGCCGTCAGCTCTGGGCGGTTCCAATATCCGCGCCCCACGCCGGCACCGGCGATGCAGAGTTCGCCTTGAACGCCCGCCGGAACCGGGTGCAAATCCCGATCCACGATATATGTCTCGGCGTTCGCGATGGGCTTGCCGATTGAGACGGTAGGCCGCTTGGGATGCGCCTCGCATTTGTGCACCGTAGCCCAGACAGTTGCTTCCGTCGGACCGTACTCGTTATAGAGCGTAGCGCCGGGAAGTAATTTGTAATGGCACTCAAGGAGTTCTGGAGGACAGGATTCTCCTGCGACAATCGCACGGCGCAAAGACTCCAACTCCCCGCGCGAGCCTTGCTCAAGTATGAGACGGTATAGCGACGGCACGCAAAGCAGATCCGTGATCTGATGAGAAGCGACAACCTGCGCCAGGTGGGAGAGGTTTTCAGGCAAGGCCCCCGGCGGAAGAACCAGCGCGCCGCCGCTACAGAGCGTCCCAAAAATGCCTGCGACCGAACTGTCGAAAGCAAACGACGAAAGAAGCAAGAAACGGCTGCGGGTTGCTTGATAGTAACGGATCCTGGCAAGGGTGGAATTCATCAAGTTCCGGTGCGTGATTTCGACCCCCCGGGGCTCTCCAGTGCTGCCTGACGTATAAATCACATAGGCCAGATTGTCCGGCTGCGCCGCGGCGGGCACTTCCATTTCGGTTGCGTTGTTGTCCGCAGCCGACGCGTCAACAGTCACGATCTCCACTCCCGGCCAATCGGGAGCCATGCTGCGGCTGGCAGGATTAGTTACGACGAGGCCAAGGTGGGCATCTTCGACGGTGACGCCGAGGCGCTGTGCTGGATAAGCGGGATCCAGCGGGACATATGCGCCACCAGCTTTCAATATCCCGAAAATCGCAATGAGCATTTCCCAAGAGGGATGGAGATAAATTCCGACCTTGGTCTCCGCTTTGACCCCACGGTGACGAAGGTATTGCGCCAGTGCATTGGCGCGCGTGTTCAATTCGCCATAAGTTAAGTGTGCGGCGCCCTGTTCGACGGCAACGGCAGAAGGATCTTTCTCCGCTTGGGCGCGAAAAAGATCGTATACGCAGGAATCGGTCGCGAAATTCGCGGCCGTGCGGTTCCATTCAACCAGAATTTTATTGCGCTCGGCTGGTGTCATGATTTCGGCTTGCGAAATCGGCGCATCGGGATTTGACGCCACACTCTTCAGCAGGGCTTGAAAATGTTCGGCCATGCGTGCCACTGTAGGTGCATCGAATAGGTCGGTATTGTATTTGAACCGTCCGACCAGTCCCGTGGGTGTGTCATCTAATTCGAGCACCAGGTCAAATTTGACCAATCCCGTATCAACGCTCGATTGAGTAAGGGCAACACTCCAGCCATCCTTGCTGGTGGGCAACGGCGGCTCAAGAGTGAATAGGACTTGAATCAGCGGATTGCAACTTAGAGTTCGCGCCGGATGCGTTTCGTTGACGATTCGGGTGAACGGCGCATCGTCGTTTGACAGAGCATCGAGAGTAGAATTGCGGACGCGCCGGAGCACATTGCGGAAGTTGGGGTCGCCAGACAAATCGTTACGCAGGACCAACGGATTCAGGAAATAACCGAGCAGCCCTTCAACCTGCAAGCGCTTGCGACTGGAGCCGACGGTGCCTATCGCGATGTCGTCGGACCCGGAATAGCGTTGTAAGAGGACAGCAAGTCCCGCCAACAACGTCATGAACAATGTAGTGCCATTCCACCGTGCGAGATCCTTGAGTTCGCGAGTGACAGCCGCATCCAACGAAAACGGCTGAATCGCCCCTCGAAAACTTTGCACTGCCGGACGTTGATGGTCGGCCGGCAAAGGCGGCATAGTGATTCCCGGAATCTGCTCCCGCCAATACGCTAATTGAGTCTCGAGCGCCCCGCTTTGTGCCAGCCACTCGCGCTGCCAAAGAGTGAAATCTGCGAATTGTACGGGTAATTCCGGCAGAGGAGAAGGTTCACCCCGCATATAGGCGGCATAGATCGTTTCCAATTCCGGAAGAAGGACGCGATAGATGGAAGTTCCATCGAAAATAATGTGGTGCAGTGTTAGATAAAGGCGATGTTCATCGTCACTCACGTGAATCAGGAGTGCGCGATAGAGTGGTCCTTGGGCAAAGTCGAATGGCCGCAGAGCATCTTGTGTCGCCAGGCGCAAAGCCTCCGCTTCGCGCTTTTCCAGTGGCCAATCCCGCAGATCCTTGAGTTGAATTTCAAAAGGCGACGCGGGCTGGATGATCTGCATGGGTTGCCCGTTGATGACCCGGATATTGGTGCGCCATGCTTCGTGACGGCGAACAATTTCGCTAAGGGCGCGCTGCAACGCGACAACATCGAGGGTCCCACTCTTCCGAATCGTCACCGGTTCGTTGTAGAGCGCCAACTGGGGCACCAATTGGGAGTGCAGCCAAATCTGTTCCTGGCCATACGACAACTGAACGGGAGACGTCGCCTGGCGCGGGGTGATTTCCAGCGAGGCCGGCCGACGCGAATATTCTGTGGCTATCGTACTCATTGCAAGGATGCCTGATTCGGTTGCGAAGGAGTGAACGAAACAGGCAGCGCCGTTAAACCACGCAAACCTAAGTTTTCGCGCCACTCGATCGGCGCGGGTTCCAATCGAAGTTCGGGCAAGCGACGCAAAATAGTGGCAAAGGCAATCTGACCTTCAATCCGCGCTAGAGGGGCGCCAAAACAGAAGTGTGCTCCCCAACCGAAAGCCACGTGACGATTGTCTTTACGGTTCAAATCGAGGCGGTCAGGATCGGGAAAACGCTCCGGGTCGCGATTCGCCGCGCCCATCACCGCCAACACCGCTTGACGTTTGCTGATTTTCTTACCACCAAGTTGAACGTCTTCGGGCGCAAGGCGTCCCGTGTATTGGCTGGGACTCTCGTACCTGAGCAGCTCTTCTACCGCGACTTGGATGATTGTAGGATCATCGCGAAGTTGCTGCATCTGCACCGGGTTACGCAACAAGGTCAAAATGCCATTGCCAATAAGATTAGTCGTGGTTTCCTGTCCGCCGACCATCGTCAGAATCGAGTTGGCGATAATTTCTTCTTCGCTCAACCGGTCGCCATCTACCTGCGCTTCGAGCAGGGCACAAACCAATCCAGGGCGCGGCTTCCGGCGCAACTCTCCGAGCATTCCCCGAAAGTAATCGATCAGATTTTCAAGACTGCGTTGGACACCTTGCACGCGATTCGGATTGTGCTGAAAATTTCCCAGCATTTCCGCGAAATCGGCTGACCAATTCTTAAGTTGCACGTGATCAGAGGAAGGCACCCCCAGCATTTCCGCCGTGACAATGGCAGGCAGCGGAGCAGCGAAATCAGCGATCAATTCCATTCGACCGGCATCCTGTACTCTTTCAAGCAACCGGTCGGCGATGTCTTGAATGTGCATCCGCATCACTTCTACGCGTTGCGGGGTGAAGGCGACGGCGCATAAGCCCCGCAGGCGCGTGTGCATGGGAGCGTCCATGAACAGCATCTGCTGGACCATGACCGTTGCGATTGGACTTAGGTTCGCGAGCCCCATGGCCGTAAGTTGTTCTGGCGTCGGCGTTCTATTGGCGGAGAAGCTAGAGAGCACCTGCACGACATCGGCATAACGCGTCACTACCCAGGCGTGCAAGAAAGGATCCCAGTGCACCGGATCTTCGTTGCGCAATTGATGGTACAGCGGATACGGATCGGCCAGGACTTCGGGCTCCAGCAGCCGGTATAGGCTGAGCGGAGCGGGTACTGCCGAACTCGTTGAAGATGTCGTCGTCACGAATGTAGGGATCGAAGAAAAACGGTCAATCGGCGGCTGGATTTGCTTTGGCGAGACGTGTTTCGATTTCTGCAGCAAGCTCCGCGGCAGTTGGCGAATCGAAAATACGACGCAGGGAGAGTTCCACTCCGAAACTGTCGCGCAAGCGTGCAATCAATTGTGTGCCCAGTAGCGAATGACCGCCGAGGAAAAAGAAATTATCGCGGGTTCCAATTCCTGGAACACCGAGCAATTCTGCGAGGATCGCAACGATGCGCTCCTCAATCGGATTCTGCGGGGCATTATGGGGAGCGTTGCGGTCTTCGTCGCCGATAATGTTGAGGGCGTCGGGCAAAGGCAGCATGGCGCGATCCACCTTGCCATTGTGGTTCAGTGGGAGAGTTTCCATGCGGACAAAAATGGCGGGCACCATATAATCCGGTAGACGCTCGCGCAAAAATCCGAGCAAGGACGTATGAGACAGCTTCACATCCGGCGCGGGCACGACATATGCGATGAGTTGTTTGCTGTCGGCGACGTCTTCGCGTGCAATCATCATGCTGGCTTGTACGTCCGGATGCTGATCCAGAACACCTACAATCTCGTTGGGCTCGACCCGGAATCCGCGAATTTTGATCTGCCCATCGCGCCGCCCGATGAATTCAATTTCACCGCCGGGCAGCATACGGCCAAGATCGCCAGTGCGATAGAATCGCTGTCCCGAGAGGACTATGAATTTTTCCACATCGAGGTCAGGCCGATTGAGATAGCCTCGCGCCACTCCCGCCCCACCTATGCACAATTCGCCGCTCGTTCCGGGAGCCACAGGGCAGAGCTCTTCATCTAGAATGCTGATTTCGACATTATCAATCGGCCGCCCGATGGAAGGCTGAAGGCCGTTGGCGGGTTGGGCTGAAACGGTGCCGGAAGTCGCGACCACAGTGCATTCGGTCGGCCCATAGTTGTTCACGACCGGAAACGGCAATTTAGAGGCAGGACGACGGTGCAAAGTATCTGCACCGGTAAGCAAAACGCGTAAAGCGCAAGTCGCCGGCCATTCCATCGTCATCAGCCGCTCTGCAAGAGCCGTGGGGACGAAGCTGATGGTGATTTGTTTCTGTACCAACCAGTCCTGCAATAACTGCGGCGTCAGCCGCGTCATCTCGTCGCAGAAGCTTACACTGGAGCCTGCGGTCAGGTAAGGCCACAGTTCCCACACGGCAGCGTCGAAACTCATGCTCGCCAACTGGCTCGCACGATCCGCGGGTGTGATCTGAAACGCGCGCTGATGCCAGGAGATTAAATTAAGCAACGCACTATGCGTAATCTGTACGCCCTTCGGATGTCCGTCCGATCCCGAGGTATAGATCACGTATGCTAGGTCATTCTCTGACGCTTCCAGATTGACGGCCGTAGTGGGATGAGCGGCAATTTTGTTTGTGCGCCGATCGATTTCAACTGTGACCCGTTCTCCTGCCGGCAAGTTACGGCCGATCGCGCTGCGAGTAATCAAAACCGGAACACGAGAATCGTTCAACATGAAGGCAAGACGTTCGGGCGGATATCCCGGATCCAGGGGTAAATATGCGCCGCCTGCCTTCAAAATCGCCAGTGCCCCCACAACCATGGCTTCAGAGCGCTCCAGGCACAAACCGACCAGCACGTCAGGACCCACACCCAATTCGCGAAGATAGTGAGCCAGTTGATTGGATTGGTTGTCCAGTTCACCGTAACTGATGACAGCAGAATCTGAAATCAGGGCCGCCGCTGCAGGCTCCTTTTGCGCATGCAGACTGATCATTTGCACGAGGGTTTTGGTCGCCGTGGCAACGTCTCCCGAGATGGCAGGGGAAAACCGGACTCCATCTACCGTAGGAGGAGAGCCTGCGGGTCTTTGCTGGCTGGACATAAATGAGTAAAGCCTTATACCGGTTGGGGAGAAACCGGTGAAATTTCTGTTCCAGAGATCGTGCCTACGCCGGAGAATGCGTGGACGCGTGTGCTGCTACATATTCCGGGTGTTGCGTGGCCCATTGCGCATAGAGTTCGCCATTGGTCACGCGGATTAACTTCGGCCTTCGCGCAATCATTTTCAATGCTTCTTCAAATTTTTCCCAATCGCCATTTTCGTCAATTTCCCAGCTGTGCATCGTCAGGTGGGCCACCCCGCCTTTGCTTTCCGCCTCATCGAGAGCCATCCGGAAGTGGTTTTCCCAATTGGTCTCGGCGTGATAAATTTTGACAAAATTGAGCGCACCGTGGAAATTTCCTTCGAGCAATGCATGGCGCATCTGAATACCGCGGCCGTGATTATGGGCCTGCGTGCTAACGCCAAACCGATAGGGATTATCGGGGAAGTCCGTACGATTGAAAGCGCAGGTCCGCGCCCCCACAAAACCGGCACGTTCCACCATGTCCACAATGGACCGTGTGTACTTGCCGCGAGGATAGCAAAAAGACGTGACCGGCTTGCTCAGAACGTCCTGTAGCCAAGCCTTGCCTTCAGAAATTTCTAGCCATGCCCGTTCCCGCGTGACCGTCGTCAGCGGAAGATGATTCAAGGTGTGGCTGCCAACTTCAAAATTCTGCGCGATTTCGCGCAATTGTGGAGGAGTTAGAACACGACGCTCGGGGTTGCGCGCGGGTACATAAAAAGTGGCGGCAATACCGTAGCGGGTGAATAATTCCGCGGTTCGAATGTCGAGGGGATGGCCGTCGTCCACACTGATGGTGACGTAGCCCGGCTGGCCCACAGAGGAAGGCAGGCCCTCCGCCATTTCCTGGGGGTTCTTTACTTTAACCGTCTGATCGTCGCATTTCATGCGTTCACTGTTTGTGTGCACATCTCTTGCCCTGCCTTGAACGCTAAGCGCACTCTCGTATCTTCGGAGAGCACCGATTGGTAAATCTCCATGAGTCGGCTGTAATTCAATTCAGCTGTGTACTTGTCCTCGAATTCGATCCGGGCCCGCTTACCCATTCGTCGCATTTCGTCGCGTTCCGTCCAGGCACGCAAAACCTTTCCAGCGAGATCGTCCGCATTCCCGGCCTGAAAGTGTATTCCCGTTTCATCGTTCGCGACGATCTCCTGCATGGCGCCAATGTTTGACGCGAGCACTGGTACTCCACAGGCAAAGGCTTCACATAGAGTGAGAGGGAAATTTTCATAGAGCTCGCTTGGGAAAATAACAAAGCGGGCTCCCTTCATTTCCTCAAGCACTCGCGTCCCGGAAATCTGCCCTAGATACTCAATATGCGGACCGATCGCCTCTGCTTCCGCGCGAACCTCGTCTACGAGCGGCCCCGTTCCCGCCAAGCGAAGCGGGATCGTCTCAGACAACTTCCGCCACGCGGACATCACCGTTCGCAATCCCTTTTCGGGCGATATCCGCCCGACATACAACGCATAGGCCCCGTCCGTCCTGCGCTCACCTGGATCCGGATCGACAAAATTCGGCTTTACCATGATACGCTCGGCGGCAAACCCAGCGCGCAGAAAATTGCTACGGGAAAATTGGGTGAGGGCGATATAGCGATCGACCTCCTCGTGATAGGTACCCGCGGCCCGGTGCCAGCTGAGCATCAAAGCCACCGAAGCAGTAGCTGTACGGGATTCCCGATAGCACCCATGCAGGACGCTGTGTCCGAGATGTGACTCGCAGTCGTGACACGGCTTCCCGTTCCTAAAGAAAACCGCCGAAGGACACAGAAGGCGGTAATTGTGCAAAGTCTGCACGACGGGGACGCCAAATTCACGGCAGGCCGAATAAATCGAAGGCGAAATTACCATGAAGGTGTTATGGACGTGAACCACGTCGGGCCGGAATTCACGCAGCCGCACTTCGAAATCGCGCTTCGAATCTCCGTTCCACACTACTTTGCCAGCCATTTGCAGACGTTGCAGCCACGAATATTGGTCGAGTTCGTGATTACTACGTTGATATTCCTCAACCCTATGGCCGTGTGCGCGCAGCAAATCCCGCTCGCGAGCACAGACCACGTCCTCGCCCCCGGGCAACTGATATGAATTGTGAACGATAAGAATTTTCATGCTGGATTGCATGAATCGAGACTATGCACGCCGGAAAGTAAATAAGAGTTTCATTCGCAAGTTGATTAAACTAATGCTTCGCGGCGACCAGAGTTTCACTCGATATGGGCGCGCTCCTGGATGGGGTGCGTTCATAGCCCATCCGTTCCATGACCTCTCCGGCATGATCATCGATCATTTCCAGCTGGTCTTGGGTAAATTTGCCTTCCCATCCTTTGACTTTGCCCGCGCGGATAAACTGTCCCCGCACCGACGCCTTGCGCGGCGATTGCAATTCCTTGGCCCGCATCTGTTCGACGGAATTGTTCGCAACGGCCCGGCGGACACGCTCCGGATCGCGCTCCAATCCAGCGAATTTCAACATCTGCATAAAACCCGCTTCGGGGTCTCTGCGCAGTTCTTCGTAGCGCAGAACCAAGAGTCGGTCTGTACCGTAGTAGGGGCAGTCCAGCCACGACGCCACGTGCCGGGGCCAGGATCCGTAGCCCGTAACTTTCCCCTTAAAAAACACCTTCAAGAACTGATTCATGTCGCCTTGAAAACGATCGAGAGCGGTCATGAACGCAAATTCGGAGAGAATTACGTCGCGCACGTCGCGCACCAAATAAATCGAATGTTTGTATTCCTTCCGGAAGGGCTCATGCGTGCCGATGAGACGGCCCCCGTTGGGCAGGACGCTGCGCGCCTGGCCCTGCATCCCAACACCCAGCATCAAAGAGTTGACCGACTCGAACGTCGCATTTTCTCCAGTGAGAATCTCGAACATAGTAAACCGCGTCCATGTTGTGCCCGACCGGGGATAGGTCGAGAAGAAAATATCGGAAGGACGCAGGCCACGATGACGCAGCCACATCACAGGGAGGCGCACCGGCGTCTTCGACATTAGAAACCGAAATTTCGCTTTCCGGCTCTCGGGCTTCTTTGCGCTATTTTCTGACTTCGGTGTGCTCATGCGTTCATTGCTCCTGAATCGGCGAAACTCAGTCCAATTAACTATGACGGTTGCCGGTCTCTGGTCACTAACGTTTCGCTCGTAATCGCTTGTGCCGCCCGTTGACGAAGTCGGCGCTTCAGCACGACAAAAACCATGATCAAAGAACTGAAATCGGCCAGATTTCCGCCCCAAATGGCCCCTCTTAAGCCGAAAAACCAAGTCGCCGGAACCCCAATGATTAGCGATCCCACCGTGGCAACGGCGAAGGCTTTAAATACCAGATCGGGGGCTTCCATTCCACGCAAAGCAATCGCTGGTCCATACGCCGCACTCCACACGATGGAACCAATAGCTACGATGGGCAGCAATCCCACCACATCCTGATATTTCCCCGAATACATGAGTTGAAATACCTGCTTTGGAAAAGGCAGAATGAATGCCCAGTACACCACTGCTCCGGCGAAGGCGAGAAGTGTCATTTGAGTCGTCAGAGCGGTGGGCCCCGTCGCGCCTCTTCGCGCCGCCACGCGCGCCGCGTACGGTAGAAAAAGCATCGACAAGGCTGCTTTGACCTGTTCCAGCGGCAACGTCAAGTTCATCAGCGCTTTCAGTTGGCCCGAAGCAGCCATACCGTGAAAACTGCTGATTAACGGATAGTAAATATTCGCGGGAATCCATCCCGCCACGCTGCTCGCGAGTGCCCACTTGCCATAGCCCCAATGCCGGCTCCATGTCTCCGCGAGCGTTGGTCCCGGGCCTCCCGCGGGGAGCTTCGCGCGCATGCGGATCCACATGGCGACGCCGGTTCCGAAGGCGCCGAGGGCAATGAATAAAAACGCGGTGAACGGGGACAAAAGCCCGTGACGAAAGGCAACGAACAGCGCCGCCATGATCAGGCAGCAATAAATGAAAGAACCGGCCGCCGCCTCGGCGGGCGATAATTCCAAATAGAACATGCGCCGTGCCAACCCAAACACGAGTACGCACGGAGATGCAATCGTGACGCCGGCCATCGCTCCCGCCAGTCCGCCCGTGTGGCTGAGTCCGTGTAAAACAAACGCCGAAATCCCGAGGACCACGCATAGCGAGACGGAAATCACTAAATGGATCCGAAGAAGCGTGGACAGATATTGCTTTAAGCAATGGTGATAGGATGATCCGCCAAACACCGCCATCGGCTCAAGCACCAAAGCCTGATAGACCAGCGAAAGCAGTACAAAAATGCCAAACGCAACCGCGTATGCGCCATATTGGTCTGCCCCCAACCAGCGGGCCAGCAAGATGCTCAACGCAAAGTTGGAACCTGAAATCAGCCCCTGGTCAATAATCGCGAGGCCGCCCTTGCTGGCAAGCGGCAAGACCCGGTTTCGCACGGTGTCGCGATGAATGCCAAACATCTGCCGCGGCAGCACCGTCCACGGCCAACCGAGCGTCGCCGGCTCACCCGCGTTTTCGCTGGCTTCGAGCGATGCCTCGATGCTCGCTCGCATCTCGTCATCGAGTTCGGGTTCGCGGCCAATTTCGGTTGAATTCAATTCTGGCAATCTCGCACTTTCTTGAAAGCTGTTATGAGCGGCTCAACTGACGGCCCGTTTGAGAATGGAACTCGCCTCCGCGCTAGCGGACGCTTGGTCAACACATGCTTTCAGGCGCTCGGCAAAGACAGCGACCTGTGGTTCGACCAGAACCCCATAGTGATCACCCGGAATGTCTTGAAATTCCAGCCCGCCCAAAGCCATTTCGCGCCATGCAGCATAAGGATTGCTCGCTGCGCGCAACGATTTTTCCGTGGCGCGAAATAATGTGATTTTCCCTTCGTAGGGTTGCAACGCGTACTTTTCCGCGGCCTGAGTGTTGGCAAAAAATACATTCTTGAGAGAACGTGGCACGCGCAATCCACGCCAGCGCCGGCGAATGCCTTTATAAACTCCGCGCGGCAAGTCGGAAAAAAGAAATTTTGGGGTCGGCCGGCTCAGCGATTTCAGTAAAGAGGCGGTCTGCGGCTTTACGTGTCCGGGCGATGTGTCAAACAACGCGAGGAACGCAACTTTTTCGCCGCGCTGGGTAAGCTGCCGCGCCATTTCGTAGGCCACGAGCCCCCCGAAGGAATATCCCCCGAGGAAGTAAGGTCCTTCCGGTTGCACGCTGCGAATATCTTGAAGATATTGCACTGCCATGTCCTCGACACTTGTCAGGCAGGGATGCGTACCATCGAGCCCTCGCGCTTGTAATCCATAAAAGGGATGCGTCGGTCCCATGTACCGCCCCAGGTCACGGAAGCCCACAACATTGCCACCAACTCCGTGAATGCAGAAGAATGGCGCCTTCCCACCCTTAGGTTGGATCGCGACAATAGACGACCAGTAGCGCGACATGCCATCACCTTGAAGCGCCGCGCACAATTCCTCGATCGTAGGCGCTCGGAGCAGCATCGCCAGCGGCAGAGCACGCCCTATCAGCTGACCAACCTGGTGCATCATGCGGGCCGCCAGCAGGGAGTGCCCGCCGATTTCAAAGAAGTTGTCACTCAAGCTAACGGGACGGCCCAGCAGTTCTCCCCAAATCGCTGCAATCCTGCCGGAGAGGCTGCCATCCTTTGGGGTCTCGACGTTTTGTGCCGGCATTGCCGGATTCATCTGGGTGAGAGCGCGCCGGTCTATCTTTCCGTTCGGCGTCAGCGGCATCGCGTCAAGTAAAACAATCGCAGCTGGCACCATGTACTCCGGGAGGCGCTCTTTCAAATAGGTTCGCAGCCGGTCATCGCTGTCGCTCAGCAGCATTTGCGACATCACCACATAAGCCAGCAATCGCTTCTCTCCGGTGCTGGATTCCTGGGAGATCACTGCCGCTTCCCGCACATTGTCATGCCGCGCCAGCACTTCCTCAATTTCTCCGGGCTCAACGCGGAAGCCGCGTATCTTGATCTGATTGTCTTGTCGGCCGAGAAACTCGATCTCTCCATCCTCGCGGTAGCGGGCCATGTCGCCGGTGCGATACATGCGGGCGTCACTGTGGCTGCTGAAAAGATCCCGCACAAATTTCTCTGCCGTTAGATTCGGGCGATTCAGATAACCGAGCGCTACTCCATCGCCGCCAATATAAATTTCACCAGGAGCGCCAATTCCGACCGGTTGCCGGTCAGCGTCGAGTAAGTGAATTTGTGTATTGGCAATCGGTCGCCCGATCGGAACAGATGAAAATGCCTCGCGCGAAGATGCCGGTTCGAAGGCCGTAGCAATCACGCTGGCTTCGCTCGGGCCATAAGTATTGACCCAACGAATTATTCCTGCCACGCGCTGCTGCCAGCGCGCCAGAACTGCCGCGGAAACTTTTTCACCGCCCACGATCACCAAACGCAAGGTTTCCGGCAGTGCGAGGCGCGGATTTTCGTGCAGATAGTTGGTCCATTCATGCCAGTACGCCGTGGGCAAATCCAGAACGCTGATTTTCTGATCTTGCAAAAAGGTCATGAATTCCGAAAAGCCCAACGAAAATTCTTCCGGCTTAAGGACGACTGTGGCGCCCGTTGCCCACGTAGGGAAGATTTCTTCGATAGCGATGTCAAAGCTGATCGAGGAAAACTGAAGCATGCGGTCATTGCCTCTCAGACCGTACAAACCCAATGACGCAATGCTGTGATTAACCAAACCACGATGTCCCAAAAGAACGCCTTTGGGTGTCCCGGTGGAACCTGAAGTGTAGATGATGTAGGCGACGCTGCGAGGCGTAGCCACTCCGGGAATGTTCTCAGACTGAGTCCCGGCTTCGTTCAAAAACGATAGGGAATCAAAATCGACAACTATGGTCGCGCTCGATGCGACTTGCGGAAAAAGTCCACGCCGCGTAATCAGAACTGGAGTTTGAACATCCTCTAGCATTAGCCGGAGACGCTCTTGCGGGTAAGCCGGATCGAGCGGAACGCATGCGCCTCCCGCTTTCAGCACTCCCAATAAGGACACCGCAAATTCCAGAGACGACGGCAAGCCAATCGCCACCGGCACATTGCGTGCCGCCCCCAGGGATCGAAGATGGCGCGCCAGTGTATTGGCACGCGCGTTCAATTCAGCGTAAGTCAACGCATGTTGACCGTGAACGACAGCGGTTGCGTTGGGACTCTTTCTGGTCGCATCCTCGAAGAGTTCGTGCAGACAGACAGAAGAATATGGAGTTTGCGTTTGATTCCATGCGGCAATCAGTTCAGCATCGGCGTGCGCACGCACCCCTTCCGCGGTGAGATCGCTCACCTGTGGTTCAACGCGGCTTGTAGTATTTGGATTCAACGGATCGAATTGCAGAAACAGGCAGAGGAGACTGCCAAAATGGCGAGGGGACGGCAGCCTAGCTTACGCTGCTCCCGAGCCGCGAATGACTGCGGGGATGGTGCGGAGCAAAATCTCAAAATCAAGTCGCAGTGACCACTTGTCAATGTATTGCAAGTCCATTTGCATCCATTTCTCGAATGGAATAGAACTGCGGCCGGCAATCTGCCACAAGCAGGTAATGCCCGGACGAACACTGAAGCGGCGGCGTTGCCAGTCCTTGTCGAAGCCTTCATAGTCGCGCACAGGGAGAGGGCGCGGCCCTACGAGGCTCATATCTCCCCTGAGCACGTTGAGCAGTTGCGGCAACTCGTCAATGCTCGTCTTGCGAAGGAATTTTCCGAGCGGCGTAATGCGGGGATCGTTCTTGATCTTGAACACCGGGCCGGACACCTCGTTCAAGTGTTCGACTTCACGCATTCTTTGCTCGGCATCCACCACCATCGTTCGGAACTTATAGATATTGAAACGCCGCTTGTTTAATCCCATGCGGGTCTGCACAAAGAATACCGGGCCTGACGAAGTGAACTTCACGAGTAAAGCAACGATCAGCAGCGCGGGAGAAAGAACCAGCACGACGGTCAATGAAATGCCGACATCCACCAAGCGCTTTACGTAAACCGGCCATCCCTCCGAAATTCCGGCGTAGTGCGTCAGCAGCGACGCGCCTTCAATTTCTTCGGCCTTTGCCCGGCGTCCGTTGACGTCGAAATAATCGTTGAGGACGCGAATGGTAATGCCTTGTTCATCGCAAATTCCGCGAATGTCTGCACTGTGCGAGTGCAGGGACGCCAGCGGCAAGGTCACAATCACTTCGTCCACCGGTTGTACCCGCAGATATTCGACTAAATGATCGAGGTCGCTGACCAGACTGAATCCGCTTTGCCTGAAGTCACTCAAACCGTGCCAGTTGCTGTCCACAAAGCCAAGAATGTGATACCCCAAGCCTGGCTTGCAGGCAATGCGATTCGCAAACTCCAGTGCGCGTGGGTTGGTTCCCACGATCAGCATGTGCCGCAGATTGTGACCGTGGACCCGCACCCGCCCGAGGGCGGCGCGCAATGCGAAACGGGTGCCAATGGAAATTGTGGCCACGTAAACCCAGAACACCGCCAGGAAGAGCGGCGTCACCATCTTGATGGTGAAGGCCACCGAAATTAGCAGAATGAAAACCGTAGCTGTGGACGTCGCCTTGGTGATGTCGATGACGTCGTAGCGCCGTCGCCCCATCCGCCGCGAGCCGTACATCCCAAAGGCCGCAAAAATCACGTGCCAAATAAGCAACAATGCTACGAATAGCAGGATGTTGCCCAGCTTGACTCGCATCGCGAACAATTCAGAGAACGATTGCGCGGAGTGGGTATAGCGCAATTCCACATAGGCTGCTGCCGCAAAGCAGCACACCATGACCAGCAAATCAAACAGCTTCAGAGCGGTAATCAGTAATTGCCGTCGAGCCGTAACCATTGGGGTTTCTCGTTGCCGGTTCTGCGGGGGATCTCCGGCCTATAAATCGAACTGCTAGTGAACGATGTCGCTTTACAGTCTGCGGTAAACCGATTCGGGAACGGGGAATTGCCTCTGGTTCAGCACTGCCCCCAGCACCCGTACATTGGCGTTCTTGGCTTCCTGCACCATCTTCTGCGCAATTTCACGGCGCGACGAATTGGCTTTCAGCACCAGGGCGATGCCGTCACCGGCGGAGCCCATCGTGATCGCATCGTGGAACAGGTTCATTGGCGCCACATCAATCACTACATACTCAAACTGGTTGCGCAATTGCCGGATGCTTTCGATCAGAGGTTGGGTTGCGCTGACCGCCTGCGGCGCCTTTTCTGGAGTGCCGTTGGTCAGGACCCACAAGTTGGGCTGTGCAGTGTTGCGCAGATAATCTTGCGTGCGTCCGCCGTCCAGTATGGCATCGGCCAGTCCTTGCTGATTATTGAGAGCAAACACTTCATGCAGCGCCGGCGAGCGGAAGTTGCCGTCCACCACGCAGACCGAGTTCCGTCCCTGTGAGGCCAGAGTCTGGGCGACTTGAGCGGCCAGCCATGTACATCCCGCGCCGCGCTCCACGCTCGTGAACACGACCACGCGTGCGCCATCGGGCTGAAACAGGCGCTGCGCGAGTTTGTTCAGCTCTTCGCGGGAGATCCCGTCAAGGGCCTGGGGTAGGATGGCGTTCTCAACCGTGCCTTCGGCCTGCGGTACCCAAGTGGTAGTCGTGGCCGCAGCCGCAGCCGTCACAGGCTCGGTCCGTTGCCGTTCTCTTTCCTCTTCTGCCGCTTTTTGCAGCAGTTCAAAATTTCTGCTCATAGCCCTAATGTCCTTTTCTGGGGGAAGGGAGCCACTTTCCCAACCGTAAAGTATTTGATACTAACTAGTTCCGCGTTTCACGCAGCACATCTACCGGGAGATGCCGGGACGATGCGCCATTGCCATTCAAAGAAAAACCGTTGCCCGTAGCCGGGACCGCTGCCAGCACAGGAAGATGCAGAATGCTCTCCACTTCCGTCGGCGTGCGGAACGAACCATCGAGACGTTCCCGGACGAACACCACCGCCGCGCTGATCGTGACCGCCAGCAGGATTCCGACCAACGCAAACAGCCAGGGCGATTGCGACGGATAAACCGGCACCGCCGGCGTTTCCTGAATAGCTACGTTGACCAGTTGCGACGTATCCAGCGCGTCGTCAATACGCGCTTCCTCGCGCTTTTGCAGATACAACAGGTAGTTGGTTTCCGCTGCCTTGGCGTTGCGGATCAGAGCGCCTTCTTCCAGTCCCGAGGTTTCCAGCTTGCGGATCGAATCCATGTTCTGGTTGATTACGGATTCCAACTCGCCGGCTTTGGCCTGCGCTCCCTGCAACTCGGTTTTGTCCTTCGCCATTTCGTCATCGATCCAGTTGTAGGTCGGGTTCTGGTCGGTGGTGATGTCCTGCAATGGCTTTTGCCCCGCGATGGCAGCTTCGGTTTCGGCGATTTCTTTGTTGACCTCAACCAGCGGCGGATAATCCGGCTGATACTTGGAAGCCATATCGCTCTGTTTCAATTGCAGATTCAGCAATGTGGTTTTCATCTGCTGAATCGTGCCCGCATCGTCGTTGCTATGCACCTGGGTTGTCATGCGCGCATTCGTGGTCTTCTGCAACTGTTCGAGCGCCGTAACCCGGCGTTGCGCTTCTGCAATCTCAGTGCGCGTCTGTCCTAACGTGAAATTAAAGTCGTTCACTTTTTGCAGGGAGATGTCTCGCGCCATCATCGAATTCGGGGTGCCATGGTTGTGCGAAAATGCTTGCAGCTTCGCTTCGGCATCACTCAGCGTGGCTTGCGAATCCTGGACCTGTTTGTCGAAGAAAGCATACTGTCCCGCGGGCCGGTTCACTGCCTTGTGGTGTTCCAGATAAACCTCATCGAGGACGGTCAGCACCTTCGCCGCGAGCTTCGGATCGCTCGAACTGTAGCTGACTTTGAAGATGTTCGTCTTCGGCAGCACGTCCACGCGCACGCCACCTCTCAGCTTGGCCAACGCCTTGGCAATGGCTTCTTCTGGAGTTCGCTTCCAGAAGATGTATTTTGAGCCCTCATTCTTGTCGAGTCCGACCTTCACCACCACTTCGCGCAAAACGTCGTCACTCTTAATGAGTTCGGCTTCCGAGTTGATCATTTCTTCGGTGACGGTTGTGTTCGACACGGCCGGGTTCGTTCCCGCCGCCGTGACCACCGGATCGACACGGTTCATGCGCACCAGGATTTCCGTGTGCGACTCATAAAGGGGAAGCGTGGCCGCCACGAGTGCGGTGCCCAGCAATACGGCGAAGAAGCAGATGATGAACGCCTTGCGGTGGCGAAATCCCATCGCGGCGATGTCGCGCGCCGTAAGCGAGATGCTCTGCTCGCTGGAATAGACAACTAATTCTTGGTTTTCCATTTAAAACTCTCCTCGGGGTTTCGCTCTTAGAATCCTTTTGACTGCGCGCCCAATGCGTTCACGCTGTAAATCGGCAGCCACTGTTGAACCTTCGACATATAATTCTTGGGCACGAAAATCAGATCGCCAGGCTGTAGCAGCACGTCTTCCGAAAGATCGTGCTTGGCCTGCATCTCCTTCACGTTCAGCAGACGGGCCTCAGCCCAGGTGTTGTTTACCCGCCGGTAGAGTACGACCTGCGAGTGCTTGGCATACTGGCTCTGAGTTCCGCCGGCCATCGCGATGGCTTGAATCACAGTGGTGTCGCCGCGTAATTCATACTTGCCTGGCGACCGCACCTGCCCATCGGCTATGAAATAGGGCTTTTGGAAATCTTTCAGGCCGATCGAAACTTTCGGCTTCGACAAAATCTTCGAGTAAGCCTGCACGATTACATCGGTAGCCTGTGTGACGGTGAGGTCGTGCAGGTTCACGTCCCCGACGTTCCGCAGGGTCACATAGCCGTCAGGTTGCAGCGTCACCGTTTGGTTGTACTCCGGCGTGTACTCGAACACCACGTCAATGGTGTCGCTCGGTTGCAGGCGATAGCGATTGTGCCGCTCTGAAAATGCCGGAGCCGTGGTTCCGCCCGTAGTCGCCGTAGTTGCAACTGGGGCCGGCGCTTCCTGCGGCGGAGTTGCTTCCTGCCACGCGACTGCCGGCATCGCCATCAACACGATCGCGATCAAGAAATTGGTAAGACTTTTTTTCATAATTGCCTCCATCAACCCCATTTGAATTGCAAAAAACGGGCGCCAGACACAGCTTCGCCCCGTCAGTTTTTTCTAGAATTCGACTAAGTGATTCCAGCACATATACTTCTGAATCGTTGACGACTCTTTCATGCTCCGCCGACAAGCTCCGTCGCCACTGCAAAAAATCCCATCCTCCACGCGTCGCAAGACACACTTGTCGCAACCGCCGAACGGGGCAATGGGTTATTGGAATTCATCCCGAGAATAGTTTTAGCCGTCCGCATTAATTCGTTTTCGGTCCCCGATTTCTTGCACCCTGCACTCTCCACTGGCGGGCGATTCTTGGGGGGGAAGGGCTTGGTTTTAGCGTCGAAAACAGCTCACGTTAAAACCAAATCGTGGACTAACAATATAAGAAAAAGCTGTATCCCGCGAAGAGGCGAAAGGTTTAGGTGGCACGGGACTGTTTGACTCGGAGTACAGGGGCCTGAATTACTCCCCCCTGAAAGTCTCCTCAAAGGTTTGCATACATGTATAATTACCTAGATTATAAAGCACTTGCGGCGATAGAGTAGACAAAACCACGCTGGACGATTGCGCCGGTCACCGAATCGATAGGGCACAAAAGTACCCTCTCCTTGAGGTTCTGTTCTTGACTAACTAGGTGCGTTCATCCCACCATGGAGTGAGGTTTCTTCGGTAGCAAAGGAACCGCGCCAGTTTTCATCGCCTGATAGGGGATTTATGGCTCCGACACCCAGCACCAGCACGCCCAGTCGCCCCCCGGCGATTCGCGTTCTTATCACTGACAGCACCCGTATGGGCAGCCAGCTCCTCGCCGATGCTCTCCGCAGGCATGTACAATTCGAAATTGTCTCTGTATGTGCCACGGCGGACGAAACCCTCTCTGCGTTGCCTGAAACCAAACCAGACGTGGCTGTTATCAGCTTAAAGCTCGACGAACAGCCCACGAAAGGACTCGACGTATGCCGTCAGGCCCGTTTATTGCTGCCGGAGTGCAAACCGGTGCTTCTACTGGAGAGCTCTAAACGGGAAGGTGTCCTGGGCGCCTTTGGAGCCGGCGCCCGCGGTGTTTTCTGCCGGACCGAGTCCGTCGAAACACTGCGCAAGTGCATCAGCGCGGTTCATGTTGGCCAGGTGTGGGCCAACAATAGCGAAATCCTGTTCCTACTCGATGCCTTCGCCGACTCTGCTCCGCCTCGCCTGACTGACGCACAGGGCGCCGTACTGCTATCCAAGCGCCAGCAGGACATTGTCCGCTGCATCACTGAAGGCCTTTCCAACCGCGAGATCGGAGAGGCTAAAGCTCAGCGAGCACACCGTGAAGAATTACATTTTTAGGATCTTCGATAAGCTCGGGGTTTCTACCCGCGTCGAGATGGTGCTCTACGCCTTCAGCCAGCGCGAACAGCAAAAGTCAGAGTAAGTCGCGAGAAATAAGTCAGCTCAAAAAAAGGGCAGCCCCCATTTCGCTGCCCTTTGCTTCTTCGCGGAGTTCTTATTGCA
>Ga0187847_10000927_pt1 | contig 28543 bp, 25 predicted proteins | sample June2016WEW_4_10_FD_132458 | JGI IMG/M metagenome (GOLD analysis project Ga0187847, IMG submission 132458) | Peatland microbial communities from SPRUCE experiment site at the Marcell Experimental Forest, Minnesota, USA - June2016WEW_4_10 | ecosystem: Environmental > Terrestrial > Soil >...
GGCCGGACCTCAAGAGTCCGCGCTTGTCCGCACCGGGATCAGTAGCTGGATCCAGAACGACTTTGAACGCGTCGTCTTTCCCCAGCATCCTTCCCTTGCAGAAATCAAGCGCATCCTTGCGGGCACCGGTACACCGGAGGCAGCCCTCCATGCTTCGCTATCAGGGTCCGGTTCGGCGCTCTTCGGGCTGTACCTCACCCGCGAAAACGCGGAGGCGGCACAGGCCCGGCTGAGTGATCGGTTCCACGAGACAGAAGTGCGAAGTACCTTAACCCGCACCCTGCCGCGTGCAGCCTACTGGCGCGAAATGCTTGTGCAATAGGGATGTTGACAGGCAGCCGTTGTGCGAGAGAGACTCGCCATCGGCTGTTGTGTTGGGCGATCGTCTAATGGCAAGACAGTGCCCTTTGGAGGCACTTATCTAGGTTCGAATCCTAGTCGCCCAGCCAGGTTTTCTTGAATGCAATTCCGGGAAGCAGCCAAAGCCAACCAGCTTGGAGGACTTCGAAAATGGGATCGGAAGTTTTGACGGTGACGGCGGAAGACACGCAGCAGCCCGAGAGCGGGTCCAACGTACCCCGCGATGGGGCGCCCAAAGACCCGGAAAAGGGCACCCCGCAGGATGCAAAGGCGAAGGACGGCAAACCAGCCCCAGATCGCAAGCGAGCCCGCAACCTGAGCGAGGACAAGCGGTTCAAGCTCTTCAGCGGGACAGCCAACCGCCCGCTGGCCGAGGAAATCGGTCGCCACATTGGCGTACCGGTCGGCGAAGCCAAGTTGCAGCGTTTCGCAGACGGCGAAGTTTATTTCCAGCTGCTTGAGAACGTTCGCGGCGTGGATGTGTTCGTGGTGCAGCCCACCTGCTATCCGGTGGACCAGCACCTGATGGAGCTATTGGTAATGATTGACGCGCTCAAGCGGGCCTCGGCGGCCAGGATCACGGTAGTGGTGCCCTACTACGGCTACGCCCGTCAGGATCGCAAAGACCGTCCCCGCGTTGCCATCAGTGCCAAGCTGGTTGCCGATTTACTCACCACAGCGGGCGCCGATCGTGCCCTTTTTGTCGACCTGCACGCCGCCCAAATCCAGGGCTTTTTCAATATTCCCGTCGATCACCTCTACGCCTCCCCCGTCCTCGTCAGCTACTTCCGCGAGCTCAACCTTCCCAACCCTACCGTCGTGTCACCAGATGCTGGTGGCGTGGAACGGGCTCGCTTCTTCGCGCAGAAGGTGGGCGCACCCCTCGCCATCGTCGACAAGCGCCGCACCGACATGAATGTCACGGAAGTGATGCACGTCATCGGCGACGTGGCAGGCAAAACCTGCCTCATCATCGACGATATTGTTGACACCGCAGGCACTCTGGTTAAGACGGTAGACGCGCTCTACACCGCCGGCGCAGCCACCGTATATGCATGCGCGAGCCACGCTGTGCTCTCCGGTCCGGCCATCGATCGCATCGCGAATTCACGTCTGGAGCAGCTTGTAGTCACCAACACTGTCCCTTTGCGCGAGGCGGCGCAAAAACTCACCGTGGCGACAAGCGACGCACCGCAGAAGTTACCCAAGATCAAGGTCCTCACCATTGCCGGCCTGCTGGGCGCGGCCATCGAGAGCATCCATATGGAAACCAGCGTAAGCACGCTGTTCAATTAAGCATCCACCTCGGCTGCCAGGTTTGATCCGGCGGTCGCGAACAAAGGGAGCGGAACAATCAAATTCGAAGTAGCAGTGAAAACTAGCAGCTGGAAGCTAGCGGCCAGAAGCCGCTTCACCGTGCCCGATATCAGAAACGAGAGAGCAAATGCCAGAGGTAGTCATAGCTAAGCCCCGTGAGGGCAAGTTCAACAAGAATGCCGCTCGCCGTGTGCGCGTCGCGGGCAAAATTCCCGCTGTGCTTTATGGTTCCGGGCATGACCCGGTTGCAGTTGAAGTGGATCCCAAACAGATTTCCCGGATCCTCTTTTCAGAGTCTGGCCATAACACGATTTTTGACGTCGAGATTGCGGGTAACCCGACCGCGAAAGCCATGATCGTCGATTGGCAGCGCGAGCCCATCAAGGACCAGCTTATCCACATCGATCTGAAACGTATCGCCATGGATAAGGCGATAGAGGTCAGCGTCCGCGTGAAGCTGCTGGGCATTCCTGCCGGAGTGAGAACTGCGGGTGGAATTCTGGACCAGGTGCTGCGTGAAGTCGAAATCGAGTGCTTGCCGGGAGACATCCCCAGCCACATTGACGTGGACGTCAGCAATCTGGAGCTTTGGGGTTCGCTGCGCATAAAGGATCTACCTCACTCGGGTTCCATCAAGTTCCTCAATTCCGAGGACGCGACTGTAGCCCACGTCGTCTCGATTCGCGAAGAAGTGGCTCCAGCTGCTGAGGTTGAGGCCGCTGCTGCCGCTGCGACAACGGCGGAGCCAGAAGTGTCCAAGAAGGGCAAGACTGACGTCGAAGCTGCACCGGCGGCGGGAGCGAAGGCACCGGCAGCAGGAGCAAAAAAGTCCGAGGCGAAAAAGTAACCTTTGGCTGAGGCAAGTGAATCCTGCGGGTTGTATGGTTCGTTGCCCGGTCCCTTTTTGATTGTGGGATTGGGCAACCCCGGTCCGGAATATTCTTGGACGCCGCATAACGCGGGATTCATGGCAATCGACCGCATCGCCCAGCAAGAGGGGGTTGTGGTCCAGAACCGGCGATGCCGGGCCGTTACTGCTACTTGCAGAATTGCAGGACGGGAAGTGGTTCTGGCCAAGCCGGAGACCTTTATGAATCTGAGCGGGCTGTCAGTTGCCGCTCTGATTCTGGAGTTTGAAGCGAATCCGGCAAAGGATTTGCTCGTGATTTATGACGAGTTGGATTTGAAGCTGGGGACCTTCAAAATCAGGGAGAGGGGATCGCCGGCGGGGCACAACGGAGCCCGCAGCGTAACCGGCGCCCTGGAAAATCAGGAGTGGTTGCGCCTGAGAATCGGAGTCGGTCCAGACCTTCCACCCGAGGCTATTGCGGCTGGTGGCGGCAAGCGTCTGGGCAAGGACTATCTGCTCTCGCCGATGCGCAAAGCGGATTTGACGGTTCTGGACGAGGTGTTGGACCGGGTAGCGACGGCTACGCGGCGCCTCATCGAAGAAGGGCCAGGACCGGCGATGAACGAGTTTAACCGCCGCGAGTAGTTTGTCCGGCGTTGAAAGATGCAGAGTACGAAGCCGCCAAGGCGAGAGAACGGTTTTCCATCAAGCGAATGGAATTCCTCTCCAACCGGCGGTGAATGCCGGACCCTGAGTGCCCGGCGGAAAAGGAATGCAGATGCCCCGTTTGTATGAAGTGATGTTCATTATCCGGCCTGACGTGGCCGAGGAGGATGTCGACAAGCTGATCGCCGGCTTCTCCACCACCGTTACCGGTGGCGGCGGAGTGGTGAAGACTGTCGAAAAGATGGGCCGGCGCAAGCTCGCTTACATGGTGCGCAAGTTCAATGATGGCAACTACGTTCTGCTGACCGTCGAGGCCAATGGTGCGGTGGTGTTGGAATTGGAACGCCGTCTGCGCGTCACCGAGCCGGTGATCAAGTTCATCACCGTGCGCATCGACGAAGAAGAGAAGCGTCTTGCCAAGGTAAAGGCCCTGCGCGGCACCCGCCGCAAGGTAAGCACGGAACATGCAGCCCCCGCCACGCCGGTGCCTGTCGCCGCTCCCGTAACCCCCGCAGCGGTTCCGGTAGCGGCTGAGGTTGCAGCTCCGGTTTCGGCCAGCGCCTAGCAGTTCTACGAATTGCCGCTGCCAGAACTCCCCTGGGACAACTGGCGTCGGCCTGATCCTGTCTCCCGAGTCCGCCAAGCGGATCCACTGGGAGCAAAGAGAGTGAAGAGGAAACACCATGTCTGAAGAGACTCCTGGAAGGGCGCCCGAGACGGGCGCATCAGCACCCCAAGCAACATCCGAGTCGGGCCCCGGCTCAGGTCAAGTCCGCTCTGGCGGACGGCCATCATCTGGCGGTCCCGGCGGACGGCCCTCGGGTGGACCTGGCGGACGCGGAAAGTTCTTCCGCCGCAAGAAGGTCTGCAAGTTCTGCACCGAGAAGATTGACGCGATCCCTTACCGCGATGTTCGTCTGCTGCAAGGGTTTGTGGCAGAGCGCGGCAAAATCGTACCGCGTCGGCTCACAGGCGTTTGCACCACGCACCAGCGTCGCCTGACCCGCGCGATCAAGCAGGCTCGGAACATCGCCCTGCTGCCGTTCGCCACGCGGCACTAACTCTCAACCCGGCAATCGTCAGTCGGCTTCTTGCTCATTACGTCGGCGCCTTCGTCTCGAAAAGTGACCTCGATCGAGCTTGAGTTGACGGGTGACAATCTTTCCGGTGTGAGAGCTTTACTCTGCGCGGCGCGCCTCCGGGCGTGGTATCTCGTCCAAAAGACAAATGCGCCCACGGCATCGCCGCCCGCAAAAAATGGAGAGTTCGTTATGGAAGTAATTCTGAAGGAAGACGTAGCCAATCTGGGCCACCGCGGTGATGTGGTGAAGGTTGCAGAAGGCTATGGCCGCAACTTTTTGCTGCCTCGCAAGCTGGCACTGCAAGCGACTTTGGCGAACAAGGCCGTTATTGAACAGATGAAGTCGGCCGCTGCCCGGCGGTCCGCAACTGAGAAGGCGCAAGCGGAGGCGCTCGTCGCTAAGCTTGAACCCGTTGTGCTCAGCTTCACCCGCAAGTCGGGCGAGAACGGCCAACTCTTTGGCTCTGTCACATCTGCGGACATCGCCGGAGACCTGCAGACCAAAGGCTTTGAAGTGGATCGCCGCAAGATTCAGCTGGCCGAGCCGCTCAAGAGCCTCGGCGACTTCAACGTTGCCATCAAGCTGCATCGTGAGGTCACCGCCCACCTAAAGGTCAAGGTAGTAGCGGATGCCACAACTGAAGCTCCTGCCGGCGAGCCCGTTGCGGAACCAGCCGCAGCCAAGTAGTTACAATTCATACGCACCCTCGCCGCTTCTTGGCTCGCAGAGCAGCGGCAAGTGTGTTTCTAGGCGGCGTGCGCAGCGTGGGCAGCTTGCTCCGCCATTGACAGATTGTGTAGCTGCTTGGGTCTGGAAAGGCAGATCCAGCTTCGCGGGGGAAATCGATACAGCGGTTTCCTAAAAGATCTTCTTCTCCGGGGTGCCACCGGAAAGCGCCACGAGCTTCTTGACCGCCTTATCCATCGAATTCATAAAGTCAGGGATTGCGTCTGCTTTGGAATGGGAAAAGAACAATCGAATTCTGTTCGAGGCAGCGCTGGGATTGATCTGATTTCGCTTGTCGTAGCAGACCCTCGCCTTCTTCCCGCTCTGCGATGTAAGCGTGAGCCGCAACAGTTCGTCACGCGGATGGTATGTGTCGCTTGGATCTACTGCCTCCCACAAAGCGCTGTTCGCGTCGATGGCATTCAAAAAGATGTCGCAGTGGCCGTCGGGCTGAGTAATCGACATGATCGACGTGGCCGGATCAAACGAGACTTCCAAGTTGTCATTGAGTCCGTCGTCTGGGCTGAGGGAAAGAAGCTTTCCACGAAGATAGTCGAAGAGATCCTGTTGAGTGGGTTCGGGCTTCGGATCTGGTTTTTTTGCCTTATGTGCTGGCGTTGTCGGCGGAGCGGTCTGTGCCACAACAACGGGCTTTGCAGGTTGCGACTGCCAGTCGGGCGGCACGGATTGCTGAGTCTCGGACGTCTGTACCGACGACAATCCATGTAGCACTGTCTCAATCGAACATGCAGACAGATTCAGAAGCAATACTGCGGTACAGACACATACCAGTTGCGTCATCGGTCGAGTCCTTTTGGCTTTTGCCAGATATTCCAATGCTCCCACCCGCCGGCGCGCGGCGGAAATCCAGAGGGTGAGACAAGAGCCCGCCCGATCTCGATCACGATATCTGCCGTGAACTTACCCCGCACGGGGAGAGTATAACGCTGTTTCTATTGGATTAGCATCCAAAGTCACCAACGGCTGGTTACGGTTGGTGTACAGCGTTGGTACCGCCGCCAGCAAGCTCCGGGTGTAAGGGTGCGCCGGATCTGCGAGGAGCTCTCTCGAAGACCCTGTCTCCACCACCTCACCCGTGCGCATTACCGCGACCCGGCCAGCCATCTGGCCTACCACCGCCAAATCGTGCGAAATAAAGAGCATGGCCAGCCCATACTGCCGCTGCCGCTCCTTTAACAATTCCAGCACCTGTGCCTGAACAGTCACGTCCAGCGCCGTTGTAGGCTCGTCCGCAATCAGCAGTCGTGGCCTGTTGATCAACGCCATAGCGATCAGAATTCGCTGTCGCTGCCCACCTGAAAACTGGTGCGGATAATCACCGTAACGCTCGGCTGCATCAGGAATCGCAACAGCCTCCAGCGCTTCAATCGCTTTGCGCCTCGACTCCCGTCCGGTCAACGAGGAGGAGTGCGTTCGGTAACCTTCCGCCACCTGCTGGCCAATTTGCATCACCGGATTCAGAGCTGTCATCGGCTCCTGAAAGATCATAGCGATCTCCCGGCCTCGTACGCGTCGCAGGCTGTTAGCCGGTTGCCGAAGCAGGTCAATCTCCGCTTCGGCTTGCTTCCAAAGAATTAACCCCGAAACTCGTGCGGCCTGTCCCAGCAATCCCAGGATCGCCATTGCTGTGGCGCTCTTGCCAGATCCGGACTCACCCACGAGCCCAAGCACTTCGCCTTCATCGATTTGCAGGCTAATGCTGCGTACGGCTTCGGTCGCTCCGAAGCGAATACGCAAGTCTCGAATGTCGAGCAGCGGCATAAACCCATCGTAGTGCATCCAAACCCGCAGAGAACAGGCAGGTTGTCGCCGAAGTCGGTACTCTGTCGAGCCTGCTTTTCCGTCGGATCTGAGCCTCAGAGGCAACACCGGACGCCATTGATTCATCTCTACTGCGAGCGAAGAAGGGATTTGAGTATGAAACTAAAATGGACCATTCTTTCAGTTCTCGCAATGTCGCTGATGCTGATAATGCTCAGCCCAGTCACGGCCAAGGCATCTGCAGCCCCCCTGGGGCATGTTTCTCCCAGCTATGCCCAGGACCGCGATGACCACGGTTGGGATGTCCCGCCGGCAGAGTTTCGGGAGATCCAACGTCGGGGCTTTCACGATGGGGTCGAGGGTGCACGCAAAGACTTCGACAATCACCGCGCTCCCAATGTGAACAATCGGGACGAGTATCGTCATCCCCACGTCTCGCCCAGCGCCCTGGATGACTACCGTGAAGGTTTCCGGCGCGGCTACGACGTGGCCATACACCATCTGATGGGAGATCCCCGCTAGCAGGAAGTTATGTTCACTGCGATGTCTTTGTGTGCAGATGAATTTGAGCGGAGAAATGAAGAGCTGATTGGAGGTTGAGGCGTGCCATTGGTAACTGTGGTTATTACTTTGCTCGTCGTCGGAGTCCTGCTATGGCTCGTAAATACCTACGTCCCCATGCAAGGAACGATCAAGGGACTCCTAAACGCCGTTGTGGTGATTGCGGTTGTTCTTTGGCTCGTGAACGTTTTTGGGCTATATCACTACATCACCCAATTTCACGTTGGACAACAATAACTAGGTTGGCAACAAAGCATATGTCGAAGAGCAGATTTGGATTAGCAGGCACTCTTCCAAAGCATGGGAGGGAATCGCTGGTCCCCTCCCGCGCCCGCCCATGAAGTTACTGCACGTCGCTCACCTTACCGTCTTTGAAGGTGACCTTCATGCCGCTGTAGTAGTAGATGATCTTGGGTCCCAGATTTGCAATCCTCGTCGGCGCACCCATTGCCGCTTTTACCTGGTCAGTGGTCTGCCCCAACTCAATGGATGCGGGTTGAGCCGGAGCGGCTGGCGCAGCAGGAGCACCCGGAGCTGCACTTGCCTGCCCGCCGCTGTCCTGCGCCGCTTCCGCTGTCACATCCTTCTCAGCTTGGTCACTCTGCTGATCCGCCTGCTGGATGTCAGCGCCGGGATTTGGCTCCGGAGGAGGCGCCACGGCGGCATACGTCGCTGGAGCGGTCGGGCCTGCAGCCGATGGAGGAGCCGCCGGCAAACCACCGGTGCCCTGCTTCGCTTGCAGATCCTGAAGTCCCTGATCAATCGTCTCCCGCATGTGATTCTGCATCTCCTGCAGGTCGGTCAACTGAACCTGGACCGTCAGTGAGATCTGGCACTCTGGCTGCCCCTTGCTGGAAAGGACCACCAGGTTCGCCGACGTCGCATCGGATGGAGGTGGCTCTCTCAACTGCAGAGTGTCGCCGTCACTCACCGCGCATTCTTGACCAGAAGTATCCGTCACATCCAGGTTGCCACCGGCAACAAACACATGCGGACGGCCGTCGCTCAGAAGACGTGCAATGCCGCTGGAACCGGGATCTACGTCCTGCTGCTGCGCATTCTGCCCCGCTTCCTGATTCTCAAGTGCCAACTGATTTCTCACCTCATCGGCGATCATCTGCTTTACTTCGGGGGTAAGCACCGGAGCTCCACCTGCCGGAGGCGCAGCAGCAGCCTCAGCAGCCTCCTGGTGCGCTGCGTAGGCTGCCTGAAGATCCTGCGAGATGATGTAATCCGTCAGCCAGAAAGCTGCCGAAGGATATACTGGGTACGGTTGGAAGTAGCCGCCGTAGAACCCGAACCACGGATTGCCAACCCCCCATCCCCATCCGAAGGCGATTGGCACTGCCCACGGGTTATATGCCCATCCATAAAAAGCGGGACGGAAGTAGAAACCCGGCGCGTAGACGTTCAGGTAAAGTCCGCGGTATCCGTAGCCCCGGTAAAAGCGATCATAGGCACGGCCATGGTAGTAGTAGGAACGCCTTGCGAAGTCGTGGCCGTGATAGTGGTATCCGCGCTCCACATATCCTCGACGTCCACGCTCTGCGTATACACGGCTGCCGTCATGACGCTCCATCGACACTCTGCGCCCGCCGCCCAGTCCGTGGTGCACATCCATTCCTCTCCGTGCATCGTGTACATCACTCACTCTGCCACCCGGCCTGGTGCGGACCGCGCTGCCGCTCCGAGTTACATGCTCATTGGCGCCACGGGGCGCAGGGCTGTGGAAAGCCGTGGAGTGCGCAGCACCGCCAGCCGGACCGTGCACGCCGCCCGCTGCTCCGCCAGGGTGTGCACCGCCCGCGGTTGTTGTATGCCCCGTCGTCGTGGTGGTGTGCGTTGTGGTTGTAGTCGTGTGCGTCGTCGTTGTCGTTGTGTGTGCGCCCGTTGTTGTCGTGGTGTGCCCGGCGGCTCCTCCGGTTGCACCATGCGACGCTGTTGCTCCTCCCGCAGGCCTGGCGGGTGCGGCCGCGGGCTTTGCTGGTGCTGCAGCCTTGGGAGCCGGAGCAGCAGGCTTGCTTGTACTGGCGACTGCGCAAACCGAATTGGCTGAAATGATCAGCCCGGCAAGAATCAGTGCTGCGGATCTGCCTCTCATGGCATTGCAAACAAGGTGCTTGGTCATCGAATCCTCATCCCCATTTCATGCCTGCGCTCCTCCCGGATACGCGAGCGTTTTACTCAACGTTGCTGACTTTCCCGCTTGTGAAAGTTACCTTCATGTCTTTGTAGTAGTAGATTTCCTTCGCTCCCAGCTTGGCGAGCCGCGTCGGCTGTCCGAATGCCGCGGTTACTTGATCTTTGGTCTGACCGATCGCGATTGTGGGCGGAGGCACATCGGTGGGCGGTGGTGGCGGTGCGATGGCTGCCATCGGTGTTTGCGCCGGAGCTGGAGCTGGCGCAGCCGCAACCGTCTGTGCCGGCTGGATATTCTGATCACCCTGTCCGCCCTTGTCGCCGTCATCTGCCGGCGCGACTGTCATAAGCTCAGAAATCGTCTTCACAAAATCATCTGGTGAAGGCGTCGAGTCTTTTGCGAATGCGAACTTGATCTCTCCGTAGAAGTGAACCTTATCACCAGAAGGGTTCGATGGATCCTGATACGGATCACTGAACACACTTACAACCACCCCGTCCTTCTGCGGAGTCACTCCGGTTACCCAGAATTTTTCCCCAGCGACAAATTTGCGTGATGCGCAGCCATTTTTGGCAGCATCGGTAGCGCTGCCTCCACTGCCAAATACCGGAATCTTCCCCATGGCCCAGGATTTCGCGGCCGACTTCGCGCGGTTGTTATAATTCGCGGTGAGAGCCCCATTGCTGTAAGTGTTGGAGAAAGCGTAAGACGAAGCCGAACTGCACATCATCAGTCCGTCCTTACGCAGCAAAACAACATCACCAGCCGTGACAATGTCCGTATGGTCTGCCGTTGGTTTAGTCAACTTGATTTGCGAGACGAGTTTCGCCTGGATCGCCGCTCCACTGTCCCCTCCCTGAGCTTCCATGCCAATCGTGAATATCGCCGCTGCCGCGACAAATCCGAGAACACCAAGCCTCTTAACTCGAGCCATATTTCACTTCCGTAGGATGATTTCGGGGATGATTGCTAGACGCCCCAAAAGGTAAATGAAGGTCTTGCGGAAGTCAAGTAAAAGATATGAAGCGAACACGCTGGAAGACTTACAGACTCAACACACTATTGAAACGAATGTTTCGAAGTTTTTCCGTTTTTTTAGTAATAGCTTGGCGGTTACGAATTGAAATTACGCTGATAGAGCTAGAAGGAGAATGCAGGTGATATTGTCCTGACCGCCGCGCTGTTTGGCTAGGTCGACCAAATTCGCGCAGGAAGAATCAAACAAAGACGCGCTGAGAATAGCGGCTATCTCGTCTGCTAGAAGATAGCGAGTGAGGCCGTCTGTCGCTAATAAGACTGCCGTTCCAGATTTGAGATCTACCGAGAAGAAATCAGGTTGAACCTCCGCCGCCACGCCCACAGCGCGCGTAATAATGGACTCCATACCGCGGAGGTCAGCGTTGTGCGCGTTCTCGATGGTCAGAGTGCCATTGCGAATAAGTTCGTTGATATAGGAATGATCTACGGTAAGTTGCACGCACTGCCCACCCTGGATAATATAAGCGCGACTATCTCCCACGTTGCCAAGAATTAGTTTGTCGCCGTCGAGAGCGGCAACCACGGCCGTAGTTCCCATTCCTTTGTTCTCGGGAACTTGCCCGTTCTCCCAGACATCTAGATTTGCAGCGTTGATGGCGATTAGAAGCCTCGTGCTGATGGGGACGGCGGAAGCAGCAGTCTCTGCGAAACTGTTCACGATGGCTGCCACTGCATGCGAGCTGGCAACCTCGCCGCTGGCCATTCCACCCATGCCGTCGCACACTACGTAAATGCCAAGGGTTTCGTTGTAGCCGAAGGCATCTTCGTTGTTGGTTCTCACGCAGCCTATATCGCTGAGAGCAGAAACCGCGATACGAATGGGTGGCGCCGCAGATTGCCCATCAGCGCCTCCGACGTCCGTCGTCGGCTCTGCCATGGAGGCTGCTTCGTAGTGAGTAGGCTCGTTCTTGAGTTCTTCGCTCATGGTCCCACTTCAGTGGTTCCAGAGAGAATCGTCTCTCCGGATGATTATTCTTGCACATTGCAAATTGCCGGTATCAGGTTCTTCCAGCCATACTCTCATGATCCGGTTGCTATCGCGATATAACAATTGCGGTACGAAAGTTGCCATGCTACATGCCATGAGAATCAGCGAATCAGGCTCAATCAGAAGACTTCTCCGTTGCCGCAACATGCAGCTCAATTGGATGCGCGTTAGCGGGCCACGTTGGAAACACAATGGAATCCCTTCATGAACTCAGGATTCAGCAAAGGCGCTCCCGGACCTGAAGCGTCGAACAGAACAATTTCAGGCGCTTGATTATTGAAGCTGAAAGAAAACTTCAAACGATTGGGAGACACCTGCGGGGCAGAAAATCCAAGGTGAAAAACCGACCACGGGCCGGTCATCACCGGCGCCGTATTCTTTTGTGTGGCGAGAGTAATCTTGCTGGATGGCTGCGAAACCCAATGAAAAGTGGCCGATTGACCTCCTGCACTGATCTGCTTGCCATCAATGTTCAACACAGCTTCGGAAACGCCCGGTGTCTTGACTTCGCTGAGCGTAAAGTCGAGCGAAGGTTGGTTTCCACCGCCGGGAAATAGCGTCGAGGATATCCTCTGCGAATTCGAAAGGAAGCCTAAGAACGCCGGGCTAATGTGCACGGTCGAACCCGGCGCAGGTACGTACTGAGAGCCTTGCAGAACCGCCAGCGCCTTGAGCGATGAGCCGAACTGCGCAAACGATCCTGTCCCCGGCGCGAAGACCTGTGCAACTTCGTCGGTGGAGGCTTCCGTGGTTGACTGCGGATTGAACGGGAACTTCGCAAGCAGAGGTCCGATTTGCGCGCAGAAAGCTTTGGCGCCTCCGCCCGCAGCGTTGGCCGGAGCCTGCGCAGCCAAATTCTTCGCCGACTCGATGGGTGCTTCGAGCAGAGTGAAACTAGTCTTGTCCAGTCCGGCAGAATCCGGAACAAAGCCGTTGCGCAAGGTCTCCGTCGCCTGTTCAGCCATAAGTGCAGCCTGTACCACGGGCATAGCAGCAGTGGGATCGTTTGCGCTGGTGGGGTTCAGAGAAAGTGTCTTCACCGACCCTTCCAGCCCTTGCAGCGACTGAATGTAAGCCTGGTTTGTTTGCGCGATAAAGCGATTGTCAGGACTGGAAGGTGGAACAACGGATTGCGGCGCCTGGAAAGCGCTCGAAATATCCGTCGAGGCCACACCGGTGTTGACAGAGATCAGCGCGAACAACTCCAACATCGCGGAAGTATTCGAGTCCAGCGCGCCAAGCTTGATGCCGGCATCGGCGAAATTCTTATAGGGAATGAACTGCGCCTTAGTGAGGTAAGTCCGCCAGGTCTGGATGTAGTCAGCAACGTATGCCGCTTTCAACTGAACAGAGAGCGCTGCGCGATCGATCGGTGGCCCGGATGAAGGACCCAGGACCCATTCTTCTCCGCGGAAATAGGGGTCGGGGTGCAGGATTGCGTCTTGCATGAAGGCAAAGCCGCCCTTGGTGAATGCGCCTTGTACTGGATAGTTGTCAAAGATGTATTGCGACGAGCCGGGGAATTTGTCGTTGAAGCTGAGGCCGGGAACCTTGTGGTTGGCTGCCGCAAGCATGCTTTGATACACGTGCTGGAATCCCTGGAACCCATTGAGATAGAAGCGCGCATGAGCAATCACAACATCGTTTTTCCCGCCCGCTGCATTGGCCATGCACGACGACTGTCCAGGCAGAAGATTCGCATAGAACTGGAACTGCGTCTGCGCAAGTTGGGATAGGTTGGGATCGGGCGTATTGTTGCCGGCCCACTCTGTCAGCAGAGCGGCGGGCAGGAAATCCACCGTGTCCTGCGCCGTGTCCGGATCAGGATTCGAGGCTGTGATCAGGTAGGCTTTCAGCGGCCTGTACGTCGCTCCATAGTCCGAGTCGGGAGCTGGTGTCGCTGGCACTGCGCGCAGCTTGCCAAGTATGTTCTCCTGCGTCGGAGCCAGCAGAAGTGTCCGGAATTTGTTCGCATAAGCCTGGCACGCAAGAGGGTAGAGAGCATCGCCTTTGTACAATCCCAACCTGGCCATGACGGGCGGACCATCCTTGCGATAGCCCTCAAGCTCTGCTACTACAGCTCGGAGCTTGTCGAGCGATTCGAGGTCGCCCACAGCAGCGGATGTTCCCGAAGAAACAGGGGAGACTGGAGCCGCCGCGGCTTTTGCCAGGCGTTCTTCAAGCGCACGGTTCTTGAAGAACGAAATAGTAATCAGCGAAAACACAATCAGAATGATGACGCTCGCAGTCGCCAGCAGCGCGCGCTTCAGAAAGCTGGTGCGGGTACTGGCTCGGCTCGTCTCCAAAGCCGACTCGTCCGCGAGCAATATCTTCGAAAACAAGTGCGGAAGGAAAACCCATTGCGCCACCTTGCGCGTTCCACCTCGCCGAGATTGCGGCACCTGGTCCGGTTGTTGCAAGGAGGCGAGAGAGAAGATGCGCGTCGCCCCCGCGTTGACCGGCGCTGCAGCCTGGGGCTGAACCAGACCAACTTCCAGAACATCCTCCACCACGTGAGCGCGCATTCCTGCGAAGAAGAAACCACGCAGAAATGGATTGACGCCGATCTGGCTCGGACGCGCAATTTCCGCGAGGAACGAAACGATGCCCGCACGCACTTTGCGCAGATCACGCGGAAATTCGTAGGAACGCGCAAGGCTCTGGAGCTCGCCGCCGCGCGAAAGGATGTCGATCCGGAACTCGCCCAGGGCGTAGATAAGCTGATCGAATCGAGCCCCGATCAGCGCCGTAGCCTGTTCGGTATAGAGACCGGCGCCGGTTGAAAGCGATGACAGGAGAGATCCGATCGGAAGCTTGACTTCCTCGTCCGAGAGCCTGCTCACGTACTCAGCAAACGGCGTGATGTTGTCGAGCTTTGTGAACAGCACATAGATCGGCAGCGAGATGCCGAGCGTCTGCGAGAGCTGGCGTAGACGCTCGTTGAGGCCCTGGGCCAGCACGCGGATCTGTTCGGAGGTATTGGGAGCCAGAATGCGCTCAATGCTTACGCAGACCACCACCGAACGCGCGGGAAGACGGCTGTCGCCAAATACGGAACCAAGACGCGCGGGAATCGTCGCTCTGACCAGCCTCAACCACAGAGGCCCTTGGCGCAGCAGCGCACCCCCAGCTTCGACAAGCACGTAGTTACCAGCCAGCCACAGATTGGCAAGCTGGGTGGGCACCACAAGCCCATCCCGATAAACGTTGCCTGCAATTAATTCGGGGTCAAGACCGGACTGAAGCACGGTCTGAGTTTTCGCGGAGTTCTCGTCACCGATGACATAAATGAGGGGTAGTGCAGCCAGCGATTTTGCGCCCGAGCGATTGGCCTGGCGAACCTTGGCATCTGCATCGCGAAGCAGCGTACTCAGGTTGATGGCATCAGGCGTCTCAGGCCCCAGAGACCCCGAGGAACCGCCGCTCACTTTGTGCAGGTACCAGACCACGAAGGCAATGGTCAAAGCTCCCAGTAATCCAAGGATGACGCAAAACAGTATCAACTTTGTGCCTTCAAAGTGCAGCGCAATTGCCCCCACAATCACTAGGGCCATATAAAGAACGAAAACCAGTATCCCAATCAGTACGCGTTTCATAGGGATAACTCCGCAAGGCTGGTTGCACGATGAATTGCGACGTTTGGGGTAGCTTGTTGATTGATTTCAGAGATCGTCGGAATGGACTGTCCAAGAATTACAACGTATCCCGCGTAGGCCAGAATGGTCAGCACAGCAAGGACGACTGCAGCGATAGTCAGGCGACCGACCCAGGGATCACGCTTCGGCGCAGGTGGTGCGGCCGGGGTCTCTGCCGGCCGAAAGAGAGCATATGCGCCGCGAATACGAGCGATCTTGTCGCGAATCCGCTGCAGAACGGAGTGAATCTCCGAGGTGTCTCCGAAGGCGTACCGTCCGCGATAGCCCAGCAGCAGGCAGAGCGCATGCAACTCCAGTACATCCGCGACCTCAGTAGATTCGGAGCGATTCAGCAACTCGGTGACATTGCGAAAGAACAATTCGCCTGCGAAGTGTCCGCCGAACATCTCTTCCTGCAGCGGACGTCGGGCCCAATCGGCAAAGGTGGGGTCTTTGGAATTCAGCACACTTTCATCGAGGAATCCGATGATTGCGTAGATGGCCATTTTGGAAGCGTCATCACTGTACCCCATCGCGGAAGCGTCCTTGACCGCTGCCGAGATCATCTTGCGCAATGTGGCGCGAAACGTCTCAGCGTTTTCGACATGCTGCACGAAGAACCGGGTTCGCAGGATGACTGTAAAAACTTCCTGGAAAGCCAGCGCCAGGTTGCTCGTCTTTGTCTCTTGAGGAACAGAAGCTGGGGAAGCAGTCATTATGAGGCCTCCATGATGATGGTCACTTCAAAGGTTGCGTCGCCAAGATCGCCGGGCACATACACGCCAACCTGTTTCGTTTGGAGAATATGTTGCCAGCATGCGCCGCTGAGGGATATGGAAAAGTAGTGCATATCCGCCTGCGCGTGCAGCGCAGCAGGTGGCACGGGAACGTGCATGAGCTCAAGACCGGGAAGCGCGCGCTGCACCAGCTTCGTAACTCCCTCCGCTGAGCAGACTTTCACGAGTGCCGGCGTTTGGCGAAGGATCACCGAGTCAGCCACCGAAGAGCGAACGCCAAAGATCCATCGCGAACGCCGGAAGCATCGCTCATCCTTCACATCGGCCACATGGATATAACTGTCCGCTTTGCGAAACTGCAGAGTGACGCTGTTCGATGGAGATACCACCTCGAGATATCGCCGAATTAGAGCATCCATCTCTTTGAAGGTGGAAGTCAGATCCCGATGCCGGTAAGCTGGTATCTCCTCTTGATTCGATTCGAGAGCAAACGTGCTCAGCGCTCCTGCAAGCCGGGCAAGATCCCGGTAGACGTCCTCGGGATGACTGCGCCGGTCCTGAAGATGATGGCGCAGCGCCGGCAGTGAGGAACCGAGCGCATGGAGAAACCAGTAGTTGGCGACGTCCAGAGCGGATGTGCCAAGTTCAAAGCCGCCGGAACTCTGCCGCGTATTTCGTGTAGACACGATCTTTTCTTCGATCGCCTGAGCAAGCCGGTGGAGCAGCAGAACCAGGCTTTCGCTCGCGCTGATGCGCAGGCAGGGTGGAATAAAATCAGGGTCGCTAGCAAACCCTCCCTGTCCATCGCGGAATACGCGCGCTATTGGGAACGAAATCGCATCGGCGGCAAGCTGAGCCTCGCTCACCAGCACCAGGTTCTTACGCGCGAAAGAGATCGTGGACTCGCCTTGGCCAGCGGAATCGTCTCTGAGTGTACGTTGTACGGCGCTGTACCGCGTGCTCGAGCCGCCGCTATGGTCGCAGTCGAGACCTTGGTCTTGGCGCGGCGGAATCGCCAGGTAAAGAATGATCTCGCTGTCAATGGATGAGAACAGGTTGTTCAGGTGCGCAGGATCAGGCACGCAATCGCAGTCGGGCAGATCGAAAATCAGCCCATCGGGTAGAATGCCCGATGCGAAGCTCAGAATTGCCAAGCCGTTCCGCATCGACTCAGTATCGAGCGAGTAATGGAGAACTCCCCACGGATCCTGGCGCAGATTGGAACTGAGAAACCAGAGCGTGTCTTCAAAGTACCGGCTCTGCGTCTGGAAATGATGCGGACCGAGATGCATGCCTTCTGACCAGACGACCCGCGACAGGAATTTCATAGTTGGGAGTCCACCATGGGAGAGTGCCAGAGATCGGGCTCGCACCCGGACGCGCTAGGTGCGAACATTCAGCGACTGGAGCATGACCTTCCTACATCGAGCATGCCGGGTATCCGGACAAGACAAGAGAATTCTTCGATGAGTCTATTCGTCCGGTAGAGTGAGGCGCAACCGCATTCTACCCAAAATCTTTTCAGATAAATAGGTAAATCGGGGCGACGAATTAGTTTATGCTACCCGCATTGAACCGGAGGCCTGACAAGTATGGACAAACCGATGACACCTGGTGGACCCGTAGGTTCAAAGCCTCCGGGGCCTGATAATTCCGGTTCCAATCAGGACTTTGGAGCAACAGGCGCCTTTGGGACAGTGATGGTGCCTGAAACGGGAAGAGAGTTGTCGAACTCTGCACCCGAGCCTGGCCTTCTGGACAGGTTGACCGCCGAAGCTCCAAAACAGCAGCCTGTTCCGCAACCACAGGCCCCGACGCCGGTTGCCGAGCCTGTAGTCCATAAGGTTGTATTCGGCGGTGGCGCGGCAGCGAGTTCGCCTGAACTTCTCGATCGCATGCGCATGGCATCCGCTGAGCGTGCCGCCACTCCGGAAGTGGCCCCGGAGTCCAGTTCTAAAGGGAGCGGGGGGTTCACCGAGTTGCTGCGAACGTTGGGAAATGAGTCGCCTGCGTCTGCCGTAAAGGAGCCCCTCAAGTCCGAACCTCCGCGCCCAGCGGCAGACTCGGGATTCACTTCCTTGCTTCGAACGCTGGGGACTCTGGAACCCGCAGCGCCTCAGGTTGCAAGGACAGTTCCTCCGGCTCCACCATCATCATCGGCTCCCTCTTCGGGTGGATTTACGGAGTTGTTGCGCGCGGCGCCAATAGCAAGCTCCGCAGTTGAGCCTCCGCGAATGTCAGTTGCAGATGCCCCCGTTCCGGCAACTCCGGCGCCAACTGAAAACCAGCCCGGAGCTTTCACGCAGCTATTCGGAACATTCGGAGGCGCAGGCGCTACCTCTTCAGCGCCACCACCGGAAGTCCGCAGCACCACAGCTCCCCCTCCCGCAACCGCAGGTTCATTCACGCAGATGCTGTCGCTGGAGCAGCAATCCGCTCCGGTTCAACCTGTCTATCGCGAAGAGCGCCGGCCAGCCACAGCCAGCCTCGACTACGGTCTCCCACCTTCCACGGAAAACCCCGCGCAGGGAAGTCGCAGTCCGTTCGCGTTGGCGCCACCACCGCCAGTCGAAAGCACTGCGCCAAGTTCTGGAGTGGGCATCACCCGCCTGATTCAAATGCTGGATCAACCCTCAATGCAGTCGTCGACACAACCAGTTTCACGCCAGGAGCCCGTGCCAGTGAGCCCACCGCGGGGTGCTGAACCGGGCATCTGGACGCAGACATTCGCTTCTTTGGCTACGCCCAGTGAGCCTGCCGCTCCACCTGCGTATCCTGTTTCGCGGGAACCTCAGTACCCGGCATTCGTGAATCCGCCCGTTTCGAGTCCGTCGCCGACGGTTCCTGCCGCCTCGGGGCCAAGCGAGTTCACACGGATTCTGGATGCCTCACGGATGCGCGAGCTTGCAATGCGTGGAGGTGCAGGCGCGCAGAACCCAACGCCTCCGCCGCCCCCGCAGAGTTCCCCTCCTGCACCGCAATTTGCGCCACAATCAGTGCCTCCCCTCATGTCGCACTTTCCAATTCCACCTCAACCTGCGGGCATGCTGGGAATGGGAGGCATGCCTCAGCAGGGCGGGTTTCCGCCACCACCGGCTTATCCCATGCAATTCGGGGCACAGCCCGGAGCGATGCCTACCGCCCCAGGCAGTATGCCACATCAACCTGGAATGTTCACTCCGCCGCCCCCGCCTCCACTCCCCCCCGTTCAGCAGGCTCCGCCTGTCAAGCCTCCTGAATTGGCCGCGGCGAAGACGCAACAGTTGCTAGTAATTATGGGTGTTGTGATCATCGTCCTATTGATCGCAATCCTTGTGACCGTGATTTTTCTTATGAAGCACTAGCCCAAGCAACAGAGACAATGCCGATGCTTCTCGGTAGAAAGGCTATCTCTTCTGCGTAGGCCTCACCCCAATTGCCGTGGAGCTTTTCAGACATGCGGGTACTAACTCTAGCAGATAGACAAGGAGCACCAGATGGTAGTTTTTTCAAAGATTATGTTATCGGCAATCTCTTCGAAACGAAAGTAAATAAGAACTTCGTTTCTTGGAAGGAAACCCCAACCTGCTAAGTGGCTTGGGCAAGAAGAATAATGAGTTCCATCTGCGGATTCAGAATCTCGGCTGGCGCGTAGACTGCGAAATTCCGCGCGCGCAACACCGATTCCCAGACCGGGCCGCCTTGTTCAATGGCGAAATATTGGTGCCGCAGTTTTACAGGAATCGACCGCGGCGGTGGCGACACATGCTGCAGTCGCAAACCAGGCAGCGCGTTACGCACCAGCGTCTCAAGTTGAGTTGCTGAGCATGCCTTGAGCAGCTTCCGCGATCGGTCGATCAAATCCGCGTCGCGGATGTCCGCCGAGACTGCGAGATAGAATCGCGACCCCTCAAAGTAAGCATCTTTATCGATCGACGTTGCGTAGATGGTATCTCTTACCAGCTTCAGTGGCAACGCGACGAAGTTACTGGGCACCACGGTCTCGAGCATGATGCGGATAAGTCGGTCAAGCTCTCCAAAACACGCGCCAAGCTGTTCGTGATTGTATGCTGGGAGATCCTTGGGTGCGATCTTGCTGGAGAACGCAGTCAGCGCTCCCGCCAGGTCAGAGAACTCATTGAATAGAAGCTCTGGTTGAACATTGGTCGACTCCAGCAGGTGCCTCAAGCCGGGGAGATGACTGTTGATCGTGTAGAGAAGCCAGAAATTCGCAACGTCGGAAGCCGTAAAGTCCGCTAGCGACTGATTCTTCTGTCGCCGACTAGCGGAGAGCTGGCTGCTGCGCGCAATCAACAGCTCAACCATATTGCTCAGAATGCGCTTCAGTGTGGGGTGCGCGTGGATATCGATCAACGGAGGAATATACGCCGGGTCGACCTGGTACATGCTCGTCTCTGAGCGGAGAATGCGTATTAAGCCCAGCAGAACAGACCCCTCGCGATTCTCGCCCTCCGCGAGAATCTGAAGGTTCTTGCGCGCGACCTGTACTGGCTTCTCTCCAGTCCCGGTATTCTCATCGCGGACCATCAAGAGTTGCGCCAGAAATCGCGTGCTTACCCGCCCTCGATCGACTGAAACGTTCATACCTCCATTCAGGTATTCCGGCACGGCGAGATAAAAGATGCAGCTTGAGCGCCCATCCTGAAAACACTCATCCAGTATCCGGGCCGGCGGCGGATATTCTGACGCCGGAATGTCGATTGGAAGCGCATCGGGGAAGATACCGGAAGCAAGGGTGATCGCCAGCCGCCCTTCTGACAAGGCCTTGGTATCGATCTGAATCTCTCGAAGCCCCCAGGAGCGCGTATTCAGCGAGTCCAGATAAAATCGCGCGCTGTCTTCGACAAAGCGCTCCTGTGCCTGCAAATGCTGGGGTGAGAGAAATGTGCCTTTGGACCAGATCACGGGTTGAAGTTGTCGCATCTTTAAGCAACCTCGACTGAGTATGTCATATTAACGGCTCCGTCGAAACAGTGCCCAAAAGGAAATCAGCGGGGAATCGCGATAACAAGGATGGCAGGCAGCTCGGGCTCAGCTTAGCGAACTGGGACCTACTTGAAATGTGCCACCGGTAATGGCTCTTGTCCAATCCGTCTCACTGGCGAAGCCCAGCAGCGCGACCACTTCAGTCTCCCCGAGTATGTGACTGAAGGTCCAAAGCCTGTCCAGCAATACTTAACCGGAAGCTACGTTTGTGCACCAAACTCGTCGAGTCGTGCACAATTAAGTCACCCGCATTTAGCAATCCTGTCTAGTGAACCAAAGAAACAGCGATCGGAAAAGTCAGTGTAGACACCATCATCCTCGCATAAATCGCTCGTTGAAGTGAAAGTTTTGTCAACCGTAACCCGGTCGAAAGCCGACTTACGTTACCGCCGGATAACTGAAAAATTATCTAGACAGAAAGCGGTTTTTGTGATTTCTTTGGGGTTACCGAATCTCGTCGCATCACCGGAGTGTTATGGCCAGAGAAAGTACGCAGCAGAAACTCAGTCGCGTCCGGGCTCCCCGGGTGCAGATCACCTACGATGTGGAAGTTGGAAACGCTATCGAACTAAAGGAACTTCCCTTCGTAATGGGTGTGCTGGGCGACCTTACAGGACAACCAGAGAAGCCACTTGCCGCCTTAAAGGATCGCAAGTTCGTCGAGATCAACCCTGACAACTTCGACAGCGTGCTCAAGGGCATGCAGCCCCATCTGCAGTTTTCGGTAGAGAACAAGCTGAGTTCCGACCCCAAGGCGGGGCAGGTTGGTGTCAATCTGCACTTTGAAAGCTTCGAGGACTTTTCGCCCGCCAAAGTGGCCGAGCAGGTTGGCCCGATCAAGGAACTGCTTGACCTGCGGACAAGGCTCTCCAACCTGCGCGGAAGCCTACAGGGTAACGACCAACTCGACCAAGCCCTGTTTGACGCGGTTTCAAAGACGGAAGAGTTGAATAAGCTGCGCAGCGAGATGGGTAGCAAGGCGGAGGGAGACAAGAATGAGTAGCCCGGCCAATCCAGTTGCGGCGCAGGCCGCGGAAACAAAGACCACTGAAGTATCGCTCCTCGACTCCATTGTGGCGCAAGGCCGCTTCGGTAAAGATACTGTCGCTCAGGAGCGTGGCAAGGACATGGTTAAGGAATTCGTCAACCAGGTCCTTGAAGGGAAAATGACCCTCAGCCGTGATGCGGAAGCCAGCATTGGCACGCGCATTGCCGAGATTGACCGGTTGATTTCGCTGCAATTGAACGAGGTTATGCATCACCCTGCCTTCCAGAAACTGGAGGGGACTTGGCGCGGTATCAAGCATCTGCTTGACCAGAGCGAGACAAACGACCAGCTCAAAATCAAACTACTGAATGTCTCGAAGAAGGACCTTTTGAGAGATTTGCAGCGCGCACCAGAATTTGACCAGAGCGCCTTTTTCAAGAAAGTCTATGAAGAGGAGTTCGGAGTCTTCGGCGGTGCTCCATTCGCAGCGATGGTTGGAGACTACGAGTTTGGTCGGAGCGGCGAGGATGTCGAATTGCTGGAGCGCGTAGCACAGGTCGCGTCGGCGGCTCACGCACCGTTTCTTACAGCAGCCGGCCCTGAACTCCTGAACCTTTCCGAGTATCAACAGTTGACCGGAATCCGGGATATTTCGAAGGTCTTCGACAGCACTGAGTATGCGAAGTGGAAAGGCTTCCGGGCTTCTGACGATTCCCGCTACGTTGCTCTCACTCTGCCGCATGTTCTGATGCGCGAGCCTTACGGAAAGGACACACGGCAGATTGACGAGTTCGCCTACGAAGAGGGAGTTGACGGTCGCGACCACTCCAAGTATCTGTGGGGCAACGCTGCTTACGCGCTGGCTGCCAGGCTGACGAATTCCCACGCAAAGTACGGTTGGTGCGCAGCCATTCGCGGCGTTGAAGGCGGCGGCCTCGTAGAAGGTCTGGCCACTCACAATTTCCGCACGGATGAGGGCGATCTAGCGCTGAAATGTCCGACCGAAGTCAGCATTACTGACCGTCGTGAAAAAGAGCTGGCCGACCAGGGACTTGTGCCGCTCGTGCACTGCAAAGGAACGGACTACGCTGCCTTCTTCAGTGTACAAACGGCTAACAAACCGAAGGTCTATGACAAGCCGGAAGCCAACGCCAACGCCCGCCTCTCGTCGCAGTTGCCCTACATGCTGGCTATGTCCCGCTTTGCTCATTACCTCAAGGCGATGATGCGCGACAAGCTCGGAAGTGCAATGAGTCGCTCACAGGCCGAGACGTACCTTAATCAGTGGATCGCGAATTACGTCATTATGGATGACAATGCATCCTCCGCGGCCAAGGCGGAAAAGCCTTTGCGCGAGGCTCGCATCGAGGTGGTGGAAGTATCCGGAAAGCCCGGCGCGTTACGTGCTGTGGCGTTTCTACGCCCTCACTTCCAGCTCGACGAACTTACAGTGTCTTTGAGGCTCGTGGCCGATCTTCCTCAACCCGCAGGCAAATAGCCCCGAGATCTCGGTCTGTTGAACCCCATTTCCCTAACCGGCCTTCGAGCAAGGCCCAACGCGAAAGGATTGCGACATGGCAGTTGATTATTTCCTCAAAATTGACGGCATTACCGGCGAGGTGAAGGACCCGAACTTTCAGGATCAGATCGCTCTGAGCAGCTTCAGTTGGGGTGGAGAACAAGTGACCTCGATTAGCACAGCTGCGGCAGGGCACGGAGCGGGAAAGGTGACCATACATCCCTTGGTCGTCACCAAAACCTTTGACAAGGCAAGCGTTCCCCTCTTCAAATCATTAACCGTCGGTACCCATGCTGCAACCGCTACTTTGAGCGCCGTGAAAGCGGGTGCCAATCGCAAGCCGTACATCAAGGTCGACCTGAAAAGCGTATTTGTTACTTCGTATGTCGTCACCGCGTCGGATGAGATCCCAATCGAGAGCGTCACTTTGTCATACGAGCAAATTACCATCGAGTACTTTTCGCAAGACGACAAGGGCACCGTCACTTCCACCGGAAAGGCCGGCTGGAACGTAACTACGAACCAATCATCCTAGGAATCAATGACACCACTTGCGCTTTACCGCGAAGGAAAGCTGCGGGAAGCCATCAAGGCGCTTGGCGACGAGTTGAGATCCAATCCACTCGACGCCAAGCGTCGCACGTTCCTGTTCGAGCTTCTGTTATTTGCCGGAGAGTATGACCGCGCAGAGAAGCAGCTGGATCTTCTGGCCGGGGCGAGTGCCGATGCTGCCGCAGGGACGCTGCTTTATCGAAGTGCGCTGCACGCCGAGCGCACGCGTCAAGCTATGTTTGCGAATCATGAGACTTCTCCGTCCAAAAGCGAGGCGGTTCATGGCGGTTCGTGGAATGGAAAACCCTTCAGCGAGATAAGCGACGCGGACCCTCGCATCGGCGCGAATCTCGAGGTGTTCATCGCCGGCAGCTACAGTTGGATTCCAATCCACTACCTCCGCAGACTTGAGATTGAACACCCCGCCAACTTGCGAGACTTGGTCTGGGCGCAAGCTCGCCTCAACACAAGTTCGGACTTTCGTCTGCAGGAACTGGGTGAGGTCCTGCTTCCAGTTCTTTGTCCGCTCTCTTTCAAGCATCCAGATGAGTCGGTCCACTTAGGACGCGAATCAGCTTGGGAACCTGATGAAGAATTCGGCGAAATCCCCTACGGCGCGAAGATGATGCTCATCGACGGGGTCGAGGTTCCGCTGCTCGAGCTCCGCAGCGTTTCCTGGTTCGCTCCGGAGAAGGAGTCTCAAGATGCCTCTGCGTGAGGATTTGCTTACGCCGATAGCGGGAGAGAGTCCAGCAGGCGAAGACCTTTACTATGACAAGGTCTTTGATCAAGTTAAGGAAGCGCGAAGGGAAGAGGACGACCAAGGTCCAGTCGGAACACTGGCACAGCAGAAGAAAGCAGACTACCGCGCCGTGATTAAGGTTGCGGGCGAGGCGCTGGCCAAGCGAACCAAGGACCTCCGGCTCGCGGGCTGGCTCGTTGAAGCACAAATCAGGGTTGAAGGGTTCTCGGTGCTGGCGTCCGGCATCGATCTTCTCCGCTCACTCCAGGAAACTTTCTGGCCCACCCTCTACCCGCTGATTGAAGAAGGCGGAGACCTGGAACTCCGGATGCTCTCCGTCGAAATAGCCGGAAGGCTGATCGCTGGTGCAGTTCGTAAAGTGCCATTGACCAAGAGCGGTCTAAGCCTGGAGTCCTATTTGGAGTCGCGACTCGTCGGCTACGAGAAAGACGCCACGTCGGATGCCAGGCGGGAAGCGCGCCGGGATGCCGTCGATCACGGCAAACTCACCGCCGAAGAATTTGACCAGGCGTTTGCCGCAAGTCCAAAGAACCTCTATGCCGAAGCGGAAGCTGCGCTCGCGGAATCACTTCAGGCGGCAGACCGCCTCGATGATTACCAGCGGGAAGCCTACGGCGAGAACGCTCCCATACTAACCAACCTCAAGGGCGCTTTGGCGGAAGTTCATCAGGCTGCCGAGTCGCTGCTCAACGAGCGGCGCAAGACAGACCCCGATCCCGTGAAGGTTGAGGAACAACCGCCTGCAGAGGAAGGCCAGGAGGGGCCTGACGATCAGGCGGAGCCGGGTACCGAAGGACCTTCAACAACGCGGCGCAGGACTGCCACTGCGGGAGAGCTGAACGGAATAGCAGACGCCTACGCGCTTGTGGTGGAGAGCGCGGAGTTTCTATTTCAAAAAGATCCCCTCTCGCCCGTGCCTTATCTTGTATGTGCAGGTTTGCGACTCGGGGAAGCTCGCATGCAGGGACCAGTACCTGCGCCAGGTTTTGCAGTCGGGCCAAGTCCCGAAGTCAGGCAATCGTTGCGTGCGCTGGCTAACAAGGGAGCTTGGAAGGAACTGCTGCGCGCTACCCTTCCGATTCTTGCCAGCGAATGCGCCAGGGCGTGGATCGATTTGCATCGCTACGTGTGGCGCGCTGGTCAGGAGACCGGAGCAGAAGCGATCTCGGAAGCTGTCGTGGGCACCGTCAGAAGTCTTCTCGCCGCTCGTCCTGAACTGCGCCACTGGACCCTGGAAGATGACACCGGCGCAGCCAATCCCGAGACGCAGCAATGGCTCGATGCAACCGTTCTTCAATAGCGCAATTTGGATGGTTTTCGGGAGGAAGCGTTGGCCAGAAACAAGTCTGAGCTTCTTGTCACGCAATCGTTGATTGACCGCCTGACCGACCAGGAACAATGGCCGGAAACCCGCGCTGCGTCGATCAGTATGTATCGCGAGTCGCTCAAGCGTGACGTCGAATGGTTGCTGAATACGAGGCAGCTCGTCATCCCTGAGTTAGAGAATTTCCCGGCCACTGAGGTATCGGTTTTGAGTTTTGGCTTACCCGATATTCATAGTTTCGATGGATCGGCGGGCAAAGAGCACAATGCCCTCGCCGTTGCCATCGAGAAGTGCATTCGAACCTTTGAGCCGCGCATCAGTCAGCCTCGAGTTTCCTTGACTCGCACCGACCTGCTCAGCCGGAATCTCAAGTTTCACATCGAAGGCCAGATTGTCTACGAGAACATGAACGAAGACATCAAATTCGACACTGTACTGGAACTGATCAGTGGCGAGTACGAGGTAAAGTAGGTCATGCGCGAGGAATTGCTGGACTACTATGAGCGGGAACTGAACTATCTGCGCCAGATGGGCGGAGAGTTCGCGCGCAAGTATCCCAGGGTTGCCGGCAGGCTCTTGCTCGATCCCGATCGCTGCGATGATCCGCATGTAAGCCGGCTCCTTGAAGGCTTCGCGTTTCTTGCCGCCAGAGTGCATCGCAGGATCGATGACGATTTTCCCGAGATCAGTGAGTCTCTCACCAGAATCATTCATCCGGGCTATCTTCGCCCCACCCCTTCCATGACCATTGTGGAATGCCAGCCGGACCCGGCGCAGGGCAAGAAAGTCGCGGGGATGCGCGTTCCCAAAGGGACGCATCTGGCGACGAAGGCGACCGTCGAGGGCCTGCCTTGCCGCTTTCAAACTGCATATGACGTAGATCTTTGGCCCCTTTCAATTGCAGCGGCGGAGTGGCGTCAGCCCGAACGAATGCAGCGCCCGCCACGCGCGTCCGTCGGCACCCAGGCGGTCGCTGCCGCTCGTTTGCGCCTCCGTTGTCAGAAGGATGTGGTTTTCTCCGGACTTCCGCTCTCGCGTCTGCGCTTTCATCTTGCCGGGGATACCAGCGTGGCGTATCCGCTCTATGAGCTTTTCTCCGAGAAGTGCATCGAGATTCAGCTTCGCGATCCAAAGGACGAAAGGCGGCTGATCAGCCTCGAACCTGGCCGTCTTCGTATGGTCGGGTTCGACGTTGAAGACAACCTGTTGCCGTTTGTGCGCCGATCGATGGACGGGCATCGGCTCCTGCAGGAGTATTTTGCGTTCCCCGAAAAGTTCCTGTTCTTCGATCTCGAAGGTCTGGAGCCGTTGGCACAAACCAGCTTTGGCGAGGAAGCCGAAATCGTCTTTCTGTTCTCGAGCTTCGAGCGCGCTGAACGGCAACAGGTGCTGGAGCTCGGCGTCAACGAGCGCACCTTCCGGCTCGGATGCACACCCGCCATCAATCTTTTCACGCAGTCGGCCGAACCTATTCTTCTGAGTCAGACCCGCCATGAATACACCATCGTCCCCGACAGCCGCCACACCACGGATTTGGAGATCTTCAGCATTGAAGAAGTGATCGCGACCAATCCGCGACTGCGACAGTCGATTGTCCTGGAACCAATGCACGCGTACCGCCATCAGACGCGCAGCCGCGACGATCTCGCTTTCTGGACAGCCACGAGGCACCTGAGCGAGTTTGGCGAGCGGGAACCGTCAACCATGACCATTTCAGTGGTTGATCTAACCGGCAATTTCAAAGAGCCCGAGGCCGACGTACTCATGGTCAAGGCTCTTTGTACCAACTTCGATTTGCCTTCTCGCTTCCAGTTCGGAGCTGAAGCCGGCGACTTGGATGCTGTCGGGTATCCGGCGGCAAAAACTGTAGTCGCACTGCGGCGACCGACCGCAAGCATCAATCCTTCCGGTGGTAGGGAACATTTTTGGCGGCTCATCTCTCTGCTCTCGCTCAACTATCTCTCTCTCAACGAGGGCGGTCGTTCCGCGATGCAGGAAATCCTGCGGCTTCACAATATGAGCGATGCGACGGCAAGCGAGAACCAGGTTGGATCGATTCAAAAAATGAATTCTGCGCCTGGGTTTGCCCTCGTTGATTCGGCCTACGGCCTTATCCCCGCGCGCGGGACCCAGGTCGAAATGGACTTCGACGAACAGCAGTTCGCCGGCAGCGGGTTGTATCTCTTCGCCGCCGTGCTCGATCGATTCCTTGCAAGCTATGCTTCGATGAACAGCTTTTCACAGCTCACAGCAAGGAGCACTCTGCGAAAGGAGCCGCTGGGAAAATGGCCGCCGAGAGCTGGGACTCAAGCTCTGCTGTAACTGGGCAGAAAACTGAGAGCCACGAACAACCCGCACTTTCTTCTCTTCGCGTCATGCTCGAGGACGAGCCTTTCCGCGTCCATTTCTTGCAAGCCGTGCGGATGCTTCAAAAAATGGAGCAGGACCTGAAGCCTGTCGGATACTTCATCACGCCGCAGGGAGAAACCATTCGCTTTGCCGCGCGCACCTCGCTCCAGTTCCCCCCCA
>Ga0187847_10000928_pt1 | contig 28531 bp, 23 predicted proteins | sample June2016WEW_4_10_FD_132458 | JGI IMG/M metagenome (GOLD analysis project Ga0187847, IMG submission 132458) | Peatland microbial communities from SPRUCE experiment site at the Marcell Experimental Forest, Minnesota, USA - June2016WEW_4_10 | ecosystem: Environmental > Terrestrial > Soil >...
ACGACTTGACGGCGACGTTCATGTTGCGCATCGGGAGATAACTTACGGGCATCTTCGCGTTCCATACTTCTTTAGACGAAACCAGAAATGATAAGTGATAGTATTTATTTGCCGAATCTATAAAGACCAATTCTCTTCGAAATGAAATTGACCAAAATGCCCAACGCGAGGGTGAGGAGAATCCCCACAAACAGGATATTCCCCTTCGATCGCCGCTTTTCATAGACGGCCAAATAATCTCCCCATAGGAAGTTATAGGAGGGATAGAAATGCTTGTAGCAAAACCATGAAACGACAAGGGCAAAGAAAACTCCGAAGATCACCATGAGGGGCCAGAGCATACCATCTATCGGAATCCGCGAACTCTCTAGGCCAATCCGCCCGATTTGGATCGACGCCTCAACGGGATCCTTCAAATTCCCAGCCTTCCAGTTCCCTTCGAGCGCGTCAAGCCGACGAACTGCATCCAGACTGTGCTGATAAATGCCGGAAAACATCATGGCGAGGAATAACAAAGGCAACGCGGAGAACAGAGTCAGCATAGTTCCGAGTCCACCTTTGCGGGAAAGGAGCCGATCTGGAGAAAACCGAGCTATTTTGCCAACCCGCTCATCGAGCTGCGAACTGGTGAGGAAGACCCAATCGCGATCCTCGCCGCGAGCGTTAAACGAGATCGGCTTAAGGTCCCACGCGCTCTCTTCTTCTGTTGGGTTCCGAAATTGAATCCCGATCATATTTGAGGGTTTTTCTTCCTTGTCGAATACCTCCATTGTGAGCCGCAAAATGCCAGCAGAGCCGAAGTTTTCCTGCGCTAGGACATCGTCAAGCGTGGCCGGGTAGGCCACTGAGCCGTTTCGATACTTCAGTTCATAGCTGGTCTTAAACTCATCGCCGATAGGCGTTCTCTTGATTTGCTGAACCAACAACTCGTGAAGCCTGCGAAGTTCACTCTCGGTGAGTGCAAATCCAGAACTATATTTCTTAATAGATTCGGTCTTAAGGTTCTTCGTTGTCGGTAACATCGAATTCGCTCCTTCTTGTTAGGCGACCAAGGGCACGAGGATAAGATATTCCTTGCTTCGCGTAAAGTCCAGAAATCTTCCTTAACGAGCATCTGCCGTATGCCGGGTGCCCCATCCTTTCCACAGTCTCATCAGTGGGGAAACCACGAACCCAATGGCCGGACACCGATCCCGCGTTTGAGACCCAGAAAATCACGAAACATACTTATAACGACAACGCCGTCGATCGAAGATCCCGAGGGATGCATGGTTTCAACCCCCGCATCTGACACGCTCGCGACCGAACATTAATTGCAAAACCCGGCAAAACCGCAAGATCAATCCACTCTTCTCCGCCAGACTAAGATGTAACGCCCAGCCGAAGATTGAGTCTCAAGGATAAGCCGATTGTCCCCGTCGAAGCGGAAATGCCGGACCTGCTCGGTTCCGATCCAATTGGAGAACGAACTGCCCTCGACGCGATGCACCACCACCCGCTTCTCCGCGAAGACCTCGAAAGATCCCCAGTAACCGAAGTACGCCTTCCAAGCCTTGGTCGCTTCTTCAGCGCTCGCTCGATCGGGATCGTCATCGGCAAACCTCATGGGGCTACCGACTGACACCTGTGCCGACATGTGGCCATCGGACTGGTAGAGAATCGATCCCGCAGGGGAATATCCAAATGGCCTCTCGACCTCGCCCGAAGTCAGAACATGTTCGAAGGAGACCAAAGCCCACGAACCCAGGAACGGTTCGATGCGCCCTCGGTCCTCTTCAGGAAGTCTCATATGCGCAGCGTCAACCATAGCCGAATCATATCCGACAATTGGGACCTGCAAGCCCACGAACTTTCTCCCGCGCGTTTCGCAGATAATTTCCATCCCCCGGCGCACAATAAAAGCATGAACAATGACCAGAGGACGGCCCTTATTCACCACGGTCCATTGTTTCCTATCCCATGAGGGGTACCCCCCTCCCCCCCCTTTATATTTATTTTCGACCCCTGAAATTTGCAGATAATTTTAACCATATCTAAGTCAGTATCTTCCGAAGAAAATCCCTTCAAAAACGCAATCACCGCCAAACGCCAGCCTTTGCAGACAATTTCCTCCCGCTGTGAACCCGAAAATCACGCACTTCGCTTGGTCAGTTCATCGTTGGGCAAACGCCGTTTGCCCATTCACAACCGATCCAACCAGCTTTCCCGCTCGATCCACGGCCACGAGGTTAGCCGGTTGACCAACAGCGAGCGAACCAGCCTGATTGCCGAGTCCGGTCATCGAAGCCGGATTCACGGTAAGCAGTCGCAGAGCCTGCTCCAGCGGCGCGCCGGTAAATTCCAAAAAATTGGCGAGCGCGCGGTCCAGCGTCAACACGCTGCCGGCAAGCACTCCGCGAGCCATCGCTCTGCCGTTCGCCACCTCGACCGCAAATCCGCCCAACTGATACTCGCCGTCCGGCATGCCCGCTGCGCTCATCGCGTCGGTCACCAGAATCGCTCGCTCCAATCCTTTAGCGCGCCACCACAGCTTCACCATCTCCGGAGCAGTGTGAATGCCATCGCAAATCATCTCAGCAAACAGCGAGTCGCAAGTGAGCACAGTGCCCAAAATCCCCGGCTCACGGTGGTCAATCGGCCGCATGGCGTTGAAGGTGTGCGTAGCGCTCACAGCTCCGGCGGCGACGACGGCGTGAGTCTCGGCTGCTGTGGCGTTCGAGTGGCCCAGCGAGACGCGAACGCCGCGCGCCTTAGCGTGCGCAGTCAACTCAATAGCGCCGGGCAACTCAGGCGCCAGCGTCATTAGCCGAATATAGCCCTCGGCAGCCTCGAAGAACCGGTCGAAGGTGGCAATGCCGGGCGCGAGCAGATGCTCCGCCGGCTGCACGCCGCGCTTTGTATGAGAGAGAAACGGGCCTTCCAGATGAATGCCGATAGCCTGCGCTCGCCCAGCGATCTCGGTCTTATCGCTCGACTGCGCTATCAGCTTAGCCAGCCCAGAGAGCGAGCGCAGCGTTGTGTCGAGCGGCGCAGTAACCGTGGTTGCCAAAAAGCTGCCCGTGCCGCGCGAGGCCAGGAAGCTGCCAATCGCGTCGAGCGCCGCAGGCGTGGCTTCCATCACGTCGTGGCCCTTGGCTCCGTGAAAATGCACGTCGAAAAATGCGGGCCCAAGCGTCGCGCCGGGAAAGTCGAGAGGCCGAGTGTCACCGGGCAACTCGCTGGCTGCGCGCGCTGAAATGGACGCGATCCAGCCGTCCTCGATCATGACTACGGGCGAGTCAACCAGCCTGGTCCCGTCCCAAAGCCGCTCGGCTGTAATAACTATTTGCATACCGAAAGATTATTGCAGGCGCGACTGTCCCCAGATAAGGCGACCGCGCATTTTCGTCGCCGAAGAGCCGATCAATGGATGAGTGTGGTGCGGTCCGGGTGAAGCCCGCCGCTTTGCGGATGCGCCGCTTTGAACGCCGCCTGCGCCGCTGCCAACTCCGCCCGGCAGGCCGTCAACTGCGCCGAGAGGTGCGCAAACTGCGACTCCAAATGCAGGCGCAGCTCTTCGATGGAGTTCTCCAATCGGTCGTTGGCCGCGATCTGCTCTGACTGGCTCACCTGAACGGACTTCAGATTGGGCAGAATAACGTCGGTAAGCAGCTGGGTAAGTGGATCAAGAGTTTCATTCATGTGAAAATTCTAATGTCAAACCTCAAATCGCGCCTGATTACGTCCGGCTGAATCTTGGTAATGGGCTGCGGTTACGCCCATCATCGAATTACACTATCCGCATGACAAAACGGATCGGCATTCATCTCGGAACAACGGGCGGCGCATCCAATGCCGTCGAGCGGGCGCGGGAGATTGGCGCCAATACTTTTCAGATTTTTTCCTCCAGCCCGCGTATGTGGCGCGCGCCCAAGGTGGACCCCAAACAGGCCGTCCGCATGAAAGAACTGCGCGCCAAGCTCGACGTTGGCCCGCTAGTGATCCACACCAGCTATCTGGTCAACGTTTGCAGTCAAACGGACGAGATTCGCGAGAAAAGCATAGCAGCCTTTCGTGGAGAGATCGAACGGGCGCTGGCGCTGGGCGCCGAGTATCTGGTACTGCATCCCGGCTCATGGAAGGGATTGACACGTGACGAAGGCCTCAAACTCGCGGCCGACTCGATCACACGCGCCATCGACGGTCTCGCGTGGCAAGGAACTCCGTTCCACATCCTCATCGAAAACACAGCGGGCGCTGAGTTCTCGCTGGGCGGTAGCTTTGAGCAAGTAGCCGAGTTGGTCGCGCGCCTCAAGCCGTCCGCTCCCGTGGGCGTCTGTCTGGACACTTGCCACACCCATGTCGCCGGCTATGATCTGGTCAGCCCCGAGGGCTATGAGCAGACCATGGCCCAGGCCGCCGCAACCGTCGGGTTGGACCAAGTCCGCGTCTGGCACATGAACGACGCCAAGGCCGCGCGCGGCTCCAAGCTCGACCGTCATGAGCACATCGGCAAGGGAACCATGGGGCTTGAGCCTTTCCGCAGGCTGCTCAACGACACACGCTTCGCCCACTCCGCATTCATTGCCGAGACTCCGGTCGATGAGCCCGGCGACGAGGAGCGGAATGTCAAGACGCTGTTAAGCCTGGTTGAATCCGCGTAATTTGTCGAGCCAATATGATGTAATGATCTCGGCTTGTAGTCGGGCCTCAAAGACAATTGATGCAAAGGAGATCATCGCATGAAGACCTTGAGAAAGAATCTTCCCCTCATCCTGGCGGCTGCGCTGTTCATCCCCATCGCGCACGCCCAGACCACTCCAACGAAGGAACCTGCTCCCAAGCCTCCATCCAGCCCATCGCAATATCTGCTTGATAACTGGAACGACATTGGCCGCAAGCTGATCGCCATGGCAGAAGACTTCCCCGAAGACAAATACGACTTCAGGCCGAATCCTGTCCAACGCTCGTTCGCCGAACAGCTCTTGCACGCCGCCGGAGGAAACTACTACTTCATCAACGCCGTGACCGGCGCTAAACTGCCCACCGGCGACCCGAAGCGCGTCGACTACAAGACCAAAGCTGCCGTGGTCGAGTATGTGAAGAAGTCCTTCGCGGATGGCGCGGCACTCATCAAGAGCAAGGGCGACGGCGGAATGAGTGACCTGTTCGTCGATCCTTTCGCCAACCAGCAATCTCGCTTCTCTGATCTTGCTTGGGGTCTGATCGAGCATTCTGGCGAGCATTACGGACAGCTTGTCGTTTACTATCGCGTGGCTGGTCTCGTTCCGCCGGAGTCGCGCCCCAAAAAGTGATCCCCTAAGATAGTGATCCTCTAACGGGCGCCTCCAGTCTGAAACACATTTTTCACACAATCCAGCTTGCGAAATTCCCAGCGCGGCGTCAGACTGATTGGGTTACAAAATACGGACGTCAGGAGGAGCTATGCGCGGAAGCATCCATGGAGTGTTGTTGCTGGCAGCAGGTTTGGCGCTGCCAGTTGCGGGTCAGGTTCAGGGGCGCCTGGCGGCGAACGTTGAATTGGGCAATTCCGCCCACGTAGCTCGTCTGCCTTACACGGCGGAATACAAGATTACGCGCGTCAGGACATTGAGTGATGGAAGCACCATCACCCAAGAGTCGACCGAACTGGTTGCCCATGACTCGCAAGGCCGGCGAATGACCTCGACGACGACCACACCGGTCTCGGGCGATCAGACGCCCCAGATGTCAAGAACACACGTCATGGTCTTCGATCCCGTGGCTCATACCAATATCAATTGGTCTACTCCGGGACAGAAAGCCACTGTGATGGCGATGTCCTCTCCGCTTGCTGGGCGCGGCTGCCAATCGACTGCTCTGGCTTCCTCTCCTTCCGCTGTGACAGCGCGTCCCAAGCCCACGGTGGAAGACCTGGGAATAGAGACGATTCAGGGGATTGAGGCGCACGGCCGCCGCACCACTTGGACGACTCCGGCAGGGACAATCGGAAACAGTGAGCCGCTGGTGCATACCACCGAGTTGTGGATGGCAACCGCTCCCGGCCTGCGGGGTCTTGTGGCGCGCGAAGTAAACGATGACCCGCAGTCAGGCAAGATGACCAGGGAACTGATGAACTTCAGCCAGGCCGAGCCGGATGCGTCGGCCTTCCAGCCGCCTGCGGGTTACGAGATCGAGAACAAGGAAGTGCCTGTCCCCGCGTGCGCAGGCACAGAAGGAGCAGAGCAGCGTACGGCTCCAATTCAGTCACCACCACCCGTGCAGTAGGCGCCGTTTTCCCACCAATTAAGGGACAGAATATGCGCTCTCAAGAACAAGGTGAATTTATCTTTCGATTCCTGTACCGTTACGCGGTACAATGGGTCAAGAGAAGAGGCAACCGCATGATTCTCGGATTCCGGGACCGCTGGTTGCGGGAGTTCTTCCTTCACGATCTGTCCAACAGGTGTATTCCGTCGAATCTGGAGGCGCGGCTATTCAGGAAGCTGCAGTTGCTGGACGATGCTATGTCAGACGCCGATTTACGCGTGCCGCCGAGCAATCATTTTGAGAAGCTGCGCGGCAGCCTGGACGGTCGGCATTCCATACGGGTTAATGATCAATGGTGGCTGATCTTCCAGTGGAACGGAAGGAGAGGCGAAGCCGTTGAGGTTCATCTCGACAATCATAGTTACCGATGAGGTGTGGTTATGCTGAACACGGAACGCAAACCCGTAGGCATAGGCGAGATGCTGACGGAGGAGTTTCTGACTCCGATGGGGCTGACGCAAGGCCAATTGGCGGAAGCAATGGGAGTGCAGCGCAAGCTGGTAAATGAGTTGTGCAACGACCGCCGCGCCATTACCGCCGATACGGCGCTGATGCTGGCGCGGGTCTTCGGCAACTCCCCGGAGTTTTGGTTGAATGTGCAGCGCCGGAAGGATCTGTGGGAAGCGCTGCACACTCCCAAACGCCGCCAGCGCATCGAGCAGGCGCGAGCGTTGCTGACGACTGGATAGACCACCGCCCGAGCAGTAGATTTTTTGCGCATTTGCATAAGCGCCTTCCCTTGCATGGAGTATTATTATTTGTTCTCGATTACTATGCACGAGGTACGTTATGCGCGGAAGCATCTTTGGAATGTTGGCGCTGATTGCGGGCTTGGCATTGCCGGTTGCGGGTCAAACGGTTGGGAGTGAGAGCGGCCAGACAGAAGGGTGCAAGGAAGATTCAAACGGGAATAAGGCGTCTTTGAATCAAGCTACGCCTGCCAAGCCCAAATATAAGCCCTATACGGCTGATTTCAAGATCACCCATGTGCAAACGCTGGGCAATGGAGCAGCGATTACCCAGGAATCCACGATGGTGTGGGCAAGAGACTCGCAGGGACGCGTGATGTCATCTGCTACCTCGATTCTGCCGAACGGCGATCACACGCCTTTGACGATAGTCGACACCAACGACATGGCGAACGCAACCCAAACTTCCTGGGATTCGCAGACCAAGAAGGCAAAGGTATTGAAGGGGCCTCCGCCAGAACAACGAAATGGCTGTTGGCAATCCGAATCCGGAAAGAACAAGATGTCTTTTCCACCCGCTCACCCAACCGGCACTGTTGCCCAGAGTGGTTCGACGGGAAAGCCTGCTGTGTCTCTGGCAGCAGAACCCCAGCCGCAGCGCCCAAATGTGGTTACGGAAGACCTGGGCTCCAAGACAATTCAAGGGGTTGAGGCGCACGGGCGCAGGACTACCAGAACCATTTCTGCCGGAGTGATGGGAAACGACCAGCCGTTGGTGATTACGCAAGAAGACTGGGAAGCAATTGACCTTGGACTCAAAGTGCACTCTGTAATCGATAATCCTCAGTGGGGTAAAGACACCACGGAGCTTGTGAAGCTGGACCAAAGCGAGCCAGACCCTGCGCTCTTCCAACCTCCAGAGGGTTACGAGATCGTGACCGAGGAGATGGTTCCTTGCAAGGAACCGTAGACGTCACCGCCTTTGCCGCCCCTCCACTTGCACCGCCCGTGCAGTAGACAGTTTTTACTCTACACCGCAATCGCCTTCCCTTGAATGGGCGTATTATTATGTCTTCCCCATTATTGAGTAAGAGGTGAGTCTATGCGCGGAAGCATCTGTGGAGCGTTGGTGCTGATTGTAGCTGCGGGTTGGACACTGCCGGTGCTGGGTCAAACGGAAGGAAATCAAACAGCAAACGGGAAAGCTGCGCCAAATAACAGTCCGCAACATTACACTGCGGAGTTCAAGACCACGGAGGTGAGGACGCTGGCCGACGGAACAACCATCACCACGGAATCGACCTCAGTGATGGCGGCCGACTCCAAGGGACGCTCGATTGTTTCCGATACGGGTTTGACGACCTCTGGCGGGCAGAAGCCAACCACCTGGGTCAGCGTCACCGACCCGGTGGCGGGAACCCAGGCCAGCTGGACTTCTCCCGGTACCAGGGCGACCGTGACTCAAATGCATGCGCATCGATCAGATCAATCGGACTGTTTCGTTTTCTTTGTAACTCCGGCAAATTCCACTTTGGAAGCGCCAAAGGAGACTGAAACTGCGGAACCAGCTCGGGGTGTTGTAGGCAAACTTGTCGGCGCAATGGTGAAGGACCCGAGTAATCCTGGGTGGAAGCGCATCATGCAGGAAAAGTCCAACACGGTCGTAGAAGATCTGGGTAGTGCCACGATCCAAGGGATTCCAGCGCGAGGCGAGCGGATCACCCGCACAACACCGACGGGCGTAGACGGCAATGATCGGCCGCTGGTGAATACAGAAGAAATCTGGAGATCCACGGGATCTAACCCCAAATCTCTGCGGTTGCGCAGAGTGAGCGAGGATCCACAATTCGGCAAGTCCACAACGGAATTGATGAATCTTAGCCTTGACGAACCGGATTTGTCTACGTTCCAGCCGCCAGAAGGCTACGAGATAGTGACCCAGGAGATGCACTCTGCGCCCTGTCCAAACGCACTGAAGACACCAGCACAATAGCCGCCCCATTTACACTTAGAGAGATATGGCGGAAGAGCTAGAACTGCGTTACGACCCGGCGGCAATCGAACCTAAATGGCAGCAGCGATGGGCCGCGGACCCCAAGCTGTACGCGGCTGAGCCGGTTTCCTGCGGCAAGCCTAAATACTACGTGCTCGAGATGCTGCCTTATCCCAGCGGCCAATTGCACATGGGCCATGTGCGCAATTACTCGATCGGCGACGCACTCGCGCGCCACATGTGGATGCGCGGTTACAACGTGCTGCATCCCATGGGTTGGGATGCCTTCGGGCTGCCCGCCGAAAACGCGGCTCTCAAAAACGACACCCCTCCGCGCGAGTGGACGCTCGGTAACATCGCCGCCATGAAGCGGCAGATGGAGCGGCTGGGGCTGGGCTACGATTGGGCGACGGAAGTCACCACCTGCCTGCCCGAATACTACCGCTGGAACCAGTGGTTCTTTCTGCGCATGTACGAAAAAGGCTTGGTAACCCGCAAAAAAAGCAAAGTGAATTGGTGTCCGGAGTGCGCCACAGTGTTGGCCAACGAGCAGGTGGTCGATGGCTGCTGTTGGCGGCATGAAACTACGCAGGTCGACCAGCGCGATCTGGTGCAGTGGTTCCTACGCATCACCGCCTACGCGCAGGAGCTGCTCGACGGCCTCGACAAGTTGGATGGCTGGCCAGAAAAAGTCCGCACCATGCAGCGCAATTGGATCGGGCGCAGCGAAGGAACGGAAGTTGATTTTTTCCTGGCAGAAGAAGCTGACGAGGGACAAGCGCCCAAGAAACAAGAAACAGTGAAAACGCGCATTCGCGTTTTCACCACCCGCGTCGACACGATCTTCGGCGCAACCAGCGTGCAGCTTGCGCCGCAGCACGAATTGGTGGCCGCTTTCACGGCCGCCGATCCTGAGCTGAAGGCGCAGGTCGATGAGTTGTTGGAGCAGCAGAAGAAGGCGCGCGAGGCGGGCGACCTGGGCGCGATCGAAAAGCACGGTATTCCCACCGGGCGCTTTGCCATCAATCCATACAACGGCCAGCGTGTGCCGATCTGGGTGGCCAATTACATCCTGGTCGACTACGGCACCGGCGCAATCATGAGCGTGCCGGCGCATGATGAGCGCGACTTCGAGTTTGCCATGAAGTACGATCTGCCCATCGTGCAGGTGATTCATCCCGAGGACGCGGGCCTTGCCGTGGTGTTGCCCTTCGTCTCCGAAGATGGAGTGCTGATAAACTCCGGCGAGTATGACGGACTAAGTTGCACACAAGCTCAGCGAAAGTTACAGGAGATTGCCGCGCGCAAGGGCTTTGGAGAAGCCACCATCACCTTCCGATTGAAGGATTGGGGCGTGAGCCGGCAGCGTTATTGGGGCACGCCGATTCCCATGATTCATTGCGAAAAGGACGGCCTCGTGCAGGTTCCAGATGAACAGTTGCCCGTGGTGCTTCCCACGCAGATCGAGATCACGCAGCAAGGCGGCTCACCATTAAGTCGCGTGCCGGATTTCGTGAATGTAACTTGTCCCAAATGTGGCGGCCCTGCCCGGCGCGAGACCGATACGATGGATACCTTCGTCGACTCCAGCTGGTACTTCTATCGCTACACCGATGCAAAAAACTCTAATGCTCCCTTCGATCCCAAAATCGCGCAATACTGGTTTCCCATCGACCAATACATCGGCGGCGTGGAGCACGCGATTCTGCATCTGATCTACTCGCGCTTCTGGACCAAAATGATGCGCGACCTGGGGCTGATCGTGAACGACGAGCCGGCGCAAAGGCTCTTCACGCAGGGCATGGTCATCAAGGACGGCGCCAAGATGTCCAAGTCCAAGGGCAACGTGGTTTCGCCCGACGAGATGGTGACCCGCTACGGCGCCGACGCCACACGCATGTACGCGCTGTTTGCCGCGCCGCCTGACCGCGACCTCGACTGGCAGGAGGACGGCGTAGCCGGGGTGAGCCGCTTCCTGAGCCGCGTCTGGCGATTGGTCACAAAACATGCGCCACTGGCTCGTGCTGGGCGCGGCCGGCAGTTGGATGCGCCAACAGGCACTTCGCAGGCGCTGCTGCGCAAGCTGCATCAGACCATCGCCAAGATCACGGCGGACTTTGAGGGACGCTGGCATTTCAATACCTGCGTTGCGGCAGTTATGGAGCTGGTCAACGACATTCAAGCCGCGGACGCGCAACTGGCTGCGGGCGAAATTCCTGCGCCGGTAGTGCATGAGCTGCTGCGTTCTCTGGTGCTGATGCTGGCGCCGTTTGCGCCGTTCCTTTCAGCGGAGTTATGGGAGGAGTTAGGCGAAGAAGGTGCTGTGCTGCGCGCTCCCTGGCCCAAGAGCAATCCCGAGTTAGCCAAGGAAGACGAGTTAGAGATTCCGGTGCAGATCAACGGCAAGCTGGTGACCGTGGTGCGCGTGGCTGCCGACGCCGATGTCAAAACCATAGAAGCGGCGGCGCTTGCCGACCAGAAGATCGTGTCGCGCACATCGGGCAAAACCGTGGCCAAAATCATCGTGGTTCCGGGCAAGCTGGTCAACCTGGTGGTGCGCTAGCGTGGCGCCGCCGCTGCGCGGAACTCAGTCGTTGGTAGGCCAGATGGGGTGGGTCTTCGAGCGGCCATCCCTTACATTGATTGAAGTAGCTTGGCGTTGGCTCTTTGGCGTGCCGTTTGTGTTCGTCTGCTGGATCCAGGCGCAACAAATCCTCGCCGCGTTGCCGATCGATTCCGCGGGCCTCACTACTCTCGATCCGCAAAATCCCTGGGTAGCCGCGGTGCAGCTCAGCAACGCATTTACACTCTATCAACCGCACCTTACCTCCGTGCTCCGCTGGCTTCTGCCGCTTGCCGCGCTGGCCTGGGCTGCCGTCTCCGGCGTTGGCCGCAGCTTGGTTCTCAAACGCATGTTTTCGAATTTAGAACCGCCGCTGCGTTTTCGCCCCTTAGCGATGGTCGCTCTGCAAGCCGCCTGGCTGGCCCTTTTTGCCATCACGTGTTGGGGCTGGTTCCAATCGATGGCGTGGGTTGGTGCTACTCACATCACTCCCGTAGGCGAGCCGGACCTGGTGGGCTACTCGATGTGGGTAATCTTCCTCTCGTTGGGCTTCTTCACAGCGTGGGCGCTCGCAAGTTGGGCGCTCTCCATTGCGCCGCTGCTGATGCTGCTGGAAGATTGCAGCGTCCCGCAAGCTCTGGCGCGCAGCCTGCATCTTGGCAAGCCGTTCACGGCCAAGCTGGTTGAAATCAACCTGATAATGGGCATCGTCAAACTGGCTCTCATTGTGTTAGCCATGGTGCTGTCAGCAGCGCCGTTGCCGTTCAGCGACCAGTTAGGGCTGGATGCGTTGCACGTCGTGTGGGCAGCCGCGGCGATCTTTTACCTCGTCGCCAATGACTACTTCCAAGTGGTACGGCTGAAAGGCTTTCAAGAATTCTGGAAAATGTATCGAAGCCCGCACCCTTCAGACCGCTAGCTTATTCATTGATTCCATAGCCCCCTGGCAGCAAAAATCCATTTTTGCCAAAACAGGAAAAATTGCTCCCGTTCGCCCGCCTTTCCGGTCCCTCTTTTGAAATCCGATCCTGCCGATGAACTTAATATCTCTTTCCGAAAGGCAGATGCGTGAAAGATGAGGAGCCCCTCCGACATGATTCAGCCCAAGGAGCACGCTCGGCGCCTCAAACATATTGCCCATCACGATGACCTGACTGGCTTGCCCAACCGGAACATGCTTGCCGACCGGTTGCGCAAGGCCATTGCCCAGTCAAAGCGGTGGGGCCAGCCGTTTGCGGTGGTACGTCTAGATCTCGATGGACTGGGAGCGGTCAATGACCGTTATGGGGGTGATACCGGCGATGAGGTATTAGTGTCGCTGGCGCGAGGGATGAAGCGGACTCTCCGCAAAGGCGACATCTTGGCGCGCCTCGGCGGCAAAGGGTTTGCGGCCGTGTTGCCTGACCTTGATGAACCACAAGCCTGTGTGCCGGCTCTTACCCGCCTCCTGAAAGCAGCCGCCGAGCCTGTCCAGGTGGGAGATTCAATTGTTCAGCTTTCGGCCAGCATTGGAGTCGCCTTCTACCCGCAGGAGGAAGACGCGGATACGGACAAGCTGCTGCGTCAAGCCAGCCAGGCCCTGCGCCGGGCCAAGGCGACCGGCAAGAGCCGATACGCTTTCTTCGACGAGGCGCAGGAAACCAGCTCAAGCGGAAATCCGGAAAATCTCGAGCGCATCCGCCAAGCCCTCATTGATCGCGAATTCGCAATGTATTACCAGCCCAAAGTGAACATGAGCACGGGGAAGGTCGTGGGTGTCGAGGCGCTGATTCGTTGGCAGCATCCGCAACGAGGCCTGCTGCTTCCAGGGGAGTTTCTGCCAGTTATCGAGGATCATCCGCTGGCGGTTGAGTTGGGTGAGTGGGTCATCGGTTCCGTGCTGACCCAGATGGAAGAATGGATCGAGGCCGGGTTGGATCTTCCCGTCAGCGTGAATGTGGGAGCCAGGCAGCTTCAACAACCGGGTTTCGTCGATTGTCTATCTGCGGTGCTGGCCAGGCATCCGCACTTCAATCCGGCCAACCTGGAATTGGACATTCTGGAATCCTGTCCTATGGAAGACGTGACCCAGTTGTGCCAATTGCTGACCCAATGTCGCCAAATCGGGGTGTCGTTTGCATGGGACGACTTCGGCACCGGTCATTCGTCGCTCAGTGATCTCAAGCGACTGCCTGTCGATGTTCTCAAGATCGATCCGAGTTTTGTGCGCGACATTCTGGAAAATCCTGATGATCTGACGATTCTGGAAGGTCTGCTGGGCCTGATAACGGCGTTTCACCGCCAGCCGGTTGCCGAAGGCGTGGAGACGGTGGAGCAGGGCCTGATCCTGCTGCAACTGGGATGTGAGTTGGCGCAAGGCTACGGCATCGCTCAGCCCATGCTGGCGAAAGAATTTCCTGCGTGGGCAGCAGCCTGGCATCCCGATCCGCGCTGGGCCGAAGCGCTCTCGGTGAGCGTGGACGATCGGCCCTTGCTTCATGCGGGTGTCGAGCACCGGGCCTGGGTCGCGGAACTTGAAGCTCTCGTCAAGGGCGAAAGCGATGTTGAGCCGCGAACCAGCCGCCACCAATGCCAATTCGGCGCATGGCTTTATGCCGACGGCCCGGCTGGACGCAGCTCGCATCCCGCTTTTCAAGCGATCGTTGCGCTGCACTGGCGCATCCATGCGCTGGCGGCGGGCATCGTCAAGTTCCGCACTCAAGGCCGGAATGAGGAAGGTATGGCCCGTTTAGGCGAGTTGAAAGACTTGGTTGACAAGCTCGCCGATCTGCTGAATGCCTTCGGTCAGAAGAGTTAGGCCCTGAATCATAGACGGCCAGATTCAACCGCAGTCCGCTGGCCTTCTATCGCGCAAGAAGCGTTAAATATAAGTCACCCAAATCCCGGAAACAATGAAACCGGCTTAGTCCAGCAGCTTTTCAATCTCGTCAAGGTCGAAACGGCAATGGCTGCCGGGAAGATCAAAGGCGCGGGCTTCCAGAGGTTCAAGCCGTCCGTCCACATACCGATACTTCGGTCCGTCCGGATCGATAACCAGAATGGTCCGGATGCCCATCTGCTGATACCTTCCACATTTGGCCATCACACGCTTGAGCGTATCGGCGGGCGAGAGAATCTCGAAGACGGCGACTGGCGGATGGGTGACTATCCGTTCGATAGGTCGATTACGGTCCAGAATCGTCACATCGGGGACCAGAAAGCAATCAGGCGCGACCTGCACCCTCAACTCAGGCCGCACGCGAATTTGGCTTGCCCGCGCCTGTTGTTCAAACCAGACAAGAATCGCCTTTTGCCACGCGGAATGATCGTTTTCTCCCACGGCACGCTCCACGATCTCGCCTTCGACGTATTCCGCGTCGGGCTCGAAGGAGCTGCGCAGATATTCTTCCACCGTTACAAAGCTAGCAGCGGTTGCCATGGCCCCTCCCTTGAGGCTTATCTTACTCCCAAACCACTCAACTTAGAATGAGCTTGACCGGTCAAAGCGCGCCCGCCCCATGCTTTCACCGAGTTATACTCAGTGCATCCCCTTTGAGGCATTTTCATTTCCGTTAAGCGAATGCCTGCCTATCGAGGGAAGACTGTCCTGAGCCGCCTCATCGAGGTGTGCGCATCTCATGAGGAAACAGCTATTGACGATCTCGCATAAGCGCTGGCTCTACGCCCTCTGGCTGATTCTCATCGGCGCATTTTCCCTGCTCCACGTGCTCCATCTCAGTGCCGACTTTCCCAACCACTCACCGTGGTTTTGCGATTGGGCCAAGTACACCGACGAAGGTTGGTACGGCAACGCTGCTGTCCGCGCTCATCTGTTCGGCAACTGGTATCTGCCGGGAGATTTCAACCCCGCGCCGGCCCTGCCAGTGTGGCCGTTTCTGGAGTGGGTGCTGTTTTTCTTCACCGGCGTCACAATTCAGGCAGCGCGCGGGCTGGCCGTCGCCTTCTTCTTTATCAATCTTCTGTTGAGTTACCTGCTGCTCAGGGTGCGCGGCCCTCGTTGGATGGCGCTCATGGCCACAACGTTGATCGTCACCAGCCCATTCCTTTACTGCTTCAGCCGGCTAGCCATTCTGGAGCCTATGCTGATTGCCTTCACCCTGGCTGCCCTGAACCTCGCCGTTCGACTGCCACGGATGCGCCGGCCGCTTGCTGCTTCGGTCGCCATCGGCCTGCTCTTTGCGCTGATGATGCTGACCAAGACCACCGCAGTTTTCCTGCTTCCTGCGCTGGCATGGGCGATGGTGGCTTCGCTCTGGCACAACCGAAAGCTCGCACTACGCTCGGTCATTGCCGCCTCCAGCGCTTTTGCCGCCGCATATGGCCTGTGGATGGCCGTCGTCATCCACTTTGGCCTCTTTGCCGACTATAAGTACCTCTTCTTCGTAAATAAATACATCAAGCCGAAGGAGTTTTACTGGCCTTTTCTCAGCCTTTGGTGGTCGTTTCACGGCGGACTCTGGGTAGATCGCATCCTGATTCCACTGGCTGGGCTGGTGGTTCTGGGCGCGATTCTGGCCGGTGCCGCTCTGCTCAAGCGTAACGCCCGAGGATGGAACCCATGGGCGCGCAACCTGTTACTGGACCCCGCTTTCGTGGCCTCAATTCTGGCCGCGGGCGGCTACATCTTCTTTATGACTTACCAGAACCATCCCCAGCCACGCTACTTTGCCGTTGTGGCTTTCTTCAGTTTCTTTATCGTGGCAGAAGGGGCAGAGGCTCTGCTTGGTCCAACCTATTCGACCCACCGAATCTGGCCGCGCCGCATGGGTTGGGCCATCTTGGCACTGGCCGCGGTGGGCACTGCGTTCAACAGCATCCAAACCCTGAGCTACGCCGCCCATCCGGTGTACTCCTTTGTCACTGCGGCTCGGCGGCTCACCCAATACATCGACGATCACCCCAACGGCAAACGGCTCCTCGTGTCGATCAGCGGCGACCAGATCACCCTGGTCACCCACCTGCCCACCCTATGCGACGACTTCGGCACTCAAGAGTTGGCGCCAAAGCTGGCCCATTATCAGCCCGGTTGGTACGCCACCTGGAACGACCTCGATCCAGGCACCCTCGAAGACATCCACACTCACTTTTCGCTGGAGCAGGTGGCCGAATTCCGCGCCTTCGATGACCCGGAACGCAACATTCTTGTGCTCTTCAAGTTGCGCCCGCTGCCCGGCGGCCAGGTGCGCGATCCCGGCCAGCAGAATCTGCAAATTCCGCTGGCAGACGACAAAATAGAGATTCCGATCCAGTAGCCAAATGGAGCAGAACCGCGTTTTCCCGTTTAATCCGTAGATTCCCACCCTCTGAAGCCCCTCCCGGAATGTGATCGCGATCACTCGACAGTGTTCATCGCGGATGTTAGGCTTCGGGTGACCCTTATCCCGGAAAATTTCTGTCGCCACGTCCGGGACCGTTCGTGATAAACCATCAAATTTCCGCTTGGGAGGAACTGTGCCTGTATTGAATTTGAGTGCTCTGAATGGGGTAGATTTTTTTCTGGCCATGAGCGTTATTTCGCTTATTATGGCCTTTCTTTTTGCGCGCCAGGTCATCGGCTCGTACACCGGCACCCCGGCCATGCAGCAAATTGCCGCGGCCATCAAGGAAGGCGCTGAGGCATTCCTCAAGCGTCAATACAAGACCGTAGCGGCCGTCCTGGTTCTGCTGCTTCCCTCATTCGCCAACGCGCAGGAAAAAGCGAGCGGAGGCGAAGCCAGCCTGGTGCTGCCGAATCTGTCGACCGTGAATCACTTCGGCTTGAGCGGACCCGCCCTTCTGATGATCGGATTGCTCTTCTGCGCCGCCGGACTGCTATTTGGCCTGACGATCTTCATGCAGTTGAAGAACCTGCCGGTTCATAAGTCGATGCGCGAAATGTCCGAGCTGATTTATGAGACCTGCAAAACCTATCTGGTCACGCAGGGCAAATTCATCCTGGTGCTCTGGCTCTTTATCGCGGCCATTATTTCACTGTACTTTGGCTGGCTGGCACCGGTGCCCGGTGAGCCGGTTTGGCTTACGTTGGGGATCATTCTGGCGTTTTCGCTCGTCGGCATCGCAGGCAGCTATGGCGTGGCGTGGTTCGGAATACGCGTCAACACCTTTGCCAACTCTCGCGTGGCCTTCGCCAGCCTGCGCGGCAAACCCTATCCGTGCTTTGCGATTCCGCTTAAGGCTGGCATGAGCGTCGGCATGATGCTGATCTCGGTCGAGCTGCTCATCATGCTGTGTATCCTTCTGTTCGTCCCGGCTAACTTCGCCGGCCCCTGCTTCATCGGCTTCGCGATTGGCGAATCGCTGGGTGCCGCGGCGCTGCGTATTGCCGGCGGCATCTTCACCAAGATCGCCGACATCGGCTCCGATCTGATGAAGATCGTCTTCAAGATCAAGGAAGACGATGCGCGCAACCCTGGCGTCATCGCCGACTGCACGGGCGACAACGCGGGCGACTCGGTCGGACCCAGCGCCGACGGCTTTGAAACCTACGGCGTCACCGGCGTGGCCCTGATTACCTTCATTCTGCTGGCAGTCAAGAGCCCCGCGACGCAGGCTGAATTACTGGTCTGGATCTTCGTCATGCGCGTGGCCATGCTCATCTCCAGCTCGGCCGCCTACTTCCTCAATGGCATCATCGCCAAGATGAAATACAGCAAATCCGACGAGATGGACTATGAGGCGCCGTTGACCTCACTCGTCTGGATCACTTCCATCGTTTCCATCATCCTGTCCTACATCGTGACCTACCTAATGCTTCCAAATCTCAACGGTGACCCGACGATCTGGTGGAAGCTGGCATCGATCATCTCCTGCGGCACCTTGGCTGGCGCGCTCATCCCTGAATTGGTCAAGGTCTTCACCTCAACCAACTCGGCCCACGTGCAGGAAGTTGTAACCTCCGCGAAGGAAGGTGGTGCTTCTCTCGGTATCCTTTCTGGATTCGTCGCCGGCAATATGTCAGCCTACTGGCTGGGATTGAGCATGGTCGCACTCATGGGCCTCGGCTATTTCTTCAGCAGTTTGGGCGGGTCCATGGATGCCATGATGCTTGCTCCCGCCGTCTTCGCATTTGGCTTGGTTGCCTTCGGCTTCCTCGGTATGGGTCCGGTCACGATTGCCGTCGATTCCTACGGTCCGGTAACCGACAACGCTCAATCCATTTACGAATTGTCGCTGATCGAAACCATTCCCGGCATCGAAGCTGAGTTGAAGAAGACCTACAACTTCGACGTAAAGTTCGAACGCGCAAAGTACCTGCTCGAAGCCAATGATGGAGCCGGCAACACCTTCAAGGCGACGGCAAAGCCGGTGCTGATCGGCACAGCCGTTGTCGGCGCAACCACGATGACTTTCTCGATCATCATGGCTCTGACCCACGGACTGACCATCAACGTAGAAAAGCTCTCTCTGCTGCATGCGCCCTTCATGCTCGGGTTGATCTGCGGCGGGGCAATCATCTACTGGTTCACCGGCGCATCCACGCAGGCGGTCTCGACCGGTGCCTACCGCGCGGTCGAGTTTATCAAGGCCAACATTCATCTGGAAGGCGCGGAGAAGGCGTCGGTCGCGGACAGCAAGAAGGTGGTGGAGATCTGCACGAAGTACGCGCAGAAGGGTATGTTCAACATCTTCATCGCCGTCTTCTTCGCAACCCTTTCGTTCGCGTTCATGGAGCCATTCCTGTTTATCGGCTACCTGTTTGGCCTCGCGATCTTCGGCCTTTATCAGGCGATCTTTATGGCCAATGCAGGCGGCGCATGGGACAACGCGAAGAAGGTTGTAGAGGTCGACCTCAAACAGAAGGGAACACCTTTGCATGACGCAGTAGTCATCGGAGACACCGTCGGCGATCCGTTCAAGGACACCTCGTCGGTGGCGATGAACCCGATCATCAAGTTTGCGACCCTCTTCGGATTGCTTGCCGTCGAACTTGCAGTGACGCTCACTGCGAGCAACCCGGCGCTCGCGCACATCCTAACCGTCGCATTCTTCCTGGTGTCGATGATCTTCGTGCGCAGATCGTTCTACGGCATGAGGATCGAAACCAAGGAAAGCAAATGATTCCTGTCCTTTAAACCAAACCGCTCCTGACTGGCGGACACCTGAAAGACCAAACGGCCCCACGCGACAAGCGTGGGGCCGTTTTGCGTTTAAGATATTGCCGGCGAAGTCTCAAACCGGCCTCCTCAAATTACCGCAAACCCAGTTTCCAAGAAACAGGTTCTGAGGTTTTGATCGACCGACGCGGTTTACTTCCGGTTTGCCGACAGACCGTCCACGACCGGTCAAAGATCCTTCTTAATCGACGCCAAGATCCTTAGCGATCCTCGCGTGTCTTATGACATCTTTGGCTTTTAATCCCTGCTGATCCACGAAAACAGCAACCACGCAATCCCACACACTCTGAGGTGACCACGGTAGTACCTCGGCAGGAGCAGGCAAAGGCGTGTGACGGCCAAAAAACAGGAATACCTTTTCACGATGTGTAATGACCGGCAAATCTTCAGAAGTGACCGGAGATTGCAACGGAGGAATTTGCAACTTCGAGCAGATCAACTCATAGAATTGTCCAACCGTCTCGACCTTCGCAGCTTCTTCATCGCTAATGTCGATGGAGAATAGCTCTTCTACGCGAAGGATAATCTCGACTGCATCAAGTCCCATGTCTCTAGACTAGCGTGTCGTCAGCAGTTCTCGGGTGTATCACCGCCCACTCGGAAGTTTCTCTGAAATACGTGAAGAATCCCCTGCGCGCAGCTTAAGGTTTGGCAAGGTTGGCCAAAACTCCTACACTTGAGTTGAGGTATCGCATGCCGACTCGCAATGTCAGCCTGACCAAGGAATTGGACCAGTTTGTCGCCGCCAAGGTTGAGGCTGGACTTTACGCCAATGCCAGTGAGGTGATGCGCACGGCCTTGCGTTTGCTCGAAAGAGATGAACGGGAATACGAGGAAAAGCTGGCTGTGCTCCGGACGGCCATAGAGGTTGAATCAGCCAGCGGGATTGCCGCCCCCGGCGTTTTCTCCCGCCTTCGCAAGAAACACGGTCTCCCACCGAAACCGGCGGGGTGAAGATCGTGCGTGTTCTGCACCAGCAAATGATCCCAACCAAGCCGCGCTTCGAGCAGTGAAATTCGACGCACTCGGAGCGCTTACTGAATGGCGAGACCGAAACACCCTCGGGCCGCATTGAGGCATCTCAACCGTCTCGGGCTTCCGTGGCATCGCTAATTGGATATTCACCCGAATCTCCACATCTCCACAGCCTGAGCAGCAATCTGCACCGTTCTTGCATCTTGTGGCCACTCCCAGCGAGGACTAGGCTTGGTTTTGAGAGCCGGCAATCCAGGAATTGGGGTTGCACCGGATGTTGGGCAGATTGCGCAACTGGAAGCCGCACGCCGCAAGGGGTTCGGGAGCTTTCCACAAGTAATTGCCAGTGTTTGGAAAGTTGATGCGGGGAATGTAAAGAAAATACAAGATATTGGGGTTTCCTGTTGACAGATACCATAGACAGCGGTATTTTTGCAACTGCGGCTGTAATCGGAATGTAATGAACGACGGCGTGAAAAACCGCCGGAAAGCCGCTGAGATTCAAGAACTCGCGGCTGATTATCAGCTCCCCGTTTTTATGATCGTTGCCTAGGATTTTTCCTTGCTCTTCTCCAGATTTTCATGCATCTGAAGAGAGCCAGAGACTCACTGACTTTACCTATAGAGAGGATTCCATGAACGAGGTCCAGCTTCCAACTTCTACCGCAGCCCCACAAACCACCCAAACTCAACGGGGACTGATCTTTACGCGCCGTTTCACCACCGAGGGCGTCTCCCCTTATGACGAGATCCTGTGGGAGCAGCGCACTGCCTCGATTACAGACAGCAAGGGCAACACCATCTTCGAGCAGAAGAACGTTGAAGTGCCGGCCGACTGGTCGATGACTGCGACCAATATCGTGGCCTCGAAGTATCTGCACGGGCAACTCGACTCGCCGGAGCGGGAAACCGGGGTCCGCCAGTTGGTAGGCCGCGTGGCCGAAACCATTCGCGACTGGGGCATGATGGGAGGCTACTTTGCCACCCCCGAGGATGCGGCCATCTTCCATGACGAGCTGGCGCACATGCTGCTGACCCAGAAGGTGGCCTTCAATTCGCCAGTCTGGTTCAACGTGGGTTGCGACCGCCTGGAGCCGGACGCGGACGGCCAGAACTGGCACTGGGACCCTTCGACCGGCGGCGTGCGTTACTCCGCCACCGGCTATCACAATCCCCAGTGCTCGGCCTGCTTCATCAACGCCGTCGACGACTCGCTGGACTCGATCCTCACCTTGGCCAAGACTGAGGGAATGCTCTTCAAGTGGGGCTCCGGAACGGGAACCAACCTGTCCTCGATTCGCGGATCGCAGGAGACGCTCTCGGGCGGCGGCCAGGCTTCAGGACCGCTCAGCTTCATGCGCGGCTTTGACGCCTTTGCCGGTGTCATCAAGTCCGGTGGCAAAACCCGCCGCGCCGCCAAGATGGTGATCCTCAACGCTGACCATCCGGACATCATGGACTTCATCGATTGCAAGGCCAAGGAAGAAAAGAAGGCCTTCGCACTCATCCGCGAAGGTTACGACGGCTCGGGCCCCGATTCAGAAGCCTATTCCTCCATCTTCTTCCAGAACGCCAACAACTCCGTTCGCGTCAGCGACGAGTTCATGCGCGCCTACGAGAACGACGGCGACTACACCACCTACACGGTGAAGGATCGCGAGCCGGTAAAGACTTACAAGGCGCGGGAGATCATGCGCAAAATTGCCGAGGCCACGTGGTTCTGCGGCGATCCCGGCATGCAGTTCGACTCCACCATCAACCGCTGGCACACCAGCAAGAACACCGCCCGCATCAATGCATCCAACCCCTGCTCGGAATACATGTTCCTGGATAACTCGGCCTGCAATCTGGCCAGCTTCAACCTCATGAAGTACACCACCCCGTCGGGCGGCTTTGACATTCCCGCCTACCGTCACTCGATCTCGGTGGTCATCACCGCCATGGAGATCCTTGTCGATAACTCCGGCTACCCAACCGAGGCGATTTCGAGAAACTCCCACGACTATCGCCCGCTCGGCCTCGGCTACGCCAACCTGGGCGCGTTGCTGATGGCCATGGGCCTGCCCTACGATTCCGCAGTCGGCCGCGACCTTGCCGCCGCTCTGACCGCCATCATGTGCGGCCAGTCCTATCTGCAATCGGCCATCGTTGCCGCCAACTGCCCGCCCATCTCCTCCGCCACGCCGCTCACCGCAAGAGTCGAGCGTCAAGGCGGAGCCTGCCCAGGCTTCTACGTCAACCGCGAGCCATTCCTCGACGTGATCCGCATGCATCGCGCCGAGGTCAACAACATCGGCACATCGCGCCTGAGCGGCGAGCCTTTTGCCGTGCCGCAGCTCGACGCCCTCATCGCAGCCAGCCGCGAGTGCTGGGACATGGCCCTGGTCTACGGCGAGCGCTACGGCTATCGCAACTCGCAGACCACCGTCCTCGCCCCCACAGGCACCATCGGCTTCATGATGGATTGCGACACAACCGGCATCGAGCCCGATCTGGCGCTGGTCAAGTACAAAAAGCTGGTCGGCGGCGGCATGATCAAGATCGTCAACAACACCGTGCCCGAAGCCCTCTTCAAGCTCGGCTACTCCTCCGACGAAGTCAACGCCATCGTTGCCTACATCGACGCCACCGGCACCATCGAGGGCGCGCCCGGCGTCAAGCCTGAGCACTTGTCCGTATTCGATTGCAGCTTCAAGCCGGCCAAAGGCACGCGCTCCATCCATTACATGGGCCACATCAAGATGATGGCCGCCGCGCAGCCGTTTCTCTCCGGCGCAATCTCGAAAACCGTGAACCTGCCCCACGAGGCCGGCGTCGAAGAAGTTGCCGAAGCTTACGCCGAAAGCTGGCGTCAGGGCATCAAGGCCGTTGCTATTTATCGCGACGGCTCCAAAGGCACGCAGCCGCTGAACACCAGCATGGACGCCAAGCGCGAGCCCTCAGTTCTCGACCTAGCCGCCGGTCGCGTGCTCTCCCAGTTGGCCGCAGGACAATCCGGCGCCGACGCCGACGTGAAGGCTCTCGAAGCCAAGCCCAACGACAAGATCGAAGTCACCGCCAAGTCGGTCGTCCTCGCTGCCGCCTCCTTCCAACGCGCGTTGGAGGAGATCGCCCAAGCCGCCGCCGTGCCGCTGCTCCAGCCCACGCCTCAAGAGGAGCCCGAGCCCGAAGCCGCCAAGGCCGCCACGCAGGACCTCAACGGCCCACCCCGCGCCGTTCGCCATCGTCTGCAGGACGAGCGCGCCTCCGTGACCCACAAGTTCTCCATCGCTGGCCACGAGGGCTACATCACCGTCGGCCTCTATCCCACCGGGCAGCCGGGCGAAATCTTCATCAAGATGGCCAAGGAAGGTTCCACCGTCTCTGGCCTCATGGACGCCTTCGCCACGTCGATCTCGCTCGCCCTGCAGCACGGCGTGCCGCTCAAGGTGCTCTGCGAGAAGTTCGCCCACACCCGTTTTGAGCCCTCTGGCTGGACCGGCAACGAGCAAATCGGCTACGCCAAGAGCCTGATGGATTACATCTTCCGCTGGCTCAATCTGCGCTTCCTCTCCGGCACGCAGTTGACGCTTTTCTCGAGCTTCGCTCCGCAGGCGCCGCAATTGCCCGCCTCGCCCAGCATGATTCCCGAGTCTGAAATGGAAGAGTCGAGTTCCATCTCGCAAAATCATCTAGCCAAGCTTGCCGAGGAAGTAGCGCGCCGGCTGAATCAAGTCAGCGGCCAGGCTGGCAGCTCCGGCAGAGGCAACGCAGGCACGTCAGGCGGCGGCATAGCGCCCGAGACGCGTTTTGCGGATTACGGCACAACTCCCGGCTTCGATCCAAAAGCTGGCCCCGCTCAGCCTGTGCCACAGCTTACAGACCGCGGCATCTACCACGCCGCCGACGCCATGCGCGAGATGTACGAAATGGGCGACGCTCCCAGTTGCTCAGTCTGCGGCGCAATCATGGTCCGCAACGGCAGTTGCTACCGCTGCATGAGCTGCGGCTCCACCAGCGGTTGCAGCTAGGCGTTGTCCGAAATGCGGTAAAAGGCCAACTTACGCACCAGTCAGCCTCGATGATGCTGCGTAAGTTGGCCGACGTGTTTGTGCCGGCGAAGGGAGCTTCGGCGTCGGACAGGTAAGCGCAACTCTCTTGGAGGTTTGGAATTCCTGTTGACACTGCGTTGACTTGAGAAACATTGGTCAGCGGGGTATCGTCAGAGAGCCAGCGTAAACAAAGGAAGAAATGCGGATCGTAGGGTTTGAGCTACGCTGATGAGGTATCAGCGCGCCTAGACTCAAGGACAACGGATTCGCCCCAGAAATATAAAGGGATCTGACTTAGGAAGCCAAAAGGGAATTGGCGAAATCTCCATTTGGGGCATCAAGCGTCTCGTCAGTTAAGGGAAGGACTGATTGTAATGGTTTTTGAATCGCCTTGGTATGTTCTGCTGAGAAGTTCGTAACCAGCGCTTCCAACATGGGGTGCCGCAAGTCCTCACTTGAACCAACGTGGTAGAAGTGCTCCTTCGTGAAGATATGGAATCCTTCGCATCGCCATTGTTTTTCCATTGCCCAATTCGACCGAAATTCATTACTGTGCCAAGTAGACAGGACAAACTTGCAGGGAAGAGAAGCGAGTTGCTTCCCAAGTTCATCTTCGTCTTCTTGGGACCAGCTATTAAAGTAGTCAACATGCCGACCAGCATAAGGTGGGTCGGCGTAAACGATGTCGCCCTCAGCCAATTCCGGGAGAGTCTCTCTGAACCCCGACACACGAAACTCCCAGTCCACCTGGGAGATCACGGAAGATATTGCGGACACTTGGTTACATATCTTGGTGATATATGCAGCCGCAAAACGATCTGGCTTGCGACAAAATGGGACATTGAAAAGTCCCTTCTTGTTAAACCTCATTACCCCGTTAAAGCACGACCTATTTAGGAACAGAAAATCAAGAGAGGTGGGTTTGGAGTTGAATCGTTTTCGCACTTCATAAAAATGATCTTCACCCTTCAATCTGAGCGCTGCCCCTTGCTCTCCGAGAAAATCTCGCACCCTGGCAGCGTCAAGCTCCCGCTTCTGAATATCCCGATAGAAGTTGACAATGTGTATATTTGAGTCGCAGAGCAAGGCTCTGGGCGGTTGAAGATTGAGAGGCACAACACATGAGCCGCAGAACGGCTCTACCCAACGGTTGAATTCTTGCCCGTTCACCAGTTGGCGAATATCCGTCACGAGTTTAGTCTTGATTCCTTGGCATTTAATGGGGGGGACCAAAGGAGGAGTCATTGCGGTTCATCTCCATTCTCCGTGTCTTCACCGTTCGCTGGATCATCGTCCCCAAGATCAGCTATTTCGTTTTGGTGCTCACGCAATGCATCAATCCCTCGCTGTTTGTAAGCCAAGTAGCTCTTGAGATTCGTATATGGCCGCTCGATCTGAAGTGCCTCGGCCATATCTCTCGTGAGATAGAACATCCAATAGTCGTCGTAGATTTCTTCCCCTAGCATCTCAAAAGGACCGTTGCCTGCGACCAGTCCATCGATTTTAGCGATCGATCCTATATTCTTCGTGTTGCCTGCTCCAGGGAGCCACGAGGCTAGCCTGTACTTTGGTTGTGCGAAAAACTGAAAGTCCTTAATGACCGAAGGAATCTGCTCCAACTGGTCAAGCGTGAAAATCTTACGCTCGTCAATCGCATCTTCGCACTTCGTGTAAATGACGCCGAGAACAAAATGCCCCGAATATTGCCCGTACGGATAAAGGGTGTTCTTGTTGCTCTCTCTTTTACGAAAATACCCGGTAAATGCTCCAAGCGTCATCCCATTGACCTTTGACGCATCAATCCTATAAGTGCTCTTGATGTCAACCGCGAATTTTCTGCCTGATTCGTCGTGAACAAAGGTCAAGTCGGGATAGAAATTCTGATGTGGGGAGAGTTCGATCCTGAATCCATTGGACTTGGCGAACTCAACAAACATTGGGAAGAGCAGCAGTTCAAGTACCTTCGAAGTAATCTTTGTATCGACAGAAATTGTATAAATGCGCCGAAAGACATCGATGAATCCCTTAATGATCCACTCGCCCTCGTTCGTTGCGACGGCTTTCGCGAAGGAGGTTGCGTGCGCTTGCAGTCTTGCATGAAAATCGTTGGCGTCCATGAAGGAATGATACCAGTCCATCAGAAAAGAAGTTCTAAGGCAGGGCAGGTGGCCCGCACATCAACCCCGAAGAACCACCAAGAGCCTTGAGAAGCTGTGCCCCGTTCATCGCGGCTTGATCGCGATGAACGGGTCTTCGGAAGAGGTTGCAGGCCGACTACGCCGGGTGGCCCAAATCTCGATTCTGAGATGTGGGAGACGATGATCCTCAACTCGCCGCTTTTTCCTCCCGGAGGGAGGAAGTGAAAATAGCCCCGGATGGAGCGAAGCGGCAATCCGGGGACTGCGCACCAACCAGAATCCCCCGCCCCGTAGGGGCAGAATGACCTCCGATCATTCCGCAGTATGCCCCAATTCCAGACGTTGAGACCGGAAGACCCCACAGGCAGGGCCACCCGAAGAAAATACATTGCCCCAAACCACCTCAACACCCCGCCGGCCAACCCATCCGCCATTTTGCTACTGACGGATTTACAGCCGATCAACCAAATACCGGTAACCCAGCACGCTCCACTCTCTCGAAACTGGAGCATCGCAGGTTATCACTTTTCGCAAAACCAGCAACCTATATCTTCCCATTTAAACGAAAACCAACAACCTTTAACTTCAAATTCACCAAAAACAATCAACTTCTAACCCACTGTTTATCAAACAAATACTGCGCTAGTTCGCTCCACCTGGCAAGACGCGTCGGCCAGACTCGACGACTCCACTCATCGCCTTCGGCTCGGCTCGGCGACGAACTCGCCACGGCTGGCTTAGCGAATGCCTCGGCAAGCGGAAGCTCTTCCGGGTTGTCCTGTATCTCCGGCATAATCTCCTTCAAGGCCCCAAGCCGCTGCGGCCGCACACAATCGCGAAGTCCGAAGCTACTTGATTGCGAAAAATCCTGCTTGCATATAGGAATACCAAAAGAGATCTGCAGTTTTGAATCCAGATTCCTGGAAAAGACTGAGGTGCTCCCGTAAGGTGATAGGGAAAAATGCACGGTCGAAGCGTTCAAGATGTTCCTGAGCTGCCTCACGGCTTTTACCCTTGCGGATTTGGTAGGACTTCCAATATTCCTTGCCAATCTCGACGGTTCGTTCCGAGCCGGGCCTGATGTTCTCAAAGTTGAGAAAGAGACCACCCGGCTTCAGCAGCCGATAGCATGACTCCACCGCTGCCTGGCGCTGTTCCCGATCAAGATAGTGATGGCATTGGATCGCCGTGATCACATCAAACTGCGAGGCAAGCTCCTTATTCAAGTGTTGCGAGCCCGCGGCAGGCAGAATGCTCACCCTCTCTGGGTCAGCCGATTCAAGCTTCACGCGCGCCTGCTCCAACATAGCAGCGGATGGATCAGCTAGAAAGAATCGAGTGGCGGGAAACAAGGGCAAAGCCTTCATGATCAAAGTTCCTGTGCCGCCACCGGTATCCAACCATTGATTCGGGCTATCTTGCAACACGTGGACAAGATGGAAAACTTCTTCGTGGAAATTCGCGTAGAAAGGTACGGTCTTTTCCATCAGCGCATCGTACTCGGTTGCCAGGAACGGAGTGGCATTGTCGTTAGTGGCCATGTACCTGATTATATTTCTGCAATTGAACAATCTTGCGTGCCCGCCTCCCCCATGAATCCGGAGGGAGCGGGGGGGGTTCAACCCAATGTCACTTACTTTGCACTTGTGTTGCAATCGAGTGTCTCCCTGGATAGTATTTTCCGGAGCCCCACACGGCTCGCGGGTAGGTGCGCGTTTTACTTCGTTTGGGTAGTTTGGC
>Ga0187847_10000931_pt1 | contig 28450 bp, 22 predicted proteins | sample June2016WEW_4_10_FD_132458 | JGI IMG/M metagenome (GOLD analysis project Ga0187847, IMG submission 132458) | Peatland microbial communities from SPRUCE experiment site at the Marcell Experimental Forest, Minnesota, USA - June2016WEW_4_10 | ecosystem: Environmental > Terrestrial > Soil >...
CGCAACCTGCGCGATGCCGGAACCCATGAGTCCACAACCGAGAACGCCTACTTTTTTAATTTCCATCGAATTTCCCTTCTTGCCGCATCAACGCGAATTGTTACAGATCGACAAACAACTCCCCAAGGATTCGCGGGAGTAGAGGATTTTCACCGCAAACCCTTCGGAACTGAATTGGCGCGCCCATAAAGCAAATGAAGAGTTGCGCCTACCGCCCAAATCACACACCAATCCAAAGCGATATTCAAGATAACGCCGATCGATTCTGCCGCAGTCCCATGCCAGCCGCTACACCCAGCAGTGAATGGCTGATTCCCTGGATCAAAGAACTTACAAACCTCATACGCGGGTACCAACCCAGGAGTCAACGGAAAGACAATCCAAACCCCAGCAGCCGCAAGAAATACGACGTTAGCGCCTATCGAAATAAGCAATGACTTGGTCGGCCACGACTTGCCAATTCTCCGTGCTTTGGGTGAAAACTTAATTCATGCTCTCCACAATCATGGCTATGCCCTGGCCGCCGCCGATGCAGGCTGCTGCCACACCATACTTTTTCTTGCGGCGGCGCAGCTCATGCAGCAACGTAATCACCAGCCGCGCGCCGGTTGCACCCAGTGGATGCCCTAGCGCAATCGCTCCGCCGTTGACGTTGACTTTGTTGCGATCCAGGCCCAACTCTTTTTCGACTGCGAGATACTGCGCAGCGAAAGCTTCATTCACTTCAATCAAGTCAATGTAGTCGAGCGTGAGCCCGGCTTTTTGGATGGCCTGCTTGATGGCCGGAACCGGGCCGCGGCCCATCAGCTTCGGCTCAACCCCGGCGATGCCCCAACTGACGATGCGTCCGAGCGGCTTGAGATTACGCTTCTGCGCCGCTTCGAGCGACATGACGGTGACGGCCGCGCCGCCATCCACGATGCCGCTGGCGTTGCCCGCAGTGACGGTGCCGTTTTTGCCGAACGCAGGCTTTAACTTCGCCAGTCCTTCCATGTTGGTCTGCGGACGGCGATGGTCGTCTTCGGTCAGCGACTCGCCAGTGGGCTCGCCTTTGGAATTACGAAGGGGTACGGGAGTAAGTTCTTCCTGCAAGCGTCCCTCTTTGTAGGCGGCATCGGCGAGTTGCTGGGAGCGCAGTGCGAATTCGTCCTGCATCTTGCGAGTGATGCCCTGCTGCTCGCCGTAAAGCTCGGCGGTGTTGGCCATGTAAAGGCCGCAATACGTATCGAGCAGCGCGACCATGAGCGAGTCTTCGAGCTTGCCGCCGGGAGCGAGGGTGAAGCCGTCGCGCCCGCGAATGACGAAGGGAGCCTGCGACATGGACTCCATACCGCCGGCGAGAACGATATTGGCTTCGCCGAGCTGCACCATCTGCGCCGCGTTGACGATGGCTTGCATGCCGCTTCCGCAGAGGCGGTTCACAGTCAGCGCCGGTGTCTCGATGGGAAGGCCAGCCCGCAGTCCGACATGGCGTGCACCATAGAGCGCGTCGCCGGAAGTTTGCTGCGCGTTGCCGAAGACAACATGGTCAAATTCTTTGGGATCAATTCCGGCACGGTCTATCGCCGCTTTGCCTGCTACTGCGCCGAGTTCCTGCGCCGTATAATCTTTGATTTTGCCGCAGTAGCGGCCGAAGGGTGTGCGCGCCCCGCTGACGATTGCGATGTCACCTGGTTTCAGCATTCGGTTCCTGTCAGTGATTTGTGCGGTCTGCCAGCAGAATTTTCCGCGTGGACTGGCTAGTTTATCAGCGTGGGAGATGGTTTGCCATTTTTGAGGAAGAATTAAGACAGCCACGAAGGACACGAAGTTACACGAAGACTTCATACGTCGTTCTTCATAAGCTTTGGTGGTTTTGCTTGAGCTGAGGAACTATCTATGCGACCGCTGCTGCCGTTAGCGAAGGCGACAATGTTACTGTAGCGTCTGCGCTTTTCACCACGGCTGCAGCCAAAGCCTGCTCCGCGCGGTTGATCACTTCGGTGACCGTGTCAACGGAGTCATATTGCTGGCGCACAACTGCTTCGGCCACGCCGGCGCTGACAGTGATGGCCGAGGTACCATTCAACTTCACGCCAGAAATCAGTTTGCGCAGCTTTTCAGTAGCCATGACCGCGTCGGCTTCGGCAGTTTCACCCAGCACAATGGCGATGGTTGTTGACTCATAGCGGAAGGCGAGATCGTTCTGGCGGATGTTGCCGGCAAAAATCTGGCTAATCTGCTGCATCGCGGTTTCGATGGCTGCCTCGCCGAATTCTTTGATGAGTTCGTTGCGATCGCCAATGCGCATCAAGAGAACGGTGACCGGCGTGTTCTGTTGCAACGCGCGCTTGGTTTCCGCGAGCAACAAGTCGAGATACGAAGCCCGTTTCAGCAAACCGGAATGCTCGTCAGTGACGGAAAGATTCTTGACCAGGCGGCGCAGGCCGACATTGTTCAGCGCGATGACCATTTGCTCGCCAATGGTCTTGAGGACCATCAAATCGTTTGCGCCCCAACTGCGCGAGGAGGATTGCGTCAAAAGCAGCAGACCCATGTGGTCCGGGCCATCGCTAAGCGGAATGGCAAGCAGCGATACGATTTCCAGTTCTTCCAGAATGTCATGGATGGGGGCCAGTTCGGGTGCTGCCTGAACTTGATTAAGGGTCAGCGTGCCTTTGCTCACCGCGAGATCATGAACCGCAGAGACCACTTTGGCCAATGCCGCATTGCTGGCGGGGGGAGCTCCTTCCGTGGCATGTTCCTTAATCACGCTAGGCATCAGCCCTGGTTTGCGCATCGCCGCGAGGCAACGAGTTACTTTCCATTGCGCACAAATGTCTTCCGCGGCCAGAGAAAGCACTCCGTCGATGTTGCCCTGACGGTAGAGCTTGCGGGTGATGTCTGAAATGCGCGCAAAGCTGCTGGCTTCTGCTGCTTCGCTCGCTCGTGTCATAGGTGCGACTGCCACCGGTGCAGGTTCCGCGCTGGGCGCGAGAGGCCGCCCAGGAGAGGAATATTGCGGCGTCATGCCGGCGGTTGAATAAAGAGCACGCAAGTCAGAATTGCGGTCTTCTTCATGCGGAAAGAGTTCCTGTATGCGCTGTAAACGTTCGAGCGCTTTGCTGTTCATGCCATATTGCACGAGGATCTCGGCTTGCAGCATTAGATCCTGCAAGGTGGCTGCCCCCAGGGTGCGTTCTTCGCTGCGTACGGGCACCACCGGGGCCAGGCTGGTGAAACGCGATGAAATGACCTGAAAGCGGTTTTCGTCAATTTTGCCGCGCAGACTCTCTAATCGCTTCTGATGGCCGGGCTCATATGCGTCGATCTCCGCGGCTTTATCGAGACATTCGCCCGCCTTTGCGAAATTGCCCATGCCAAAATGAAGATCGAACAGCTTTAGCAAAGTTTGCGAATAGTCACCTTCGCGATTGGACGAGTTAAAAATCTCGCTCATGAACTCGAGCAGCTCCGGTGTCGCGGGGAACTTGGCGGCGATGCCTTGCATCAGTGCGATAAAGCTGCGGCGGTCGCCTTTTTTGCGTTGTTGCTGCTCGAGTTTGCGCGCCAAGGCAACGCCCTTGGCGTCTTCGCCTCCATTCAGAAATGCTTCGATGAGAGACGCAATTTCCTGGATTCGTGCCGGGTCGGCGTCAAATAAGTCCCAAAGGACTGGTTCGGCATCGGTGAATCGTCCCGCCGCGAGGAGAGACTTGGCATAGGTGTCGCGAACTTCCACTGACGCGTTTCCCGCGTTCACGACCGGCTCAAGAATAAAAGTTGCAGCCCCGAGTTGCTGTTGTGCCAGCAGACTTTTCGCATAGGCCAGCGCAATATCGTCCTGGGAGGGATTTTCGCCGTAAGCGCGCTCGTACCAACTGGCTGGGTTTCCTCCAGAAGATTCGGCCTGTGCAGCCAGCTTCATGAATGCATTAGCCGCGGCTCGGTGGTCGCCGGCTTCTGAACTCAATTCGGCAAATCTAACGGTATTTTTCTCCCCCGGATCAAGGGCAAGAATCATTTTGAGAACATCCAGAGCTTCGGGCTTCTTCCCGTCGCGCTGCATTTCCGCAAGCGCCACTTCGTAGGTTTCGAGCGCGAGCTTCTTGTTGGTCTTTTCGAGTAGAGCGCCGTAACGCAATTTTTGCTCGCTTGTCGGATTCTTGAAGCGTGCCAGCTTTTTGTAGGTAATATTGGCGCGGGCCCCATCTCCGGCGAGCACTTGGCGATCAAACAGCTCACCGAGCAAACGTTCGGCATCCGAGGGGCGTTGCAGCGTAAGGCACAGATCGGCGGCCATTTGTCGTACAGTATCGTTTTGCTGGTCTTCAGCCAGAACCAGCAGGTAAACGTCGAGAGCCTCGGCGGTTTTGCCCTTTTGCAAGAGCTTTTCCGCACGTTCGACGAGCTTGGCGATTTCGCTGCGATCGGACATGAAAAAGGGGGGTTGCTTGGCGGCATAACCCAAATGTGATTCTAGGTGTCATGTTCGCTGTGCAGCAATGAAGTACCCGGTCTACTGGGTTACCAAGGTCACGGGCGAAATCATGAAATTTGGGAGACGAAGGCCCGCAGTCAGAGCACCCGAACTATGAGCAGCCAGGAACAATCAGGACAGGGACTGCGCCAGCAACTTAGTGCCGGGCAAATGGCAATGGTGGCCGTGGGCGGCTCGATCGGTACGGGATTGCTGTTGGGCTCAGGTGCCGCTGTACAGATTGCCGGGCCTGCAGTGATCGTCACGTACATCCTCGGTGCGTTTCTAGCTTGGACGGTAACGAATGCACTAGGGGAACTGGCCAGCGCGCACCCTGCGGCGGGCTCGTTTGGACTTTACGCCGAGCTCTATTTGAGCCCTTGGGCAGGGTTTGTAGCCCGCTATGGTTACTGGACATCGGTAGTCGCGGCCGTCGGAGCCGAGTTGGTGGCAGCTTCGACGTATTCGTCCTACTGGTTTCCTGCGGTTCCCGGAGTGGTATGGGTGGCGATTTATGCCATCGTGCTCTTATTCATCAATCTGCGCGCAGTCGGCGACTATGGGCACTTTGAGTTTTGGTTCGCCATGGTCAAGGTGGTTACGATTGGCGCCTTCATCGTCGTAGGCGCGTCGTTGCTGTTCGGCCATCGCGCCGTGCCGCAATATTTAAACCACGGCGGGTTCGTAACCAACGGGTTCGCATCGCCGTTCCTGGCGATTTCTTTTGCGCTGTTCAGTTTCTTAGGTTTGGAGATGGTTGCAATTTCGTCAGGCGAAGCCCGCGCGGCCAGTGAAATTCCACGGGCGACGCGCATCATGTTTGGCTTGCTGGCATTTGTTTATCTGGGCGCAACTGCGGTGCTGGTGGGGGTATTGCCGTGGAACCGCATGGGCGTGACCCAAAGTCCCTTTGTGACGGTGTTTGTGGTCGCTGGTATTCCGGCGGCATCAGCGTTGATGAACGTTGTCGTTTTAACGGCCGCGCTATCGGGAGCTAACGCAAATCTTTATGCCGCCAGCCGGATGCTTTTCTCCCTGGCTCGGGATGGCCATGCGCCGGCGTCGTTCGGGCATGTGAACACGTCAGGCGCGCCCCGGCCGGCATTGCTCATCTCGGCCGGAGGAGTGGTACTTGCGCTGGTGATGGAAAAACTAGCGCCGCAATCGGCATTTCTGTACATTCTTGGCGCGTCCTTATTTGGCGGAATGCTGGCTTGGTGGGTCGCGTTGGCTTCGCATATAGCCTTTCGGCGCCAGATTTCGCCCGAAAAACTCGCAAATCTTCCGATGCGCGCGCCGGGAGGGGCGGTTCTCTCGACTATTGGATTCATCGGCATCTTTTTGGCGATCGCCTCCACGTGGTGGGTGCCCCAATCGCGCATCACAATTGTGAGCGGGTTGCCTTATCTGGCGATTCTGACGGTCGCGTACCTGATCGTCCGGAAACCGCGTCGCAGCGGTACAATTTCTTCATGAGTGTTGACGCAAATCACGACGCTTTGCTGCGCTATCGGTCTGAGTTTCCCATCCTTGAACGCACGACTTATTTAATCAGCAATTCTCTTGGGGCCATGCCTCGCGGGGTCTACGATGCTATGAAGGGGTATGCCGACACGTGGGGCTTACGCGGCGTCCGAGCCTGGGAAGAGCGCTGGTGGATGCTGGCTGCCGAAGTGGGCGACGAAATCGGCGCGCTCATGAATGCGCCCGAAGGTTCGGTTTCAACCCATCAGAATGTAACGACTTGCCAGCAGGTGGTGGCTTCGTGCTTCGATTTTTCCGGCAAGCGCAACAAAATTGTTTACGACGACCTGAATTTTCCTTCGGTCATGTATTTCTGGGAAGCCCAGCAGCGCAACGGCGCCAAGGTGCACATGGTCAAGACGGATGACGGCATCCATGTGCCGACCGAACGGTTGCTCGACGCGATTGACGAAACCACGCTCCTAGTGCCGGTTTCGCACGTCATCTTCAGAAGCTCGTACATCAACGACGCTAAGGCCATTATCGAGAAAGCACACAAAGTCGGAGCGCTCGTGGTTCTCGATACGTTCCAGTCGCTCGGTACCGTTCCTGTGGATGTCCAAGCGCTCAACGTAGATTTCACCTGTGGCGGGGTCTTGAAGTGGCTGTGTGGCGGCCCAGGCGTGGGGTACCTTTACGTTCGGCCCGATCTCGCCAAGAAGCTCGAACCCAAATTTACCGGATGGTTCGCGCACGCGGACTCGATGGCATTTGCCGTGGGACCGACGACCTACGCCGATACTTCCTACCGATTTATGAACGGAACCACGCATATTCCGGCGCTCGAGGCCTGTCGCCCGGGATTAAAAATCCTGAATGAAGTGGGCGTGGCGCGCATTCGTGAGAAATCGAAGCGCCAGGTCGCCTACGTGATTTCATTGGCTGATAAGCACGGTTGGCGCGTCAACACGCCCCGCGATCCGGAAAAGCGCGGCGGGACGGTTTCGATTGACATGCCTGATTCGTATGAAGTCAGCAGGGAATTGCTGAAACGTGAAATTTTAATAGACTGGCGCCCCAAAGCCGGCGTCCGCTTCGCCCCACACTTCTACAACACCGACGCCGAGATTGATACGGCGATTGGGGCGGTAGAGGAAATCCTCAAGGAACGCATGGTTGTGGCACGGTAGGTCGCGGTGCGGGTTTGAAGTCGCTGGCCAGAGCTCCCATCTGGCCTGCTATGTAGCCGTCGCGCATTGTGCGGATCAGGGAACGGCGGTGATTGAGACAGCGAACCGTCGAGTATGCAACTTGACCACCATTACCTCCGTAAGTCAAAACCCCTCTTTTCTGCTGCCTGACCTGCATCCCGTCCACTAACCTCATGCCGATGCCTTCTCTTCCCCCACCGGCATCGGGACGAAACGTGAATTTATTCTTCGCAACTCAGGTCCAGCCGCGTCTCGTGGCCTACGCCTTCTTTGGCGCATGCGCCGGCGTGTATCTGTTCTATCGCGGGTTTGTGACGCTCCAGCGCAAGCGTTTGATTGAGAACACACCGACCTCCAAAGTGCACAGCGCCGCCATGGGACTGGTCGAGATCAGCGGCCTGGCGTGCGGTCCGAGTACGATTCCGGCCCCTATCAGCGGGATGTCCTGCTACTTTCACCATTCGATTGCTTGGGAGTGGCGGCGGGAAGGCCGCAGCAACCAGTGGGTGAAAGTCGCCGAGGAAACAGCACACGTTCCTTATTTCCTGGAAGACGGAACCGGCCGTATCCTGGTGGATCCGCAGGGTGCCGAGATGAGCATTCATCGCGACTTTAGTGACCAGTTCAGCCAGTCGCTTTTTTCGAGCAGCCTCGACGTTCCAATCAATATCGCCAGCTTCCTGTCGCGCCACGGCGTCAGCAATACACGCAAAATCAAGATTGAGGAATATTGCATCAAGCCCAAGAACGCACTGTTTGTGCTCGGAACACTAGCGGAAAATCACGCGACTTATCCATCTGGCCCTCTCTTCACGCCCGTAAGTACGTCCAGGAGCTTTTCGTGGCGCATTTCCCGCGCGAACTCGGGAAGCGCGTATTCGTTCACTGTGGGAACCGCGGCCCCCTCATCTAGTTCCACGGCGAAGCCCCCAATGGATGCTGCGCAAGAGGAGAAGGTTCGGAGCGCCTTGATCAAGGCTGGCATTACCAATCCAGCGGCATGGGCCGCGGCAGGGATTCGAACCGCAGCGGCCGTCATGAGCGGAGGCGGCGTCGCCACGGCAATCGCTCCGGCGAAAGACTCCGAACCGCAAGAAAGTTTTGATTTGCATCCTCCGGTTGTGCTGAGGAAAGGCGGGCACAATCCAGCGTTTTTTATCTCCTGGCAAAGCCAGCGGGAGATCGTAAAGGCTTTGGGATGGAAATCCGCCGCCATGATTTGGGGCGGACCTGCACTTACGCTGTTGTGCGTATATGCGATAGCAGCGCAATTGGGCTGGCTGTAAGAATTAGCCATTCAATATCGCTGTAACGATTTAAGAGAGGAACTATGACTACAATCATTTTGCTCGGATTTCTGTTCGTCATCTGCGGCGTAGCCGCTTATGCGGTCACCATCTTTAATGGGCTCATCGCCGTAAAAAATGAAATAGCGCTGGCCTGGTCGAATATTGACATCATGCTCAAACAACGGCATGACGAATTAACCAAGCTGCTCGAAGTTTGCAAAGGATACAAGGCGTTTGAGGGCGAGACGTTGGTGAAAATCACGCAGGCCCGCAGCATGTACCAGCAGGCTTCGACCGTGGATCAGAAAGCTACTGCTGATCAAAGCATGACCGCCGCTCTTCGCGGCTTTTTTGCGGTGGCAGAAAACTATCCGGATTTGAAGGCGAATAACAATTTCATGCAGTTGCAGAAGCGCATTACGGAGCTTGAAAGTCAGATTGCCGACCGGCGCGAGTTCTATAACGATTCGGTGAACACACTGAACACGCGCATCCAGCAGTTCCCGGACACTTTTGTCGCCAGTTTTATGAACCTGACTGCTTTCCCGCTATTCGAGGTTGAAGAAGCCGACAAATCTGACGTGCCCATGTCCTTCGGGGCAAGCGCGAAGTAGGTTCGAATCGAATAGTCACTTGCTTGAAGATGGCGAGGGTTCGCTCGTGCCACGAGGTTCGCCCGCGAACCGCCTCGTTACCATCGTCAACAACGGTAACTCGGCGATTGCAATCCCTCTCAAGTAGAATGGCAGCGTGAGCGACGTCACCCGCATCGGTGTTCTGGGCGATTTCAATCCCGAATTTCGCTCCCACCACGCCACCAATGATGCGCTCCAGCATGCCGCCAAGCGGATCGGCATTGCGGTCGAGTCGGAGTGGCTTCCTACGCCGTCACTGCTGGACGCCGGCGCGGAAAAGCGACTTGAATCCTTCGACGGAATCTGGGCCTCGGCTGGTAGCCCCTACAAGAGTTTTGACGGCATGTTGAAAGGCATCGAATTCGCGCGGCGCCGCGATTGGCCGTTCCTGGGCACCTGTGGCGGATTCCAATATGCGCTCATCGAATGTGCCCGCAATGTCGTCGGTATTAAAGACGCGGACTCTGCCGAGAATAACTCCGGCTCGAAGAACATCATCATCTACCCAGTCGCGTGTGCGGTTCCGAGCAAAGACAAAGGTGCGCCGAAGCTTTCAGGGATGGTCCCCGAAATCCGCCTGCGCCCCGGCTCCTATTTGCAGTCGTTTTATGGGAAAGACGTAGTCACGGAGGAATTCTTCTGCAACTTCGAGGTCAATCCGGATTACGAATGGGCCGCGATGGAAGCTGGATTTCCGGTAGTGGCTCGTGGCACGCAAAACGAAATCAGGGCGATCGAATCGCCAACGCACCGCTTTTATATCGCGACTCTATTTCAGCCACAGCTCTCGTCGACCGTGAAGGCCCCGCATCCATTGGTGCTGGCGTTTGTGCAGGCCGCTGCTGACTGGGGCCGGAAGAAAATGGACGATAGCGTTCTCGAATAACTGAATATCCCAGTCTTTCGGCCACTCGCCCTTGACAGCATCTGACTTTTGGCCTGGCTTCAGTGTACGGTTGCGTACACGGCAATTCTCTAACCTAACACTCAGTCCCCGCCGTCTGAATTGAACGACGCGCACTCTTAAGTTTTTGAAATAGCGATAATCAGGCTCCACGAGGCACCGGAGAATTTGCAGTACACAGGAGTTGCGTCGTGAGGGTCCATCTCGTCAATCCCAGCAGTGTCTCGTTCGGTACCGCGGTGATCACCCCTCGCTGGCAGTATGTGTTGGCAGCAGCTACGCCGTTGAGTTTCGGGGACCCAGTTCTCGTGGATGAGACCCTATCGCAAATTGATCCCGAAACGATCCAAAAGGGCGATGTCGTCGGTATCGGCATTCACACCGCGAACGCATTGCGTGGATATGAGATTGGCAAAATCGCCAGAGAGCGCGGCGCTTATGTGATCTTCGGAGGCGTTTGGGATGCCTTCTACAGTTGGGGTTCCATCTGGAAGCGTTCCAGCTTCATCAAGTCCAGCAAAGGCCGTCTGGCGTTCCTGCTGATTTCTCGCATTTACCGTCACATGTACGCCGATACCGGCATCGCCACTGATAGCGCCCGCGTCACCTGGTCGGGACGTTGGACCCGCTGGATGGCGGCTCCTTGCCGTCATCTTTTTGCTGGCCGGCCTATGCCCGATCTCGCCATACCGCAGACCTGAGCGGTCAGAGACCTTCCGAAAATAAATCACTTTTTATAGGTTTAATTTTGCCTTGACGGCTTTTCCACAGTCCATTTAGCGGCCATGTGGAATTTCGAATTATTTTTTCGATTTGATAGTTAAGGCGATTTTGAGGAGAATCGAGTCGTGGCCAGCAGCATTTTAAACTTAACGACGGAAGCGTTGGCTGGAGTGCGACTCGGCGACCCTGTTTCTAAAGAAGCCGCCTACAGTTTGATTCGCACTGGCGATGAGCAATTGCCCGAATTGCTTGCTGCCGCTCTCGCTACCAAACGCAAGTTCAAATCGAACCTGATTACTTATTCGCGAAAAGTCTTCATCCCGCTCACCAATCTCTGCCGCGACTACTGCGGATATTGCACTTTTCGCCGTGATCCCGGCCAACCCGGCGCCCATACGATGACGCCAGATGAAGTTCTCGGCGTTGTTCGTGCCGGAGAAAAACTGGGCTGCACCGAAGCGCTGTTCAGCCTCGGCGACAAGCCGGAGCTAATTTTTCCCGAAATGCGCGAGACTCTGCGGCGCTTCGGCTACAATTCGACGCTGAAATATCTCGAAGCCATGTGTGAACTGGTGTTGCGTGAAACTTCTTTACTGCCGCATCCCAACGCCGGACTCCTCAGTGCCGAATGGATCGCGCGCCTAGCGCACGTTTCGCCCAGCATGGGCTTGATGCTTGAAAGCACAAAGCATCTCGCTTGCCACGATGATGCTCCCGATAAAGTTCCGTCGAAACGCCTGCATACTATTGAAGAGGCCGGCAAACAAAATGTCCCTTTCACGACCGGCCTGTTGATCGGCATCGGCGAATCCGTCGAAGAGCGCGTCGATTCGCTTATTGCCATCCGCGATATTAACGAGCGTTACGGCCACATTCAGGAAGTCATCATTCAAAATTTTCGTGCCAAGCCGGAAATTCCCATGCGTGATCATCCCGAGCCTTCGCATAACGATATGCTGCGTACCATCGCCGTCGCGCGTCTGCTGATGCCGGAGATGAACATTCAGGCCCCGCCCAATCTTTCGCTGCCAAATTATGACGACTTTCTTGACGCCGGAATCAATGACTGGGGTGGCATTTCGCCCCTCACGCCGGACTTCATCAATCCTGAAAAGCCCTGGCCACATCTCGATCAGTTACAATGTCGCACCGAAGCCAAAGGGAACATTTTGCGCCAACGATTACCCGTCTATCCTGAATTCATTCCGGCGCTCGCGGAGCGAGAAGGGTTGCTCGCCGAAAAATTGGCATCTGCAACAGGCTCTACAGGCCTAGCGGGGAGAGACGCATGATCGTCGTCCTCACCGGCGGCACCGGCGGAGCAAAATTTGTAGAAGGATTGCGCCATGTGGTCCCGCCGGAAGAACTCACATTCGTCGTGAATACCGGCGACGATTTGCAATGGTGGGGCCTTTATGTTTCGCCCGATGTGGACTCCATCATCTATGCCCTTGCAGGCCGGCTAAGCAAAGAGCGGGGCTGGGGTGTGAAGGGTGACACATTCTATTGCCTCGAAACCATGAAGGCGCTCGACGAACCCATTTGGTTCCACGTGGGTGACCGCGATCTTGCGGTGCACCTGCTCCGCTCCAAGCTCTTAGCAGAAGGCAAAACCGTAACCGATGTCGCTCGGTCGATAGCGGAAAAGTTTGGCATTCCCTCGCGTGTTCTCCCCATGAGCAATTCGCGGGTTGAGACTCGCGTCGATACACCCAGTGGCGAACTCAGCTTTCAGGAATATTTCGTACAGCGATGGTATCAGGACCCCGTGAACTCGGTGCGCTTCGCTGGCTCTACTGAAGCAGAGCCAGCGCCGGGAGTAATCGACGCTATTCTTCAAGCAAGCGCCGTGATTCTGGCGCCGAGCAATCCCATCAGCAGCATCGGGCCCATTCTCTCAGTGCCCGCCATCCGGGAGGCTCTAGTCCGCACACCGGCGAGCGTGGCCGCGATCAGCCCTATCGTTGGCAATAATGCCGTCTCCGGCCCGGCGGGAATCATGATGGCGGCAATGGGCTTTCCTGTTTCAATTGGCGGCGTGGCCCAAGCCTATGAAGATTTTCTTGATGTTCTTGTGGTGGATAACCAGGACAAGGCTGTGGCGCAAAAGTTGCAGGCCGCTGGATTTCATGTCAAAGTCACCAACACTATCATGAAAACCCGCGATGACAGGGTGAATCTTGCCCGCGCTGTGCTGGCCGCCTGCGAAGCAGAAGGCGCGGCCGCAACGAGTCCCAAATGATCCTGATCCCTGTCAAACATCTCTCTAGCGCCAAGCAACGCCTGGCCACATGGTTCGATCAGGAAACGCGGACCCTGCTTGCCCAAACCATGTTGCTGGATGTTTGCGAAACCGTCGCCCAGCTGCGCGATCGCATGGAGATCAGCTTGGTCACAAGTGATCCTTTCGCCTTGGAGTTGGCGAACCGTTTTCATTTCGAGGTCATGGCGGACCACGATAATCCTGGCGAAACCGAAGCCATCGCGCGAGCCACTAGAGTCTGCGTGGCCCGTGCCGCGGAGAGCACTCTGGTGATTCCCGCGGACATTCCTCTCATGACTGTCTCCGAACTCGAGCAAATTCTCACGGCGGCGCCAAACGAGGGTTCCGTGCTGGTGCCCGCTGCTGATGGCCGAGGCACAAATGCAGTCCTGCGCCGGCCTGCCGATTTGTTCCCCCTGCATTTCGGCAACGACAGCTTCAAGCCGCACCTGGAAGCCGCACACACTACTGGTTTCCCGTGTGTAACTCTCAACCTTCCCGGCATTGCGCTTGACGTGGATAATCCCTCGGATTTGCGCGATCTTGGGGCGGCACCGGGCGAAACCCGCTCCCAGCAATTGATTCAGAAGTGGCATCTCGAAGATCTTCCACGAGCCGCCGGCGAATAATGCCTTCCTCTTTGCAATACAGCGAGTTACGAATCATTCCCGTTCCCTTTCCAGATGAAGTCCGCGCTGAAGATTCTGTCGCTGACAAGCTCATCGCAGCGGTTAAGCGCCGCCGCATTAGGCTGCAATCCGGCGACATTCTCGTTGTGAAACACAAGATCGTATCCAAAGCTGAGGGTCAATTCGCCGCTCTCGACGGCATTCGCCCCTCTGCCGAATCAAAAAAATGGGCACGAAAATACAAGCTCGATGCCCGCGTGGTTGAGCTTGCTTTGTCCCTGAGCAAACGAATCGTGCGTCGCGAGAATGGGGTGCTGATAACCGAAACAGCTCATGGCTTTGTCTGCGCCAACAGCGGCGTGGATGTTTCGAACGTGGACGGCGGGAAGCACGCGCTTTTGCTTCCTGAAGATTCCGATCGTTCCGCCGCGCAAATTCACAGGGCGCTCAAAAAGCATTGCAAGCTCCACATTCCCGTGATCATCACCGATACTTTCGGACGTCCCTGGCGCGAGGGGCTCACCGAGGTCGCTATCGGCGTTGCAGGGATGAAAGCCATTCATGATTTTCGTGGGAAGCGCGATCCCCACGGTTACCCTCTGCGGGTAAGCATTGAGGCCGTTGCGGATGAACTTGCCTGCGCCGCAGGGCTGGTCTGTGGCAAACTCGCACGCACTCCGGCGTGCATCATTCGCGGATACCGCTATCAACCGGCAAAAGGCTCGGCCCACGACTTACTCCGTCCCGCTGCAACGGACCTATTTCGGTGATATCGTTTTCTTGTGAGCCGCATACTGGCCCAATCCGAACTGGAAAACTTTCCATCGCTCGAATGGAACCAAATCGCTCCGCGTCTTTCCCATGACTTTCGCGCCACGCTAGAAAAAGTTCTAAACTCGGAAGATGGCGCCTCTCTTGCCAAGGAAGAGTGTTTAATTCTGGCTAACGCCGAAGGAGACAACCTTCTCGGACTGCTCGTTGCTGCCAACGATCTTCGCCGCGCACTCGCCGGCAACCTGGTCACGTACGTCGTCAATCGCAATATCAACTTCACGAATATTTGCTTCGTCGGATGCAAATTCTGCGCCTTCAGCCGCGGGCCGCGAGAATCCGACACATATTTCCTGGACCCGGACCAGGTCGCGCAAAAAGCCGTCGAAGCCGCCGCGCTGGGCGCAACCGAAGTCTGCATTCAAGGGGGATTACCTCATGGCCTGCCGCCGTTTTATTACCGCGACATTTTGCGCGCGGTGAAGCGTGCCGTTCCTTCCATGCATATTCATGCCTTCTCGCCCATGGAAATCACGTATGGCATCGAACTTACCGGGATGGCTTTGCCCGATTATCTTTCCATGTTGCACGACAATGGCCTCGATACACTACCCGGGACCGCCGCTGAAATTCTCGACGATCAGGTGCGTCATGTTCTCTCGCGCAACAAGTTGACGACCGCTCAGTGGGTCAACGTCATCCGTACTGCGCATCGCTGCGGCATTCGCACCACTTCGACTTTGATGTACGGCCACATTGAAACCCCCGAGCATTGGGTCAATCAGATCCTGCTGCTCCGCGAAATCCAGCAACAGACAGGTGGGTTCACCGAATTTGTGCCACTCGGCTTTGTTCACCAGAACACATTGCTCTTTCATCAGGGACTCGCGCGCAGCGGGCCCACTCTCGCCGAACATCTCAAAATTCATGCTCTCGCTCGCATACTTCTCGCCGGGGCCATCAATAATATTCAGGTTTCGTGGGTCAAGCTTAATCGCAAATTGTCGCAACTTTGCCTACACGCCGGCGCCAACGACTACGGCGGAACATTGATGGAAGAAAATATTTCGCGCGAAGCCGGAGCAACCGCTGGCCAACACACCAGCCCGGAAGATTTCCAGTCGCTGATTCTTGAAGCCGGTCGCATCCCCGCCGAGCGCAACACGACTTACACGCGCATCAAAATCAAAGCGCCGGTCGCTGATCTCATCACAGAAGAGATTCCAGAAGAATCAATGTATCCGGAGTTCGCCTAGGTGGTCGTTCGCCCGATTTCTATCATCGGGGGTGCCGGAGCCGAAGGCTTCGGCCTCGCGCTGCGCTGGGCCCAAGCTGGAGAAACCGTCATCATCGGATCGCGCGACGCCGCTCGCGCCAAACAAGCCGCCGACAAAATCAAGCAGCGTGTGCCCAACGCCAACATCTCCGGCAGGGACAACTCCGCTGCGGCGGCCGCTTCAGATTTGATCGTGCTGACCATTCCATTCGCGGCGCACGCGACGACTTTAAAAGAGCTCAAGCCCGCGATCGTCCCCAGCAGCCTCGTGATTGATACGACCGTTCCTCTCGCCGCCGCGGTTGGCGGACGATCCACGCGCACGCTCGGCGTGTGGCAAGGCTCTGCGGCGCAGCAGGCCGCCGAAATTCTGGGCAAAGAAATTTCCGTCGCAGCGGCTTTTCATCACGTTGGATCGGATTTGCTAATGACAGACGGCCCCGTGGATTGCGACGTCGTCGTTTGCAGCGACGATCCGGCCGCAACCAAAACCGTGCGCCAACTGGCTGCGAAAATTCCCGGGGTCCGCGTGCTCGATGGAGGGAAGCTCGAAAACGCGCGCATCCTGGAACAAATCACCGCCCTGCTCATCGGCTTCTCCATCCGCGAAAAAGGCCACGCCGGAATTCGGATTACAGGCTTGCCGGATGGGGCGTACGAAGTCTCTTGAATTGTTTCACTGAACGATAGATTTCCTGAAAATAACAGATTGCACAAGTAATCTAATTCAAGGAGACGGCGTCGTCTGGTTGGCCGCTTCGATATAAAAACGATGTTCTTTGCCGTCATCCAACACAGCGTAGATGTACTTCCCATCGGTCCTAAACTTTATGATCTGCCCAATTTCGAGCGGCGGGCGTTTCTTAGCTTTCCCGCCATGTTCCCAACCGGTTATTTCCATTGTGCCTGTATCAGTCCTTAGGACATAGATGCGTCGCTGATACGTATTCACGACATCACCAACACCACCCACTTCCTGCTGTGCATGGAAGCTCACGACGGTGCCAGAAAGCGAGTACTCGGGAGAATTCTTGTCTTTCGCCGCTGCGAGGGCGCCCGTCACTAGCAAGAAAGACAAGATCAACGAGAATACTTTAGCCATATTCACTGTCCTAAGTCGACACGCCACCTTCAAGATTCGGAACGAGCGATTTCGACAGAGTAATTCGCCCGTTGTTCGAAACCTGAGTGTAACCGCATCTCTTATACCACGAGATCAGCCTCTTGTTAGGAAGACTGGAGTTAAAGGATTTGGGTTGGAGGCTCACTGCTGGATAGTTGTTTTGTTTTGTGATGACTTCAACCGCATTTAACACGCGAGTCCCCACAAGATTGCGCCGGACATCGGTCGACACTAAGAGATCGTGCAGAATCAACGGATATCCCTTTGGCCAAAAGTCCAAAGAAACGAACGCGACCTCGCGGCCCTCTTCGAACACTAGGAAGTTTTTCGTATATCCGTTTGCCCCAATGTGCTTTGCCCTTTCGCGAAGCTCTACATTGGAGGCTTGTTCGGGGTTTGTGAGTTCAACTAATTCCATATCTCCCGCCTACCAAAGAAGTACGCCCTACATCAGCCACACCGCATCTACATCCACAATCACTTGCGTGCGCGGAATTTTCTGCTGCGCCGCGTAGGCCAGCATCGCCCGCAAGGTCGCATTCAACTTCTCGCGACTCGCCGACTTCAGCACAAAGTGGTAACGATAGTCGCGCTTTAGCCTCATGATGGGCGAGGCCGCTGGGCCGAGCACGCGAATGCCTTCGTGCCGCGTCTTCTCGAACCACTTGCCCAAAGTGCCCGACCAGCGCAGCGCTTCATCTAACTTGTTGCTGCGAACCAGCACATTGGCCAGCGCGCTGAAAGGCGGATAATGCATCCAGCTGCGAAAGCGCAGCTCTTTATCATAGAAACCCCTAAAATCATGCGCTGCCGCGTACTGCACGGCGTAGTGTTCCTGAAAATAAGTTTGCAGCACGACTTTGCCCGGAGTCTGCCCGCGTCCAGCGCGCCCAGCGACTTGGGTAAGTAACTGAAACGTGCGCTCCGCGGCACGAAAGTCGGGCATGCCCAGCGCAGCGTCAGCTCCCACCACGCCCACCAGCGTCACACCATGAATGTCATGCCCTTTGGCAATCATCTGCGTGCCGGTGAGAATGTCGAGCTCGCCTTCGTTTAAGGCGTTGAGGGCGCGCTCAAAATCTTCATGCCCGCGAACGGTGTCCCTATCGAGCCGCCCAATTCGCGCTTGCGGAAACATGCCGTGCAATAACTCTTCCAGCTTTTCGGATCCTGTGCCGATGAAATACACATACTCACTGCCGCAGTGCGCGCACACTTTTGGGACCTTCGCTGTGAAGCCGCAGTAGTGACATTCCATACGGTTTTCGCGTTTGTGATGCGTAAGCGAAATGGCGCAGTTCACACACTCCAGTTTCTTGCCGCAGGCGCGGCACAGCGCCACGGGAGAATATCCGCGGCGGTTCAGCAGTACCATCACTTGCTCTTTTTTCTCCAGGCGGTCTTTGATTTCTGCGGCCAGCTTGCGCGAAATCACCTGCTCGGCGCCCGTTTCCTGAAATTCCCCCCGCATATCCACAATTTCGACTTCCGGCAACGGACGCTGCTCCACGCGGTCGCGCAACTCTACCAACGCATATTTATGCTTTCCACTTTTCATGGAAGAAGCATTGAAGTACGATTCGAGCGACGGCGTCGCCGACCCTAGGACGACGACGGCACCAGCCATGTTCGCCCGCATCACGGCCACGTCGCGCGCGTGATAGCGCGGCGTTTCTTCCTGCTTGTAAGACGAATCCTGTTCTTCGTCCACGATAATGAGCGCCAAATCGCTCACCGGAGCGAATACCGCTGAACGTGTGCCCACTACCATTCCCGCTTGCCCACGCTTGATACGATGCCACTGCTCGGCACGTTCGTCATCGGAGAGAGCAGAATGAAGAATTGCAACCTCGTCGCCGAATACTTGATGCAGATCCGCGGCTACCGCCGGAGTGAGACCGATTTCGGGGACTAACAAAATTGCCGATCGTCCGGCGTCGAGCACCGAACGCATGGCAGCGAGATAAACTGCTGTTTTGCCCGAGCCTGTTATGCCATGCAGAAGAATTCCGGCATACTTGCCCGCCCCAACCGCTTCCTGAACCTGCGTGAGCGCATTTTGCTGTGCCGGATAAAACTGAAAGTTCAACGGCGACGGCCGAGCTTTTATTTTCGACCGCAAAAGCTCTGCTGGCTCCTCGACGATTTCCAAGAGCCCTCGTTTGACTAAAGTTCCCAACGTCGTCCGCGGAACGTCGAGCCCACGCAGCGAATCAATCTCGGCTCGCCTACCAGCTGCAACCAGTGCATCAATCAACTTCTTCTGGTTCGAGTTAAGAGCTTTGCCTTTTGATCCGCGTTTCTCCGCGTCCTCGGCGGTGAAAGCCTTTTCCATCAGTACCGCAATCTTCACCACCCTGGCCGCATCCCGCGCTTCCGACAAATCCTCCCGGGCAATCCATGTCTTCTTCACCATTCCCGCGAGCAATGCTCGCGACGCCCCCGTCGCCGAGCGCAAGCTGCCTTCGCGAACACTCTCCCGATCTAACAAGTGCTCGAGCACCCGAAGCTCCGTGACTTGATCGTCAGGCGTCCGCTTAGACCTGCCTGCTGATCCAGTCGTGCCCGCTTTGTACAATGCTTCTTGCCCTGCGTCCCCAATGCGATATGTCACCTTGCGCTTGAATTCCGCGTTCAGGGGCAACATGGTACGGAATACCTCGCCAATCGGCGCAAGATAGTAATCTGCAATCCATTTACCCAGGCGAATCAACTGCTCATCCAGCACCGGAGTACTATCCAGAACCTGAATTATATTTTTTGTCGTAACCGGCGGCTTGCGGTCGTGCAACTCGGTCACGATGCCCGACATTCTTTGCGCGCGGAAGGGCACCAGCACGCGCCCACCCAGCACCGGCTCCATTCCCTCAGGAATGCGATAGGTGAAGACAATATCGAGGGGCACTGCCAGCGCCACATCGCAAAATTCAGGCATTGGTTTGAGGATAAATCAGTGGAGTGAATCGAGCGCTACAAAGGCAACCCTATCTTTTTCATCAAATCTGCATAGCGCGGATCCGAGCGTAGAGAATCTATCGCCGGATAGCGGATCATGAAGAGGATGGAACTGTCACCATCGTCATACGCTTTTTCCAGAAACTCGAAGGCTGAATTCCTGTCCCCCATTAGCGCGGCCGCCATGGCGATGGTTGAACTTCGATCGGCGCCCGTAATCCTCTTTGTCAGCTCAAAGTAACCCTGCGCATCTTGACTCGATGCATCTCCCATCGGCTGGGTCTTTTTTAACTCATCGATCGCGTCCGGAAACCGCCCCATCGTCGCATAAAGGTGTGAAAGCTTGAAGTGCGCGGGCATGAAATTCGGGTCTCGTTGCAGCACTCTTTTAAACTGCGCTTCGGCATCGGCATAGCGGCGCTGATCCATCAGAACCACCGCATAATTCACATTGACAATCGACGACAACGGGTCGAGCGAAATTATGGTGCGGAATTCGCTCTCCGCTTCTTCCATCCTGTTCAAAGACATAAGGCAAACAATTGCGTAAAAATAGCGGGCCTGCGCATTGTTCGGATTGAGCGCGATCGCCTTCTTGAATTCCGCTTCGGCATCACTGAACTTGTGCAGCGAACCCAGAGCAAACGCGCGCGCACTCATCGCCTCGGAACTCGAGCCGTCCAGCGCAACCGCTTTGGCGGAGGCTTCATCGGCCAGCGCCGCCGCCTGCTTGGAACTGATGTCCGTGACATAACTGGGAATCACGTTGTAGGTATCGGCCAAGCCCGCATACGCCAACGCGTAATTTGGATCGGCGCGAATCGCTTGTTGAAACAGATCGATACTCTTCTTCAAGCCATCCGGGTTGCGCCCGTACCACAATTGCCGTCCTTCAAGATACAGACGGTACGCATCTGGATTTTCGGTCCCCGCTTTTCCCACGCGTTCTTCCTCGTCGCCTGTCAGCTTGATCTTCAGCTGGTTCGATATGTCTCGCGTGATGTCGCCTTGAACCTGCGTCAGGTCGGCGAGTTTGCGATCATAGTGCGCCCCCCACATCTCAGTGCCGTCCGAGGCATTCACCAGATCGGCTTGGACTCCGATATTGTCCCCACGCTGCGTAACGCTGCCCAGCAGGAGCGCACCCACATTCAGCGCTTTGCCGATTGCCTCGGGATCGTCTTCTTTTCCCTTGTACTTGAAGACCGTGCTTCTCGCCATCACTTTCAGGCTCGGCAGTTGCGACAGGCTGCCGATCAGGCTCACGGTTAATCCGTCGCTTAGGTAATCGTTGCCTGCGTCGCCGGTCGAATTAACGAAAGGCAGCACCGCCAGCGAATCGACTCTTCGCGACGACGGCTTTTCGTGCAAAAAGTAAAAGGCCGCAGCGGCGACAACGGCCAGCAGTCCTAGCGCACCCATCAGAAGCAGGTTGCGATAGCCTTTCGGCTCCGCCGCCGCGATGGCGGTCGAACTGATCGAGCCAGAGCTTGCCACTCCCGTGTAACTCACCGACCGTCCCGAATCGATGTCGCGCTTGCAGCGCGCGAGGTCGGTCCGCATATCCGCGGCACTTTGATAACGCAGATTACGGTCTTTCTCCAGAGCCTTGCCAATGATGCGATCCAAATCTACGGGCAGGTCCGGATTGAGCCTCTGCGTGGGCGCAGGATTTCCATCCAAAATCGCTTTGAAGATTTCCGCAGTGCTATTGCCACGAAACGGCAAAACTCCCGTCGTCATTTCGTAAAGTACGACACCAAAAGAAAACAGATCGCTCCGCGCGTCCATTTCTTTCGCTCGCGCCTGCTCCGGAGACATATATGCGACCGTCCCGAGCGTCGAACCGGGGCTGGTGAGATGCTGCTCATCGATGGTCGCTTCAAGATGCGACGATGACCCTGACACGGCGGATGCTTTCGCCAATCCAAAATCGAGGATCTTCGCGTGGCCGCGTTTCGTTACAAAAATATTGGCTGGCTTGATGTCGCGATGAACAATCCCCTGCGAATGTGCGCCGTCCAGACCATCGGCGATTTCGATAGCCGAAGCCAATAACGTCTCATTATCCAGCGGCTTGCCGCCAATCAAATGTTTCAGCGTCACGCCATCCAGAAATTCCATGGCAATGAATGTCTCGTCGCCATGCTTGCCAATTTCATGGATGGTGCAGATATTGGGATGGTTCAACGCCGAGGCTGCCCGTGCTTCGCGACGAAACCGCTCCAGAGCCTGGGGATCGCGCGACAACTCAGGAGGAAGAAACTTAAGCGCGACAAACCGCCCAAGTTCTATGTCTTCAGCCTTATAGACGACGCCCATCCCGCCACCGCCCAACTTTTCAACGACGCGGTAGTGAGATATGGTCTCGCCTATCATGTGGCAAAAATGTTACGTGGATGGGCCATGCAAGTCAATGAAATCGGATGTGCCTATGACGCGGGCACGTTCAGCAAAATCGTCAAAGGTGCGACGTGCTCGGGTTTCACGTAGCGGTTTACCAGAAAGCGCTTGCCGTCTTTAGTCACATCATAAGTAAATACGTCGGTCGAAGAAATCGGGGCCCGGCCATGAATTTGAAACAACTGTACGGGTTCGCCTGTGGCAAAAAATGCCTTGGGCATTGACGGGCACAGCCATAAGCATGCCGCTGGGCGCGAGATAGTAGATTTCTTTGCCGTCTCCGCGCCAGCGAGGTTCTGTGCCGCCGCCGCGTGAGACTTGCCATTTACCGGCAGCATTCGGAAATGATGTGACGTAAATTTCCCAGGTGCCGGACTCGTCTGAGGCATACGCCAGCCATTTTCCATCCGGCGAAATCTGACCATTCGTTTGATTGGCCTTGCTCGTCAGGAAGCGGACACTCTTGCCGTCTGCAACAGAAAGCAGCGCCAGATATTCCTGCCCAGGAGATTGTGCGGTGTAAAAAAGCTGGGTGCCGTCGAGCGACCAGGAATTTGGGATGAAATCATTGACGGCATCTGCCGCCATAATCCGTTTTTCCTTCTCCAGTCCATTGGATTTCTTCATCATGATCCCTGCGCCAAACTCGGCAACCGAGCGGAAGGAAATGAGGCTCCCATCGCGCGACCATACCGGCGCGACTTCTTCGGAAGGATCGAACGTGAACCGGGCATTACCGGCGCCTGCGGCGCTCAACACCCAGATGTCCACGTTATTCGCCTTCAAATCGGCAATGTCCACGGCGACCCTGCTGTCGTCAGGGGAGAGCGTCGGATTAGCCATCACAGCGGATTCGCCGATTCTGCCGAGTTCTTTACCTGAGCGGTCCATCCACGTCAGCTGCGATTGAGCCGCACCCACACCCGTGTTGTAAATCAACGTGCCATTCAGCGACGCGGTGATGGCGGCCCAGAATGTGGAAGGCTGAAATCCGACGGAGTTCGCAATAGCCACGGCGCTGCCCGAGGCCTTAGCATTGTCCACGTCAAACGCGACACTCACCAGTTGCCGCTGATCGTCGCCGTAATAAAGGTGATGCGCGTCATAGGCAAAACCGGAATGGCACAGCAAAATTAAAGTTTTTTCCTTGCCATCCAACGAGCCAAGGTAAATGCCGCTATCGCGGTCGTCGCTCAAATTCGAAAAATTGCCCGCCCAGTAAAGAAAGTGATTCCCGTCCGGAAGAAAAATCGGCCAGCGGTGGGTCTGCTCTTGTTTGTCAGCCAGTAGAAAATTCAGTGTGACCGGGGCCGCTCCCGTTCCGTCGGCATTGATGCGATAGATGCCAGTGCCAGTGTCTGGCGCATATAGGAGGACATTCTTGCTGCCCCAGCTCCCGCCGCGCGCCGACAAGACGTTGGCCAAGGCCTGCGGCACACCGCCATTGACGGCGATTTTCAGCAGCTTGCCGCGAGCGAAAAATCCCACATAAGCATTGTCCGGCGACCAAAAAGGAAAACTCGCGCCCTGAGTGCCTGCGAGCGGCGTAATTCCCGGCGAGCCGATTCGTTGCAGAAATAACATGGGCAGGGACGAACTCTCTTCGGGCGAGACGAACACGAGCATGGTGCCATCTTGCGACAGCGCCATGTGGCTGATGCTCATTTCATCCGGCGTGGAGAGTGCAAACTGCATGCGCGTTGTGGAGGCCGGACGGTGAGATACGAGCCATGTCAATCCAGCAACGGCGGCGAGCCCCAACGCCATGCCGAGCCAAGGCAAGAGTGAATGACGCTGCGGAGCAGCAGCAACGGCGCGTGCCGCGCTGCTGGTTTCGCTACCCGAAAGCGCGCTCAGCGCAAATGAAAGATCGCGTGCCGACTGGAAGCGCTGTTCCGGACTCTTTTCGAGGCAGCGGCGGACTATGCGCTCAAGCACTGGCGAAACCAGATGGCTGGGTGCCGACATCTCCGGCGGGTCGTCTTTCAGCACCGCCGTCATCGTCTCTGCCGACGTCTCGCGGCGAAATGCCCGTATGCCCGTCAGCATTTCGTACAAAACGGCGCCAAAGGCAAAAATGTCCGAACGCGCATCTACGCCCTTGCCACGCACTTGCTCCGGCGCCATGTAACTCGCCGTGCCCATGATGACGCCTGCGGCTGTGTGCGAACTCGTCAGCGTCAACTCGTTCGGCTCTGCGTCTGCGTTCTGGACCAATTTAGCGAGGCCGAAGTCGAGAATCTTGACGCGTCCATCGGGAGTGACGAAAATATTTTCTGGCTTTAGATCGCGATGAACGATCCCTTTCTCATGCGCCGCCGCCAGGCCATGCGCGATCTGCACGCCATACTCAATGGCCTTGCGCTGCGGCAATGGCCCGCGGTCGAGCAAGGCGCGCAGACTTTCGCCCTCCAGCAATTCGGAGACGAGAAACGGCATTCCGTTGTACCGGCCAACATCAAACACCGCCAAAATATTGGGGTGGTTCAATCCCGCCACCGCTCGCGCTTCAACCTCAAAGCGGTGCAGGCGATCAGGGTCGTTGGCAAACGATTCGGTGAGAATTTTCAGCGCGACATCGCGCCCTAGTCGCGCGTCCCGGGCGCGATATACTTCGCCCATGCCGCCAGCGCCCAGGGGCACAATAATTTCATAAGGATCGATCTTTGTACCGGCTGTGAGAGACATCGGTGCGTAATTATAGCTTGCACAGCGGGCCGGAAACCTGCGCGGACTGATTGATCGCTGATTCCAGAAGCCATTACGCGGAGGAGATGCACTTCTTATTCATCCATGGCAAAAGCCTAGTTTCGTCTTGCTCCGCACTTCCATCGAGGTCTTTCAACTTAGTGTTCCAAAATAGGACGCTCATCTGGCGCAACGTTGAGTAATTTTCCCGATTGACAGAACTCGATTCTCTCCTATACTGGCTTGGCTTTACGCTATTCGAATGGGATTCCCGGCTTAACCGCCGGCTGGATCCTCGACCCTAACCAACAACCACTTTTAAGGAGGAACCGTGAAACGGAGAAGCAATAGGATCCTAGTCTCCCTCGCCTTGTTCGTCGCTGCCGGATTTATGCAAAGCCGCGCAGAAACGCTGATGACGCGCCACGTCAGAACGGTAACCATCAACGGTCAGGCTAAAGTACTCGGGCACCTTCCCTCAGCAACAATCATGCAGTTGAATGTGGTTCTGCCGGTTCGTGACCAGGCCGGCCTCGACGATTTTCTGGTCGAAGTCCGCAACCCCTACAGCTCCGATTACAAACACTTTTTGACTCCGGCCGAGTTCACCGAGAGGTTCGGTCCCTCGAAGGAGGACTATGGCGCGGTCCTCAATTATGTTCAGGACCGTGGCCTGACGGTCGTCGGTGGTTCGCGCGACGCTATGGACGTGCAGATCAAGGGGCCGGTTTCGGCCATCGAATCGGCTTTTCATGTGAGCATGCTGACTTATCAGCACCCCACTGAGAATCGCGTTTTCTACGCACCGGATCGCGAGCCGACCGTTGATCTGCCTTTTCAACTCTGGCACATCTCCGGCCTCGACAACTTCTCCATCCCGCATCCGCAGTATGTCAAGAAGAGTGACTACGCTAGAGCCAATGGCCTTGATCCAAACAAGATTGGCCACGCTACGACTGGCTCCGGCCCGTCCGCTTCCTTTCTTGGCAGCGACATGCGCGCGGCCTACTATGGCGGCTCGGCATTGACAGGGTCTGGGCAAAATCTAGGATTGTTCGAGTATCTGGGCACAGATCTCGCCGATTTGACCACCTATTACAAGAACGTCAAGCAGACGAACTCGGTTCCCATCACATTGCTATCCACCGATGGAACTAGCACGAGTTGCGTTGATAGCAGATCGGGCGGGCGCTGCGACGATACCGAGCAGACCTTGGATATGACGCAAGCCCTGGGCATGGCCCCCGGCTTGGCCAGCCTTGTAATGTATGTCGGCTCAACCGACACCGCCATTATCGGCTCCATGACCACGCACAGCCCACTGCCTACCACCATCGGCTGCTCTTGGGGATGGACGCCCGCTGATCCTTCCACGCTCGACCCGTATTTCCAGAAGATGGCTGCTCAGGGGCAGAACTTCTTCGCCGCGTCGGGCGATAGCTCGACGTGGTCGAAGAGAAATGAAGCCTGGCCTGCGGACGATGCCAATGTCGTTTCGGTGGGCGGAACTGATCTGACCACGGCTAGTGCCGGTGGGCCCTGGAAGTCGGAAACGGCCTGGGTGGATAGCGGCGGCGGCATCTCCCCGGACAGCATTAAGATCCCGGCCTGGCAGCAACTTGCAGGCGTGATCAATTCTTCCAACAAAGGCTCAACAACTCTTCGCAACGGTCCCGATGTTTCGGCCAATGCGAACTTCACCTTCTACGTCTGTGCCGACCAAACCACGTGCACGGCCAACGAGTACGGGGGTACCAGCTTTGCGGCTCCGATGTGGGCAGGCTATATAGCCCTCGTAAACCAGCAACTGGCGGCTGATGGATACTCGACCATCGGGTTCATCGATCCCTATCTCTATTCCTTTGGCGTAAGTTCGAGCTATGGCACGGACTTCCATGACATCACCAGCGGCAAGTCCGGCAGCTACTCTGCTGTGACTGGCTACGATCTTGTGACCGGATGGGGTAGCCCCAACGGTCAAGGGCTCATCAACGCGCTAGTGGGCGAGAAGTAGCTCCCTGCGCTCACTGCATGGACAGAGGCCCGGACCAACGGTCCGGGCTTTTCTTTGATGTGAGATCACGATGCTCGATAAACATTGCGGAGAAGTTGCGCTAGCGCCTTCGCAAACGTGATTCGATGATGCTTCCATCGTCCGGGGTAGGGAAGTTCCAAGTGCGTGCCTTGCCAATTTGCCGCCTCTTGCGCGCGTCGAACGTTATTCGCGATGGACTTGACCACGGTGACGATGATCAGCGGATGAAGTTCACGCAACATCTTGCTGAGGCGGACTTCACTGTCCATGCAAGCCTGGCGGCGCTTTTTAGGACTTAACCGGTCAACCGGAGTGTCGCACAAATCGACGAGATAGCATCCGTGGGCCCGGAATACTTCAAGGAAGTCGCCATCTCGAAAGGAAGGCAGGGCTTTGATGAACACGTCTCGTATCACCCGGTACAAGCCAGAGTTTTCCTGATAAAAGAACCGCCCCGAAGCGGGAGGCGATTCGCCGACGAAGAGTATTTTCACTCGAACCGGCCGGTAACGCTGCCGCAAGAGTTCTTTTGCGCGGCTGTTCTTATTTCTGGCCGGCAACGCGTCGTTCGCTTTCATTGATCGGAGCGTCGTTTATGCTGGCAATTCAGCGTTGCATTAATCCGCGCTCGTCGAACTCCCACAATTCTACGCCGTAGGAACGGAACCATTGCCCGTAGTCGTCGTGCCATTCGTATTCGAAGTGAACGGCCATGCGGTTTTCGCGGAATCCCCAGAGCGTTTTCTTGAGCCGGTATTCGAGTTCTTTGTTCCACTTTCTTCGCAGGAAGGCTTTGATCTCTTCGCGGCCTTTCATAAATTCATTGCGGTTGCGCCACTCCGAATCTTCGGTGTAGGCGAGGACGACCTTTTCCGGATCGCGCGTGTTCCATAGGTTCTCCGCGTTTTGTACTTTGGCGCGGGCGGTTTCTTCGTTGAACGGCGGGACAATGGGCGATGGCGTCATGCGTTGCTCCTGTTACTCTCCGCTCTTCACCGGTGCTTTCATGCCCAACTCTTTCATCACCATCTGCAAGTCTTTCCAGGCTTCGCCTTTCTGCCGGGGATCGCGCAGCAGAAACGCCGGATGGTAGGTGACTGCGAGCTTGGTGCCACGGAAGTCGAACCAGCGTCCACGCAGCTCCGACATGGGCGCGTTGATGGCCAGCAGTGTCTTGGCCGCGACAGCGCCCAGCGCCACAATCGCTTTCGGCTTGATGACGGCAATCTGCCGCATTAAAAACGGCGAGCAAGTCTCGCACTCGTCGCGCTCAGGCTGGCGGTTTCCCGGCGGACGGCATTTGATGATGTTGGCGATATAAACATCCTCGCGGGTGATGCCCATCGCTTTGATCATGTTGGTAAGCAACTGACCCGAACGGCCCACGAACGGCTCGCCCTGCTCGTCTTCGTCAGCGCCCGGGGCTTCGCCGATGAACATTAAATCTGCATTCGGATTGCCCACGCCAAAGACGATCTGCTTGCGTCCCTGCTGGCTCAAGCGACAGCGAGTGCAGTCGCCAAGATCTTCGCGAATGGCCCGCAACGCCGCAACTGGATCGGCAATCGACTGCTCGGGTTTTGGTCCGAGGATGGGCAGATCGGCAAGCGACTGCGGCGCAG
>Ga0187847_10000935_pt1 | contig 28371 bp, 24 predicted proteins | sample June2016WEW_4_10_FD_132458 | JGI IMG/M metagenome (GOLD analysis project Ga0187847, IMG submission 132458) | Peatland microbial communities from SPRUCE experiment site at the Marcell Experimental Forest, Minnesota, USA - June2016WEW_4_10 | ecosystem: Environmental > Terrestrial > Soil >...
AGATGGACACCCGGCCGTCGCCGCCATTGTCGACTACAACATGCCCGAAATGACGGGAGGCGATGTCGCCGCCGAACTGAAGCGCCAGCATCCGGAAATGCCCGTTGTCATGCTTTCCAGTGACGAAGGCATACCCAAGATCGCGCTGTGCATGGCGGATGCTTCCCTCCCGAAGGCCGACGCGCACAGTGCGTTGCTGCCGCTGATCTTTAAAATTTGCGAACAATACCGCTCCGTCCCCGGCGAACGCCAAGCGCCGGCCCAAGAAATCTTTGACGGCATCTGTTAGCGCGATTCCTCCCGTCCTCCCTCCGCTCGCCTATCTTCTTTCCCTAATCAATCGCTCAGCCAGGGCAAGCGCGTCGCCCCATACAAGCCGGCGTCGCCTCCCAGCCGAGCCTGAGTGATGATCGTCCGTCGTTCAGCGTCTCTCTCGCTTTGATCTGCGGTTTCTCTTGAAAAAACATTATCTTTACCGGGATCGAAGGGCACCGTGGCCGCATACACCACCGACCGCTGCCGCAGCTCTTCGAACATGCGGGGCGCAAATGCATCCCAAGCTCGCGAAACCCCTCCCCCAATCACAAACATTTCAAGATTCAACACATTCACCAAATCCGCCAACAGAATGCCGAGAGCCCAGCCTACGGTCTGAAAAATACGCCGCGCGTCCAAGTCACCGCCGAGCACCAAATCATAGATCGCCTTGGCGCCAAACTCCGCGCCAGACGCAGCCCCCTGAGCGAGAGCGACCGCTTCAACGCCGTCAATCGCTTCCCGCGCCATGCGCACAATCGCGCCGGCGGAAGCATACTGCTCGGCGCACCCTCGATTCCCGCAACCGCAGCGCGGCCCCTCCGGCTCAATCGTCACATGTCCGAATTCCCCGGCCATGCCATTCACGCCATGCCAGATTTTTCCCCCAAGCACGATGCCGCCGCCGATTCCAGTTCCCAGCGTGAGAATCGCCATATTCTCAACCCCGCGCCCTGCGCCCAGCCATTGTTCACCCAGAGCCGCCACCCGGGCATCGTTCTCCAGCACCACGCGCGCTGCGTTTTTCGGGAGCCCCAGCCGCCGCTCAATCTCCGCGCGCACCGCATAGTTCTCCCACCCCGGAAGATTCGCGGCCTTAAGCACCGTGCCGCTCTGCACTTCCATAAGTCCGGGGATCCCGATGCCGACTCCGCGAAAGCTTCCCGTCTTCTCATATTTGCCGGATAGGACTTGAATCGCCGTGCACATCTCATGAATGACGTGGTCGCGCCCCAAAGCCAGCTTGGTCGTGACTTCAACTTTTTCCAGAAGTTCCCCGGCAGCGCTCACCGCGGCGATGCGCAGGTTGGTCCCGCCGAGATCGACTCCAATGGAAAAATCAGGCATGGCTGAGAAGATTATCAGAAGCGAAGGCAATTCACGGTCTCTGCGAACCCCTGTGCCCTCCGTGTTGAAGACTTTGAATTGATTTACTTCTGGCACTGAGGGCAATAATGGCTGCTACGCCCGGCAATCACCACGCGCTTGATCGCAGTCTTGCAGACCAGGCAAGGCTCGCCCTCGCGTCCATAAACGCGATGCTGCAATTGGAAAAATCCTGCGTCGCCGTTCGCATCCACATAATCCGAAATCGACGACCCACCCAAAGCGATCGCCTCTTTGAGAACTTCCTTCACTGCCGCCAACAGCTTCTCCAATTGCAAGCGCGTGATCGTGGAAACCCGGCGGCGCGGCCGAATCCCAGCCCGGAACAGAGATTCATCGGCGTAAATGTTCCCCACCCCGCGCAAAAGTTTCTGGTTCAGCAAAGCGCTCTTGATCGGAGTCTTGCGCCCGCGAAACAAAACCAGAAAGCGCTCCGGATCGGCGTCCAGCGGCTCGACTCCACCGGCCTCGAACCCGCCTTTACCAACCACGCTCAGCCGTCCGAAGCGCCGCGGATCGACAAAACGCAGTTCCCTCCCGGAAGCCAGCTTGGCGATCGCATGCGTGTGCTTGAGCACCTCGTCCCGCGGCTCGCAAACCTGCAACCGCCCAGTCATGCCCAGGTGCACAATCCACTGCGCAGAATTGGATTGTGTAGGGGGGGCACTCCTGCCCGCCTCCGCCGGCAGAAGGGAAAGCCTCTGCCGCGCCCTAGATCTTCGCGGCACGGACGCAACTTGCTCCGAGCGAGGCGGGAGCGCCGCTGCATTCCGCTCCAGATCGAAAACAATATGCTTCCCCATGCGCCGCACCGCCGCAACGCGGCTGTGCTCCAGCACCGCGGCAATTTCCGCGGCAGGAGACTTCAGCACCTCCGGCTTCTCCCCCAGCCACACCGACTCGATCACATCCCCGCTAACCCGCTGCGCCAATCCGCGCGCGATGGTTTCAACTTCAGGAAGTTCCGGCATTGGAAAACAGTGTACAAGACGATCAACGCAATCGGCGCTACGGCTTCGCGAATGGAATCGAACAGGTAGGAATCTACAACCAGTTTCATCAATGGTTTTGGGAAGGACGCGACGTTCAGACGTCGCTGAAGAGCTTAAGAGCCTTGATTCGAGCATGGCCGGGAAGGGCATGACGTTTAGTCGTCCCGCTTAAGTCCTCAAAAAAGCGCGGGCTTTAGCCCCTTTGGGAGCGGACGGCAGGTACTTCTCGGTGTGAAGGGCGACTAATCTTTCAGCGGCACCACAGCCTGGCCATCGCGGCAAAACGTAGCCACCTTCTGCAGATCCCCATTCGCCTGCGGCAAAGTCATCACCGGTCCGTAGCAGAAAACCGCGTGCCCGCTGGCGGCAAAGTACCAGCGTCCATTCTTAGCCGGACGCTCCACTTGCCCGGACGGGCGCCGCACCGGCTGCGAGGGCTTCGCCACCGTCATGCTAAACAACAAGGCTAGGGTCAGGAACTTCATCGTTGAAAAGCGGCCGGGCAAAAACATCCGCGGCCCCCTGCCGCTTTCACCTGGGTACTTCCAAATACTGCTTCGCTAAATTCTTCTTTTAACTTTGCGTTCTCAACCAAGAACTTCAAATCGTACTCAGAGCGCGCCTTCGATCCAACAAATCCGAAGCCGGTTTGGCCGGAAGCTGCATATCGGGCTTGGCACTCTTGCCTGCACGTTCTTTGGAACCGGACTTCGGTGCTGCCTGGGTCGACGGAGTATGAGGAGCCTGGGTCGACGGAGTCTGGGCTGACGGAGCCTGATTCGACGAAGGCTGCGCGCGCTTCTTAGCCTCAGCCTGCGCCACGTTATTGTCGTGCACGATTCTTCCTTGAATCGCGGTTAGGGTCGCGCTGTCATGGAACAAGTCGATGATCAAAGTTCGCTGCGATTGAATGGTGTGCCCCTGCTCCACAATCAGCAGAGTCATCAACCCATAAGAAATCAAGAAGAGCACTACCAGCACCGGCAGCAAACTCCAACGCTTCTTCGGAGGTGCAATCTCTATTGCCGCGTTATCCAGCAGACTGGTCAAGCTGCACCTCTTTGCGCGCCCTGCTCCCGCGCGCAACCTAAGCGATAGCAGCTGGCCCGCCAATGCCGCCGGCGCCCGAAATCGCTTGAAATGAAGGTATTTAGCGAGGCTCAGGAGAAGTTCTCCGCCCCAGCAAGTGCAACTCGCTGCACATAAAGAGCACCCGCCTGTGATCCAAATCACGGCCGGCTGTGCGCCGGAGGGCTGCAGGCAAGTGAAGATCAGAAACGCGTGAGCGAAGCGCATGTTGGAGACAGCCGTCCTCGGCTGTCCATCGAGCGCAGCTCGACCTTTTATTTCGAGCTCAAAAGCAGCTTGGAGATAGTAGCCAGCTGCATATTCGAAGTCCCCTCATAAATCTTGCCAATCTTGGCGTCGCGCCAGAATTTTTCGACGGGATAATCTTTAGTAAACCCATACCCGCCGTAAATCTCAATGGCGAGCGAGGTAACGCGCTCTGCGACTTGCGAAGCAAAGAGCTTGGTCATCGCCGCCTCTTTCACAAAGTTCGCCCCGGCGTCCTTCATGCGAGCCGCGTTGTAAACCATCAGCCGCGCCGCTTCAATCTCGGTGGCCATCTGCGCGATCTGAAACTGAATTCCCTGAAAATCCGCCAGCGCCTTGCCGAATTGCTTGCGCTCAACCGCATACTTCGCCGCGAACTCCCAGGCCCCGCGCGCCACGCCGATCATCTGCGCCCCAATGCCGATGCGCCCTTCATTCAAAGTCTCAATCGCAATTTTGTAGCCCTTGCCGGGCTCCCCCAGCACGTTTTCTTTCGGCACGCGGCAATCTTCCAGAATCAATTCGCAAGTCGACGAAGCCCGAATCCCCAGCTTGTCTTCTTTCTTTCCGACGCTGAACCCCGCGAAATCCTTCTCCACCAGAAACGCCGTGATGCCCTTATATCCAGCCGCAGCATCCAGCGTCGCAAACAATACGAACAGCCCAGCTTCCTTGCCGTTCGTGATCCACAGCTTGCGGCCGTTGACCACATAGTCGCTGCCTTTAAGCTCAGCGCGAGTTTGCAAAGCGAACGCATCCGAGCCCGACCCCGCCTCGCTCAGCGCATAGGCACCCACAGTATCCGCCGCCATCTTCGGCAAGTAACGCTTCTTCTGTTCCGCGCTCCCCCAGCGCAAAAGCGCATTGTTCACCAGCGTATTTTGCACATCCACCACCACCCCGGCGGAAGCATCCACGCGCGACAACTCCTCGACGGCGAGAATCGCTTCAAAAAATTTGGCGCCGCCTCCGCCATACTGCTCCGGAATTTCAATCCCCATCAGCCCCAGCTGAAAGAATGCGTGAATGAGATCCTTGTCAAAGACACCCTTCTCATCCATCTCCTTCACCAGCGGCCGAATCCTATCGTCGGCAAACTGCCGAATGTTGTCGCGAAAAAGTATCTCGTCTTCAGTAAGCGTGGTCAGCGGTGCGGGAGCGGCGGGCTGCAGGATCGCTTCGGACATGGGAATACCTTCAGGCGAAGGAATCGCAAACCAGCTAGTTTAGCACTCAGAATCTCAAGGATGGCGGGGGAAAGATCCGTCGTAGCCATTAATCCAGGCTGGATATCCTCCGCAGGATCGCAGCTGCACAAGGTCGAGAGCAAGGCGAGAGTCAAAACGAGCCAGATTGTTTTCTTCGAGCGCGGAGGAACTCCCGGTTCACGGGCGCCGCTGAATCCTACCACTAGCGAGATTAACCACAGCAGGGGCGAGAGAGCCCGCACCGGCCACGGTAGTCATCACGATGTCGTCGCGGAATCGACCCCTACGAGGAGGCGTATTGCAAAAAAAGGCCCCACGCCCTCGCCTATCAGGGTCAGCCAGAGGGGAGTGTCAGGGCAAACGCGGTTCTAGTTTTCCAGCGAGATCGGAATCGAGGGTCTGAGTCGCGGTTTATCGTTGGCTCCGCGCATGCACCAGCTTCAACCCATCGGCCTGCAGAATCCGGTGAATCTGATTGCGCGCGTGCACCGACCAGGGCCCCGTAGTATCGAGCTTGATATAAGCCTGCCAGTGCTTGAGCGCCTTGCGCGGCTCGCGCGTCTTCTCATACGCGAGCGCGAGGTTGTAGTGCGCATCGGCGTAAGTAGGGGCGAGTTGGATCGCCATCTTGTAGGTCTGAATCCCTTCCTGTACCCGCCCGGTCTCATCCAGAACATTGCCCAGATCGAAATAGGCGAGCGCGTACCGAGGGTCGGCCTGCAACGCGGCGCGATAATGCTTCTCCGCCAACACGAAATCTTGCCGGTTGTAGTGCAGAGTTCCAAGATTGATATGCGCGGCCGCGTGGTTGGGTTGGAAGTCGAGAACTTTCTGATACGCGGCCAGCGCCTCATTTTGCGTCGCCGGATCTTCTTCCAGCGCAATCCCGCGCGCAAACCAAACCGCGGCCGCATCGTCTTCCTGCGGATTCGACTCGGGCGCAGGAATCGGCGTACTGGTCACAACTTTTTCCCGCGTAGCGAAGTCCATCACAAACTGCCCGGCGATCGGCTCCAGCAATCGCCCCTCATGCCGAAACGCAACCCGATGCTTCTTGGTGGAAGAAGCGCCCGCTTCAAGCAACGGATTCTGCATGCCCGCAGCCTGCTTCTGCATAGCTTCAAGCGACTGCCGGATCACCGCAGGCCGCACCCGCATCGCGCACAGGTCGCGCACTTTCTTGACTTTCAAGAGATCGGCAAACGAATACGCCGTAGAAGCGGCAATCAGACCCGCACGCTCCCAATTGGCCAACTGGCGCGGGGTGAGGCGAAGAATTCGAAGCAGATCAGCTCGGCTGTACATCGACGGCTCAACCTCTCGCAGTGCGTCCACTGCGTAACCACTTAGCCGCCATTATGCGCAACTTGCGCCCGCAAACGCAACAGGAAACGCTTGTGGACATCTGTGGAGAACCTGGATGATTTACATGCAGCACAAATGGTGCATTTCGAAAAAGTGCCGTCGAAGAAGAAACCCACTGTGGTCAAACAAAAATGTTTGCCATTCCGCCCCATCCTGCTGTCATTCCGAGCGAGGCGAGGAACCCTGGTTTCGCCTACGCCACCACCGCCGCCTGATACTCCTCGTAACTCCCCTTGAAATCGGTAAGCTTGTGATCGCTCTCAAAATGCCAGATCCGCGTCGCCACCTCGTCGATCAAATCATGATCGTGAGTCACCAGCAGCACCGTGCCCTGATACCGCTGCAAAGAAATATTGAGTGCATTGATCGCTTCGAGATCCAAATGGTTCGTAGGCTCGTCCAGCACCAGCACGTTCGGCTTCTCAAGCATCAGCTTGCAGAAGAGCAGCCGCGCCGCTTCCCCGCCCGAAAGCACGCTGGTGGATTTCGTAGCTTCCTCACGCGCAAACAGCATCTGTCCCAGCAACCCGCGGATTTCCTCGCTCACCGCCGCCGGGTTCCACTGATGCAGCCACTCCAGCACCGTCGTTCCGCCTTCGATCAAGCTGCGATGATCCTGCGCGAAATATCCGATCGAAGCTTCGTGCCCCCAGGTCACTTTGCCCGAACTCGCAAACGGACCGTCGTATCCGCTGGTCTTGCGCAACTCCGCCTCCGGCGTAGTCGGCGAATTCGCCAGCAAAGCGTTCACCAGCGTAGTCTTCCCCGCTCCGTTGCGCCCCATCAAAGCGATTCTCTCGCCGCGAGTAATGCTGGCGGTGAAATCGCGAATCACCTGCTTCTCGTCGTAAGCCTTGCTCAGGTGCTCGATCTCGAGCACGTGCTTGCCCGAAGGCCGCTTCGGCTCGAACTTGATGTACGGCCGCTGAATGTTCGACTTCGCCAGTTCCGTCACCTGCAGTCGCTCGACTTCCTTGCGCCGCGACTGCACCTGACTCGAACGCGTTCCCGCCGCGAAGCGCGCGATGAATTCGTTCAACTGCGAGATTTTCTTTTCGCGCTGCGCGTTCTGCGACTCGATCTGCGACCGCACCTGCGTCTTCGCGATCACCATGTCGTCATACGAGCCCGTGTAAGTAATGATGGTTTCGTAGTCGATGTCGGCAATGTGCGTGCAAATGCTGTTGAGAAAATGCCGGTCGTGCGAGATCGCAATCACCACGCCATCGTATGCGTTCAGAAATCCCTGCAACCAGTGGATCGAATCCAAATCCAGATTATTGGTAGGCTCATCCAGCAGCAGCGCCTGCGGATGACCGAACAAGGCCTGCGCCAGCAGCACCCGGACCTTCTGCCCGCCCTGCAACTCGCTCATCTTGCGGCCGTGAATTTCCTCGGGAATGTCGAGGCCATCGAGCAAAATCGCGGCATCGCTCTCCGCCGTATAACCATCTTCTTCGCCGACGATGCCTTCGAGCTCGCCCAGCTTCATGCCATCTTCATCGGTCATGTCGGCCTTCGAATAAATCGCGTCGCGCTCCAGCATGGCCGCCCACAGCCGCTTGTTGCCCATGATCACGGTATCGGCCGCGGTAAAAGCGTCGAAGGCAAATTGATCCTGACTCAACACGCCCAGCTTCCGCGGACGCACTACCGTCCCCTTTTGCGGCTCCAACTCCCCGCTCAGCAACTTCATAAACGTAGATTTGCCCGCGCCATTCGGCCCGGTAAGGCCATAGCGCTTGCCCGGCGTAAATGCCACCGAGACTTCGTCGAACAGTATTTTGGCGCCGTAGCGCATCGAAACATTACTGACTGAAAGCATGATTGCCCTAAGGAACTTCGTCTGAAACTGCGAGGAATTTCCGCCAAAACGGTGCGCAGCCGATGTTAGTAGAGTATCACGCCGGAAAGTACCGGCGGCGTCCCGCCGGCTGTCGAGCGGAGGTCGCGTCCGCGCCCCCCTCCAAAAAAGTGCCGCCGACAACTTTACCGAATCAATCGGTGCAAGCCCATGGCCAAGCCAGCGAGAACGAGCGCCACTGCGATCAAAACAAAACGTGTCTTGAAGAGCCTCATTTGGATATCGTTCATGCCGCCATCATACTCCTTGGTCCGTAGCGCCGGCGTCCTGCCCTGAGCAAGGCCGAAGGGTCGAGCCGGACGTCCCGTCCGCTCCGCCGGCTATCAAGATGAGGCCCGCCAAGATTACTAATGCACTCCGACTCCACTAGCCTCCACCAATTGCTGCACCGGCGCGGCCACCATCATCAGCAAATCCGCTCTCTGAACCTGCGCCGCACGGATCGCCGCAAGCTGCTCAGTCCTCCACGCCTCAGGCGACAACTGCGAGTTGTCCAGATAATCCAGCGCCTGCAAACCCGCCGTCCCAAGAGCAGACATATCCTTCGAAAGCGGCGCGACCTCATGCAACAAAAAGGACTGCTGCAGCGCCGGCGCAAGCTTCGCATCGTTATCGCGCCACGCCGCGAGCAGCACCCGAATCTGCCCCTCCGACGCTTTCTCCTTATATCCGCTTTGAATAAAGGTCTTCACCAAATCTCCAAAGCGCCGCGCCCCCTCGCTCTCCGGACTCACCGCATCGACCAGCCGATTGAGCGGCGCGCGAAAATCCCACACGCCCTTAACGTTATCGGGACGCGTGTAATCCTTCACCGGCTCGACCACATCCGCCAGCGTGCGCAGCGCTGCAATATCGTCCCCTCCCGCCAAGCGGTGCAGCATCAGATTGCGATTCGACCGATGCCGCAGCCCCAACCACTCCAGCCGCCAACTCACATCGCCCAGCCGCGCATACATGGAGTCCACATCTTTAATTTCCTGCGGAGACCAAAATCGCTCGGCAATTGCAGCCGTGCGCGGCCACAGCCGCGAATCGATCGTCTCCGGCGAAACAAACTCCGACCACAGGCAAGCCTCTCCGCCAAGAATGCGACTCTTCTCTTGCGCATTCAAAGTAGCCGTCGCATCCGCCATGGGATCGACCGCGTAGTGCCGCCCCGCCGGCCACATCAGGTCGAGATAGTAACCATACGAAAGCAGCCCGCTGTATCCTTGCTGCGCCGCCGTGGCCAGCGACTGCTGCCCCCGCCACGACTGCACCACAATCGTCTTCGGCAAAGCGGGATGCAGAATCTCGTCCCACCCCACCATGATCTTGTGATGCTTATGCAAAATCTTCTGCAGCCGTTGATTGAAATAGGCCTGCAGATCCTGGTTGTTCTTCATGCCATGCGAGTGGAGGAACGCCTGAATCTTCGCATTCGCATCCCACTGCTTGCCGCTCACCTCATCGCCGCCAAGGTGAAAATAAGCGTCCGGAAAAAGTCCGGCCATCTCCCCCACGAACTTATCCAGAAATTTATAAGTTTCCTCCCGCGTAGGATCCATCGCCGCATCGGGCGCACCCGGCTCGACTTTGTAAGGCCCGGGCCCGCTCGCCAACTCCGGATATCCCACAAACCACGACCGGCTATGCCCCGGCATATCGAACTCTGGGATCACGCGAATCCCGCGATCATGCGCATAACTCACGAACTCGCGAATTTCCTCCTGCGTGTAATACATCCCGTCCGATCCCATCTCGTGGAGCTTGGGAAAGCGCACGCTCTCCACCCGAAAGCCCTGATCGTCGGAGAGATGCCAGTGCAGAACGTTCAACTTCACCGCCGCCATCCCATCCACATTGCGCTTCAGTGCCTCCAAAGGGATGAAATGCCGGCTCACGTCGATCAGCAACCCGCGCCACGCGAATCGCGGCGCATCCTTGATTGTCACCACGGGCACGGCAAAGCCCGAAGGCGTAATTTGCAGCAGTTGCAAGAATGTCTGCAGCCCATGCTGAACTCCCAGCGGATTCGCCGCCGTGAGCTTCGCCCCCGACTCCGCGATGACCAACTCGTAGGATTCGTCCTCGCCAACCCGCTGCACCTTTTCGCGATCGCGCTCAGTCTGAATCAGCAGAGTCGGGCTGGCAACCGCAGCCAGTTCTTGATCGAGCCGCATTCCAGTCTGCCGCGAAAGCTGCTCCACAAATCTCTGCACGCCCCGATCCAGCGCAGCATCGTGAAAACCGGCGACCGAGATCGAAAATGTCCGATCGATAGCAAGCTCTCCTGTGCCAGCCTGCACGCCGGAGGGCATGGGCATGAGATCGATCCGAGGTTGAGTTTGTGACACGCCGAGAGATGCGAGCAAACAAACCATTTGCGCGATGATCAGGTTTCGCATGGACGTAAAAGAATGTAACACTTCGGCAGGAGTGTAGCTGGCTGGAGTGAAGGCGGTTGTTTTGGTGACGCAGCGGTTCACCGCTGCGCTCAACGGCACCTTGATCGAGGCTTCAGCCACGGAGGCCGGACCTCCGCTCCAAGTGCACTTCTTTAATCAGATCTCATCGCAGTTCTTCAGGGGACCGAGCATGTTCCAGGGCATGGACCGCCGCTTCGCGGCTCACCGAAGGAACATCGTCGAAGAACTCATCCAGTGTCTGCCCACCCTCAAGGTAATGCAGCAGCGCCTGAAAAGGAACGCGCGCCCCCCCGAAAACAGGTGTTCCCCCCCCCAGCACCTCGGGGCCTCTCGTGATCACATGGTTCGTCGAAACCATTGGCAGTCGGTCATCGCCTCCAAGCCTACTCCGAATGGTTGGACAAAAGCAGACCCGGAAGCCGCCCTCAATGCCCCCCGCTCAACTCCCTCACAATCGCCCCCACGAACTGCTTGGCATCGCCAAACAACATGAGATTGTTATCCAGGTAGTACAGCGGATTATCGATCCCAGCAAACCCCGGACTCATGCCGCGCTTGATCACCATCACGGTGTGAGCCTTGTCGACATCCAGAATCGGCATGCCATAAATCGGACTCGAGGCATCATTCCGCGCCGCCGGATTGGTGACATCGTTAGCGCCGATCACCAGCGCCACGTCTGTCTGCGGAAAATCGCCGTTGATCTCATCCATCTCGATCAGCCGATCGTAAGGAATGTCGGCTTCGGCCAAGAGCACGTTCATGTGCCCCGGCATGCGTCCGGCAACGGGATGAATCGCGAAGCGCACCTCCACTCCCTTCTTGCTGAGAATGTCGTAAAGTTCGCGCACTTTGTGCTGCGCCTGCGCCACCGCCATGCCATAACCGGGCACAATCACAACTTTATTCGCCGCGGAAAGAATCGCGGCCGCTTCTTCAGCCGTAGCGCTGCGCACCGGTTTCGCTTCCTGCCCGCCCGCGGCCGAAACCTGCACCTGCCCGAACGCGCCGAACAGAACGTTGGTGAACGACCGGTTCATCGCTTTCGACATGATCACCGAGAGAATCAGTCCCGAAGATCCATCGAGCGCGCCGGCAATAATCAACAGTTTGTTGTTGAGCACGAATCCCATCGCCGCCGCCGACAACCCCGCATATCCGTTCAATAAAGAAATGACGGTCGGCATGTCGGCTCCTCCGATGGGGATCACCAGCAGCACGCCGAAGATCAACGAGATCCCAACGATCAGCGGAAAGAACTGCTTCGCCTCCGGATGCAGCACCAGATAAACCGCGCTGCCCACCGCCGCCGCGAACAGCAGAAAATTAACGAGATTCTGTCCTTTATAGGTAATCGGACGCTGCGGCAGAATCTCCTGCAGCTTGCCCGCCGCCATCAGGCTGCCGGTAAACGTCAGCCCGCCCAGAATCACTTCCGCGGAGAGCACCGACATCATGAATTTGGGAACGTCGGGCGTGCGCAGATAAAATTCCGCCGTCCCCACCAGCGTGACGCACAGCGCGCCGAAGGCGTGGCTGAGCGCGGTCCGCTGCGGCACCGCCGTCATCTGCACCATGCCCAGCGGAATGCCAATGCCGCTGCCCAGCACCAACCCGACGGCGATCCACTTCCAATCGACGATGCCGCGGTGCAGCAAAGTGCCAGCGATGGCCAGCACCATGCCGATCTCGCCCGCCCAAATCCCGTGCCGCGCCGTGGCCGGCGAACTCATCCACTTCAGCGAGAAAATAAAGAGCGCGCTGGCGACGAGATAAATAACTTCGATCACGTACTGGCTACCGGCAAACTCGTTCATTCTTTGGCCATTCGAGAAACGCGAATGCAGCTAAGGCTTGGTCGGACGGCTGCTCTTAAACATCTTCAGCATGCGGTCGGTAATGAAGAATCCGCCCACAACATTGCTGGTGGCGGCCACGATCGCGATCACGCCCAGCACCGTCGCAAACGTACTTTTACGCTCGCCCACCAACACAATCGCGCCCACCACGGCAATGGCGTCCAGCGCGTTGGTCAACGACATCAGCGGCGTGTGCAGCAAAGGCGAAACGTGCCGGATCACTTCAAAACCAATAAAGCAAGCCAGCATAAAAATAAAAAGCAAATCGATCACATTAGAACTCATGGAATCCTCGTGATTCGTTTCGGGGTATGCTTTCAGCATACCGTAAGGCCTTGAGCACTCATTGCCCCTTCAGGCGCAGAAACTCCCAAGTCGATTCTTCGCTCAGGCTCTTGAAGCCGCGCCGGCAAGCCGATGGGAGCTGCCCCGCAACCCCTTCATCCGCCCACGGCGGCCAAAGCCGGCATCTTAAAAAACTCCCGCACCCGCGCATTCACGATCTCGCCCCCGCGCGTCACCATGGTCTCGCGAATAATCTCATCCTGCAGATTGAGCTGCAGCTTGCCCTCTTTCATCATGTAGACGAGAAACGTGCTGATATTGCGCGCATACATCTGGCTGGAGTGATACGGCACGCTGCTGGCCAAATTAATCGCCCCGATAATCGTCACCCCGTGCGTCTTAACGGTTTCCCCGGTGCGCGTGAGTTCGCAATTTCCCCCGCGCTCCGAGGCCAGATCGACGATCACCGAACCCGGCGCCATCCCCTTCACCATCTCCTCCGTAATCAGCACGGGAGACTTCTTGCCCGGAATCACGGCCGCCGTAATCACCACATCGCTCTCCGCCACCACGCGCGTGAGCAATTCGCGCTGCCGCGCGTAAAAATTCTCGTCCTGCGCCGTTCCATAACCCCGCGCATCCTGCGCGTCCTTGGCCTCAATCGGCAACTCCACAAAGCGCCCGCCCAAGCTCTGCACCTGCTCTTTCGAAGCCGCGCGCATGTCGTACGCGGAGGCTACCGCGCCCAGCCTTCGCGCGGTTGAAATCGCCTGCAGCCCCGCCACTCCTGCGCCAATCACGAACACTCGCGCCGGAGTAATCGTGCCTGCCGCCGTCGTCATCATAGGAAAAATTCTGATCGACGTCTCCGCCGCCAGCAGCACCGCCTTATAACCGCAGATCGTCCCCATAGACGAAAGCGCATCCATGCTCTGCGCCCGTGTGGTGCGCGGCACCAACTCCACCGAAAAAGATGTCACGCCCGCATCCGCAATCTGCTGAATCGCCTCCGCCGAACCAAACGGCCGCAGAAACCCGATCAACGCCTGATCGCGCCGCAACAAACGCAGATCAGCGCTTCCCGTCACGTCATTCGAGCCGTAACACAAAACCTGCACAATCACGTCGGCCACGCCAAACACCGCCGCGCGATCGGCAAGAATCTTGGCGCCCTTTTCCACGTAAACGGAGTCGGCATAACCCGCCCCCTCGCCCGCGCCCGGCTCCACCACAACCTCGAACCCAGCCTTCCTCAGAGTCGGCACCACCGCGGGCACAAGCGCCACTCGCCGTTCACCGGGATAGCTTTCCCGCGGAACTCCGACAATCACGAGGTCACCTTCCTTCCGAGTTAACGCACAGACTTAAACGCACCAGGGGCTCACGGATTTACGACCAACGAACTGGAAACATTAGCAGAAACAGAAAGGACTGGAAAGGTCAAGGTGGAGGGTCAAAGGTGAAGGGTGTGCCACAACGCCATGTGGGCACAACCACTCCCGGCTGTCCGTCGAGCGCAGCTCGACTCACCGCACGCTAAGCGAGGAGATTCCAACTTCGAGTAAACCCTGGGCGCTTCCTCCGATCAAGCGGCAGCCACGGCTGCAGGCAACTTCGTTCGCGGCTGCTCGGCGTCCAATCTCAACTCGCAAAGTTCCGTGATCAAATTTCCCGCCCAGCGGTAAATGTTTTGCTCCCGCACCACCCTCCGCATGCGGTGCATGCGCATCTGCCTTTCCTCCGGCTCCATCTCCAACGCAACTCGAATGGCCTCCGCCGTCTGGTCGATGTCGTAAGGGTTCACCAGCAAGGCATCCCGCAGCTCGCGCGCCGCGCCCGTGAACTGGCTGAGAATCAGCACCCCGCGCTCGTCGCGCCGCGCCGCCAGAAATTCCTTTGCCACCAGATTCATGCCGTCATGCAGCGCCGTCACCAGGCAGATATCCGCGGCGCGATAGTAGCGCTCGATCTCTTCGTGGCTATGCTGACGCTTCAAAGAAATAATCGGCTTCCAATTGCCGCTTTGAAAACGCCAGTTGATGCGCTCCGCCTCCGCTTCCACCTCCGCCAGTAAATCCTGGTAACGCTTTATGTGCGTGCGGCTGGGCGCTCCAATCTGGATGAAAGTAAATTTATTCCGGTATCGCGGATATTTTTCCAGAAAGCGCTCAATCGCCCGAAAGCGCTCTGGAATTCCTTTCGTGTAATCGACCCGGTCGACTCCGATGCCCACGAACTCGCTCTCCACTCCCAAGCTGCGCAGCAATGCGGTGCGCTCAAAGTAATCCGAGCCGTAGCGGTCGCTCTCCACCGACTCGTCATCGGTAAGATCGACGCTGATCGGAAACGGCCGCACGATCGTCCGGTGATCCTGCCGCTTGACCGAAAAATGCTCCCAGTCGACGCGGGATTCCACCACCCGATCCACGGTCTGCAAAAAGTTATTGCAATGCGACTGAATGTGAAACCCGATCAGATCCGCGCCCAGCAACCCATCCACCAGTTGCCGCTGCCACGGGCAAATTCCAAAAGCCTCGGGGTTGGGCCACGGAATATGCCAAAAAATCGCCACCCGCGCGTCCGGTCTTTTTTCTTTGATCAGCCGCGGCATCAGCGCAAAGTGATAGTCCTGCACCAGCACCACCGGCTTCGCAGTGTCCTTGATCTCTTCGAGCACCGCCGCCGTGAACTTGCGGTTTACCTCTTGATAATCCTCCCAGTCCTGGGCGCGAAAAAGCGGCCGCGTGTGCGCAATATGGCAGAGCGGCCACAAGCCTTCATTCGAAAAACCGTAGTAGTATCCTTCCTCTTCTTCTTTGCTCAGCCAAATCCGCCGCAGGGTATAGCGGGGGTCTTGCGGCGGCACGCGCAGCCGATCCTGCCGGTCCACCGTTTCTCGATCCGCATCCCCGCTCCCGTGCGCGATCCAGGTTCCGTCGCAGGCGCTCAACACCGGCTCTAAAGCGCTCACCAGCCCGCTCGGCGGCACGACCACTTCCACCCCTTTGCCGGCGCGCTGATGCATGTACGGTTCGCGATTCGAGACCACAAACAGCCGGCCATCCTCCAGCCGGCTTTGCACTTGCACGGCCAGCCGGTCCGCCGTCCATACCGATTGCGCCGCGTCCCGCAAGCGCGCTTCGTTCTCCGCCGCGTTGCGCGCCTGGCTCAGGCTCTCCGCCAAAGTCACCACTTCCCAAGCCAGCGGCTTGAAGAGATCGAGATCGTGCATCTGCTGCCGCGAAGAAATTCTTCCCGTGCGCAAAGCCCGCATCCACTGCGCCGCTCGCGCGATCGGACCAGCAATACTCCAACGCACAATCAGAAGCGTGATCAGAACGATCAGAAACACCTGCACCAGCACGCTGATAAAAGCTTCGCGCCAGGTGCGCAGATTTCGCGCCCGAATGTAACCGGCGTCGTGCACCACCGCCAGCCCGCCCGCGGTTTCTTCGTGGCGATGCAGCGGCATGGCAAAAATCTCTACCGGATCGTTTCCCAGGCGCTCGAAAGAACTCTCTTCCTGCCCCAGCGCCATAGCCTGCATGACCTCGCGCGGCGCTGATTTCAGTGGTGCACCTAGGCCGGAAGTGATGGCGATCACACTGCCCTGCCGGTTGTAAACGGCGACCCCGAGCAGGTGCTCGCGGTTGCCAAAGCGCTGCACCAGCCTCTGCAAATCGCGCTCCGAGCCGCTCTCCCAGGTCTTCTCCACGTTCGCCGCCACGCTCTCGCCCAGCACCTCCGCGCGCCGCTGCAATTCGCCGCGCAGGCCGCGCTTCTCCCGCAGCACTGCATAATAGGAAAACCCCAAAGACACCAGCGCGATGCCGATGATCAGAGAAACAATCAGACGCGCGCTCAGCAAGCGCATTCGCGGACCTCCGGCGCCCAAACTTGCGAACACCGGCAGCGCACGATGCAAGAGAGCACGATGCGAGAGAGCGAGATAAAAAGCGGGAAGAATCTCGGCGCGACGATCGCCAGACACGCTCGCCGCACTTGTCGAAATTGGGGGAGTCCGGCCATTTTGAGATTCTGCGCAAAGTCTAGTCAAGCTACGTCCCGCGAAACATCCAGTAATCACTGTAGGCCTTATGAATCATCGCAGCCGCGTTTCGACGCCGTTAACCCCTGGCGCACCTCCTGTTTTCACCGGGACGCCAGTGTGTGCGCGGCAACTCCGAGCAATTTTATTGCACCTGCCGGAACTCCCGGCACTCTAACCATCCAGCTTCCACCATGAAGACACCGGGGATCACTCCACTCCTGCGGTTCGCGATTTCGCTGATGGTGTTGCCCGTTTTCGGGCAGCCGCCCACCGCGACCGCCCTGGACTTGAATCCCGACGCCAACGGAAAACTTTCTCAGGCGCAGATGCAAGACCTGTTTCGCGTGGTCGCCGAGAAAGATCTCGAAAACGATAAGCGCCTGCGCGACTACACCTACATCGAGCGCGACGAAGAGCACCGCGTCGATGGCAAGGGCGCGGTGAAGTCCACCGAGGTGAAGACCTACGAAGTGATGGAGCTTTACGGCGAGCAGGTGCAGCGGCTGATCGAAAAAGACGGTAAGCCCCTCAACGCCAAAGACGCCGCCAAGGAAGAAGAGAAGATACAGAAAGCGCTCGATAAACGAAAAAACGAGTCGGAAGGAGATCGTAGGAAGCGGCAAGAAAAGGAAGCGAAAGAGCGCGAAGACGAACGCAAGTTCGTGCGCGAGGTCGCCGACGCCTACAACTTCAACCTCGTGGGAACGGAGCTTCTGGGCAATCGCGAGGTCTGGGTCATCGATGGCGAACCCCGTCCCGGCTTCGAGCCGCGCATGAAAGAGTCCAAGTTGTTGACCAAAGTGCGTGGGCGAGTATGGATCGACAAGAACGATCTCCAACTCGCCAAAATGGACGTCGAGATTCTGGACACGATCTCCTGGGGGCTGTTCCTTGCGCGCATACACAAGGGAACGCGCTTCACCCTGGAACAGACCCGTGTAAACGACGAGGTCTGGCTGCCGCTCCACGTCGCGGCGCACGTCGACGTTCGACTCGCCCTACTCAAGAACTTCGACGTGAACGTGGAGCAGTCTTACCGCGACTACAAGAAATTCCGCGCCACCGCAAAAATCGTCGATCTGGGGGAAGTACAACCAAACGCACCACCAAAGTAGCACCCAGTCCGCAGAGCCTTGTGAACCCGACTCCCGGCCCGCATCATCTACTACTCTCACGATCGAACCGAGCCTAAGCGGGAGAACCTATGTCCACGCAACCAACCCTTCTGATCCCCGATATCCGTGGCGAGGTTTTCCCCACTCTCACTCCGCAACAAATCGACCGCATCCGCCCTTCCAGCAAAGTGCGACAAGTCAACGTCGGCGATATTCTCTTCGATCCCGGCGACAGCGACATCCCCTTTTTCGTGCTGCTCTCCGGCAGCCTGGAAATCGTGCAGCCGGATTTGTTCGGCGGCGAGCGCCTCATCGTGGAACACGGCCCCGGCAGCTTCACCGGAGAAATCAATATGATCTCCGGCCGCCGCAACCTGGTTCGCGGCCGCGTCACCGCCCCCGGCGAATTCCTGGAGATGACGGCCGAGAACCTGCGCTCCGTGGTCGCCAGAGATTCCGAACTCAGCGAAATCTTCATGCGCGCCTTCATCCTCCGCCGCCTCGAACTCATCAAAAGCGGCCAAGGCAACATTATTCTCCTGGGCTCGCGCCACTCGGCGCAGACTCTGCGCTTGCGCGAATTCCTCACCCGCAACGGCCAGCCCCACACCTACGTCGATCTCGATCTCGACTCCAGTTACCAGGATTTGCTCGACCACTTTCAAGTCACTCTCGACCAGATTCCCGTGGTCATCTGCAACAACAAGAACGTGCTCCGCAATCCTTCGATTCAGGAAGTGGCACAATGCCTCGGCCTCAATGCCAACGTCGAGCCCTCCGAACTTCGCGATCTCATCGTGATTGGCGCAGGTCCGGCCGGCCTCGCAGCCGCGGTTTACGGGGCTTCCGAAGGTCTCGATGTTCTTGTTATCGAAGCCATCGCTCCCGGCGGCCAGGCGGGATCGAGTTCAAGAATCGAAAACTATCTCGGCTTCCCCACCGGAATCTCCGGCCAGGAGCTCGCCGGCCGCGCCGCCGCGCAAGCGCAAAAATTCGGCGCCAAGATGCTGATCGCCTGCAAGATAAAACAATTGAAGTGTGGCCGCCGCCCCTACGAGCTTGTCATGGACGACGATCAAGTGATTCGCGCCCGCACCGTGGTCATCGCCACCGGCGCTCAGTACAACAAACTCAACGTCGAAAATCTCTCCAAGTTCGAAGGCCTCGGAGTCTATTATGGCGCCACCTACATCGAGGCCCAACTCTGCGGCGATGAAGACGTAATCGTAGTCGGCGGCGGCAACTCCGCCGGCCAGGCCGCGGCGTTTCTCTCTCAGACCGTCGGCAAAGTCCACATGCTGGTGCGCTCGAGGCAGTTATCCAGCACCATGTCGCGCTATCTCATCCAGCGCATCGACGAAAATCCTAAAATCGACGTTCACTACGGCACCGAGATCGTAGCCCTCGAAGGCGACGCCCAACTCGAGCAAGTAATCTGGAAAGACAAGAACAAAGACGAGCGCTGCACCCACAAAATCCGCCACGTCTTCATCATGACCGGGGGCTCACCCCACACCGCCTGGCTGCAGGGCTGCGTAGTGCTGGATCAAAAAGGCTTTATCCTGACCGGCCGCGATCTCGACCCCGCCGTCCACGATTTCACCTGGCCGCTCTCGCGCACCCCACAGATGTTCGAAACCAGCCTGCCCGGCGTCTTCGCCGTAGGCGACGTCCGCTCCGGCAACGTAAAGCGCGTAGCCGCCGCCGTAGGCGAAGGCTCGATCTCCATCTATCTGGTGCACCGCGTCTTGGCGGAACTGTAGCGGCGCGGAGTTAAAGCGCAGCATTGGCGTGCTACCTGCTGGCGTCATCCCATCAAAGCCCCGCGCTTTCCGGCGGGGCCAGGGATCGGCCTTGCGCGCAAGGCCGACTGGCTCGGGAAGGGCACGACCTTTCGTCGTGCCCTTAAGTCGTTGCAATGAGTCCGCGCTTTTAGCGCCTGAGGCAAGCCTTCGCCTGCGACGCGACTTTTTTCCGCTGCCCCACAGCCGCTTCGACTTCGAACGGAATTACGATCGAACTTTACGGCTTGGAAATCGATTTCTTCGCCCGCGTTATAATAAAAAGATTCTCGGTCAGCAAAATCGGCCTCTGTGGACCTAGGCAGGGAACCGGTGCGACCAAGGTTCAAGCCGACGGCTGAGAGCTGATCGCTGAAAGCTGCTCCCCATGGACTTCAAATTAGTCTCCGATTACAAGCCGCAAGGCGACCAGGGCCGAGCGATCGAATCCCTGCTGCGTGGCGTCTACGATCGCGAACAGCATCAGGTTCTGCTAGGGGTAACCGGCTCCGGCAAGACCTATACCATGGCGAAAGTCATCGAAGCCGTGAACCGTCCTGCGCTAGTCATGGCGCACAACAAAACCCTGGCGGCGCAGCTTTACCACGAATTCAAGAATTTCTTCCCCCACAACGCCGTCGAATATTTCGTCTCCTATTACGACTACTACCAGCCCGAGGCCTACGTCCCCGCCGCCGACCTGTTCATCGAAAAAGAAGCCACCATCAACGACGAACTCGACAAGCTTCGCCTCTCCGCGACGAAATCTTTATTCGAGCGCCGCGACGCCCTGATCGTAGCCTCCGTAAGCTGCATCTACGGCCTCGGCTCACCCGAGGCCTACTACGGCATGATGCTCTTCCTCGAAAAAGGCCAGAAGATCACCCGCGAAGACATCACCCGCAAACTGGTCGACATTCTCTACGAGCGCACCAACGGCGAATTCAAGCGCGGCACCTTCCGCGTCCGCGGCGACGTGATCGAAGTCTTCCCCACCTACGACGACATGGCCTATCGCATCGAGCTGTGGGGAGATCAAGTCGAATCGCTCGCCCAAGTCGACCCGCTCTTCGGCACTGTGAAACAAAAATACATGCGCCTGCCGATCTATCCCAAAACCCACTACGTAATGAAAGACGAAACGCGAGTCTCGGCCGTCGAGTCGATCAAGCAAGAAATGGCCTGGTGGGAAGTCGAACTGGAAAAGCAAGGCCGCATCGTTGAGTCCCAGCGCGTCCACCAGCGCGTGACGTTCGATCTTGAAATGATCAAGCTCATGGGCTACTGCCACGGCATCGAAAATTATTCCCGCCACTTCACCGGACGCATGCCCGGCGAGCCTCCGCCCACCCTGCTCGATTATTTCCCGCGCGATTATCTGATGTTCATCGACGAATCGCACCAGACCATTCCGCAGTTGCGCGGAATGCACGCCGGCGACCGCTCGCGCAAAGAAACGCTGGTCGAATACGGCTTCCGCCTGCCCTCGGCGCTGGACAATCGTCCGCTAACGTTTGAAGAATTCGAGCACCGCACCAACCAGCTGGTTTACGTTTCGGCAACGCCGGGCCCGTATGAGCTGACAAAATCGGCAGGCGTGGTCGTAGAACAAATCATTCGCCCCACAGGGCTGATCGATCCCGAAGTCGAGATCCGTCCAGTCAAAGGACAGATCGACGATCTGCTCCACGAGATTCGCGCGCGCGTAGACAAGGGCGAGCGCGTTCTAGTCACCACGCTGACCAAGCGCATGTCCGAAGACCTGGCCGAGTACTACGCCGAAGTGGGCGTGAAGTGCCGCTACATGCACTCAGAAATCGAAACGCTCGAGCGCGTAAAAATTCTCCGCGACCTGCGCCAAGGCGAATTCGACGTATTGATCGGCATCAATCTCCTGCGCGAAGGCCTCGACCTCCCGGAAGTCTCGTTGGTAGCGATACTCGATGCCGACAAAGAAGGCTTCTTGCGCTCCCAAGGATCGCTGATCCAAACCATCGGCCGCTGCGCCCGCCACCTGAACGGCCGCGCCATCCTCTACGCCGACCGCATGACCGACTCCATGCAGCGCGCCATCGACGAAACCCTGCGCCGCCGCGCCATCCAAACCGCCTACAACGAAGCCAACGGCATCACCCCGGAATCGATCGTGCGCCCTCTGGACATGACGCTAGCCGGAATCGTAGCCGCCGACTACACCGACCTGACCGGAGGCGAAGCCGAGGGCATCCCAGAATTCAAATCGCAGCTAGAACTAGACGGCTACGTCGAGAAACTAGAAAGCGACATGCGCGAAGCCGCCAAGCGCTTCGAATTCGAGAAAGCCGCGAAGCTGAGGGACACGATCAAGGAGTTGCGGACTAAAGAATTTTTGTTCGCGTAACGTCCCACGCAAGAAACCTGGAATGAACCGATCCTAATTCGCGGCAAGTCGCGGTCTCGCCTCGGATCCTGCTGCCTCAACCTCCGATGAAATCCTCCCTCCATCTCGTCAGCCCCGAGTTCAAGGCCGATCCCTTCCCTTTCTACGCCCGTCTGCGCGCGGGGCAGACGGTCTGCCGCGTGGAGATCGCCTTGGCCCCGGGTGTGCGCGAGGCGTGGCTGGTCACGCGCTACGACGATGTGGTCGCGGTTTTAAAAGACCCGCGCTTTGCCAAAAACCGGGAAAATGCCGCTAGGAAGCCGTGGCTGCCGGAGTTCGTAAAGCCGCTCGAACGCAACATGCTCGACCTTGATGAGCCCGACCACGGACGCTTGCGCACCCTGGTGCATAAGGCGTTCACGCCCGCCATGGTCGAAACACTGCGGCCCCGCATCCAGCAAATCTCCGATCGGCTGCTCGATGCCGTCGAGCCCAGCGGATCGATGGACCTGGTGCGGGACTTCGCGCTGCCCTTGCCGCTCACGGTCATCGTGGAGTTGCTTGGCATTCCCGCGCAAGACCAGGATCGGTTTCAGGTGTGGTCGAAAGCCGCTCTGCGCCCGCCGACGCGAGTCAACACGCTTCTCGCCATGCCGTCCCTTTGGGCCTTCATGCGGTATCTGCGTCGGCTGTTTCGCGAATTGCGGGTCACGCCCCGCGAAGGTTTGCTGACCGCGCTGGTGCAAGTGGAAGAGGCCGGGGATCGCCTCAGCGAAGATGAACTGCTCGCCATGGCGGTGCTTCTGGTCATTGCCGGCCATGAGACCACGGTGAATTTGATCGCCTCCGGAACCCTGGCCCTCCTCGAGCATCCGGAGCAGATGGAGCGCCTGCGAAACAACCCGGCGCTGATTGGATCGGCGATCGAGGAGCTGTTGCGCTTCAGCAATCCTGGAAACAACCACCCTGCGTTTCGCCTGCGAGGCTGTATCCATCGCCGGCACCACTGTGCTCCGCGGAGCGCTCGTGCTGGCCGTGCTGGCTTCCGCCAACCGTGACGAAAAGCAGTTCGATCACGCCGACGATTTGAATCTGTCGCGAGAGAACAACCGCCATGTCGCTTTTGGTCTGGGAGCGCATTTTTGTCTGGGCGCCCCTCTGGCCCGCATCGAGGGACAAATCGCGATCAATACCCTTCTGCGGCGGTTGCCAAGGCTGCAACTCGCGGTCCCCGTGAAGGCCCTGCGATGGCGAGCCACCCCAGTCCTGCGCGGCTTGGAGGCTCTTCCGGTAAAGTTCTAAAGAGTGGCGACGGAAAAATCGAACAGCGCTCGTGCCGTTCAGCGGTCCCAACATTTCGCCGGCCGATAGAATCGCAATCTCCCGCCACGGATGCACCCTCCACAAATCCTCAACCCCCGTAATCATCACATCCGCCCTCCCCTGCAGAGCGACTACCGGTCGTTGGTTCTGGGGTTGACTTGGGCCCGCTTGGGGTTTGCGCTTTTAAGGCTGTGGATCGGCCCGCTTTCAAGTGTTCGGCGAATTCTACGGGTACGCGGTGCGGAAATGGCCCACCGCCGCGAGTCGGCTCGCGCCGAAATTCGCGATCTTATGGCGTGGAATCCCGTCCTTGCGGATGCGGCCTTGTTAGAGCGAGGCTGGACAATCCAAGATCGCTATCGTCTTTCTTATTGGGGCGCCCTCATCGTAGCGGCGGCCATGGCGTCGGCATGCGCCCACTTGCTCCCCGAAGATTTTCAAACTGGGCAGAGGCTGGATGGTATCGAGGTCTTGAATCCGTTCTGTGCCACCCGTCGTCGATCTAGGCTTTTCTAACGCCCGTAAGCGGCGCTAGCGGCCAACGGTTTCCGGTGAAACGTATAGCCGTCGAAAGTTTCGGAGCGGAAGTTCAAATTAGGCGCGGAGAGCTTTTCGGTCTGACTCAGAAATAAATACCCGCCGGGCTCAAGATAAAGGTGCAGGCGCTCCAGCAGCGCCATTCGCTGCGCCCGCGAAAAGTGCGGCAAAACGTCCATGCAGAAGATGCAGTCGAAGCGCCCAATATAACCCGGCCGCGCCAGATTCATGCAGTTGAACGTGACCAGGCTGCGCAGCCGCGGCTTCGCCAGCAGGTGCGCCGCATTTGCACAAGCCGCTTTCACGGCTCCGCGCGAGCCGCCATTCTTGTCATGCTTGCTCTCAGACTTCGCCTGGTATCGATCCTGCAACTCAAATTGCTCCTCGCCATCCGCAGGCTCGTCATCGGCATCCGCGGTCGCAATCGTCGGAGAGGTAATCTTCGAAAAATAATTGCGAATACTCGCCGGCGGCAGCCCTTCCAGCGCCGCTTGCGGATAGACCCCGCGATCTGCCGCTTCGATGTTCTGTGGCAGCAGGTCGCTGCCTACGATATGAATCGATACGCCTGCACCCAGGCTCGATAAGCTGGAATTGTTTTGCACGCCATCGGCAGCGCCTGCGCTCCGCGCAGCGGACTTTCCGTTGGCAGTCCCGATCCCAATACTCGACGCATTCCCTTCCGTGCCCGCATTACTCACCGCATCGCAGACCGCCATCGCAATCGAATACGTCTCTTCCCCCGTGGCGCAGCCCGCGCTCCAGATGCGCAGCGGACTCGGCCCATCCGCCGACTTGCGCGCAAATAGCTGCGGCAACACCTGCCGCGTCAACGCATTCAGCGCTCCCGGATGCCGAAAAAATCCCGTATTCGTGTTGATCAAGCCCTCGAGCAGCCCCGGCAAACGCGCAGGATCCTGCTCCGAGCGCAGCCGCTCCAGCAGCACCGAAGACGATCGCAAGTCCTGCGCCTCGATAAAATCCGCGACGTGAGTTGCCAGCGCGCTGTTGGGACAATCCAGAACGATTCCGCTCTGCCGCTCGATCAGCAGGCGCAACTCCGAAAGCTCGTGCTCCAGGATGGTGCTGGTCGCGATCAACTTATGCATAGTGCCTTTTCCCAGGCTCGGCTACGACTCCCGCGCCCATCGTCAAGATAACGGCAACGGCAACATTCCCGGAGGAGGGATGAACCACTTGGCCGGCGCGAATCTCGCCGGGGCATATCCAGCCGCAGCATCGCGGCCGGAAAAATTTTCTCAGGCGCCCGCCGCAACCGCGACCCGGCTCTTCGCCGAGTCCCGTTCCACCTGCTGCGCCACCACGTTCATTTCTTTTTCCAGCGACGAAAAACGCTGCAGCACTTCGTGAATCCGCAGAGTCATGTTGCGCATGGTTTCGATCTGCGCCCGCGCGTGCGCCGAAAGCGTCCCCGGCTCGATCAGCAAAAGATCGGAATTCCCCAGCAGCGAGGTCAACGCATTGTTCAACCCGTGCCGCATCTCCAGCATGTAGCGCCCCAGCATGGCTTCGCGCTCCAGGCGCGCGCATGCCTGCTCCGCCGACCGCGCCCGGGCTTCGGCCCGCGCCCGCAGCACCGCCTCGCTCGCCGCCGGAATCAGCACGTTCAGCCACTCCCGATCCCCGCGCAACACCGTGGTCCGCGGCCAGCGCTCCCGCACAAATTCCGCGGCGGCGCCATCCTGGCACACGCAGAACAACGGACGCTGCGTCAAATGCAAAGGCTCCAGCACCACCGCCATCACCTCGCGCCGCAGCGGCCCCACAATCGCCACTTCGAAGTCATCCACCGCTCGCGGCCACAGATTCCCGCTCAGCATGGTGAAGGTGGGCGCGGTACGCTCCGTCTGCCAGCTTGCGGTGATGCTCCGCGAAAATTCCGCATCCTCGGAAATTACCAGAACCGTCGCTTGATCCAAGTGCAAGTTTCCTCTTCTAAGCTTGAATGAGAATGCAAATCGTCCGGCCTGAGCCCCGGCCAGCTTTTATTTCTTCTTACCGAATTGCGGCTCCGCCTCCGCATTCCACTCCGGCGGCGCCGCCTCCACCTCAAATTCCGGAGCCTCATCGCCAGCCACGGCGAACTTCGCTTTCTTGACCTCGGCCGCAGGCCCAGGCTTCGCAGCCATCACCGACTTCGCTCCTCCCGCACCCGCTGCCGCTGCCGCAGCCCGAGGAGGCGCGCTCACGGCCTTGGCCGGCGCGGCCTTCACCGGAGCAGGCTTCGACGGAGCAGCCTTGGCCGCCATCGGCTCGGCGGCGCTCGCCGTTTTCCCGGCAGCGCTCGCATTCCGCCCCAAAGCGCAATCCACCGAAGCCCGCAGATCCACCAGCATGCGCAGCGGCTGCCCCGAGGAATACTCCGCCTGGAACATCACCTTCCACGACTGGCAGATCATGCGCAGTCGTATAATCGGCTCCTGCGCCGAGAACTGCGCCCGCTGGCAGTCGATCGTCTCGACTCCCTTTTCTTCGAGCTCGGTCAGCCCTTCCAGGATTACGTTCAGATCCGCCAGCATCAGCCGGAAGAATACCCGCCGCATCAGATATCCAAAGCGCGTAAACGCCACCAGCGCGACCGGCAAATAAAACAGATCTCCGGCTTGTGCCTTCGCCTTGCGTCCCTGCTCCAGCACCCCGCCATGCAGCAACTGGTCCAGCGAACGGCAGTGCCGCGCCGCTTCCAGCACTCGATCGAGCGCGTTCAACCACACCGGCGTCTTCAGCTCCACCTCGCCCAGAACCGGCTCAAGGCCCTGCGCCACGTAGGCTATGTCGGCCTTATCGTCCTCCAAATCGGTGGGCGCTGCCTGGCTAAAATATTGCACCAGCAGAAAGTCGATTTTGTCCCGCACCGTCTCGCTTCGTTCGCTCTTGGCCAGAAAGTGCTGCAGCAAAGCCTCCAGCCCGGTGCGATCCACCATTGAACAAGTCTGCAGAAACTGCCGCAGCTGGTGCACCTGGATGCGCTCATCCATCGCATTCAGCCACGCCGTAGCCTGTTCCACAGCCTCGGCGCCAGGCTCATCTTCTTTTTTGCTTTCGAGCGCCTGAAGATCGAACTCGGCCGGCGCTTCAATCACAAACTCGCGCGCCAGTTCGGCGTAAATGGGATGCAGCCGGCGGGCAATCGACCACAACACCGCCGGATCGTTGATGTTCTGCGGAGATGGCGTCATGATTTCACGATCCAGTTCGGAACCTCTTTCACAAAACGTGCGGCCACAATCGTATTTTCCGGGCGATACTGCACCGCCACCACTTCCACTTCCGTATCCAGCGACCCGTCGCGATTGCGCAGCCGCAACCAGTCGCCAAACTCCACCCGCGTCGGGCAAGCAAATAAAACTTCCCGCGACGTGCCAAACTCGATCACCGTGCTCTCCGGCGCTTTGCCCTCCAGCCCCGCCGCCTCGAAGGAACCATCAACGCAATTCGCATGCGGGATGCGCCTGCACTCCACCGGAATACGGACCGGCGTAGCCTCCGGAAAAAACCGCGCCAGCTCCGCCACCATACTGGCCTGCGCCGCCCGCGCCGGTGCTGTCCCTGTCTGCGCCAAGAGAAAATGTCCAGAATTACATGTGGGGACAGCGGCCCTCGGCTGTCCGCCGGGCAAAGCCCGGCTGCTCCAAAACATGCGGTCAGGCTCCCCCTCTTCCCGGTTAGGAAGAGCTTTGGGGAGCCCCAACTCGCGGTTATGCAAACCAAGAAGCACGCCCGCGACCACACCTTAAGACCGAAAGGATTAGTACCCAGGCGCGATATTTTTCAGCAAGTTAGGACCACCAAGCCAGCCAGAAGCAAGCCACGTCCAAGACTCCAGTCTCACCCTGAGACAAAATCTCACATTTCGGCTCATGCCCATTTCGGCCTCTGCCAGATTTCAGATTGCGCCCAATTTCTGATGGTGTGGGGACGGCCGCCTCGGCCGTACAGCCGAGCGCAGCGAGGCGCATCGGCGCAGAACAGCGCAAACCGCCGGCCAGCACAAATCCCCCTAGCCCCGAAGGGGCAGCGTGGGAAAGCCCGGGCACGGCAGTGCCGGGCAGCCAAACGTGGCAAAAACCAAGTGCGCTTCAGCGGATGGCACGAATTAAACAACTCCCGTTCTCGACTCGACCACCTTACGGCATCCCTTGAAAAGGCAAGTTGCTTTAGCAATTGGCAGGAGCGCAGAAAATTGTACACAACCGAGAATGCGCCACCCGGAGTCACCCGAAACATCATCCCGCCGTTGTGGCTCCGCCCAGTGCGGCCGTGCCGCAAAAGTTCCCGTCCCTGCCTTGCACCGGCCTTGCCTGAAGCCAGTAGCCGTCCCGGAGGGTTCCACAAACGTTCCCATCCGTGCCCGACACGAGCCGCGGCGCCGGGCAGACTGACAAGGTTGACCAGGGAAGCTATAGATCGTGGTCACCACGCCGCTAGGGGTCAGCCGGAAAACCG
>Ga0187847_10000936_pt1 | contig 28336 bp, 43 predicted proteins | sample June2016WEW_4_10_FD_132458 | JGI IMG/M metagenome (GOLD analysis project Ga0187847, IMG submission 132458) | Peatland microbial communities from SPRUCE experiment site at the Marcell Experimental Forest, Minnesota, USA - June2016WEW_4_10 | ecosystem: Environmental > Terrestrial > Soil >...
CAGGCCGCGCCTCGATCGATCTGCGCCCCCAGGCCGCGCCTCGATCGATCTGCGCCCCCAGGCCGCGCCTCGATCGATCTGCGCCCCCAGGCCGCGCCTCGATGTAACAATTCGTGATGATACTTTGTCGATTATCGCTTGATACTGGCGCCGAGATATGGGACAACGGATTGCCGGACAGGAAACCGGAACGAAACAGGGAATCAGACCATGAACGAGCTTACCGCACATTATGGCAATGCACCAAAGGGAAAAAAGATCCTTATCATTGCCAAGGGACCTTCCATCGCATTTGCGAATCGGCTTGCCGAAATTGAGGTGAAAGGCAAGGTAGAAGCCCGCAAGATTGCGGCGGAACATGGCGCCAAGCCTTGGAATTTTTGATAATGTAACAATCCGTGATCGGAAGCATCAAGAAAAACCTTGATGCTTCCACGCGAATATGGGATAACAAATTGCCGGTCAGGAAACCGGCACGAAACAGGGAATCAGGGCAATGAGCGACACTAGCACAGCGACTAAGCCGCAAACTAAAACGGAACGCATGATAGCAGTCATGCGGGATTATGATATGACTCCTGCAGCGATTGAGGCGCTTCTTGTGATCCTTGAAGCGCAAGGCCAGGTCGATATGGATGCGATTCGGGAAGCGACTAGCTTTTGATCCGGTAGCAGGGGAATCACTATGCGAGAAGCAAGTTATGAGATCGTGCCGAGCGCCATTAACGATGGATGGATGGTGCTCTATCGTGGCGAGTACGTACGGGGCTTCGCTCGGCGCCATGATGCACTCGCCTTTGTGCAGCGGCGGCGGCGCCGAGTAAGGGCGCAATGGCGTAGATAATTCTACGCTGTTACAATTCGTGATCGGAAGTATCAAGATTTCTCTTGATACTTCCGCACGAATATGGGATAACAGAATCACGGAACGCGGGAACGTTCCGGGAAACAGGGGAATAGGGCGATGGACTACTTGGCTGATCTTCAAAAAACCTTCCTGACCGAATCTTTTTCTGGCGCGGTAGATGCAATCCGGGATCTGCCAGCGAAGGAACTGATTCGCCTGGCGCGCGCCTTTACAGGGCGCCGCGTCACTAGCAAGGCTTGGGCGCTGCACGCGATACAGGATCGGCAAGATAGCGTACTCGCAGCGGGCGAGCGTGTGTTGGCCTATGGTGGCCGTACTGCGGCTTAGGGGAGACAGGGCGATGGAACTAGCGATAGTGTTGCAGCTGCTTGTGCCATGGGTTGGCGCGGCCTTGGTTGCGGCTATTGTGGCCACGGCTATAGCGTAGGAGTCGGTCGATGTGGCCTAATGGCCACATCTTCGATTTATATATGGTGTTGCGGAAAAGGCACATGAAAAAGGTGGTCAGGCCGGCTCGGCCTTCGGCCACTTTCAAACATAAGATGTAAAATTTCAAAAAATATATATACAAAAAAATACATAGGTATTTTGTTAACGACATTTTCGCGGGTATCCGGCGATAGGAGTGTGGCTACCTTGGCACCCCACACCCGGTTGGCTCAACACCAACCCCCGCAGCCAAACCACCCAGAGGAAGACACAAACCATGGAACCAACGGCTGAAGAAATCTGCGCCGCTTGTGACGCTTACGACACACCCGGCATCCCAAACCACTTCGACGACATGCGGCGTGCCCTAAAAGCCGCCTATGCCATACGCGAGGCAATAATCCAAGATACAAAAGACGCCAACGCGAATCGTTTTATCCGAGGCTTGCGCGCATTACGAAACGCCTCGAAATAGGATAGCACACAGCATGATCGACCTAACTGCTCTAATCCAAGACCTAGAAGCCAACGGCGGCCCCTCCTGGCGCTTAGACAAATGCATTTGGTACATCATCGATCCAGCCATGGAAGACTATCCCTTTCGACGCGCCCCCAACTACACGGGAGACCTCTCCATCGCCCGTAGTCTATTCGGCCCCCGTCGTTACACAATGACCCCTCTACAGGGCAAATGGCAGGCCTGGATCGCAATGCAAGACAATAACTACGCAATCGGACATTCCGGATGCGCCAACACCGAACCCCTAGCGCTCTGCGCCGCCGCACTACGCCTGAAACAGCAGGAGGGATGAATGCCTTGGATTCCACAGGATGAAATTGACAGTCTTCGCGCCCGCGTCGCGGAACTGGAAGCCACCTGCGATCGACTAAAAACAGAACAGCGTAATTTAGAGCACCTGTTCAAGACCGCACTCGCCCGCATAACCAAGGCAGATGCCGCCATCGCGGCGAAGGACGCGGCGCTAAAGCCATTGGCGGATGTTGAGATTGCAGATGACGACATTGATCGCATCGGCCACTACTTTCTAGGGATTGGTGTTCCCCTGACTACGCGCCACGTCAAAGCCGCCCGCGCCGCCCTATCCCTCCCCCAAACGCCCCCATCTCCCGAGCCACAACCCCTCCCTCCCGGCTACGAACTCTTCAAAGGCCGCCCCACCAAAGTCCTAAACCCCGACCGCGATGGCTGGTTCCGCTACCACAATCATTATGATAGCGTCGGCTATTGCGACAATCCAGCAAGAGGGTACTAGGAATGGGGCAACACTCTCCAGAATTGTCCAGGTTACTTCGTGCCATAACAACGGTACTGGATAGGCACATAGAGGACGTACAACTGAGCCGTGACGGTACGCGGCTCCTGTACCTACCGATGCTGCCCCACGACTTGAAAGAGTTACGCTCCGCTGTTGAACCTTTTCGCGCCTCTAGGGAGCATGCTTCGGAAAGCTATAATGAGGTGATAAAAGATGGATAATACGCGCTGGATAGTAGAGGTCAAGCCACACATAAGTGCCGGGAATAGCGACACAACACTCTTGGCTAGACAGATTGAAAACGATCCCGGCTACATACGGTGCGAAATGAAGAGTCAGCGCGCGGCAGAGCAGTTGTGGCGACATCTGATGATCAGTCTGGACAAGAAGCGCTATTATGTGGAAATTACGTCACCGGATGTCGCAGAATAGAAGGATACTCTTATGCACCTCCCCAGCGCCCCCATCCCCATGTCTCCCGAGTTGACTCGTCTTCTGCGTCTCGCTCGCGATCACAAGATGTCCCCTGAAGAACGCGAGGCCCAACGTCAATCTTGGGTCATCGGGGAAATGATGCTAGAGCATCCTGAAATGACCAGGGAGCGCGCTCTGGAGATTTATAGGGAAGCACGTAAATGAAGCCAGAACACGTGAAGTTCTTGGACGATCTCCGCGAAAGCGGTAAGACGAATATGTTCGGGGCGGCACCTTTTCTCGCGAGGCGTTTCAAGCTACCAATCGAGGAAGCGCGCAAGATCCTTACGGAATGGATGAAATCAAAATGACCAACATCCCCGAACTCATCAAAACAAACGCCACACGCTGGGCCGCATGCACCCCCACACAAGCCCTTCTTCCCACGCTGGACGCAACCGCGAAGCGTCTTTGTGCCCCCGACGCAAAGCAGAAATACCAAACCGTGTCCGCTAAAACGGGGGTGCCGTGGTACATTATTGCCGTGATTCATGAGCGGGAAGCTTCCCAGAGCTGGAAGGCAAACTTAGCCCAAGGTGATCCCTGGAATCGGGTCTCCATTCATGTGCCTCGCGGTGAAGGACCATTCTCCTCGTGGGAAGAAGCCGCAATCCACGCCCTTACGGCAGACCCACCCCACGCCTCTCACTGGCAAAATTGGGCGCCTGGGGGCGCCATGACGTTACTTGAAGAATACAACGGGCTCGGCTATGCCGCGCGCGGCAAACCTTCGCCCTATGTTTGGGCGAGCACGAACCAATACGTAAAAGGTAAATACGTGTCGGACGGTCACTATGACCCCAACGCGATCGATCATCAGCTTGGTTGTGCCGCGATTTTGAAGCGCATGATGCTCTTGGATTCCTCCATTAAGCTTGCGTAAAAGGCCCCTTTCTTGTTCGTGCCCCACACCTGGACCCCCACAGGCGCCCCCTTCCGAATAGCGCCCCACCACCCAAAACAGCCACCCCCAGAACGGCAGCGTGTCGTCTGTACCATTTGCGGCGCAAAAGGCTTCCAAAGGCCCCCTTTCCCGGTCACTTATACATGTGACGTATCTGTTTCGTGTCTCGGGGGAGGACCCGCCGTTGGCCCAACCACTACCAATTAGCCTTGCTATTCGCGTCGTCTTTGCCCTGGTCCCTATCACAGCTATCATCATTGGTAACATACTATGGTTGTATCCTCATCTGTGTTTTACGATATTATCCACCTGGTGGGCCACTGGGGCACTGTTCCGGTGGCTTGAGAAGCAGCAGTAACCCCAAAGGCCCCCTCACCCCCATGCTAAACCCCCAATCACCCCACCAAACCATCGAACGTGGCATCCCTGGGGGCTCCATAATCCCCCTCAGCGCCCTGGACCATAAGGAAAGACTAACCCCGCTTATAACTTCTCTTCTCGACTCATTTGCACGCACCCACACGCTTGTCATCGGGGATGTCATCCTGGATAGATTTATTTACGGCAGCGCCGATAGAATTTCCCCGGAAGCGCCTGTCCTTATTCTTCACGAGTCCCGCAGCGAAGAGGCTCTGGGCGGGGCAGGTAACGTCGCCACCAACCTCGCGTCGCTCTCTAATATCCAGGGCCACGCCGCTCTGATCGCCATAACAGGAAAAGACCCGGAAGACGTTACGATCCGGAAACTGTTCGGCCAGCACGTAGGCGGTGGGAGTTATTTTACTACGGATATTTATTCTTCGCGTCCCACGACGGTCAAAACACGTTATGTGGCAAAACTTCATAATACGCATCTGTTGCGGGCCGACCGTGAATCTACGGACCCCATTGCCACGGACATGCAAGATGTTATTCTTGATATTGCGGAGATACTTCTAAACCTCAATAAAACTATAAAATATGACTCTTTGATACTATCGGATTATGCCAAAGGCATGCTGGCCAACGGCATTTGCCAGAAACTAATCCAAAAAGCACGCTCACGCGGCCGCATAGTCGTGGTCGATCCCAAGGGGACCGACTATGAAAAGTACGCAAACGCTACCGCCCTTACTCCCAATATCAAGGAACTCAAGGACCTGGTAGGCTATAACTTCGACGAAGATAACGAAGAGGAGATCGCCCAAGCGGCGACCAATCTTATGCTTTGGACCGAATCGGAAGCCGTGCTGGTCACCCGTTCCGAAAAGGGGGTCTTGATTGCATCTCAGGAGCGCAGCAGGTCTCACGGAGACCTTCCCGGATCCGAAGTGGTGTCCTTTCGAACCACCTACGCGGTAATACCTGCCTCTGCGCGCCAAGTTATGGACGTGTCCGGGGCAGGAGACACCGCCGTCGCGGCTTTCACCCTCGCCCTGGCCTACGGCATGTCCTACTACGACGCTGCTGTTGTTGCTGAAACAGCTGCAGGCTGCGCCGTCGCCGTGCGGGGCACTGCACGGGTCAGCGCGGTTACGCTGGCTGAAGCCCTGCACAGGACGTTCGCGACGGCATTGGCGAACATAGAAGCGAGCGTCTGAAGCGAGCGGCTAGTGTCCTCACCCGCCAACGAAGTCATCCGCGCCCAACTACTCCCGTGCCCCTTTTGCAGCGGGGAAGACACCTACGTTACTTCCCAGCACATGCCACCGACCATGAAAGGGCCGGGCTCGCTCCTTTCCGTCACCATCCGGCACAGTTGCACGCGCCAACCCGGTGTCGTCGCTGCGTATCGCGAGGTACGTGGACGGGATCACGAGAGTGCTTTGCTTGGTTGGAACGCACGACGCTAAAGGTATTTTTATTTTAATTTCGTAGTGGTACTGTCACGCTTCTTGCGCTAGGCTGCTGGCGGACACGGGAGCAGTGGAGAAGAAACCTTGGCCCCATTCGATCAGGGCCTGTCATCTGGGGCATGGCGGCAAATGAGGACTCCCCCACGTTTCGGCCAACACTTCAACGAAGGAACAAGACCCATGGCTACAGGCGCAAATATCGGTGCAGCACTGTCCCAAGCTGCTGCAGCAGCGACTTCTGCCGGTGTCACCGGCACTGCCCAGACGACTTTCCTGCAATCCATCGGAAGCATCTTCAGCGGCCTGTTTGGCAGCGCCAATCCCAACAAGTCCACTGAGATTGCGCTGGTTGCGCAGATCATGACGGATGCCGGTAACGTACCTGCGGAAACCGGTTTGCTTGCGAGCCTCTCCGCGCAGTTGGGCCTTCCGCCCGCAGCCCAGCGTATCGTGGCGGACATGCAACAAAATCTCTCCACGCTCAAGCCCAGCGATATCGAACAGATGGGCAATATGATCGATGAGATCATCGCACGTGGGAGTTAACCGCTCATGGCGACCGTAGACGAAATCAACGCCGCCGTGGACGCCTTCGAACCCGATATCATTGCATTTGTCGAGGCAAATGCCGGTTTCTTTGCGTCGGAGATCGAGGCAAGTCTTAACTCCCCGGCCGGCAAAACCGCCCTTGTAAAGGGCATCAAGGACGCCCTTGCCGCCGTGGCTAAGGTCCACGCAAGTTAAGTGCGTATAAACTCATCAACTACAAAAGAAGGTTGATACCCTAAGATGACTGCCCCACTCATAGCGACAACCACCCCATCCCCCACCGGATCCTCTTCCACCTCCACCACGGTCTCCGAGATCGCAACCACTACCCAAGCGGCGCTTCCCTACCTCGAAGGCCTCGCCGCACTGCTGCCCGGTTTCGGCAGCGACATCGCGATGGCCCTAAAGCTCGTGGGCTTGGTCGAGCCTTACGTTTTGCAGGCGATCCAGGCCCTGATGACTCGCAGCGGCAGCGACCTGCTTCAGGCCACTATCGACGTTATCGAGCATCTCAATCCGAATGCCCCCAACAATGCCGCATTGGGCGGCACCACTGCAAAGCCAGGAACATCGCCATGATCGGTACCCTCATCGGACTCATCTTTTTCTGCGTCATCGTAGGTGTGGTCTGGTGGGGGTGCCAGCAGCTTCTTGCCCTGATTCCGCTCGCGGAACCTTTTGCCACCGTCGTTCGGATTTTGATGGTAATCATCCTTGTGGTGGTGGTAATCTATGTGGCGACTGTGCTGCTCGGAATGGCAGGCATTCCGGTGAACAACTTCGGGCTAAGTCATGGTGTCCTCCGGTGACTACGGGCTGAACTTCTCCGCAGCAGTGACGATTGGTGTGTTCTTGGCCGGGCAATTGCTCGGCCTTGGCATATGGGGAGTACACATCGACCGGATCGCCAACATCGAGATTGCCCGTAATGATGAGTTCGTGAAGCGCCTGGATGAGTTTGCTCGTCGCCTGGATGAACTAGATCGTGACGGCACGCGCAAGCTTGTCGTAGTGGAGGATCGCCAAAATAATATAATATTGCGGCTCAATTCAATTGAATCCCACATAGGTGTCCCCACTCCATGATCAAAGATGACAAAGATATCATAGACAACAAGATACTTGTCGTTACCGCAAGAATTATTTTACCGACGCTGACCCTTATTGCCCTAAGTATCGGCGGTTTTATGTTCAACCGTCTTTACTCCCAATGGGATGAGATGAACAAGCAAATTATATCCGTGAACATGATGCAGATTGAAATGAAGGCTAATGTAAGTGGCACTATGGAAACATTCAGGCAATTTATAGAAATAATAACAAAACGTCGAGACGAAGAGATGAAACGACTGAACGAAGTAATTATGGATCATGAACTGCGCTTGCGTCGTTGTGAACAAGGAGGTTGTTACATCAATGGTCGATAGGCTGGAAAACATGCTGGCACGCTGGCCGGTACTCATGGCGCTCCTTGCTGCGGCTTGCTCCGTGGGCGGGATGTTTGCTACAGTAGCTTTCCTTAGTACACGTATCGATTCTACTACGAACGCTTTGTCCAAAGCCAAGATCGAGGCTCACGACGCCCGTACGACACAGATTTTGATCATGCGGGAAATGGATAGTATAAATGCAAGAATAAATCGGCTGGAAGGCAATGCCACATTTGGACGGGATAGAAATCCATGAGTTTTGTGGATTACGTGGATGATACGTTAGGGGCGGATACGTCTGGGGCCGATACGTTCGGGACACCTGGATCGATGCAAGGTGTCGCGCCGGGACGTACTGCGCCCAATAGTTTTGAGCCGATATACCCGCCCGGCGATTGGGGGGAGCCCCCAGCCGGAATGGCCCTGCCTTATGATCCGCACAAGCCCGTGGATCCGAATACGCCTCAGCCCATTCCAGTAGAGCCTGTGCCGCTGCGTGGAAATTCTTTTTATCAAGACACTTCTCTTCCATTTGATCCACTTGGCGTGCCCTGATGCATCCCTATCTTATCCCCGCAGGAAAGCCCGATCCGTTCTGGGAGGATTCCATCCTCGTTGAAAATGCCACAGGCGCCGGTTACAACGATCCCAACACAGGTCTTCCTGACCAGGGCTCAGGTCCCGATACACCGATCATGGTGTTCCGCGACGGCCCACGAAGAAAGTTTATCGTTAATATCACGATCGTGGGTGGGGCAGGGTATTCCCTCAGTGGGAGCAATATCTTCAGCGGCGAATTGATGGGGTCCTGCGATCGGATTAATTGGTTCAACATTGGAGCTATAGGGTTCCAGCCGGCAAACTTCTGGTCCGGGACTTTCACATCCGGAATACCTGCTACCATGATCAAGATAGGTGGCGTCTACAACTTCATTCAAGGCAACGGCTATACCATACGGGTATTAGCTTCTGGAGGATAAAATGGCAGAAACAACTAAAGACGTGCAAAAAGTTCAGACGCCGATGATTCATGCGTCTTGGCATAATGCTTATGACGCGGATCGTCCCATGGCGGACATCAGCCCGATGCGGTCATTTCCTGACGGCGCTCCTCGGTCCAGTTGGACGGCGAACGTTATCGCTATCGGCGGAACAATCACTGCCATCGCGGGTGTATTGGAAGGATCCATGGACGGATCGAACTGGTACTCAGTTTTAACGATATCGACGGTAGGTTCCGTCAACAATCAGAATATCATCGCCAAACACTTTCGTGTCAGGATTACGTCCGTGACGTTTGGAACGGGCTATGCCTATCGTGTCGGCGTAACCGCCGCAGGTACCTAAAGGTGTCTCGTTCCGAAGAGGTGGCATGAGTAATAGCTTCAAGAACATGCAGTTATCAACAGCGGTTTTTGTTCTCTTGGCCGCTGTTGGTATTATCGGTACGCTGGTTATATTTTATGACCTGCTGAAGGCTGCGGCGGATTTTATGATATCTGTATCGTAAGAGAGTGTCATAAGTTAGTGGCGTAGGCGGGCGAAGTAACTGAGCGGGTGGAATATGAACGAGACTTTAGATCCGGCCCTACTGGACCGCATCCTGCGGGGCCGGGAAAAGGAGCCCTGGCCCCCCGCCAATTACGTAGACGAGTTTGCGCGTCGGCAAAAGCGCCTTCTGCGGATACGCTCAGATCCGGCTCTGCTGGTGGGCGCCAAGGAATATTATCGAACGAACCCCCTGGATTTCGTGTCTCACTGGGGAACTGTGTCGGAACCCCGTGCCGCAGGCGGCACAGACCAGGATTTAACTAAAATACCTTTTGTGCCGTTCCGCAGGCAAAAAGAGTTTATACAGTTTTTGTATCAACTCCTGCAGGACCAGGAATCCGGTCTTGTCGAAAAATCCCGTGACATGGGGGCAACATGGGTCTGCTGTTTATTCTCTGTTTGGGTTTTCTTGTTCTGGCCCGGCGCCGCCATTGGCTGGGGTAGCCGCGACGCAGACCTCGTTGACAAACGCGGCGATCCTAGCTCGATTTTGGAGAAGATAAGAATCATTCTCCGTAATATTCCTCGGGAGTTTCTTCCCAAGGGATTTTCCGCAAGGGAACATTTATCTTATATGAGGATATCAAACCCGGAGTCTGAGGCGGTTATAACGGGGGACGCGGGTGAGAATATCGGGCGTGGAGGTAGATCGTTAGTATTTTTCAAAGATGAAGCGCAGCCCGGTACCGCTAAAATACTGACCCCGGCAGGTTACCAGACCATGGCGGACATGGTTGTGGGATCACGTGTTATTGGGGAAGACGGACTCGCACACAACGTTACACAAGTAAAAGATTGTGGGGTTTACGATATTTATCGAGTAACTTTTAACGACGGTACTTCTGTGGAATGTAGTCCAGGCCATCTATGGACTATGGCACATTCCAGGCCCGGAGCGGCTTTTACATTATCTACACTAGATATTGCAAAGAATCTTCCCACACGTAAGTATATAGTACCAACGCATGCTCCTGTAGTATTTGATGAGGATTTCCATCCAGATGAAGAATTATTCCTCCAATCTCGCGGAGGCTGTACAAGGGAAGTTGTTGGCGTGACTGCGGTTGGGCGCGGTCCAGTCCGTTGTATCTCTGTAGATGCTCCACATGGTTTGTACCTAACTGACCACTGTATCGTTACTCATAATTCGGCACATTATAAGTACGCCGAAATGGTGGAAGCCGCACTATCCGACAACGCACTCATCCAAGTAGATATTTCCTCAGTCGGTGCCCCAGGAAACGTTTTCCACCGCCGTCGTGAATCCGGCGTGGATTGGACCCCCGAGCGCAAAGACTATCCCAAAAGTCAGGTTCGCGTTTTCGTCATGGACTGGAGCGACCACCCTGCCAAAACCCAGGAATGGTACGATGGTCGTAAGAAGAAAGCCACGGAAGAAGGCCTTCTTCATGTGTTCGCCCAGGAAATCGATCGGGACTATTCCGCCTCTATCGAAGGCGTGATCATCAACAGCGAATGGGTGCGCAGCGCCGTAGACGCGCACCTAAAGTTGGGCTTTGACGACACAGGGGGTTGGGTAGCTGGTCTCGACGTTGCTGATGAGGGCGGCGATACGACAGCGCTTGCCATCCGCAAGGGTGTGATCCTTCGCGAGGTCCGGGAATGGGGTGATCGCGACACAGGCGTCACCACACGCACGGCTGTAGCGGCCTTACGTGACAAATGCCCCGTGGACCTGCAGTACGATTCTGTCGGCATGGGCGCAGGCGTAAAGGCCGAGGGGAACCGCCTCGCGCAGGAAAAGAAGATCCCGCGAGGCCTGCGCTTTGTGCCCTGGAATGCAGGGGCACAGGTCCTGTTCAAGGATCGGCGGGTTGTCCCAGGAGACAAGAACTCCCCAAAGAACAGCGATTTCTACCTCAACCTCAAGGCCCAGGCTTGGTGGAATCTGGCCCGGCGTTTCGAGCACACGTACCGTGCGCTGACGGATCCCAATTTCACGTTCGATGTGGATGATCTTATCTCTTTACCTTCGAGTCTTCCGTTGATCCAGAAAATCATCAAGGAGCTTTCGCAGCCTACGGCCTCCTACAATAGCCGCATGAAACTGGTCATCGATAAACGCCCAGATGGTATGCGCTCTCCGAACCTGGCGGACGCTATTGTGATGGCTTACTGGCCCATCACGGCAGGGAAGCCGATGAAAATCACACCCGAGATCTTGGCAAGGGCCGCTGTGCCGATGCGCAGGAATCCCTTTCCACCTGCGTTCTCAACCAATTATGGTGGCAGAAGACGTTGAGGAAGTCGTGTAATGCTGGAGGTGGGACATGGGACGGAAGCACCCGCAGAAACGATTCGCTATGACGGCTTTCACGGATGAACTGGAGCCAGTACGTATATCGGTTCGTGTTGAAGATAGTGGTACTTTAGTATGGATTACGGGCGCAGAACAACCTGTGCTAATTGACAATGGCCAAGTCGCAGAAATTACGGTATATCGTGCCATCTCCACCCGCGTGGATCTATTTAAATCAGAGGCCAACGAATGAGCTACATGTGCGAGTGTAACACCTGCCTTGCAGCCCGTTCGTTCGCACGGGATGCCAAGCCGAGTGGATTGGGCGCCAAAATGGCAAACGATCCGCTGCAGTCGGGCAAGTCCCAAAAGGTTGTGAGTCATAACATAAAGGTAGAAAAAAACGCGGGTAAGCCCCAGAAGCAAGCCGTCGCCATCGCTCTCAACAAATCCCGTGAATCCGAGGACGACGATCCCGGCATGGGCATGATGGACGTGGAGGACGAAAAAGAGTTCGGTGTCGAGCGCAAAAAGAAGCACTTGGGGGAAAATTCCGGTGCGGAATTTTCGGTGGAGTCGATCCGGCAAAAGGTACGCCGTAGCAAGCGGACAGGCCGCTTTGGGGCACGGCCTTCTGCGAAGGCAGGCGCCCGTGACGGCTTCGAAGAAGGTGGAGAAGTCGAAGAGCCCATGACGGCCAAATATCGTGCCTGATCCCGCTGAGAAGGCCCCCTTGGACAAAGGCCCGCTAGACTGGCAGGCGGCGCTTGCGCGGGCGAAACAGGTCGCAAGCCAATCACATCTTCGTGTAGACCCTTTCGCGTCTACGCGCAGCGCACATCCTCCTGGCATTGAAAAGGTATCTGGAAACGCTGCTGATGAAAGCATCGCGAGCATAAAAGCCGTTTCCGGTTGGGCCAAGGATGATTGGAATCAGCTTGCAGGCACAGGCCTCGCGATATCCAGCATATTTGCCGAAGGCCTGGAATTTCCTGGTTACCCATTTCTTTCTGCGTTAGCGCAGCGCCCCGAATATCGGGCTATGGTGGAAATAACCGCCACGCAGATGACTCGCAAGTGGATACAGTTGCGGTCAACCGACAGTGAGGACGAGGAGAAGGCTAAGAAGATTGCTGACTTGGAAAAAGAGTTAGATCGTCTTCAGGCGCGAGACTGCTTCCGACGTGCGGCCATGTTGGACGGTTATTTCGGGCGATCTCATCTATACATTGACACTGGAGACACTAATAGCCCGGAGGAACTAAAAACTTCGCTTGGCAATGGCCGTGACGCGATGTCGAAGCAGAAGTTCAAGAAAAACAAGAAACATATTAGAAAACTAAAGGTCGTCGAGCCGGTTTGGTGTTATCCAACCAGCTATAATGCTAGCGATCCTTTGTCGGACAATTGGTACACGCCTGAGACATGGTTTGTCATGGGCAAGGAGATTCACGCATCTCGGCTGCTCAAATTTTCAATGCGGGAAGTTCCCGATCTTTTGAAGCCTGCTTATTCATTTGGAGGCATATCTCTTTCGCAACTGGCGAAGCCTTACGTAGATAACTGGATTCGGACACGTCAATCCGTGGCGGATATTGTCCACGCATTTAGCGTGTTCGTGCTGTCTTCGAATATTGCTGAGACGCTTCAGCCTGGGGGTGAGCAATTATTTCAACGTGCCGATTTGTTTAATCTGATGCGCGACAACCGTGGTTTGATGCTGATTGACAAGGATTCGGAACTTTTCCAAAACGTATCGGCACCTCTTGGTAGTCTTGATGCTTTGCAAGCACAGACTCAAGAGCATATGTGCCTTCCCGCAGAAGCCTTGATCACAACGACGCGCGGCCTGATAGCGATCAAAGACGTGACTACAAATGATCGTGTACTAACGCGTGTTGGTTTTGCGCCTATAAAATGGGTAGGTGTAACAGATACACGAGAATCTTTGGTAGAGATCAAGGCTGGTGGGGCTGTTTTGCGGGTAACGGAGGAGCATCCTGTATGGGTGGAGTCGATAAGCGAGTTTGTCAGTGCGCGGAATGTAAATCGTTCCCACCACCTACTCGCTCTCAAAACAAAAAACCAGGGAAATATGGAGAATCTGTCGCATGGCGAGGGCGTTGGTGGACATGTGACCCCCGTTATTTCCATAATTCAAAAGCTGGGGGCAATCTTCATCATGTCATGTGGGAGGCGCACAAGGGGCCTATTCCGCAGGGCTATGACGTTCATCACAAAGACGGTGATGGACACAACAATAGCTGGGACAATCTTGAACTTCTATCGCGCAAAGTACACCACGCGCAACACGTTAGAGTCGGATTCGATGTGCCAGTCTCTAATGAAAAATGTAAAAAAGTATGTGAAGTCTGCGGTAATCAATACGAAATATCGTATCGTTCAGATCTTGCCATTCGCGCCCGATATTGTTCCGTTGCCTGTAAGTGGCGTGCCTGGAGGATTCGTAGTGGATGGACTCCGAGCACGCATTATAAACAATGCATTGAGTGCAGTGCAGACTTTACCAGTAAACTTAGCCACACACGATTCTGTTCTAGCAGATGCGGTCAGCGTGCCAGTTACGCTCGTAAACGTGATCGAAGTTCCAAAACAACCGGTATATAATATTGAAGTTGCAGAAGGATGGCCTCAAGAATTTTTTGCAGACGGATTACTTGTTCACAATAGTACCGTCTGCCGGGTGCCTTTGATCTTTCTCACAGGCATCACCCCTTCGGGCTTGAATGCTTCCAGCGAAGGCGAAATTCGGGTCTTCTATGATTGGATCGAGGCGTGCCAAGAAGTTTTATTCAGACCTAATCTAACAAGAATCATTCATTTTGCAATGCTAAATCTTTGGGGAGAGGTAGACGAGACCATTGTATTTAACTTTGCACCATTGTGGAGTCTGGACGAAACTGCCTTGGCTAACAAGCGTAAGCTCGATGCAGATGCCGATGTGCATTTGCTCGACGCAGGTGTTCTATCTTCGTTGGAAATCAGGAAGCGAATTGCTGGAGATCGGGATTCGCCATATACGTCGCTCGACGTAGAGGATGTGCCTGAACTTCTTGTCGAAGAAGCAGAGGGTTTGGAGCCAGCCGGTGGACGGCCAAATCCTCTGGCCCTAAAAGCAGCGGGAATAAGTGATCCTAAAGAGGAGAATCATCCTGGCAATACCTCTGAGAAAGACAACGCGAAAGAAGTTTGAGCATGTGCTTAGGCCCATTCATCCAAGCGTGGCCATAGAGATGGAATTACGAAAAAGGGTATTATCTTTGTTCGATGAAATGCAGCGCAGTGTTTTTTACTGGATTGAAACATCTTATAGAACAGATCCTCCAGAGACCTGGTTCATAGAGGGTTTTGCGGGGGATCGTGCTCCGCGAGAAGCTCTGGAACGTTTATCCAAACGCTGGACCAAGAAGTTTTATACACTTGCCGCAGACATTGCGCGCTGGTACTCTGGTTCCGTACGGACACGGGTAGATGGGGCGCTAACACGGATCTTGGGCGGTGCAGGAATTTATGCCAAGTTTCGGACGACATCTGTGGTCCGAGAATGTCTCTCGGCTACTGCATCGGCCGTAGAAACGCTGGTTCGAGCCATTCCCCAGACGTTTTTCGACAAGATGCAGGGAATCGTAGACCGGGCAGCACAGTTAGGTGGCAGGGCCACCCGTGTTCTTGAGGAAATGAAAGTTACAACCAAAACTATGCGCCGTCATGTAGCTCTTTGGGTACGTGATCAAAATTCCAGGGCGACATCTGCATTAGTGCAGATACGTCACGAAGAGATCGGGGTTCGTGAAGCTGTATGGGTGCATTCAGGCTTGGGGGAAAAACCACGGCCGACGCATGTTGCAAATTCCGGGAATAAGTACGATGTACTGAAAGGCTGGTTTGATCCTGCGGAGAAACGGTACATTCACCCTGGGGAATTGATCAACTGTAGATGCGTGGGAAGACCAGTTATCACAAACGTTGTGTAACAAACCAAAGAAGCGGGAAGACAATGGAAAAAGTATCCAAAGTAAACGGCCATGAAACAGAGGCGCCTGAAGCGGTTGCCCCACCGGTAAATGTGGTTGACGCCCAGGCTGCGGCCCTGAAGGCTGTGGACGAGTTTGTGGGAGGAGTAATCTCCGTCATGGTCAATGGCCTTGTTAACTCCTGTGGCGCAATCCCTGGGGAAATCATCCTCAAATCGGCGTGCCGAAACTTTGGGGGCATGCTGGGGCAGATGTATCGGGGCGAAGAGGTGCAGGTTTTGCGTTTCAGGAAAGAATGTCGGGACGAGTTCAACCGTGCAATGAAAAGTGTACCGGTTGTAGATGTGCCGAAAGCCGCTACGATCGATGGCGCTTCTTTGGCGGCCATGTCGGTTGGCAGACAGAATCCCCAATAGGGGAAAGGAATGACTGCGGATAGGAGTGTCCCCGCCCTCCTGTTCGCGGTCTAGCGCTCCACGCTGGCGGGTAGCTTTATCTCCTCCCCTCGGCGGCCTGATCGGCGTGGAGCGCGCCTTTAAATATAGGAGCAACATCGTGGGCTTTTTATTTGAAGAACAACGCTGGTTACCGCTAGCACATAGGCTGTGGCGGAATAATCGTCGTGCACGAAAGACGGCGTATATAAGAATCATAAGACTCGGTGGGTTTGTTCTCGATGCCTACAAGAATCAGCAAGCACGTCGTGAATGGCCCAAAAGACGGATCGGGGCAGCGCTTGTGTTTTTGGGTCTATTGGCTTTCGCGTCTTATGCACGGGCGACGATGACCCCGCAGCTTGCGGCAGAGTGGTCAGAAGTTTATCCCAAGGGTATCCCTGATAATGTCAGGAGTTGGTTCAAGAGTGTTCGTAGTCCTAATGGTGTGCCCTGCTGCGATGTTAGTGATGGGCATTATACTACCTACGATATTCGCAACGATGGCTATTGGGTACCTATCGAAGGGGAGTGGCGAAAAGTACCACCGGAATCAATTGTACATAATGCTGGTAACCCAGTAGGAGAGGCTATCGTTTGGTATGTTCGCCAAGGAGCGGATACGTATTATATCCGTTGTTTTGTGCCCGGTGGCGGAGTTTAACTAAAAAGTGAACGCCCCCCTCGCCCTAGCACCATCGTCGGCCATTCCCATGGGTGGCCGGCGCTCATCTAAAAAAGCCGCTGACGCAAAGATCGTCGCGGCTGGGATACTTATCGTTGCCAGCAATCAGACTGCGCTTTTCCTGAAGCGCAGTAAAGAGGGCGATCATTCTGGAGAATGGTGTATTCCTGGAGGAAAGTGCGAGGACAAAGAGCCTTTGGATGTTTGCGCCATTCGTGAAACCCGTGAAGAAACGGGCTGGGTTGCCGAAGGTGATTTGACCAAGATTTATTCAGGAGAGACCATTCCGGGTGTAACGTTCACGACATTTCGTACCGATATACAAAATCAATTCATCCCAACCTTGGATTCTGAGCATACTGGTTACGCATGGGCGCCTTTACACGATCCTCCCGAGCCGGTTCATCCGGGCCTTCGCGCGGTCTTGGACAATATGAATCTTCGCGCATCAGATAATATGCCCTTACGTATTGCCAAGGACAAGAAGTCGGTACGATCATTTGATCCGGACGGACGGCTTCATGTTGCCGTGACCAACATAAGTAAGGCCTGTGTCAATCCATACTATGGCCATGAAATTCCTGGGTACGAGATACTCGGCCTGGAGCCTAATAAAATATACAAACTTCTTCGTGATCCGGAAGAATTGCAAAAAGCAGTAGATTCTTATAATGGTGTTCCGTTACTATTGCAACATCAGGCCGCCACGGCAGATGATCATCCCAGCGATCTTGTAATCGGCGCGACGGGAACGGACGCCGAATTTGTTTACCCGTACCTGCGAAATTCGCTGGTAATCTGGCCGGAACATGCTGTAGAGTTGATTGAGAGTGGGGAACAGAAAGAACTTTCTTGCGGCTACCGCTATACACCTGATATGACTCCCGGTACTTTCAAGGGTGAGCCGTACGATGGTGTGATGCGGGACATTGTTGGCAACCACGTCGCTCTTGTTAAAGAAGGTCGTGCGGGATCTGATGTTGCAGTAGGGGATAGAGCGTTGATCGTGCCGGAAGACGTTGCTTGGGTCCTCCTGGAGCACGCGATAAAGAGCATGAGACACCGAAGCGATGGGAAAGTTCAGCGAAGCGCTTAAGGCTAAGTACAGAACCCCGCGTGCTGCGATTGAGGCATTGGGTTTGGATCCTGCGCTGTTGGAAAAAGACATCGTTGTCGGAGACTCCAAAGGTTCTCCCCGAGGTTTAAAGGAAAAAACTATGCAGCTACGGCAGCAAAAGACCCCTACGATGTCTAGGCAGGCCGCGCTTGGGATCGCTGTCCTGGCATCGCATCTACAGCGTCCCAAGGTCCTGGCGAAAGACGCCAAACTCGATTTGAACAAGATTTTTGTCGGCGTCACCGCCAAGAACTTCCCCCAAAAGAAGCGAACCATCCTTCGGCTCCTGAAGCCGAAGCTGGCTTCTGATGCCACCATTGGTGAGGTTGCAGAACTCCTTGACATGATTGATAGTCATGGCATGGAACAGGACACAGCTACCCATCAGCAATGTAAGACTGTCTCCAAGATGGCCCCACCTCTTGGTGAAGAGTCGGAGACCTCCGACGAAGAAGAAGAGGGCGCGGAGAGCGAGGCTGGCGGCGAACAGGCTGAGCATCTGCGCGAAGAAGAGAATCACCAGGAAGGTGGGAACGAAGAGGAAGAAGAAGAGGAGCGGGAGGACGAGGAAGAGGAAGACGCCGAGGACAAAACTCCTATCGGGCGACTCAAGAACTTCCTCAAGGGCAAGGTGTCCGACGAAGACATGGAGCATGTCCACCGGATTATGCATGGGGACGACGCTGGCGACGAAGCCGATGCCGACGCAGAAGACGAGGCAGAGGACGAAAGCGGTGAGGAAACTGCCCAGGAGCGTCGGGATAATGAAAAAACGCGCGAGGAGATGGAGAAGACCAACGATCGCGCCAAGGATAAGCGGGCAACAGACAAGCACGCTCGGGACAGGAGGGCTGCTGACAAGAAGGGCAAGCACGTGATGGATAAGCACAAGAAGCGTGCTACTGACACGGAGGCTGGCCCTCCTCCATTCAAGGGAATGCCCAAGCCTGGAGGCGGTATGGTGGATAAGAAGGCAATGGATGCTGCCCTAGATCGTGCGGTCGCGGATGCGACGCGCCGTACGCTGGATTTGGGCCGGCAGATTCGTGTCGCAGAGCGTTTTGTCATGCCATGGGTTGGTGACGCCGCGCTCGATGAAGCAGAGTCTCCCGAGGAAGTATATAAGATCGCCTTGGACGCTCTCCAGATTGATGTCGAGGATGTTCATCCGTCCGCTTGGAAGAAGATCCTGGAGATGACTCCTCGGCCGGGCACGTCTGGCGCACGGTCTGGGCACAGTGCCGTCGCGGCAGCGGATTCTGCGAATAATATGGGTCCGAGCAAAAACGCGTTGAAGCTGGTGGATAGTCTGACCCCCGGCATCTCCCGAATTAAGCAGCTTTAAGGGAGTCTGGTCTCATGGGTGACTTTCCTAATCAGATCAATGTTCAGCCTTCGCCGGGAGTTGAGGGCGATTTCTGCGATACGAATCCGCGTTACTCGGTTATCGCTGGGCCAGGTGGTTTTGTTGCGGCCTCGCCGGGTGTAACGATTGGCCGGTTCGTTTGGTACGCCAATAACTACTTCGATGTGGATGATACATCGCAGCAGGTGACCAATTCCTTCAACGGCGTCCCGTCGTTTCTTACGACAACTCCTGGAAACGCTGCTGTTTTGGGATTTGTGGGCCGCGCTCAGCAGGGCTTGATCCCCACGTATCTGCAAGCATCGGGAATGCTTATCCCGACTGGTTTTCCGGTTACTGTGTTCAGTAACGGAGACTTCTTCGTCAAGAATGCGGGTACTTCGCAGGCTGTGCAGGGCATGAAATGCTATGCGAACCTTGCGACAGGGCAGGCTACGTTTGCAAATCCTGGCTCTGCTTCGGTGAGCACCTGTAACGGGTCTATCTCGGCGGCGAGTGCCTCGTTTACCGGATCTATCGCCGGCAATACGATGTCTGTAACGGCCGTTGTTTCCGGCACGCTTACAGTTGGCGGCCAGTTGTCCGGTGGAACGGGCATGGTGACGGGTACTGCCATTGTAACCCAGTTGACGGGTACGGCGGGTGGTACGGGTACCTATTTGCTCAATATCCCAGAACAAACGGTCGCTGCGGCGAGTTTGACGAGCACGTACGGCGTCTTAAACGTCACTAGTACGATCTCGACGACAAACCTTGCGCCAGGGCAGTTACTATCGGGCACGGGTGGCGGCGGACTTGCCACAAGTACATACATCACACAACTTGGTACGGGTACTGGAGGAACGGGGACCTACTACCTGAATAACACGCAGACCGTCACACAAACGACCATCGGCTATCAGACGAATGTCGAAACTAAATGGTATGCGATGTCTGGCGGACAAACAGGTGAGCTAATTAAGATTAGCGCCCAGGCTCTGGGCTAAGGAGAACCCGCATGAACTTCCGTGAAGCCAAAGCGGCGTGGGACTCCGTCGCCCCGTTTTACCAGGAAATGGGCGTCACACTGCCCGATGTAGTCGCGTTTACACCGGAAGAGTTTAAGCGCGATTATCGTTTGGCAATGGATAGTGTGCAATTGCCTTTGGTGACGGCACCGAACTCGGCGGTTCCTGCGTTTCTGACGACGCTCATCGATCCCCAGGTTTTCAAGATCTTGTTCGCTCCGAACAAGATGGCGATCATCCTGGGTGAAGTTCGAAAGGGCACATGGCTCGACGATACGACGATGTTCCCCACCGTGGAACATACGGGTGAAGTGTCGTCTTACGGGGACTGGGCCGAAAACGGCCGTGCCGGCGTCAACACCAACTGGCCCCAGCGGCAGTCTTACTTGTTCCAGGTCATCAAGGAGTATGGTGACAGAGAATTGGCCCGTGCGGGCCTCGCACGCATCAATTGGGTGAGCGAGATCGACGCAGCAGCAGCGACGATCACCAACAAGTTCATGAATCTGACCTATGCCTTCGGGGTGCAGGGACTTCAGAACTATGGCTTGCTCAATGATCCGAACCTCACGGCATCACTGACGCCGGCAACGAAGGCAGCAGGTGGAACGAAGTGGATTTCTTCGTCAGGCGTCGTTGTGGCGACGGCTAATGAGGTTTTCACGGACATCCAATCGCTGTTCTATCAGCTGGTCATCCAGACTCAGGGCCTCGTGGAAGTGGACTCGAAGCTGGTCCTCGCCATGTCCCCGGCCTCTGAAGTGGCGCTCACGGCAACGAACTCCTTCAATGTCAATGTGGCGGACCTCTTGAAGAAGAACTTCCCCAGCATTCGGTTCGAGACGGCCGTGCAGTATGGCGTGACCAATGCGTCTAACCCGCAGGGTAATGCTGCAGGAAACGTGGTTCAGCTTTTGGTCGAAGAGATCGAGGGGCAAGCGACCGGGTTCTGTGCCTTCAACGAGAAAATGCATGCGCAGCCGATCGTAAGGCAACTGTCTTCGTTCCGGCAGAAACTGGTAGCTGGGACATGGGGTACAGTGCTACGGCAACCCTTCGCAATCGCCACGATGATTGGCGTATAAATGCTCGGAGTTTAAAGCGCCAAGTTCTTCCCTGCTTTGTGTGCTTCTCCCGAGCATTTGGCCCCAGGTAGGAGCGTGCCGCCTTTACCTGGGGCCTCTCCTTTTCTAGCGGGTGTGTCATCATGGTTGCAGTTGCCTGTAAGATCCCAAATGGTGTGCGATTCAACCAAGACATCTGTGTCACAGGGCCGATGCAGGTCGAAGATCCTTCCCAGCGTCCGGGAGGCTTTGCCATTACTGTGATTCCGGACGATGTGTGGGAAGAGTGGCTTGAACGAAACAAGGACGCCACATTCGTTCAAAAGAAGATGATTTTCGCACGAGCCACGGAAGAAGAGGCTAGAACAGAAGCCCGTCGTCAGGGCAAGGTTCGCACAGGCCTGGAACAGAATAGAGTCGCTTAGGAAATATAGATGTCCAATACCGACAACCCTCAAGATCGCCGCGTTAAGCTTGATGCTCTGACTGCAAAGTCCCAGGTGATTCCTTCGGAAGAGGAAGCAGCGGCTGCGGTAAAGAGCGCCATGCCGTCCCCTGCACGGTCCAGTTCGTCTGATTCAGTCACAGTTGCATGCAAGATTCCCAACGGACTCATTCTTCGTGTCTTCAAGATGGTGGAGCGTCCGGAATCCGGGCCTTTGCACAGCCGCACCGTCAAGGTTTCCGAACAGGTAGGCGATTCTATCACTATTCATGGGCCTGCTTACGCGACCGGCAGTCTTCCAACCTATACGATTATCGGGGGTTATGCGTTAACATCGAATGTGCCTCGTGAGTTTTACGAAACGTGGCAGGAACAGAACAAAGATTCCACGTTTGTCCAGAACAAACTTGTATTTGCCTATGAGTCTCACGACCATGCGGTCGGTCAGGCTAAAGAGCTTGAAAAAAAGAAATCGGGGTTGGAGCCCATTGATCCAGAGGAGTTGCCCAGAGCATTTCGTGGTATTAAGAGATTCAACGCCAAAGAGGAAGCTGCCTAAATGGGAGTTTCAGTCGCATTCGATTACGGGCTTTGGATAGCGCGATATCCAGAGTTTTCGAATGTTGACCCTTTACTTGTGGACCAATACTTTATTGAAGCCACGATGCTCCATCGTAACGATGGATCGGGGCCTGTCAATAATCCTAGCCAGCAGCTTTTGCTTCTCGGCATGGTTACGGCGCATATTTGCCAACTTAATGCGCCATTGAATGGCCAGCCCTCGTCTACCCTGGTAGGGCGCATCAACGTCGCGTCGGAAGGTACGGTGACCGTATCGGCCGATTATGACGCGCCTGCATCAACACAAGGGCAGTATTTCGCACAGACTAAGTATGGTGCAGCCTACTGGGCGGCATCGGCACCGTTTCGGACGATGCGCTATGTTCCGGGACCGCGCAGAGTGACAAATCCATGGTACCGTGGCGGGATATACTGGTAAGCGGGAGGAGCAAATGCGAATCAATGACGGAAAGCTTCGTAGTATATTCAATGGATCTGGTTATTATTTAAATGACAATCGAGCAAGTGGGGGACGCCTGGAAGAAGATGATCTTGTCGGCTGTTCTCATTGTCAAGCGTCTGTTCGCAAGGTAGAGTGGCGAGCACACGGTGGCTTTTGCAAGGCGTGCGATTCGCCGCTTTGCGTGGTCTGTGCAGAAGAAGCCATCCAATTTGGATGTCGCAACTTTAAAAAGCTTGTCGAGACACGCTGGGAAGAGATGCAGCGGGTGTGAGTGAGAGGATCTGGGGCATAGTAACCCCTGCACGAAAGGATAACTGATATGCCCACAATGACAGCAGGTAACGGCCAGTTCACACCCAATGTTACCCTTAGTAATTGGAACTGGGATTCTAGCACGGGAACGGGTGCCTTTGGCAAGGCTGTTGCAATCGCCTGGGGTGGTTCGGCAACGACTTCAACCGGTTACCGGACTCGTTGGTATCGTCCCACGACTATTGAGGCGGGCACATTTACTGCGCTTACGTCTGCCTATCACCAGCCTGCCTATACATCGTTCACAACACGCGTGGGCACATGGACGGGTGGCGGTGTAGCACCGACAGACCCCGCAGGTAATCTGTTCGCAACAGATTGGAATAGCCAAGGCGGTGTTGGTATGATCGTTATGCCTCTGGCAAATCCGTGGTGGATTGTCACCGGTGTCTTAACCGGACAGGTTTCGTGTCGGAACACCAAAGGTACGGACGCATCGCTGACCTCTTATGAAGTCACTGTGGAAGAGTAATCTTCCACATAAAACTAGCGGGGAATATCCAAATGAACAACGCTGCAAATATTATTACACAAAAACTTCAAACGTCGCACCCGAATCCTGATCTAATTCGAATATTGACAACGCTTTTGGCCAAAGTACGGGCTGGTGAAATCACGGACGCTGTGATCATTGGCTGTTCGTCCGATTATAGGGAATGGCTGCATCACTATTCTGTGGCCGAACATGAAAATATGACAACCATGCTAGGGGAGCTTGATCTTTTTAAAGATGTCATGAAGGCCCAGGTGCATAAAACACGTTCCCAGGCGGCGGCTATTAAAAATACCGGATCAGTTATGGGTGGCTAAGTAACACGTGTCAGCAAATATGGAAGTATTTGTATTACAAGATAACGGGCGCAAGAAAAAGATTACTAGACATCTTGTTGTCCGGTGTCTTGCCTGTAGAAAGAAGCTGGATTGCCCATCAAGTGGTGATTTTTGGGGATGGTTGAAGTCGGTAGAGGTGGATGAGTTCCGTGCCGTACACCTGTTACACGCTGATCCAAACCGTGTTGGCGCTGAGATGGAGATAATTGAGAGCGACGACTGATAACCAAGGGATGTTGGTAATATCATGTTAATAACCATCCCTGGCTACGGATATCCCACACTTTCTGGCACAGCCTGGTATCCCGGTGCAAGTCCTGCGGGTATGTATGAGGCTACGAGCCCTCCTCGCACAATCATATTAAACCCGGCATCTGGCCCCAATGTGCCGATGACGATTGCGTCGGGCTCTTATCAAAGTAGTACAGGTATTGTAGTTATTACTATAACTGCTGGAGTAGGCCTAACAGTTGGTGGACAGGTTACTTTATCAGGTTTGACCGGTACGGGAGCCAATCTTAATTCTCTCAATGGTTCTTTTATTACAATACCAACAACATCTGGCACAACCATTACTTTTAATGCTGGCGCCGGTCTGGGTTCTATCACGATTACTGGAGGCACTATTGCGGGCGGTCCAATAAGTGACTATACGAGTGCCCTTGCTAACTGGACCGCCGTTCCTAATTCAAGCGTATATATCTATGTTACAGCAGTCCTAAGTGGCTTCCGGACCGCAGCGGCTATTGAAGCTGACATCGCTGCTTATTTTATTGATTATCCTGCCACTACGATCAGCGGTGTTTATATAGACAACGTTTCTGATACAACACAGATATCAACACTATATCAACCGGTTGTTTCTTACATTGTCGCTAACTATCCTACTGTCAAGACGATTGTGCTTGGAACAGGTGCAATTCCTGCGACAAATGTCTGGCTGACGTTGACCACAGGTCCTGGCGTCACGTTGGCCATGTCCTACGAGAACAGTTATAGTGCTCTATCTAGTTTTACCCCACCATCCTGGGTGTATAATTATCAAAGTTCTCAGTTTTATTATTTTATACACGATACGACATTAGCAAATATGCCGGCCGCTGCTGCTATGGTTAGTGCAGCAAATGGCGGACAGTTACTTGTAACCGACGGTACGAGCGGCAGCGGGAATCCCTATGAATATTTACCAACTTACTGGGACACATTTGTTAACATTGTTAATGGGGCGCCGTGTGGGTTCACAGCGATTGTGCCCCAAGAACTGCCTTGGCACGCTCTTCCGACAACGAGAGTTGGGGTACAGGGGCCGAATGTAGGTAGTGCGGAACGGCGGATGATTCTTATACCGCCACAAGAGATCCCAATCCAACATCCCCGACCGACCGCTTTTGGTGGCGTCGCGCCGTACACTCTGGTAAAGTCTGCGACGACCTTCGTTACATCTGCGAGTGCACAGACGATGCTTAACTATGCACGAAACAAGTTGATCCTAGAAAGGTGACGGGATGTCTTATTATACCGCACTGATCAATGCATGGAATACCGGGACGGTGCCAAGCGGCTACGTCGGGACGGCGTTGACGGGTCTCACCACGGCCAATAAGCTGATTGCCATCAACGGCTGGACGATTACGGGCGTGGTGCCGACCTCGATCCAATTCACCGGCAACCAGCTCGCGAACTGCATCGACAAGACCGAGTTCAACGCATTATCGTGGAACAATCAGCAGAATATCCTAGGGCTGTGCCAAATCACGGGCAACCTTGCCGGCGGTTCGGCGAATACCGAATTGCTCCCGGTTGGGATGATCCTGACGTATTTCACGGCATCGGCCACGATTACGAGCGGCACCTATAACAATGCGACGGGCGTTGTCACCTTGACAATGAGCGGGTCGATTGGGTTCGGCGTCGGCGGCAATGTCACGGTCGCTGGGCTGACCGGCACGGGTGCATTTGCCTCGTTGGATGGAATCTTCGCGGCCATTTCGCCAACGAGCGGAACGACGGTCACATACAACGCTGGCGCCGGTCTGGGGGCATCTACGATTACGGGCGGCTATCTTGTGCCGCCGACCATCACGAACCTGACGGCGCTCGCACAGGGCACCGTGACGCCGTGGTGGCAAAATAATGGGTATTCGTCGCCGTTTACGATGAATGACCTCGCCGCCGCTGGGGGGCTCACCTAATGCCAACAGATTTCCTCTGGGCCGCAGGATCGGGCAATAACGGGCTTATCGGCTCGCTCGTCTCGCTAATGACGACGGAGCTTGAGAGCCTGACGAACGGCAGCGTCATTGTGTCGTCCGTCAACGGTTCGTCCGGCGTGTTCACTAACTCGAATACCTCGCAATCGATCCTGGGGGAAATCTACTACTTCGCCGGCAACGCGGGTTGCACGCCGACGACGGCCGGCGGTGGGCTTGCTGGCTGGTTCCTCACCACGCCGGATAGCACGGCGTATGAAATCGCAACATCGGCCCCGGCGCGCGGGCCTGACTTCCTCATCCCGCTCCCTCTGATTGCCATTGGCGGTGCGGTGACCACGGTGCAAAAGTCGTGGGGACTCGTTCGTATCCCCGCCCTGCCGTTTAAGGTACTCATCCAAAACAATTCCGGCGTGACACTTGGAGCGGGCGGCACGACTGCACCGTATCTCAAGTTCGCTCCGACTGCTGTGCAATACTGATGCTGTCGATTGCGCGTGCTCAGCTTGGGCCGCCGCTGTGGCTGCCTCCACGGTTTGATCCGACGCACATCGCGTCGCTCAATTGCCAATTTTCCGGCGTATCGTGTGGAACCGGATTCGTAAACCTCCTCAAAGGGGGCGGATCGTCGTCGCTGTCTGGTTCTCCCACTAATTCAATTAGCGGAGTTATAGGGTGTACAACATATTATTCTGGTTCATCAGACGCTAGCAATTTTACAAATTTTAACTCCAATAATGTCGCGTCAATGACCGGCGCGGCCATTTTTTTAAGAACATCAAACCCATCTAATAACGCTTATTTTATTGGCGCAAGCGGATTGCAGGGATTTCTTTCTGGCGGGACCAATACCCTTGGAGTAGAGTTGAATAATTCAGGGCCTTATTTTAGTACATTTACCACATCACTAAATGTGCCATATTTTGTCGTTGCTAGCGCCACAACGGGATCGGTTATAAATTTCTTGGCGTTGAACCTGCTTTCTGGGCAAATTCAAACGCAATCGATAACGGCGGAAACTGTTGCTGTAGAATCGTCTGGGTTAGGATATGTCGGCAACAAAACCGGCGGGGCGAGGCCGGCAACAGCTTATGTTGCTGCAACTATGATGGGCGGTGTTTATCTATCGCCAACCGATCTGCTTGCGTGGGCGCAAGACCCGTGGTCGTTTTGGTATCCGTCGATTGACGTGGATGATTTTATCGTAGGTACTTCGTCACCATTATTTAATTATGCAAATCCCATAATAATTACAACTAGAGAACAACCGATTAATCCTATTCCTGTTATTACTGCCGGTGTATTTACACAGCCAACTGTTTTATTTAATCCAACGCGACAAAGTATAATAACTACACAAGAACAAACAGTCTTGCACCCATTTGCAATGGTGGCGACGAGATCCGTTCAGGGACCCAATGTTGGGACTCCTGAGCGACGTGGTTTGGTAACTTTACAAGAGGTGCCTTTTCATCCGCTGCCTGCAACTTCTATTGGTATCCAGGGTCCCAATGTGGGCGGACCGGAACGGCGTTCTTTTGTTACTACACAAGAAATACCTGTCCATCCTGGCCCAAGCCTTAGAACAGGTCTGCCTACTGTTGTTACTGCAGAGCGTCGGACAGCTATTGTTACACAGGAGGTTCCCCTTCTTCATCCTGGTGCTTTTCTTCGGAGCGGAGCGCCCCCTGTATCGGTGTTTGGACCACCGACCACACAAGTATTGATTCGTGGGCAGGAGCAACCAGGACATCCGTTACCTGCGACATTGCGCAGTATCCAGGGGCCGAATGTCGGCGGCCCTGAGCGCCGTGCGGTTGTTGTTCCACAGGAGGTGCCTCTACTTCATCCGTTACCCTCAATCAGCCGATGGAATGGGGTTCAAGGACCAAACGTTGGTGGCCCCGAGAAGCGTACGGCGATCGTTGCGCAAGAAGTACCCTTTCATCCATTGCCTGTGACAGGGCGTAGCGTTCAAGGGTCGAATGTTAGTGGCCCTGAGCGAAGAACGCTTCTAACACTCCAAGAAGCTCCGGATCATCCGAGACCAGCGACTTTCGCGGGTGTAACGCCAGTTAGTGTGTTCCCACTAACTCGGCCGATGATGGTTCGGGAGCAAGAGCGCCCATTCCATCCGCTGCCGAGCACAGTGGTGGGCCTGTTTTCAACGACAATTACGGCAGAGCGGCGAGCTATTGTTGTTGCGCAGGAAAGTGTAACCCAGCCGGGATCTGTGGCGCGAGCGGGCGTGTACCTTAATCCATTGGTA
>Ga0187847_10000938_pt1 | contig 28309 bp, 19 predicted proteins | sample June2016WEW_4_10_FD_132458 | JGI IMG/M metagenome (GOLD analysis project Ga0187847, IMG submission 132458) | Peatland microbial communities from SPRUCE experiment site at the Marcell Experimental Forest, Minnesota, USA - June2016WEW_4_10 | ecosystem: Environmental > Terrestrial > Soil >...
CCAGTCATCCTGAGCGAGCGTACCCAAAATCGCCTGTCATCCTGAGCGAGCGCAGCGAGTCGAAGGACCTGCTTTTGCCTTGTCTTGCCTCTACAAAACTGGCCGGTCAACCTGAGTGAGCGCAACCAAAATCGCCTGTCATCCTGAGCGAGCGCAGCGAGTCGAAGGACCCGCTTTTGCCTTGTCTCGCCTCTATTAGGACGCGCTCTACCGGTGCCCCCCGCCATGTCCACCACCGCGATATCCGGGCAGCGCGTGTTCCCCACCCCCTTCATGACCTGCGTTGCCTACGTGGCCTCGCCCATCTCGCGCCTCGTTTGCCCGAAAGTGATTGAAGCGCTCCGCCCCATGCTCCGGCAGCGGTCCGGCGTAACCGTGGTGAGGATCAAAGCGGTTGTCAACATGGCCGTAAAAGCCGCGAGGGCCGTGAAACCAGGGGCCAGCTCCGAGGAACACCCCGCCAACAAACCAATCGGGCCCATAGTAGCCATAAGGCGCGCAATCGTACGGCGCATAATCGAAGTACCCGTAAGGGCAAACGGGAGCCGGTCCAATATTTACGCCGACGGCAACCTGGGCCTGCGCCACCGGCGCAAAGCAGAGAAGCGCAATTGTAAGAGCTGCGAAAGCAAGAGCATTGACTCTGAACATGATTTCTCCTCGATTCATTCAGAGTCGCCAAATGGCCGGCGAGTTGCCTCTCCAGTCCTTTTTTTTTAGCTAGTGTCCCGTCCCTAAAGTTCATAACAAAGACAGAGGCTGTCATTCTGAGCGAACGGGGCCCCGAACGTTGTTCAGTTCGGGGGTGGTGAGTCGAAGAATCCGCTTTTGTCTTTCGTGAGTTTCTCAACAAACTTTAGAGACAGGACACTAGGGCCTGTTGACACCAACTCAGCGCAACAAAGCCCAACCTCCACAGACAGGAGTAACCGCAAAAATAATCGCCCCCAGCCCGCCAAGGCCCCGTCCTTCCCAGCGATTTGAAATTCCCAACTGACGTCTGTACGTCCATTCGGCCAATTTCTGGAGAGCTCTATATCTCCACTGACCCAAACCTGGAGCGCGTCCCATCTCCACTTTCTCCAAAACCGGCAACCTATAGCTTCACATTTGCCCAAAAACCGGTGACTTATAACTTCACATTCGGCAAAAACCGGCAACCTATAGTCCACCGCTTTCCCAGTCCGGATTCCCACTGAAAGGCCAATCTTTTACACTCATGAGCAGGGTGATTTCACCCCGGACTCCGCGCCCCCTGATTCCAAACTGAGGTCCCACTCCCTTGAGAAGATTCCTGCTTTCCTCCCTGGCCATTGCCGCATCTCTGCTCCTGGCCTGCGTCCCTGCACTTCAAGCGCAGGCCCCAACCAACCATCAAGCTCAACCTGCCTCCATCGAGGCCAACCGCAAGGCCCTCACCACCCTCTTCGACGACTACTGGCAAGCGAACCTCGAGCACTCGCCCGAGTTCGCCTCCACCATCGGCGACGATCGCTACAACGACCGCATCACCGACTACTCCGTCAGAGCGGAGAATCAATGGCTTGCCCGCGAGCAGACCTATCTGATGCGCCTCGCTGCCATCGACACATCTGGTCTCTCCGATCAGGAAAAGATCAGCCGCGAACTTCTCCTGCGTCAGTTTGCCGAAGACGCCGAGGCCGCAGAGTTCAAAGAGTGGGAGATGCCCTTGAATCAGATGGGCGGCATCCACACCACCTACCCGCAGCTTGTCGCCCAGCTCAGCTTCACCACCGTCAAGGACTACGACGACTGGATCGCCCGCCTGCACGCCATTCCCAAAGCCTTCGATCAGGAAACCACCGACATGTCCATCGGCATGGACGACCATCGCGTGCCGCCGAAAGCTCTGCTCCAGAAAGCGCTTGAGCAGGTCAAGGAGCTGGCCAATCAAAAGGCGGAAGACTCGCCGCTGGCCATGCCCTTGAAAAACTTTCCTGCCTCCATCAAGCCCGGCGAGCAGGAGCGCATCAAGGCCGAGATGCTCGACGCCATCGGCAAAGAAGTGCTGCCCGCCTACTTACGTTTTGCACGCTTCCTCGAAGTCAGCTACATCCCCGCCGGCCGCGCGGAGCCTGGCATCTGGGCTCTGCCCGACGGAGCAAAGTACTACGCCTTTTCCATTCGCCGCTCCACCACCACCGACCTAACCGCCGAGCAAATCCATCAGATAGGCCTCGATGAAGTAAAGCGCGACGAGACCGAGATACTAGCCATCGCGCAGAAGCTGGGCTTTGCGGATTTGGCTAGCTTCCGCGCCAGTCTCAAAACCAACCCCAAGTTGAAAGCAACCTCGCCCGAGGCTTTGCTGGCGGACTATCGCTCCTATCTCACTCCCATGCAAGCCAAGCTTCCACAGCTCTTCGGCAGATTGCCCAAGGCGCCCTTTGAGGTGGCCGCGGTTCCCGATTATCTCGAAAAGAATTCCGCGCCCGCCTACTACGAGCCCGGCACTCCTGACGGCAGTCGCCCTGGCCGTCTGCGCATCGACACTTACAACGCCACTGACCGCAACCTTTATTCAGTCGAGGTAATCGCCTATCACGAGGGCTTGCCCGGCCACCATCTGCAATTCTCCATCGCGCAGGAACTCACCGACGTGCCCACCTTCCGCAAATTCCAGTCCTACACCGCTTTTCAGGAAGGCTGGGGGCTCTACTCCGAGCGGCTCGGCAAAGACGTCGGCTTCTATCAGGACCCCTATTCCGATTACGGCCGTCTTGAGGCAGACACCTGGCGCGCAATCCGTCTGGTCATCGATACCGGCGTACATTCCCAGCACTGGAGCCGCCAGCAAATGGTCGATTATTTCCATGATCACTCGGCCATTGACGAGACCAGCATCCAGGCCGAAGTAGATCGCTACATCGCCTGGCCCGGTCAGGCCGTCGCCTACAAAATCGGTCAGCTAAAAATCCTCGAACTACGCGACCGCGCAAAAAAAGCTCTCGGCGACAAATTCGATCTGCGCGCCTTTCACGACCAGGTATTGGACGCAGGCGCTCTACCGCTGGACGTGCTAAGCGACCGCATCGACGCATGGATCGCCACGCAAAAAGCAGCAGCGAAATAGACCGGCGAGATCTGGTTGCACTCCCAGCTATCGCACAGATTTCATACGCAGCGATCTTCGGTCCGGCCAGCTCTCTTTATGTAAGCTCGAAATTCGCGTTGATCGATTTGCCTGCACGAGGCAACTCCTCGCCTGCCGAGCCCCTCTTATCCTCCGTCAGTTCGCGCTAGGTTATCTGCCGCAAACCGGCCCATTCCGAGGGGTTCCCATGCCGTCGATGAAATACTCGCATTTGCTTGCGCCAGTGATGTGCGCGGTAATCATGCCCTCCGGCTCAGTTTCCCAAAACCAAGCCAGCTTCAACATCCTCACCAGCAACGCCGCGCCCTATAACTCCGGCAATACCTATGCCGTCGACGTGAATAATGACGGCCTCACCGACATCGTTCAGGACGGCGGCTACTCGCCCTCCGCATTTTTCGTGAGCATCAACAATGGCAACGGGACGTTCGCGGCGCCCGTCGAATACCCGCTGCCGCTGTACACTGGAGAGCCCAATTGCATCGCCGCGGCCGATTACAACAACGACGGCAAAATCGATCTCGCCGTGCCTCTCGAAGATACAAATGAGATCGCTGTCTATCTCGGAAACGGCGACGGCACGTTCCAGACGTCGCCCATCATCTCGACCATCAATTTGCCCTCCGGCTTCACTTTCGCCGTGGCCGGTTGCGCCGCGGCGGACTTCAACGCCGACGGCGATATCGACTTTGCGGCCTGGACCACCAATAACTCGTCCGGCAATAACTCGAATCCCGCGAGCGTACTCTACGTCTTTCAGGGGCTGGGCAACGGCAGCTTCGACACCTCACCATACTCCGTGCTTGCCGGGCCACCGTTAGGGCTTGATATGCAGGTATTTGTGGGAGACTACAATGGCGACGGAAAGGCCGACATCGCCGCCAATGCGCCGTACTTCGGCGGAACTACCAGCACGATGAATGTGCTTTATGGGAACAACGACTTCACCTTCAACCAGACAACGCTGTATACATTCACCGGCTACATGTTAGCCGGCAGCGGCGACTTGAATAGCGATGGGATCACCGACCTGTATGTGCTGACGAATAACTCTGACGGCACGCACCAAATTGGCGAGTTCTATGGAACCAATTCTGGTACGTTCAACTCCTATTGGTATGACGTCCCCACCACTTACAACCTAGGCGGGGGACCTGCCGCGTGGCCCTGGCAACCCTCGCTCACCATGGGAGACTACAACGGCGACGGCCGCATGGATTTGGCTGCCGTGGCATATAACTCAAGTAATTCAAGCAACGACTATATGGAATTCTTCCTGGCCGGCGCCAATCCCGGCGAATTCACCACCCAGGTGGTTGCCGTGCCTGTGACGCCCTCCTGGTTCACTTTTCCCGTCGCAGGACTCTTCAGCGGCGGCTATCTCAGACCCGACGTAACATTCGATATGGGCAACAGCGGCAGTGACTCCACTACCCCTACAACCCTGTCCGCGCTGCTGAACACGACCAACGGCTACTTTGGTTTCTGCACCTATCCAAAGAACGGCAAAGGGATCAACATCTGCGTGCCGGGGCTCTCAAAGGGAAACATCGCGGTCTTCACCGCAACAGCCGACTCTTTCGGCAAACTGCGCAAGATCGAGTTGTGGGTGGATGGAACTAAAGTTCAGGAGCAGGCCCATACCTGGGACACCCACGCGTACTTCGACTGGGCGGGAACGTTCTCGAACGGTCCGCACAAGGCCACGTTCTATGCATACGACATCGACAACACCGTACAGCGTTCTGACTTCACCTTTGAAGTAGACGTCCGGCACTAAAGCATGCGGCCCATCCTTAACCAAGTGGGTGGCCCACATCTCGATTCTGAGATGTGGGAGACGACCATCCTTTCCGCAGATGGCGGTTGACCCGTTCCCCCACACTAGAACCAGGGTGCCCCAGCTCCGGATTCTCGGACCTGGGATTGGAATGTCCAATGTGTGTCGGTCGCCGAGGTCCGATGCATGGCCTTCTCAAAAACGGCGGTCTCGTTACTAACCGGCAGGGCGCTACCTATCCCGAGTTCAATGGGAGAGTTGAGTCTGTTGGCACGCGCTAGAGCGTTTTCGATTCTGCTCTTTACAGAATCCGTACTGCCAAGTTACGTTTTCCTCAAGAAATGGCCACATTTTATGTTCTCCCGATGTCAAGATGTGAATCGAAAATGCTCTAAGAACCTATGCACTGCACAACTCTTGGCACTCCCCGACTTTAGGAGGTTTTTAGCACGGTCGGATATCCGGGATTTCCTGACCGATCACAGGGTGCCCGAAAGTGCCATAGACCTGCGGAGCAAACACGAGCACGACACGAAAAACCGCTCAGATCCCTGGACAGTACAGCATCGTATACGTGTCGCGAATGATATTCCCGGGATTCACTCCAAGTGCGTCGGGAATATGGGTGACTGGATTCTCGCCCTTGTCGATATTCGTATTCGCCTGCATAGCGACGTCGATCACCACCGGCTCGTCGAACCTGAAGATCTGCGCATTGGATTTGTCATTATATCCGCCGCTTTTGGATAAATACGGCGGCAAAGCAGCGCCTGCGGCAAAATCAAAACCAGGTGCGATCGAGCCAGGCATCGGAATGGGGTGCTGGCCATTGAATACAAAACCGATGTGTCTCGGAGACAAAAGAGACGATAAATACACACCACTCAGAAAGGACTCAGTTCTTAGCTCTACAAGTAACTTCAGAAGATCGCCTGGAGTGGAGCTCCAACTTGCGACATCTCCGATAGTGTAACCTCCTGGCGGATCCTGGTTGCGATCGTAGTACCGGACGTCGGCCGGAGGTATATTGGGATCTGGCATAAAGGTCGCATCCATATTCAAGGGATTCAACACGGTGTCCTTGACATAGGAACTGTAACTAGTGGCTCCTGAAATTGCCCAGATGATTCCGCGGAGAGTCTGGTAGGCAGCATTCGAGTAAGAGAAGACAGTCCCAGTTACCCCATACACAGTCTTGTCGGGGTTTACATCCTGCTCTACATAGCTTTTTATATAGCCCCAGAGGACGCTGTCGTAATTCGGACCTGGGGGATCATTAAGCCCAGCAGTATGCGTCAACAGAGACGACACCAGTATGTCTTTTACCCCTTTTCCTGGTTTAACGTCGCCTAAGTAGCCTTTGATCAAATCGAAGAATTTAGTGTTGAGAATTTCAAGTGGTTTTTTCTTAGACTGAAGAAGATAAAAGAAACTGACTGCGTCCAGCAGCTTGGAAATACTTCCAACAGTAAGACTGGTATTTTCAGACATCTGCACGGGATAGGGTGGCGGTGGTTCAGCGCCTTTGATCGCAAACCCCATTGCACCGCTTGTCGGATGCCGAAGATCACTATCTTTGACAACCGCAAATGAATACCCAACGGCCGCGGGTTCGAATGCCAACTGAAAAGCATCGGCCCAACCGGAAGGGGTTTGAATCACCTCCAATGATCGCACCCAATAGCCGGCCGCCAGAAAAGACTGAATGGTTGTGTTGAATTCTTCCAGCCTGTGACCAAGAAGATAGATTGAGGTGGAGTCACTTGTGGGAGGGGGAAGGTAAGTGGCGCTCACGTGATTCTTCCCGCGATACTGTGTGACGTGAAGATGGAATAGATTGTGGTGCTCAGAATTGCCTTTAAAATTGTCATATAATGCGGCCCAACTATCGAACTTTCCCCATTCGTTTCCTGCTGTTGGTTCATAAAATTGAAACAAAGCAGTGTAGAGAAGTTGATTCCCCGAGAAGCGGGCAAGAGCTTTGACCAGGATCATCCCCTTGGCTTTTAGGTCTTGCCGTTTTTGTTCCAATTCGCTTTCTGTCAAATCATGAAACAACTCTTGATTCACGCTGTTTTGGAGCCATACGCCCGTATACCAAAGCTGGTCGCCAACCTGACAGAAAGCTAAATCCGTCATTCCGAGGGTGCCGTTTAACAGATTGAATTCATTCTGCAGAATCGACCAGTCTGGTGTTTCGATGAAAAAGTTGCCCGGCTGCGCAGAAACGTACACGAAAGAGCAGGCGTACTGAACCTGCTGCGCCGGCCCGCGAAAGACTGCTATCGCACAGAGATAGTAGCTTGTCGCCTTCATCGCTTCCTTACCAGCCAAAAAAGTGCCGTGATTCGGATAAATCTCGAATATGCACTGCTGATATAGGTTTCCTGACTCCAGTCGCGCGTTGTATAGAGGGACTCCCATCTGATTGGCTCCGAGAGGATGAAATAGAAGGGTTTCTACATGGAACAGTCCTTATCGTGGCCCCCTGTAGGTGGCAATATAAGGCTTTTTCTCATTGCTTAGCAATGGTTTGCGAGGCTCGACCCTAAATATTCTGCGAATTGCTTGCGTTGGGCGGTTGGCCCACCCTTGATCCGCCGATAACGAATGGGGGCCCCATCCTTAATCGTTTTTTGATTCAAGGACGTAAAATCACGAACCTCGATCCGCCAATTCCATCGCGCCAACTGAACATCAACTAGCGCCATTAGCCCGATGCGCACAACGATTGCGACTTCAGCGCGCTGGTTGATTTCAGGGAATAGGTTGAGAACTTTTGTCGGGATTGAAAGCCCTGTTCACAAACCGCCAATATCGAACAAACTATATCCGTCCGCAATGCCGCTGCGAGCAACGCAATCGCATGAAGGTATGTTGCAGATCATTCCTGCTCCGCCGCGCACAATATAACTATGAACAACGACCAGAGAAACGGCTTCTTGCTGACAGCTGACGACTGAAAGCTGATCGGCCGAGGGTACCCCCTCCCCCCCTGTATTTATTATCGAAAACTCGCATGTAATTATTTAGTCAACACCACAAAACACGAATCAATCCACAACTAAATCAAAAATCAATAACTTCCGAAGACCTTTCTGAGACTTTGTGGATGCTCCCAAAAAGCAAGGTAACCATCAAAACCAGTTTTGCGTCGCAATACTCTCTTCCATGGCGCTCACGGCGGCGCAGTTGCCGGTCGTGGCGTCCTGGCGGCAGGTGCGAGTATCCTTGAACTTGCACCACTCCAAACCAAGAAAAGGAAAAATAATGGCGGAGATAGCCGTTGAGTCCACCAAAGTTCCTGCGCAATTGCCTGATGTCCGCGTCGCTGTTCTAGGCGCTGGCAAAATGGGCGGCATTCTGCTGCAGGCCTTTCTGAAGCAGAACCTTTTTGCTCCCGATCAGATTCACGCTACTGTGGGCCACGCCGAGCGGGCACTGGCCTTGAGCACGCAGTGGGGCGTGGACGTGACCACCAAAAATCTGGAGGCTGTGCAGCAGGCTGACTTGATTCTGCTCGGCGTCAAGCCATTTCAAGTGCCGGATCTGATCGCTGAGATTCGCCCTGCGCTCACGCCCTCCAAGACTCTGATCTCCTTCGCCGCCTCGGTCAAGACGCGCTCCATTGAAGAAGCCGCCGGCATGGAGATCGCGGTGATTCGCGCCATGCCTAACACGCCCTCGGCGCTGGGCGCAGGAGCAGCCGGCCTCTGCCGCGGGCGCTTCGTTTCACCGCAGCAGATGGAGTTGGCCCAGCGCATCTTTGAAACCGTTGGCCGCACCGTCATCGTGGATGAGAAGCACATGGACGCCGTGACCGGCCTCTCGGCCTCCGGGCCGGCCTATATCTACATCATCATCGAAGCCCTGGCCGAAGCAGGCGTAAAGGTGGGCCTGCCCCGTGACGTGGCCACCCAGCTAGCCGCTCAAACGACGCTAGGCGCGGCGAAGATGGTGCTCGAAACCGGCTATCACCCGGCCATGCTGAAGGACGCCGTGACCACCCCCGCCGGTTGCACCATCGACGGCATTCTCGAACTCGAAGAAGGCGGCCTGCGCGTGACTTTGATCAAGGCAGTAATGCGGGCTACCCAGCGTGCCAAGGAACTGGCCGCCGGGTAAAAACAGGGACAAGGGTGTCGAGAATCGTGAGCATTTCGTTCAGCAAGGAGGAACGATGAACGTTCAAGAAGGTGCAAGACGAATGCGGCACGCGGGTGTGTGGTTAGCTCTCATCCCCGCTTCTTGGATAGTGCTGGTTTTTGTTTTGATTCAGATGGGCCCAATGTTCCATCCAGGAACTGGGGTAGCTGAGGGCGGCTTTGCGTTCATGGGTTTCCTTACAATTGGAGAAATCCTCCTTGCGGCTGTGCCCGGCGTGCTCCTTTGGATCGCCGCTTGGATCGTTGAAGGCTTCGCCAAGGATTCAAACTGAGGTTCAATATCTAAGCGCTTTGTCCATCCAAAGACCAACCTGGCTGCCCTCTTACATCCCGGAACTCCAGGGTCTGCGCGGCCTCGCCGTTCTCGGCGTGGTTTTCTATCACTGCCATCCGCGCCTTGAAGGCACCTGGATTCACTACGCCTCGTTGTGGGGATGGGCGGGAGTCAATCTCTTCTTCGTCCTCTCCGGCTTCCTGATTACTTCGATTCTTCTGGAAGCGCGCGAAAAGCCCCACTACTTCCGCAATTTCTATGGTCGCCGCGCGTTGCGCATCTGGCCGGTATACGTCCTGGTGCTCGTGATCTGCTATGCCAATGCGCCATGGTTCACCGGCACCGGCCCGGTCCAAGCCATCAAGACCGCGCCCTGGCTGGCCTACGTCTTTTTTGTGCAGAATCTCTTTCACCTGGCGCTGCCCTCGGCCATCGGGCCCACCTGGTCGCTGGCCATCGAGGAGCAGTACTACTTTCTTTGGGCACCAATAGTGCGCTTCCTGCGAAGGCCGTGGATGCTGGCTACCGTACTCACCGTGGCCTTGGTCGGCTCGCCTTTGCTGCGCTTGGCGAACTTACCCTGGATGACCCTCACCAATACGCTGATTCACTTGGACGGAATCGCCTTAGGAAGCCTGCTGGCGTTGGGGTTTTACACATTAACGATCAGCCGCCGTGTCTGGCTTTGGATCGGATTAGGAGCTCTTGCTCTAGGAATTGCGGCCGCAGCCACTATAGCCGGCGGGACCTCGTTTCTCGATTCCGCACTGGCCACTGGCTTTGCAGGTGCGATGCTGGCCGCCATCGCCTCGACTGGCTCACTCAATCCGGTCAACGCAGTGCTGCGACGAGGGCCTCTGGCCTTCTATGGCCGTATCAGCTACGGCCTCTATATGACCCATATTATGGCCTTCATCTTTTTGGGCTGGTTCGACCTGTGGATGGACCGCTATGGCATGGCCGGTAGCCTGGCTGTCGTCGTCGCTCGTTTCGCAGTCTCCACTGCCCTCGCAGCCACGCTCTGGTACGGCTTCGAGTCGAGAATCCTCAAGCTCAAACGCTATTTCTAAGCCCGCGCCAGCGTCACACTCGGCGCAGGATCAGGATCAAAAGCGTGCGAGCCCCGACACTATGCGTGAGCGACAACCACAAAGAGCGCCAGAAGAAACAGCGCCACGACCGGCGCGGTGAATTCATGGCGGCGCCTGTGATAGATGCAGGCAGCCAAGGTAAGCAACGCAAGCCCCGACGCCGCCAGCAGCGGAAGAAAATTTGGTTGCCGCAGGTTGAAGGGCACAACCAATGCCAGCGCTGCTGCAATCTCCGCCAAGGCGATTGCACAAGCCTGCGTCCGGGGCAGTCCAGTGCCTCTCAAACTCGGTCCCGTCTGCGGTACTGTTGCACGTCGCGAAAGGCCAAAAATCTTGCTTAATCCAGCAAAAAGAAATATGCCAGCCAGCAGAATCTGCGCGAACCAATCCAGATTATTCATAGACCCACTTGCCTCCCTTGGTCGCCCTCCCTGCTCTACCGTGCAAGAAGCATGATTGAAGGCAGTAGAAATCGAAAGAACCCAACTTATGAGGATTATATAACGGTAAAATAATGAAAAAGTCAAGATCGAATTGATCTATCTCCGTTCGCAGATTCAATTCAAATCGCCAAAACTCACCTTGTCTCACTTGATGAACCGGCATTTCACCCGCTTGTGACATCAATCACCCAGACCCGTAACCAGCGGCTGCTACGCTTCTAATGTCACTGGATTTTCCCCCTCGCGAGGTGGATTTGTGAGCGAAGCAACGAGCAAAGGACCTTTGAGTCCAGAGTTACTGGCCAAAATGAACGCCTATTGGCGTGCCGCCAACTATCTCTCCGTTGGTCAGATCTATCTGAAAGACAACCCGCTGTTGGAGCATCCCCTCACTCTCGACGACGTGAAGCCGCGCCTGCTGGGCCACTGGGGCACCACGCCGGGGCTCAACTTCCTCTACGTGCATTGGAACCGCCTGATCCGCGAGCGCGATCTGAATATGCTTTACATCATCGGCCCAGGACACGGCGGGCCAGGGCTGGTGGCTAACACTTATCTCGAGGGTTCTTATAGCGAGATCTACCCGCATATCGAACAGAACCGCGACGGCATCAAGCGCCTCTTCCGTCAGTTCAGTTGGCCCTACGGAATTCCCAGCCACGTCGCCCCGGAAACGCCGGGATCGATTCATGAGGGCGGAGAACTGGGCTACTCCTTGGTTCATGCTTATGGCGCGGCTTTCGATAATCCGAATCTCATCGTTGCTTGCGTCGTGGGCGATGGCGAAGCCGAAACTGGTCCGTTGGCCACCAGTTGGCACTCCAATAAATTCCTCAATCCGGCCACCGACGGAGCCGTGCTGCCCATCCTCCACTTGAACGGTTACAAAATTGCCAACCCCACGGTGCTGGCGCGAATTCCGCACGCAGAGTTGGAAAACCTGATGCGAGGCTACGGTTACGAGCCGTTCACTCTCGAGGGCGATGACCCAGTTACGATGCACCAGCAAGCCGCGGCAGTCTTCGACACCATGCTGGACCGCATCGCCGCCATTCAGAAAGCCGCCCGCGAAGCCATCGGCCCGATTGAGCGCCCGGCGTGGCCCATGCTGATCATGCGCACTCCCAAAGGCTGGACCGGTCCCAAATTCGTAGACGGCAAGCCGGTCGAAAACACCTGGCGTGCGCATCAAGTTCCTTTTTCCGAATTGCGCGAGAAGCCCGACCATTTGCGTCTGCTCGATGAGTGGATGCGCAGTTATAAACCCGAGGAGTTATTCGACGAGAAGGGCGCCTTCCGCGCGGAGTTAGCCGAGATTGCGCCCAAAGGCCGGCGGCGCATGGGCATGAACGCGCACTCGAACGGTGGCCTGCTGCTCGAACCCCTCAAGATGCCAAGCTTCCGCGATTTTGCCGTCAAGATCGCGGGCCGTGGCCAAGCCGACCAAGAGTCCACGCGTATCCTGGGGCAGTTTCTTCACGGCATCATGGAGGCCAATAGGACACAGAAAAACTTCCGCGTCTTCGGGCCCGATGAAACCGCTTCGAACCGCATCGGAGACGTAATTACTGGCACCGGCAAAGAGTGGATGGCCGAGACGCTGCCCGTGGATGAGAACCTGTCGCAGACCGGTCGCGTGATGGAAATCCTTAGCGAGCACATGTGTCAGGGATGGCTCGAAGGCTATTTGTTAACCGGTCGTCACGGTTTCTTCTCGTGCTACGAGGCGTTCATTCACATCATCGATTCGATGGTGAACCAGCACGCCAAGTGGCTGAAGGTGACGCGGCAAATTCCCTGGCGCAAACCCATCGCTTCGCTGAATTACCTGCTCTCATCTCTCGTGTGGCGGCAGGACCACAATGGCTTCTCGCACCAGGACCCCGGCTTCATCGATCACTTGGTCAACAAAAAAGCTGAAGTGGTCCGCGTCTATCTTCCGCCGGACGCCAACACGCTGCTCTCCGTGGCCGATCACTGCCTGCGCAGCAAGAACTACATCAACCTGATTGTGGCTGGCAAGCAACCTGCACCGCAGTGGCTCACCATCGACGAGGCGGTCGCTCACTGCACCGTTGGGCTGGGAGTGTGGAAGTGGGCCTCGAATGACGAGGGCGCTCCCGATGTGGTGATGGCCTGCTCGGGTGATGTGCCCACGCTCGAGACACTGGCCGCAGTGGTTTTGCTGCGCGCGCTAACTCCCGATCTCAAAATTCGAGTCGTTAACGTGGTGGACCTGATGGCGCTTCAGCCGCCCTCCGAGCATCCACATGGCCTGCCTGACGAGGACTATGACCAGATATTTCCGCCCTCGACGCCAGTCATCTTCGCCTTCCACGGTTATCCATGGCTGATTCACCGGCTAACTTACCGGCGGCACAACCACGACAACCTCCACGTGCGAGGCTATAAGGAAGAGGGCACCACGACCACACCCTTCGACATGTGTGTGCTCAATAACATTGATCGCTTTCAGTTGGCGCTCGATGCCGTCAAGCGCGTGCCGAAGCTTAGGGGCCAAGCCGACGCAGCCGAACAGTGGTACTCCGAGGCGATCCAGCGTCATCGCCTGTATGTGGCCGAAAACGGCGACGACTTACCTGAAATTCGTGACTGGCGCTGGCCGCAAAGCTAAGTTGCTACCACATCACTAACTTGCTAACTCGCTGACTTAGTCAGCCGTATCTCAAGAGGTTTTTTATTCATGCCGTCTTTGCCAGTATTAGTCTTGAACAGTGGTTCTTCCTCCATCAAGTTTTCTGTCTACGAGGCCGGCGACGGCAAGCGAACCAAGCTCCACGAAGGCGCGGTTGACGGTATCGGAACCGACCAGGGTAAGTTTTGGATCAAGGACGCCGAAGGCAAGAAACTCGTCGATCAAACGCCGGCTCTCCCCACACGCGCGGAAGCATTCAAGCTCGTTGCCGACGCGCTCCACTCCGGCGATTTCCCTACCCCGTCTGCCATCGGCCATCGCATGGTCTGCGGCGGTCCGACGGTGCAGGAAAACCAGCTCATCACGCCCGCGCTGATCGACGAAATGGAGAAGTACACGGCCTTTGCGCCGTTGCACACGCCCATCGCCTGTTACATCATGCGCGAGTCGCTGCGCCTCTTTCCCGGCGTGCCTAACTTCGTCTGCCTCGACTCCTACTTCCATCGCACTATGTCCGAAGTGGTTACGCACATGCCCATCCCCGAGGAGTATTCCGCGATGGGCGTTCGCCGCTACGGGGCGCATGGAATCTCTTATGAGTCCATCGTCTTCCAGTTACAGCCCCATGTGCCGAAGAAGCTTATCGTGGCACACCTCGGCAACGGCGCATCCATCTCCGCCATCCTCAACGGTAAGTGCGTAGACACTTCGATGGGTCTAACTCCCACCGGCGGTATCATCAGCGGAACGCGCACCGGCGACATCGATCCCGGCGTGCTTCTGTTTATTCTGCGCAAGATTGCCGAAACAGCCACCAGCGCCACCGATGCTGCCGACAAGTTAGAAGTCGTCGCCAGCAAAAAGGCAGGCCTGCTAGGCGTCAGCAATCTCTCCAACGATATGCGCGACCTGCGTGAGGCCATCAACGCCGGCAATGCCAAAGCAAAACTTGCTGTCGACAAGTTCACCTGGACCATCGCCAAATGGATCGGCAGTTATGTGGCCGAGTTGAACGGATTGGACATGCTGGTCTTTACCGGCGGCATCGGCGAAAACGACATCAATGCGCGCGCCGAAATCTGCCGCAACCTGGACGCTCTCGGCATCGTCCTCGACCCCCAGCGCAACAACATTCGCGGCGAGGCCGTCATTTCCTCCGAGCATTCGCCGGTCATAGTCCGCGTCATCCCGCCTGCCGAGGATCTCATCATCGTAAATCATGTGGTGAGGCTGCTGGCGAAGTGAATCCTGACCTATTCGCGCCGGATCTCGCCACGTAAGCAACAGGTATAGCGATAGCTGCGTGGATGCCGACGGCCGCAACTACGCCCGCCAGGTGCATCCACGCCGATCCAAAGCCGGACTTCTGAATCGCCACGATGCAAATGCCGCCCAGCGGGACAAAGAGCAGGACAGCAGTGACAAGTCCAGGATTATATCCGCGCGAGATGGTCGCGCTCACAATGTGAATGACGGCGTTGAGCAGCAGCAGATAAGCCGCCATCAAGCCAAATCCAGGATTCAGCACCGCAGCAAGCCAGAACGAAACGGCCGTGACTCCCCAGACTCCCGGCACATTGATCAGGAATACTGCCATCGGCGACAGAATTTCTCTTCCCTTGCCGAACGTCTTGTTGAAGTACTCGCGGAACCGGTCGTTATCATGCTCTTCGTACTGGTGAAGTATGTACGCAGGCAGACAGAGAAAGGTTGCCAGAAGAGCCGGCGGCCAGTTTCGGGCAAGAACTGGCGTGACCAGGAGAAGAAGAAGTCCCGCCAGAAATCCTCCATACACCCAATTGACGACCAGTCGGTTCAGCATAGCCTCCTCAAGGTTGGAGATAGGCTACACTGGCGCAACGCCAGACTCAAGTGTCTATTCTCAGTTTTCCGCCGCTTGTTCTACACTGGTAAGTCATATCTGGAGTCTTGACTTATGTCAGCTACCGCAGTTCCCCTCACCGCTCACCGTCTGCCTTCGCCTGCCCTGCGTCGCTTTGCCTGGTCTGTGCTGGCGTACTTCATCGCAGTCATTCTGTGGGGCTCACTGGTGCGCGCCACCGGCGCTGGAGCCGGCTGCGGCAACCATTGGCCGCTGTGCAACGGCACCGTTATCCAGCGCTCCGCCAGCGTGAATACGCTCATCGAGTTCACCCATCGCGTCACAAGCGGTCTCTCCTTTTTCGCAGTCGTTGGCCTCCTGGCATGGACCTTTGCCGGCACACTCCGCGGCCATCTGGCCCGTGCGGCTGCCATAGCATCGGTCGCCTTCACGCTGATTGAGGCCATCTTAGGAGCGCTGCTAGTCAAGCTGGGACTGACTGCGCAGAGCCAGTCGCCACTGCGGCCCGCTTATCTGGCGCTGCACCTGACTAACACGCTGCTCCTGCTGGCCGCGCTCACCCTCACCGCGCACCTGCTCAGCCGCCGCAAGGGTTTTCTGCGCGGCACTGTCCGTCTAACCGCTCCCATTGGCGCTGCGGCAAGTGTCCTCGTGGTGATGATCGTGGGCGTCACTGGCTCGTTGGCCGCCCTCGGCGATACGCTCTTTCCGGCAACCTCTCTAGGCCTGGCGCTGGCCCAGGATTTTTCCCCCACCAGTGGCTGGCTGGTGCGTTGGCGCTGGATGCATCCGACAGTTGCTTTTGTAGCCAGCATCTTCCTCATCTGGATGTTAGTGCGCGCAGCGCAGCGTAAAACTCACTGGGACAATCGCGGACTCTCAGCATTGGTGCTCCTGCTGCTGGCCGGCGTCTATGTGCTGGGTTTGCTCGACGTGGTGTTGCTGGCCCCATTGTGGGTGCAAGAGGCGCATCTATTGGGCGCAGACACACTATGGGCTACTCTGGTGGTGCTCACGGCTAGGTTGACAATCGAACCAATCGAAGCAGCGAACAAGTAAAAATCAGAACCGCCATACAAATCTGCAAGCACAAAGAGCCCCGCCGTTGAGCGAGGCCCTTGTATTTTAGTCGCATCAACTGACGGCTGAAAGCTGTTAGCTGCCTTTAAAACAGAAACTTCAGCGAGAACTGTACGCAACGTGGCTCGCCCGGCCCGATGCCTGGATTGCCCAGATACGGTCCCAGAGTCGAGCCAATGGTCCCCGCCTCGCTCGCGAAAACAAAGCCCACTGGCGCGAGATTGGTGCGGTTAAAGGCGTTGAAGATGTCGGCGCGGAACTGTGCGTTGACCCTCTCGACCACCTGCGTATTTTTGAGCACTGCAATATCCGCCGACGAGTAACCGGGGTTGTAGTTCTGACCGCGACGAGTGGGTGAATACTGGCCAGCCGGAGCGTCAACGAAAGCGGTCGGACTGAACCATTGAACAGCACCGTTGGTGATCGCGTGGCTAACTCCTGCCGACGGATGCGCGACCACCTGCACCGCGCGGTCCGCGCCCTCTCCGTTCCCGCTGGGATTGTTGCCGGAGGTCACCGTATAGGGCGTTCCTCCATGGAACGAGAACCCAGAGTTGACCTCCCAGCCTTTGGTCAGGCGCTCCGGCCCGTGAAACTGCGTAACCTGATAATCCAGATAGCCGGTCAGCGTCTGGCGCACGTCAAAGTCCGAGTTGCCGTACTCCGCTTTTTCGTTAGTCGAGTCCTGCGGAAGGTAAGGCAATTCTCCGGTCTCGTAGTCCAACATATGCGACCAGGTGTAACCCAGCGAAGCCGAGAGTTCGTGCCAGTTCTGCACGCGCAATGAGGTTTGCAGCGAGTTATAGTTCGATCCTAGATTGGTCCTTAGTTCGTCGATCACCGAAAAGTGATCAAACTGGCTAAAGTAAGGACGAGAGCACTGTAATGCATTGCCGGGTATCCCCAACGGGGTACCGATCGTTGGTGGAGTGGCGCCGCTGTATTGCGACGGGCAATTCGGATACTGGACGCTCGTATTGTTGTAGTAGATGGGAGTATTAAAGCTGTTCAATGCCCCTTGGTTGATGTCCTGCAGACCTAGCAGGTGCGTTCCTTTGGTGCCCACATAACCCACCTGCCAGACCACCGACGAGGTGAAGCTGTGCTGGACATTCAGATCGAGCGATTGGGTGTAGGAAGGGCGAAAGTTCTTGTCGAAAGTGGATATCTTCACCGTACCGTTAGTCAGTGCATAGCTGGCGGTTTCAAAAACGTTTATGCCATTTTGGATAACCGCGTTCGAGCCGGGAGCTTGCACCACTGGAGCCGATCCGGCAGGATTATACTCTGGACCAAAGACCGAAATGTTCTGTATGCCATTGTTCTTCAGAATCGACGCCATGAAGATCGAGTCTTCGTAGAAGCCGTAGCCGCCGCGCAGCACCGTCTTGGGGTAAACCTGATAAGAGAAGCCCACCCGCGGGCTGGCGCCGCCCCAGAATTTCGGGTAGATACTCGCCACATCCTGGCCGACCACGGCAAGGCCAGTCGCCAGCGATGGATCGAAGATCGATAGATCCGGAAGATTGGAGTGAACCGGACCTTCGTAGTCGTAGCGTAAGCCGTAATTCAGGCTGAGTTTCTTGTTCACCTGCCATGCATCCTGGCCGTAGAGCGCAAAGGTATTCACAAAAACCTGGCGCTTGGGGTCGCCAAGCACGATCTCCGATTGGGATGGGTCAGGGCAACCGGCCAGAAAATCCGCGAGATAATAGACGTTGATGTCTGTCGATAACGTAGCAATAGTTGTGGCGTTGGGCGTCGTGGTTGCCAAGGCCGCGCAATTGGCAGACGGTGTCCCATTAAACAAAGCAGTCCACGGCCCCTGCGTGCCATCAAAGAAGAGGCTTCCGCGCGCGCCGACCTGATAGAAATCGTCGACCTGCGCTTGGCGATACTCTCCGCCAAAGTGAAACTGATTCGCGCCCTTGGTCCAGGTCAAGTCTTCGTCAAGGTGGCCGGTAATGTCGTTGCGTCCGGAGTGAGGAGTTACACCCACGGGATCGAAGCCGCTGCCGCTGGCATCGAGTCCGTCGCTGGCCGTCGTTGCGCCAATGACTAGGTGCGGAGCGCCCACCAAAGACGCAGCCGTGGCTCCGGTATCGAGCCCCAGTCCGATGGGACTGAAACTGGTATCGGCGTCAGAAAACGCCTGGTTGTAATAACTCACGCCCGCAGCAAGCTGGTTGGTCATGGTGGTCGAAAGCACACGGTTATAGACCAGCGAGTAGTTCTGCACGTGAATCGGAGCAACCTCGAAGTAAGGCGCCAGTTCCGAGGTCGAAGGCGCTACCTGCGTTCCCTGGCCTATAAACCAGGCAAACGCAATGTGGTCCTTGTCCGTCAGTTGCTCGTCGAACTTGGCAACTCCGTTGAAGCTGTGGCCGGTAATGTTGCCGGTAGCCTTGTAGTTATCGGAATTGTCAGGCCCTGTTAGTGCCGAGGTCGGCCACAAGCCTGGCAGCGTGCCATTGCCGTTCAATAGATTCAAGGAAACTTGGTTTGCCCTCGTGATTCCATAGGCGTTCAGCACCTTCAACGCATCTTTCTGATAAGCCGCCGAAGGCTCCGTGGCCGAAGTTCCAGCGCCCAGTAGGAATCCTTCATGCTCGCCGGAGATGAAGAAGAAAGTCTTGTTATGAATGATCGGTCCGCCTACTGAAAATCCGTAATGCTGATCGCGCGTGGCTGGCTTTGCAGTCACGAATGGACTCGTCGCCTGAAAGAATTCGTTATGGTTGAAGTAATAGGCTGTGCCGTGCAAATTGTTTGTGCCGGGTTTGATGGTTAGGTTGACCGTGCCGCCGGAGTTGCGACCGATCTCGGTCGAGCCCGCAGTCACAAACGAAAAGTTGTCGATCGCATCGATCGGCATGATCACGCCGGCAAGCGCCGAAACACCTCCCTGATTGACCGCCGGATTGTTCCACCAAAGATCGTTATTGTCCGTCCCCTCAATCTCCCAGTTAATAGAGTTGGAGCGCGAGCCGTTGACCACGGCCATGCCCATACCGCCGCCCGTCGACAGGCCGGCAAATCCCGTTGTCTGCGAGATCATCTGCGTAAAGTCGCGTCCGCTGTTAGGCAGGTTCTGTACCACCACTTCAGGCAGCACCGTGGACTGCTCGTCGGTCACCGTATCCAGGGTCAACGAGTCGGCCGTAACCTCAACCGTCAGCGCTGCGCTGGCCACTCCCAGCTTCACCGGCAAAACATAGTTCGAGCCTGCCGACACGGTGACCTTGTGCACCTTCTGGGTGGAGAAGCCGCTAGCCACAACCGAAACTGAATAATCACCTAAAGGTAGATTGGTGAAAGCAAACTCGCCAGCGCTGGAGCTAACACTTTTGTAAGCGGTGTTAGTGCCTGTATCCACCGCCGTAACTTCGGCGCCCGCAACCACCGCGCCCGATGGATCCGTCACCGTGCCGCTGATGCCGCCGCGAAAGGTCTGGCCAAAAATGGCTCCCGGCAATGCAAACAGCGCAGCCAGCAGCAGAACAGTAGTTACACTTCGAGTCTTTCGATCTTTCATTGCGCGTATCCTCTCCGAAACATGCAGGTCGAGTGATGCTATGGTGCGCCCTATGGACATGCGGAGCGGAGCCCGCCGAGCCGCTGCCCAAAAGCGCGCCAAAGCCTATTTTTTCTCTGGGAAATTAAAGAAGTGGATTACGATTGCGTACACACCGGCGTCCATTATCTAAGACTCCAATAACGGCAATAAAGATCTCATAAAGAAATGAAATAAAACTAATTTTCATATAAGAATTGGCCGTCGGTGAGCTTTTTTCGCCAATCGGCCGTCTAAATCTGCTTCTCGTCCCTGTTCCCTGCCCTACTGGCATTCCTGCTCCCAAATGCGCACCATCAGGTCTCCGCTCGCGTGGCGGAAAACCACCACCAGCGAGTCCTCGGTTGGCGCCGAGCCGCAGAATCCCTCGGCCTCCACCGCAGACTCCGGCACGGTCATGGTGCAGGGCCGAGGTAACGAAGACTTGATAGTGCCGGCAATCATGTTGGCGATCTCCTTGGTCGCGTCCAGCGCATCGGCCTCCAGCACGCTCTCCACTGGCTGCATCATCATTGCAGCTGTCGCCTGGTACGCCAATCCCTCGGCCAGCCGCACTTCGATGCGTCCCTTCCACACACCGCCCAGGTTGACGCTACCCATCACGTGCCCTGCCCCCACGCAAAATTCCTCCACCATTGGCAGATGATCCAGGGTCATGGCTAGCATCTGCTCCCAGAACTGAGAGTTGGCCTTAATCACGCATTGCTCGTCCACCTGGGCACGCATCCGCCATTCTCCCATCGCCGCAACCGTCGACTGTTCTGAGTTGCTGCTCATCTTATCGGCAATTCTCAGAATCCGTTAAGGCGTCGGCCGCGCCACAGCGGCTCCGTGGTCATTGGAAACGTCTCATCAAACCTTCGCCAACCTCGTTTCGCAAAAACCTGTGACCTAAGTCACTTTGGGCGGTGCGCCCTCGCACATCTACCTACCCTCTTCCGCCGCACACTGACAAATACGAGACCCTTACCATGCCTGCTTCATACCCGAAAACGGAAAATGATCCATGGACCCATCCCGCCGCAATTCTCGTCGCCACTGATCTCAGTGACCTCGACCGGCTGATGCCCTTTGCCTTCGCACAGGCAACTGAAACCGGGGCGCGTCTGATTCTGCTCCACGTGCTTGCTCCCGGTGCGACCATCGTGACCAATACTGCCGGAGTGCCCTGCTACGATCCTGCGGCATCGTTGAAGCTTGCAGTCAAGGCGCTGGTGCCCTGGTGCGATGCAGCCCGCCGCGAAAGTATATGTTGCGATGCCTTGGTCCGCGAGGGAGATCCGGCTCAGCTGATTGCCGCATCGGCTAGCCAGTTCCAGGCCGATCGCGTCCTTCTCGGCACCCGAAGACGCAGCAAGCCGGGCAAGCTGCCCCTAGGCTCAGTGGCCGAAGAGGTGCTGCACTCTGTTAACCTACCGGTCTTCACCGTAGGGCCCGAGGCTCATCTACCGGCGGAATCAGAAGGCCTGCAGAAACTCGTGCTGCACGCCACCACTCTCAGCGTGGCCTCTCGTCCCAGCGCGACGCTTGCCTGCCGCATGGCGACTAGCCTGGGAGCTCGATTGCTCCTTTTGCATGTGCTGCCCCCCGTGGATGAGATGAAGAGCAAGGGCCTGCCGACGGGCCAAAACTCGGTGGCCTCGCATGAGCTGAGCGATCTTGCCGCTGAAACTGGCGCCAGTTCTTCTACTGCGGTCGAGCCGCATGTGGTCCATGGCAACCCCCTGATCGAGATTCTCGCCGAGGCATCCGAGCGCAACGCCAGCCTGATCGTCCTGGGTGCCACCGAGCGTCCGGCCTTTGAAGACCCAAATCGCAACCATCTCGTTTACCGAGTGTTGGCCAATGCACGCTGCCCGGTCTTGACCTTGCGCAAGCCGCACGCTGCGCTGGCCGAAGCCGAAGCCGAGCGGCTGGCAATGCACCAGTAAGTGTGAGCGATAGTTTGGGGTTAAAAGAACGAAAGGCTGCGGGTTCATGCCTTTGCACCGGCTCCGGTCAGGCACACACTCCGCCTGCGACGTTGTTATCGATTGTTTTATATGCGGAGGAACGATTTCGAACAGGCTATGCGGTAAGCCGTTCGAGTTGATCGGGCTTGACGATGGTCAGGCTGGAACCCTTGATCGTGATCCACTGGTCACGGCGGAATTGGTTGAGCAGCCGTGTCACGGTCTCGCGTGAGGTACCGGCCATGTTGGCGATCTCCTCGTGCGTCAAGGCCATGGTGAAGCGGATTTCCGGCTTGCCGTTGCCCGCGTCGCGGCCCCAATCGAGCAGCAGACGGGCCAGCCGTCCCGCCGCCGAGCCGGAAAGCGCCAACCGCTTGGCATCGTGAAAAACCGTCAGGTATTCGCCCGAGAGAGATTGCGCGGCGTGCATGCTCGCGATGCCATGGCGGCTAAGGAAGTCCACAAACTCCTGCTTGCGAACGGTCTTCACCTGGCAGGGCTCTATGGCCTCGGCCGTAACTTCGTGGGCAACGTTTGCCAGCACCGCGCTCAGCCCCATCACATCGCCCGGACCGGCGATCTTGAGAATCATGGTCTTGCCATCGCGTGAAGTTGAAGAGATCTTTACCTGTCCAAAACAGATCACAAAAACGTTGCGAGCCGGATCGCCTTCTGAAAAAAGCTTCGCCCCGCGGGCATGGCTCATCATGATCCCGATCCCGTCGTAATCGGCGAGCGCCTCGGGTGTGAGATTGCAAAACATCCGCAAATGACGATGCTCACAATTCAGGCAGTCTTCGGGGGGGTGATGAGGATGGAATGAGGCCATGGGTCCGCCGTTGTGCAAACTGAAGTATAGCGCACTTTAGCGAAATAAGGCTGGACGCAAGACAGGGATTTTCCTTGAGTCTCCGTTGCGGTGCTAGAACGGCTCCGGCGCGAAGACCCGGCAAGGCGAGATTTGTCAGCCCTCGGTTGGCGACTCCGCCGAGCTTTTCCCTCGAATTCTCATCTTGCGGTTGAGGCAGCAGGAGTTATAGGCGCGCGAGACCTCGCGGGCCAGTTCCTCCAACAACCGCATCCGCAGGGGCGGATAGCTTTGAAACGCTTGGTTAAGCGATTCGACAGGCACCATCAGGACCGAGCCCACGGTCTGCGCGCACAAGGTGTAGTTGTGATGGCCGTCCCCAAGGGCTGCAGCCAGTTCAACCAGATCGCCAGCACGTGCCGGCGCCAGCGTCAGCCGCGTCTCCAGCCGTTCGGTCCGGCGGATAAACTGCCCTGAAACAATCAGATAGAGTCCGTGGCAGATCTCGGACTGGCGAAAAACCACCTCCCCGGCATCAAAGCTCATACCTTGAGCCGAACCGTTTAGCAGAAGCCCGACGGCCGGGGGGCACTCCAACAGCTCTGCGACGGGATGTGCTTGCACGGCTTCCATTCGCCTGGATCTTGCCTCAGGTTGCATGCTTCCATCTCCCTTTGTCTTCGTCCGAACTCCAGTCCCGCGGCGGGTCAAAGCTGCAACCCGTCTGCCGGCCGCTTGCGGGCGAACGCGTTTGGCGATACAAGTTTGCGGCGAGCCGAATTCCATAGACGGCAAATCGCTCCAAATGCAACAAATTCAGAAGCTCGAGATTGGCGGTCCGATTCTTTCCCCGTCAGTCCATTTAGCGTGAAAAGCGTAGCCGCGCCTCCTGCGCCAGCCCGCCCTATCTGCTCCCTGCACACGCACAAGTCTCTGGCTTGTGCATGGTTGGCACCGATTCCGGCGGCACGCAAAGAACCGGTACGCGAGAGCGGGCCAGCAGCGCGAAAGCTGTGCCATGTGGCCCCGGTGTGCCGCTCGCGCGTTTGACGCCGGCCACCAGAATGCAGGGATGGTTTTCCGCAATCCCCTCGACAATCGCATCCGCTGGATTGCCGTCCTTTGCGATGCAATGCACCGGAAGCTGCCCGCTCGCTTGGATGCCGAATTTTTCCAGCGTGGTGGCGCATGGATTCGGATCAGACACGGCCTCGGCTACCGTGCGCGCATGAAGCACCAGCAGAGGGCGCTCAAAGGTCTGCGCCAGCGAGATAGCTGTAGCCGCTGCAGCTGCCGACGCTTCGTTGCGTTCAATTGCCAGCAGCACCGGACCGCCCGGCGTAGGACGAAACGCGCCCGCATTCCAATCCGCGGCCACCGCCAGCACCGGACACGGCGACAGCCGCACCAGTTCTTCGGCAATCGCGCCCACAATCACCGGACCGGCGCCTTCCATGCCTTTGGTAGAGATCACGATCAGCCCGGCATCGTACTGCCGGACCACGTCCAAAAGCATCTGCACCACCGTGCCCTGGCGAACTTCCGAGTGGCTATGAATGCCCTCGCGCAACAGGTCGCCAGATAACTTATCCAGCACCGCACGCGCCTTCTCCGGCAGCCCCTCCAGAACCCCGCCCGGAACCGCGCTCACCGCGGCATATTCCATCGGGTCGATGCCGTGCGCCAGCACAATCCGCGCTCCATACGCAGTAGCCAGCTTGCGAGCATACTCCAAAGCCGCTTCCGACCGGCCTTCCAGGTCTGTGGCCACGACAATTGTCTTCAAACCCTCTGCAAAACTCATCTATGACTCCTGGCGCCGCACGGCGTCTCCTTACTCTCTTCCCTATTGGATTTTGAGTCTGCTCCCCCGCCAGAACCACAAGCAGTGACCCCATTCACCCCGCCCTGTGACTTTGATCACAAAACTGACCTGAATTGAGGCTGATACCAGCTCGTCGTTGCCCGCGCGCAATAGCTCGAAGCAAATAAGTGTACGCGGATGGAACAAATGCGATAGCCTTCTTACGTTATGAGAAAAACAAATATTCCTGCGATTCAAACGATTTTTCTTGGAGGAATCGCTCGTCTCCTTCCAATCCTGCTCTGTTGCGTCCTGGCCGCCTCGGCTCAGGCGCCCGCGCCCGACTCGCCGCAAATCGAGGCCAAAGCTCATGCCCTGCTCGCAAAGCTCACTCTGGAGCAAAAGATCGAATTGCTGGGCGGCGTCGACAGCATGTTTACGCATGCCGTGCCCACCATCGATCTACCACGCTTCAAGATGTCCGACGGTCCTTTAGGCGTGCGCACCTGGGGACCCACCACCGCCTATGCCGGAGGCGCAGCACTAGCTGCCACTTGGGACCCGGCGCTGGCCCGCAAGGTCGGCGAGGGTTTGGGCCATGATGCCCGTGCTCGCGGCGTCCACGTCTTACTCGGCCCTGGGGTCAACATAGCCCGCTCACCCTTGGCCGGCCGCAACTTCGAGTACTTCTCCGAAGACCCCTTTCTGAATGCCGCCATGGTAGTCCCTTATATCGAGGGCGTCCAGTCTCAAGGCGTCATCGCCACGGTCAAGCATTTCGCTCTCAATAATCAGGAGTACAACCGGCACAATGCAAGCTCCGACGTGGACGAGCGGACCATGCGCGAGATCTACCTGCCCGCCTTCGAAGCCGCAGTCACGCGCGCCCACGTCGATGCGGTGATGAACTCCTACAACCTGATCAACGGCGTCCACGCCACCCAGAACGCGTTTCTCAACCTGAAAGTGCTCAAGGGCGAGTGGGGCTTCAAGGGAATTCTCATGTCCGATTGGGATGCCACCTATGACGGCGTCGCCGCAGCCAACAATGGCCTGGACCTCGAGATGCCGTCGTCGCGTTTCATGAACGCCACGGTCCTGCTGGCCGCCGTCAAAGATGGCTCGGTAAAAGAGTCCACCCTTGACGACAAAGTATTGCGCCTCCTCCGCACCGAAATGCGCTACGGCTTTCTCGACCGCCCGCAATTCGATCCGGCCGACTCACCCTACTCCGTCCCCGATCGCGCCATTGCCTTGGACGGCGCTCGCGAGAGCATCACGCTGTTAAAGAACGATGGCCACCTGCTGCCGCTCGATTCGTCCAAGATCAAGACCATCGCCGTGATCGGACCCAACGCTTATCCGGCAGTTACTGGCGGCGGTGGCTCCTCCTATGCCCACGCCTTCGAACCCGTCAGCATTCTTACCGGCATCGCAAACTTCGTGGGCCCCAATGTGCATGTGCTTTACAGCCGCGGCCTGCCGGAATTCACGGATGTAATCCAGCGAACCCACTGGGAAAACGGCGTGAAAGTTGACGTCTATCCCAGCACGGACTTCACCGGCACGCCCGAAACGTACACAGAACCGAGGATCGAAGCCGGGAATCCTGGGCGTCGGCACTCCGGCGGCGAGGTCACGCGCAGCATCCGCTACACCGCCAGTTACAAGGCGGACAAAGCCGGCCGGTACGTGCTTGTGGCGACTTGCCCGACCTGGAGCCACGAGGCATTCACGCTAATCGTGGATGGCAAACCTCTGCCCGCTCCGCCCCGCGCCGAGGGCCAAGCTCCTCAATCGGCTATCCTTGACCTCAACGCCGGACAGACCATCGAAGTATCCGTCGAGTATCTTCCTGATTCGCCCACAGCTCGCCTCTCGGTTGGCATCGCTTACGAGCCTGACCTGATCTCAGAAGACGTCAGGAAGATCGCGGCGGACGCGGACGTGGTCGTTGTAGCCGCGGGCTTCGACGAACCCACCGAGGGCGAGGGCTTCGACCGCACCTTCGAGTTGCCCTGGGGGCAGGCCGCGCTGATCGACGCCGTCACAGCGGCCAATCCTCACACCATCGTCACCCTCACCGGCGGCGGCGGAATGGAAACTCGCAGCTGGCTCGGCAAAGTTCCCGCGCTGCTCCACGCCTACTATCCCGGCCAGGAAGGCGGAACCGCCGTCGCCGAAGTTCTCTTCGGCAAGCGCAACCCCGAGGGCAAGCTACCAGTGAGCTTTGACCGCAGTTGGAATGAAAACCCCTCCGCGCCGTACTACTATCCCATCAAGGGCGCCGACACCTCCCTCCATGTCACCGAAGTAGGCAAGCCGCCCGTCGACTACGTCATCCCCCACGTTAAGTACGATGACAAACTCATGGTGGGTTATCGCTACTGGACCACCACCGGCAAGCATCCGCTGTTTCCCTTCGGCTTCGGCCTCAGTTACACCACCTTCAACTTCTCTAACCTCCAGGTGCCGGCATCTGCGCAATCAGGCTCGACCGTAACGGTCAGCTTCAGCGTAACTAACACCGGCAACGTTGCTGGCGCGGAGGTAGCCCAGCTCTACGTCTCTGATCCTTCCGCCACAGTCAAGCGCCCGGAGCGTGAACTGAAAGGCTTCGAGAAGGTTCGTCTCGATCCCGGCGAAACCAAGCATGTAACTCTCACCCTCGACGCCCGAGCTTTTAGTTACTGGGATGAGTTAGCGCATAAGTGGACCATTGAGAACGGCAAGTTCGTAATTCGCGTGGGCGACTCCAGCGAAAACACCCCGATCCACGCCGACTTAACGCTGAACTAACTAACACATCGCAACAAAAAACAAACGGCCTGCCCGAGTTAGGGCAGGCCGTTTACATTGCGCAGCTTTCTCTTTGAGACTACTTACATGCAACCAACCGCTCGATCTAGTACGCATCGTAAAAATATTCCCTGATTACGTGAATGAGGCTATCTGCTTCAGACGAACAGTATTTCTTAGAGTGAGCCAGAATCATATGCGTGAACCCAGTATGCGAAAAGCTGTTTGCGGGTGCCAGAGTAATCGGCACCTCCGGTTCAACTGCGATTGGTGTAACAGACCCACCGCACACCGCATTCATACACCCTCTCTCGTCGAGATGCCTAAGCTGGATCGCCCCGGACCCTGCATTCTGATCCTTGAAGAGGACGCAGCTGAGGTCTGGCGGAAATCCACGGAAGGTTTCATTGCGCCGCCTTTCATAGTCAGACCACGGGCAGACCGGATAGATATATGACATACGCTCAACCCAGCGATTCGCGACTGCAAAGGTCAAATAGGATCCATCGTTCATGCAATGGATTTTGCGCGGAGGTCTAGACCTCTGATCCGATGGCAGAGCAAGTGTTGTCTTCAAGACGTAGGCCCAGCTCGCGTCTCCGAATGATAAATCCGAATGACCGTCTAAATGTGCGACCTCGAATGGTTTCTCCAGAGTGCCTTTAGCGAGCCACTTCTTCCAGGCATAGAACGCCCCATCATGTTTATTGCAAAAACGACCCGGTAGCTTATTCCTTCGAGATAGGCCACACTGTCGTTCCAGATATCTCTTGACTTGATCTGCCGAAGCGCAAGGATTGTCTATATATAGTGGGCGCGCCTTGACGGGGCCGCGCACCACGGGGTATACGAAAAAATCAAGGTCCAAATCCAAGACTTTCAACGATAATCACCTTGGCTGCCGCAGGTCTCGATTTGAGACCG